>JACXTT010000314.1_pt1 | contig 80034 bp, 82 predicted proteins | sample 9270951 | NCBI WGS metagenome assembly JACXTT01 (sample SAMN15532306, study PRJNA645909) | rock metagenome | isolation source: weathered quartz diorite | place: Puerto Rico | collected 2017-06-21
TCGTATTGCTCAGACTAGACAACGATGGGGCGCTTCGTCACCGCGTTAGCCCGTATGCGGAGTTTTGCAGTGTCGCCGCTGCATTTGCACAATGGGTAAGTGAACAGGAGCGCGCCCTACTCAATGGCCCAACGGTTTAGTGCCTCCAAATTTGCTGTCTTTCTTGCGCAAACTCCACGCAAGCTACAAAGCCTTTTGACGGATAGCCAACCCCGCCCCCACCCACAAGGCCAACGCTGAAAACACCAAGCCCCGCGCCAGCCCGCCCGGCCGTCGGCAATCCAGCCCACCACCGTGGGCCCGACGATCTGGCCCGCGGCAAACACGGCCGTGAAGGCGCTGATCCCGGTCGCCCAGGCGCTGTGCGGCAGGTTGTGGCGCACCAGCGCCGTGGTCGACGCCACCACCGACAGGAACACGCCGCCAAACAGCAGGCCCGAGGCCAGCACCAGCACCGGGTTCTGCGTGAGCGCGGGCAGGATGGTCGCCACACCCAGCAGCGCGTTGAGCATGGCCAGTGCGCGCCCGCTCTTGTGGCGGTCCAGCAGGCCGGCCCAGATGCGGCCGGAAGCCATCACCGCCAGCCCCAGCAGGCCATAGAACACGGTGACGGCCAGCGCGCTGCTGCCCTGCGCGCGCAACAGTGCCACCACAAAGGTCATGTAGCCGATATAGCCCACACCAAACATGGCGTAACCCGCCAGACCGTAGGCAAACTGCCGCCAGCGAAACGGCACCTCGGGCACGCCGGTGGCCAGCGCTGGCGCGGCCCAGCGCCCCATCACACGCGCGGGCCACAGCAACACCGCACTGCCCAGCACGCACAGCGCCGCAAGCCCCCACCAGGCCCAACGCCAACCGTGGGCCTGGGCTTGCGTCACGTCCAGTACCCAGGGCACCACGGCGGCCGACAGCACAATGCCCACGCCGGTGCCGCTGTAGTACAGGCCAATCAGCAGGCCGCCACGCGCGGGGTCCTGCGCACCCAGCCGTGCAGCCAACACACCACCGGCCACAAACACCAGCGCACTGGCCATGCCCGCCAGCAGGCGCTGCAGCAGCAAGGGCGATGCGTCGGTGAAAAAGCCGCTCAGCGCCATGAAGGCGCTGGCCAGCAGGGCCCCGGCCCAGAGCAACGCCGAGGCGCCACAGCGGCGCAGCAGCCAGGGTGTGGCCAGTGCGCCCAGAAAGTAGCCCAGTGCGTTGGCCGTGTTCATGCCGCCGGCCAGCGTGTACGACCAGCCCAGGTCGGTGCGCATGGCCGGCAGCAGCAGGCCGTAGGCAAAGCGCGTGATGCCCAGCGAGATGGCGGCCCCCAGCGATAAGGCCAGGGCCAGGGCGGTCAGGTGTCGCGGAGGTGTCTGCAAAGGGGTTTGGGGGTGCATGGTGGGGACTTGCATTTTGCGGCAACGCCTGCACCTGCCCGGTTCCCCTCTCCACAAGACATCACCAGGCTTTTGCAATGACCACTTTGTTCTCCCCGCTGCAGACCGGCACCCTTTCCCTGTCCAACCGCGTTGTCATGGCCCCGCTGACACGCAACCGCGCGCCCGGCGCCCTGCCCACGCCGCTGATGGCCACCTACTACACCCAGCGCGCCGACCCGAAGAACGGCGCCGGCCTGATCATCACCGAGGCCACCGCCATCAGCCACCAGGGCCAGGGCTATGCCGACGTGCCCGGCATCTGGAGCGACGCCCAGGTGCAGGCCTGGAAAGCCACCACCGCCGGCGTGCATGCCGCGGGCGGCAAGATCGTCATGCAGCTGTGGCACGTGGGCCGCGTCTCGCATGTGGAGCTGCAGCCCGGCGGCCAAGCCCCGGTGGCACCGTCCGCCATCACCGCCAAGACCAAGACCGTGCTGATCAAGGACGGCGTGCCGTCGTTTGTCGAAACCTCAGCACCCCGCGCGCTGGAGCTGTCCGAGCTGCCCGGCATCGTCGCCGACTACCGCCGCGCCGCGCGCAATGCGATTGCCGCCGGCTTTGACGGCGTGGAGGTGCATGGCGCCAATGGCTACCTGCTGGACCAGTTCCTGCGCAGCGGCTCCAACCACCGCACCGACGCCTATGGCGGCGCCATCGCCAACCGCGCACGCCTGCTGATCGAAGTGATGCAGGCCGTGACCGACGAAATCGGCGGCGGCAAGGTGGGCCTGCGCCTGTCACCCGTCACACCGGCCAACGACGCGGCCGACCCACAGCCGCAAGCCTTGTTTGAGTACGTGGTGCGCCAGCTCGCCCCGCTGGGCCTGGCCTACCTGCACTTCATCGAAGGCTCCACCGGCGGCCCGCGCGACTATGTGCAAGGCGACGCGCCATTCGACTACGCCGCGCTGCGCCAGGCCTACCGCCACGCCGGCGGTCAGGCCGCGTGGATGGTCAACAACGCCTACGACCGCGCACTGGCCGACCAGTCGCTGGCCGAGGGGGCGGATTTGGTGGCGTTTGGCCGCCCCTTCATCTCCAACCCCGACCTGACCCGCCGCCTGCGCGAGAACGCCGAACTCAACGCGTCCGACCGCATGACCTACTACGGCGGTGGCGCCAAGGGCTATACCGACTACCCGGCGCTGGCGTGAGCTAGCCCCCACGCTCCGCCGCTGCGCGGGTCGCTGCCCCCCAAGGGGGCTGTTTTGCCTTGGGACGGCCCGGCGGCAAAACGCGCCTGTGCTCCCAGGGGGTCGCTTTCTACGCCTCGCCCACGCCAATTGGCGCAGGCGTGCGCATCACGATGCGGGTGAACAGCCGGTCGTAGCTGGGGTCGTGCGGGTACTTGCCGGTCAGGGGGTCGCGGTTGGTGGCAAAGGCGGCGTCCAGCTCGGCCCAGTCCTGCGCGCCCAGCAGCTCTTGCGCGGCGGGCAGGATCTCTGTTTCTTCCAGGCGCATGTGCTCCAAGTAGAACGCGGTGTATTTCCGTGCCGCCGCCTCAAACGCCGCGCGCCGCGATTCGCCCACCAACTCCCAGGCCAGCAGCAGGTGCTGCAGCTCGCGCACGGCGCCTTCGCCATGGGCGTGGTCTTGTTCCAGCCGCACGATGGTGGGCAGGGTGTCTGGCGCCAGACGCGCCACCCGCGGAAACAGCAGGTCGGATTCCTTGGGGTGGTGCTGGCGTTCGGGAAACTCGTCGATGTAGAACAGCATGGCGCGCAGCACGTCAAAGAAGCGCTCGGGCTCGTCGGCCGGACCGCGGTCCAGCATCATGGAGAGCGAGCGCAGCATGGCCGCCAGTGCGGCGTGTTCATCGCGAATGACCTGGATACTGGAATGCGTGGAATGCGTCATGGTGCGTCTCCTAGACTCCGGTCAAGGATCGCACGGGCCACGCTGCGCCTGCTTGATGCAGATCAAGTTCCAGGGGTTACGCCCCAGACGCTCCTGTTTCAGGAGCTGCCTGAGCAATATCCATGCGGGCTGGAGGCCTAAAAGGCTTCAAATTTTGGGCTTCCAGCGCTTTAGCAGCAGCGCGTTGGTCATCACACTCACCGAGCTCAGCGCCATGGCCGCACCGGCCACCACCGGGCTCAGGTAACCCAGCGCCGCCAGCGGAATGCCTGCCGCGTTGTAGGCAAAGGCCCAAAACAGGTTCTGCCGGATCTTGGCCACCGTGCGGCGGCTGATGTCCAGGGCGCCGGCCACCAGCAGAGGGTCCCCCCGCATCAGCGTGATGCCGGCGGCATGCATGGCCACATCGGTGCCACCACCATGCGGGTTGGCCATGGCCATGCCGACATCGGCAGCCGCCAGGGCAGGTGCGTCGTTCACGCCATCGCCCACCATCGCCACCACTTTTCCACCGGACTTCAGCTCTGCCACCTTGGCGGCCTTGTCGCCAGGCAACACCTCGGCCAGCACGTCCTTTGCATCCAACCCCAGGCGCTGGGCCATGGCCACGGCCGCGCCGCGGTTATCGCCAGAAATCATCACGGACTGGATGCCACGGGCTTTCAAGTTCGCCAGAGCCTCTTTGGCACCGGGCTTGGGCTCGTCGGCAAAGGCCAGCAGGGCCAGCAGCGCCACGCCAGTCTCCGTGCGCTCGGCCATCGCAGACACGGTGGCGCCTTCCGCCTGCAGTTGCCCGGCCTGGGCCGTCACGGCCTCCAGCGCTACGCCCAGCTCCGCCATCCAGCGCAGATGGCCCAGTAGCAGCGTGCGCCCCGCCACCACGCCCTGGGTACCGTGCCCGGGCACGGCCTGCACATCGGTGGGGGCTTGTATGGCGATCACCTTGGCTTGGGCCGCTGCCACCACCGCATGGGCCAGCGGGTGTTCACTGCCGCTTTGCAGGCTCGCGGCCAAGCGCAGGGCCTCGTCTTCGGCCAAGCCCACCGGCACCAGCGCGGTCAGGCGCGGCTGGCCCACGGTCAGCGTGCCGGTCTTGTCAAAGGCCACCACGTTGACCGTGTGCGCCAGCTCCAGCGCCTGCGCATCCTTGATCAAGATGCCGTGCTTGGCCGCCACGCCGGTGCCTGCCATGATGGCGGCCGGTGTGGCCAGCCCCAATGCGCACGGGCAGGCAATCACCAGCACCGCCACGGCGTGGATCAGGGCCGTTTCAAAACTGTGCCCGGTGAAGACCCAGGCCAGCAATGTCACCAGCGCGATTACCAACACCACGGGTACAAACACCGCGCTCACCTGGTCCACCAGCCGTTGGATAGGCGCCTTGGCCGCCTGCGCGTCTTCCACCAGGCGGATGATGTGGGACAGCACCGTGTCCACCCCCACCGCGCGCACCTGCAACACCACCCGGCCCTCGCCATTGATACTGCCCCCTGTGAGCTTGGCACCGGCTTGTTTGGCCACGGGCAAGGGCTCGCCGGTGAGCATGGATTCGTCCACCTGCGTGTGTCCCTCCAGCAGCGTGCCGTCCACGGGGAAGCGTTCGCCGGGCTTCACCACAATCTTGTCGCCCACCAGTACCTCGGCCACCGGCACATCCACTTCGCCGTCGCGGCCCAGCAAGTGCGCCGTTTCCGGCCGCAGCGCATGCAACGCCCGGATGGCGGCCGTGGTCTGGCGCTTGGTGCGGGTCTCCAGCCATTTGCCCAGCAGCACCAGCGTCACCACGACGGCACTGCTTTCAAAGTACAGGTGGGGCGCCATGGCGGGCATGCCATGGGCGGCGTGCTCGGGCGCGCCAGACCACCAAGGGCTCAACCACAGCCACATCGAGAGCGCCCAGCCCGCCGTGGTGCCCAGCGCCACCAGCAGGTCCATATTGCCGGTGCGCGCCAACAGCGCATGCCACCCGGCCCTGTAAAAGCGCGCGCCCAGGATGAACTGCACCGGCGTGGCCAGCACGAACTGCCACAACGCGGGCAGCATCCAGTCCTGGCCCAGCAGATCCCCCACCATGGGCAACACCAGTGGCAGGCACAGTGCCAGCCCCACACCCACCGGCCCAAAGCCCGCCCACGCAGAGGCCTCCACCGCGTCGATGGCCGCGCTGGGCGCCAACGGCTCGTAGCCCGCATCCCGCACAGCGCGGCGCAGGCGGGCTTCAAGGTCCGGGGCGTTCACCTGCACGCGGGCCGATTCGGTGGCCAGGTTCACGGTGGCGTTTTCCACACCGGGCACTTTCTTCAGCGCCTTTTCCACACGCATCACACACGATGCGCAGGTCATGCCGCCAATGCCGATATCGAGGGTCGCGGAAGGAGTTTCTGTAGTCATGGTGCGAAGCGTAAGCCTTCCCACCATGGCAATGTCAAGGATTTCATACCACCTTGACCTTCCCACCGTAGCAAGGTTCACAATTCCCCTATCCATTGAAAAACAGGAGTAGCCATGCACCAAATCTTCACCGTCACCGGCATGACCTGCGGCCACTGCGAAAAAGCAGTAACCCGCGCCATTCAGGATGCCGACCCCCAAGCCCAGGTCACCATAGACCGCAGCCAAAACAAGGTGGAAGTCGAGTCCACCCAGCCGCGCGACACGCTGGCCAAAGCCATTGCCGAAGAAGGCTATGCCGTTGCAGCCTAAAGGGGAGGTTTCGCCGTCGGACCGCCCCAAGGCCTCACGCAGTGCGGCGAAGCCAAAACGCACCCCCTCGGGGGGCAGCGCAGCACACGAAGTGGCAAGCGTGGGGGCCATTACCCAGCCAGTCAATATTGGTGGAGCCTCGCAGCAAAGCGGCGTATCGGCCAAGATGCTGCGGCACTACGAATCACTGGGCCTGCTCGGTACGGTGGCGCGCTCGGAGGGCGGCTACCGCCTTTACAGCCCGGCCGATGTGCACACCCTGCGCTTCATCAAGCGCTGCCGCGACCTGGGCTTTTCCATGGCCGAGATCGCCGAACTGGTGGGCCTGTGGCAAAACCGGCGCCGCACCAGTAGCAGCGTGAAGAAGATTGCGCAAAAACATGTGGAAGAACTCACCCAGCGCATAGAAGCCATGCAGAGCATGCAGCGCACGCTGGCCCACCTGCTGGACTGCTGCCATGGTGACGAGCGGCCCGACTGCCCCATCCTGGACGACCTGGCAAGCCATTGAAATATGGCTCCGGCGGGCGTCTAATGGCAGCACCCTAGGGAGCACTGCCGCATGAACACTGCCACCACCACCCTGCGCCGCGTGGAGCGCATCGTCACCGGACAGCCCACCACCGATGGCGCGGGCGTCAAGCTCACACGCGTGCTCACGCAGGACCTGCAAAAGCGCCTGGACCCGTTTCTGATGCTGGACCACTTTGCCAGCAGCGACCCCAAGGACTACGGCGCCGGTTTTCCCAGCCACCCGCACCGGGGCTTTGAGACCATCACCTACATGGTGGCCGGCAAACTGCGCCACGAAGACAGCGCCGGCCATGTGGGCCTGCTGCAAAACGGCGGCGTGCAGTGGATGACCGCCGGGCGCGGCCTGATCCACAGCGAAATGCCGCAGCAGGAATCAGGCGTGATGGAGGGCTTTCAGCTCTGGCTCAACCTGCCGGGCAAGGACAAGATGCGCACCCCCGGCTACCGCGACATCCAAAGTGCAGAAATCCCGGAAGTGACCACCGCGCACGGCGAGGGCGACGATCCGCGCGGCGGCGTGCATGTGCGCGTGATTGCCGGCAGCAGCCATGGTGTCACCGGTGCCATGCAACGCCCCACCAGCGACTTCCCCACCGATCCGCTGTACCTGGACCTGCGCTTTCCGGCTGCCGGCGCCACCTTCAGCCAACCCCTGCCCGCGTCCCGCAATGCCTTTCTCTACGTCTACCGGGGCACCGTGCACGTGCTGGATGCCGACGGCACCGCCACCCCGGTCCCCGCGCACCGCATGGCCATACTGCACAACAGCGGCGACGCCGTGCTGCTGCAGGCCGACAGCGGCAGCGCCCCGACCCAGGCATTGCTGATCGCCGGCGTTCCCCTGAACGAGCCGATTGCCCAGTACGGGCCGTTTGTGATGAACACGCGCGACGAACTGATGACCGCCGTGGAAGACTTCCAGAATGGTCGCTTGGCCTAGCTAGATGCGCAAGGTCTGGGCAAAAAACGCCAGTGTGCGCTCCCACGCAAGTTTGGCGGCCGCCGCATCGAAGCGCGGCGTGGTGTCGTTGTTGAACCCGTGCTGGGTGCCCGCATACTGGTAGGCGGTGTAGCGCACCCCCGCCGTCTTCAATGCCGCCTCATAGGCGGGCCAGGCCGCGTTGATGCGTTCGTCCACCCCGGCAAAGTGCAGCAGCAGCGGCGCCTTCACCTGGGCCGCGTCTGTGACGGCAGGCACATTGCCATAAAAAGGTACACCCGCATTCAATTCGGGCAGGCGTACGGCCAGCACGTGGACGATGCCCCCGCCGTAGCAAAAACCCACCGTGCCGAGCTTGCCATTGCTGTCGGCGTGGCCACGCAGCCATTGCGCAGCGGCCACAAAGTCTTCCCGGGTCTTGTTCTGGTCCAGCTTGGCAAACAGGTCGCGCGCCTTGTCCTCGTCGCCGGGGTAACCGCCCAGGGGCGTCAGGGCGTCGGGCGCAAAGGCCAGGTAGCCCTCCAGGGCCAGGCGCCGCGCAATGTCCTCGATGTGGGGATTCAGGCCCCGGTTCTCATGCACCACCAGCACAGCAGGCAGCTTGCCGCTGGCGCTCGCAGGACGGGCCAGGTAGCCCTTGATGGGCCCGTAGCCCTTGGGAGACGCAAACTCCACCATGGCGGTGCGTACGCGCGCATCGTCCTTGGGCACCACCTGGCCCAGTGCGAAGTCCGGGCTCAGCGCGGCCAGCAAGCCCGCCGCAGTGATGCCCCCCACGGCAAACTTCTGCGCCCGATCAAGAAAACCGCGCCGGTCCAGCGTGCCATGGACATAGGCATCGAAAAGGATCAACAGTTCCTGGTCAAAGTCCTGCGCCGTTTTGCGTTGCATCGAGCTGCCTCCAAAAAGCCGCAGCATAGCCAGAACGGGCCACGCTGCATAGGCCGGGCGCTATGCAGCCAGCGCCTGCTCGCCGCCCAGGGCCTCGACCAGGTCCGGAATGAGCGCCGACAGCTCGCCCGTGGCAATGACCGCATCGGTGTCAAAGTTGTCATCCTTGCGGTCACCGGGCGCCTCGGGCGCGCCCTCGAACACCACGTCCAGGAACGCAATTTTCTTGAGCTGCAGGGCCTCGGTCAGCACCAGCGAGACGCGGTCGTTCCAGGTCAGCGCCAGGCGCGTGGGCACCTTGCCCATGGCGATGTGCTGGCTCACCTCGTCGGTGTCCAGCGCATGGCGTGTGTAGCGCACCACGGCCTTGGATTCGTCGGCGGCCTTGAGTTCGCATTCGCGGTCCACACTGAAGCCGGTGGGCGCCTCGCGCGTGGCCAGCCAGTGCGCCATGGCCGCAGCGGGCGAGGTCTGGGTGTTGACCAACTGCACCGCCAGGCCATCCACCGCCTTGACCAGGCAGGTCATGACCTCGTCGGCGCGCGACTGGCTGCCGGCATCGAGCATCAGCATGCCGGCCCGTGGGTCGATCCAGACCTGCACCGTGCCCTGCTTGGAAAACGCCATGGGCAGCAAGGCGGTGCGCGCATCCTCGCGCAGCTCACGGATTTCCTTTTTGCCCGGCTTGCGCCCGGTGCTGGCCGTGATGTGCTGCACCTGTTCCTCCACCCGGCGCTTGACAACCGATCCCGGAACGGCCTTGATCTCGACCATCAGCTTGAGCAGCCACTGGCCGCCCACCACCTCGACCAGCGCGCCGTGGGCCTGGCCCCGCGGCGGCACCCAACCCACCGATTTCTCCTGGGACGCGCCACAGGGCACAAAGCAGCCGTCCTGCAACGCAGCTTCGAGCTGCTCCACCGCCAGGGTCCAGGGGGACACCATGCGGTACATCATCAGATTCTTGAACACACAACACCTTTTCTATGAGAGCCCGTATTGTCAACGCAACGCGCCGCGGTGGAGCGTGGGGGCCATCTTTACAAAACCTTGTTCTCGCGCAATGGGACAGATACATGGGCGGCGCACACTGACATCCATCTGCCAGCGATCTCCGCCGCAGAAACACTGTCAAAGGAAGTCCCCATGAAACCCGTTTTCAAATCCCTTGTTGTCGCCGGCCTGATGGCCACCACCGGTATGGCCGCTTTCGCACAGGACGCTGGTACCCCCCCGCCCGCCGCAGAGCACGGTGGCATGCACCGCATGGACCCGGCCAAGATGGAACAGATGATGGCCAAGCACATGACTGAGCTCAAGGCCAAGCTCAAGATCACGCCGGCCCAGGAAAGCGCCTGGACCAGCTTCACCACCGCCATGAAACCGTCGGGCCACCGCATGGAGCAGCGTCCAGACCGTGCCGAGCTGAACAAGCTGAGCACACCCGAGCGCATCGACAAGATGCGTGCCCTGCGCCAGCAGCGCCTGGCCGACATGAACGCCGCTATGGACAAGCGGGATGACGCCATCAAAACCTTCTATGCCGTGCTAAGCCCCGAACAAAAGAAGATTTTTGACAGCGAACATGCCCGTATGGGTGAAGAACACCGCCACGACGGCAAGCCCGCACCGGCAGCCAAGCCGTAAAAGGGCTCAGGCCAGCAGCTTCTTCAACTCGCCGCTGGCAATGAGTTTTTCCACATCGGTGGCACCGCCCACCAATGTGCCTTTGACGAACACCATGGGAAATGTGGGCCAGCCGGTCCACATTTTCAAGGCGTTGCGTTTGCGCCAGGTGTTGAGGTAGCTGCCGTATTCCAGATATTGGTAGGCCACCCCGGCCGCATCCAGTGCCTTGCGCGCCCGTTTGGGCATGGGATTGATCGCCATGCCCACTACGACTACCGCATGGGCCGCCACAGCCGCCTGCACTTCCTGGACGATGTCCTGCTGGTGGCTGGCGATGCGCTCACGGATGGCGGGGTGGATGCTGGACTCGGCAAGAACGGGACGGGGCATCGAAATCTCCTGAAAAAGAAGATTTCATTATGCGCGGCAGGCCGCGCGCCGCATCAGCCCAGCGGCCGCACACCGACGAGCATGCCGTGCAGCCAGAACGCAAAAAGCGCCCACGCCGCAGCGCCCATCCCCACGGTCAGCACGGTCGCCTGCACAGTGCCCGCCGGGTACTGCACCCCTTGCACACGGTCGCGCCGCCGCGCCGCAATGAAATCGGCCACTGCCCAGGCCAGAAAAGCGCCAAACAACAGCACATGCGCCACACTGCCATTGGCCAGCAGGTGGGCCAAGGCCCAGGTCTTGACGGCCAGCACCATGGGGTGGTGAAAGCGCGCCTTGATGCGGTTGCCCGGCACATAGGCTGCGGTCAGCAGGATGAATGCCAGCAGCGTCAGCAGGGCCGCGGCATGGCGCATGCCCACTGGCGGCGTCCAGAGCATGACCGGTGTTTCGCGTGCCACGCCAAAGCCCCAGACCACCAGTACCAGGCCCACCGCAGACAGCAGCGAATACAGTCCTTTGTACGCACCCACGCCCACCCGGGCTTGCGTGCGGGTGCGCCAGCCGTCGGCCACGATGCGTACCGAGTGCACACCCAGGAAAAGCACCAAACCCAGAATCAGCATGCCCATGGTCCGTCCTTGTTCAGAAGTCTGTTGACGATCTATGCGCCGATGACGCGGTTTTTGCCGGCCCGCTTGGCCAGGTACATGGCCTGGTCGGCCCGCTTGATGGCATCCGTGCCTGACTCGCCCGTTGCCAGTTGTGCCACCCCCGCACTGAAGGTGATCAGTATTTTTTCCGTGCCGGAGAGGAAGAAGCGGCGCGTCAGCTCGCGCTGCAGCCGGGTCATGGCTTCTACGCCCTTGTCCAGCACCGTATCGGGCAACAGGATCACAAATTCTTCGCCGCCGTAGCGTGCCAGCGTGTCCTGTGGCCGCATGCACTCGCGCGCCACCGTGGCTAGGTGTGCCAGGGCGGCATCGCCTGTGGCATGGCCCAGGGTGTCGTTGATTTTCTTGAAGTTGTCGATGTCCAGCAGCGCCATGCACAGCGGTGTTTCCTTGCGCTTGACGGTAGACATTTCACGCTCCAGCACCTCGTCCAGCCCCTTGCGGTTGAGTGCGCCGGTGAGTGTGTCGTGGCGGGCCTGGGAACTGACCCGGTCCAGCTCCTGGTGCAGTTTGGCCAACTCCACATCCTTGGCATGGGCGCGCTCGCGCATGTCTTGCAGCTCGTCCCGCGATTCTTTGCTGTCCTGTGCCATCCCACGAGTGGCACGAACTACGTCCTTGAGGACCGGCGCAATCTCGCTCAGGGATTTGGCCTGTTCGATCTGGCGCGCACTGGTCTCCAGTTTTTCATGGAAGACGCCCGACGCTTCGGCCATCTGGGACAGCCGGTCGATAAACGTCGCCAGCATGTCACGCATTTCATGCTGCGCCAGCGTGGCACGTTCCTTGGCTTCCTTCTGCTTGAAGATCACGTCCTTGAGACGCCGCTCCACATCATCCAGGCGACGCAAGGTCAGCGGCGGTGCAGCGGCATCCATGAGCGCATCCATTTGGCCCTTGAGCCACTGCTCTTCCACGCTCAACTCACCAATGTTTTCAAAAATCAGATGCAGCAAGCGCAGCAGCGTTTCCTTGATTTCAGCCTGGTCTTCCGCCGCGAACGACAGCCGGTGGCTGTAGTTGGCCAACTGGAGCTTGAGCGTGGCCACATCGGAATCGGGTTGGCGCAGGGCCTTGAGCAAACCCAGGGTCTGCTCATTGAAGCGCGGGTCATCCATGCCCAGTGCGGGCTGTGCATATTCAATCAGGCGACCGATCTGGCCCATGAATTCGGAGGTCAGTGCGGGTGCAGCAACTTCTGTCTTGCCATCGTTGACAGCGACTACTGGGGCCGCTGCTACGCTGTTCTCTGCGGTCGGCGCAGGAACAAAGCCACCATACGCCACCAGTGCATTTTTGACACCTTCCCAGTTCAGTCGGTCAATGGCATATTCCAGCAGACCCCGCTGCTTTTGTTGACCGGGTGTCTTGGCCGGCAGGGCTTTGGCAATATCGCGCAAGCTGTCCGCCGGAAACGGGAGCGTCTGCGGAAGACCGGCAATCTCGTTGTAAAGCGTCTGGTAATTGGAAGGCGTCGGAACCAGCTTGCGCGCGGTCAGCTGCTTGAGCGTCTCGCGCGCAATCTCAAAAGGCTTTTTGTCGCTCATGGCATTGCCAGAAAGGCCCTCACGGCAGTGACGGTACTTTGGGGATCTTCCTCGTGCGGAACATGGCCCAAGGCGTCAAAGACTACCAGTTTGGAGCCAGCAATATCGTGCTCAAAGCGCTTGGCATTGTCCAGTGGAATCAGGTGGTCCTTGGCACCCCACAGAATCAGGGTCGGCAGTTGGAGGGTCTTGATCTGCGCCTCATCGCCGCTGAAACGCTGCTCAAACCGTTTTGCCAAAGCCTGGCGGTTGCCGGCGCGCAACGTCATGTCAAAGTAACGGTCTACCAGTTCGGGCGTTACCTTGGAAGGATCACCGTAGACATTGCGCACGCTGCTCTGAATCACGCCGCGTGGCAGCACATATTCCATCACCAAGCGGATGCCGGGCATGCGGGCGATCTGAAAACCAATAGGCACCGAGGTGGACTGGATCGGGTAGCCCCCCGCATCCACCAACACCAGCTTGCTAATGCGCCGAGGCTGGGCGACAGCCGTCGCCCAAGCAATCTGTCCCCCCAGAGAATTGCCCGCCAGCACACAGGACTGGACGCCCAGTTTGTCCAGCACGGCACCCACAAACTGCACATAGGCCGCTATCGAATAGTCATTTTGCGGACTGGGCCCGGTCAGGCCAAACGCCGGCAGGTCAAAGCGTATAACGCGTCGCTGCTTGGCCAAATCCTGCGCCCAGCCATCCCAGGTGTGCAAGCTGGCCGAAGTACCGTGCAACAGCACAATGGGATTGGGATCGTTGCGCGGGCCCTCGTCGCGCAGATGCACCTGCATGCCCTGTACTTCCACAAACTGCGACGGTGCAGGCGCCCAGCGCGCAGACAATGCCTGTACCGACTTGTCCGGCGCCCAAGTAGCCACGACACCCGCGAACGCAAAAATGACCAGGGCGATCAGCAGAACGCCCGCAATACGGAGTGCAAGTTTCATGGGTCTGAACTCTACACGCCTCTTTTCGCATCCTGTCAAAGAATAACCCTGTGCATAGTTTTCGCATAAGCCCATGGTTATCCACAGCAAATCGCAAAACGGCAAAGTTGTCCCTTTTGGAGCGACAGCACCCAAGCGTACCCACCCACACCCTTTAAAGGCCTGCAAGTGGTTGATTTGAAACAGAAAATAGGCCTTGTCCACACACAACTGCAGTCCTTATCTACTACTACTATGCTTTAAATAAGTAAATAAGAAGATAGAGAGAAAGAGAATGCCGCAGCCATTTATTTTTGGATGCGGCACAGGCCCAACACCCTGACAAAGAAGCTGCGGATGGCAGGCGTTGGGGCCGCGCAATCAAGTAAGATTTGCCCCTGCCGACAAACGGCATTCCTCCCGACACTCACCTGCCATCCCGGTCGTTCTATCCTCCATGTCCGTTTCTCCTGCAGCGCACCCATCCCACCGCGAGCCTGCATCGTTTGAAATCAAGAGCGCCCAGTTGCCCCTGGTGGCACTGCTGATCCGGACCGGCGACTGGGCCCAGTTGGTGCAGGAGTTGCAACAGCAGTTTGGCCCGCAGGGCGAGAGTCCGGATTTTTTCGACCACGACGCACTGGTTCTCGATTTCTCGCATGTGCCCGCCGATGCGCCCGCGCCGGACTGGAAACCCTTTTTGACCGAGCTGCGCGCCTGCCGCCTGGTCGCTGTAGCGGTGCGCGGTGCCAGCCCCGAATGGTGTGAATCGGCCAAGGCTCTGGGCCTGGTCGAAGCGCCGACGGATGCCCCGCGTGCACGCACGACCGTGCATGCCGCACCGACGGTGGAAGTGGTCAAGGAAGTCGTGCACGAGGTGGTGCGCGAAGTGCCGGGCCCGGCCACCATGGTGGTCGACAAACCGTTGCGCTCGGGTCAGAAAATCTATGCCCGTGGTGCCGATCTGGTGGTGCTGGCCATGGTCAACCAGGGCGCCGAAGTGGTGGCCGACGGCAATATCCACGTTTATGCGCCCTTGCGTGGCAAGGCCATGGCAGGGGCCCGTGGCAACACCAATGCCCGTATTTTTTCGCTGTGCCTGGAGCCCGAGCTGATCTCCATTGCCGGTGTCTACCGCACCAGTGAAAACAAGCTGGCGCCCGAGGTGCAGGGCAAGCCGGCCCAGGTACGGCTGAGCAACGACGGACAGGACAAGTTGATCATCGAGCCACTCAAGGCCTGATGCTCCGCATTTTTATTTGATTTGGAAAGACATTCACCCATGGCAAAAATCGTTGTAGTTACCTCGGGCAAGGGCGGCGTGGGCAAGACCACCACCAGTGCCAGCTTTGCTACCGGCCTGGCGCTGCGCGGCCACAAGACGGCGGTGATCGACTTCGACGTGGGCCTGCGCAACCTGGACCTGATCATGGGCTGCGAACGCCGCGTGGTGTACGACCTGATCAATGTGATCCAGGGCGAAGCCAACCTCAACCAGGCCTTGATCAAGGACAAGCAGTGCGACAACCTGTATGTACTGGCCGCCTCGCAGACGCGCGACAAGGATGCTCTCACACAAGACGGCGTGGAGAAAGTGCTGAAAGACCTCAGCGCGATGGATTTTGAATTCATCGTCTGCGACTCCCCTGCCGGCATTGAAACCGGTGCGCTGATGGCCATGCACTTTGCCGACGAAGCACTGGTGGTGACCAACCCCGAAGTGTCTTCCGTGCGCGACTCGGACCGCATCCTGGGCATGCTGGCCAGCAAGACCAAGCGTGCCATGACCGGTGCCGACCCGGTCAAGGAACACCTGCTGATCACGCGCTACAACCCGGCCCGTGTGGACCAGGGCCAGATGCTCTCGCTGGAAGACATCCAGGACATCCTGCGCATCAAGCTGATCGGCGTGATCCCCGAGAGCGAATCCGTGCTGCAGGCCTCCAACCAGGGTGTGCCTGCCGTGCACATGGCCGGCAGCGACGTGTCCGAGGCCTACAAGGACGTGATCGACCGCTTCCTCGGTGCCGACAAGCCCATGCGTTTCACCGAAGCACCCAAGCAGGGCCTGCTCAAGCGCATTTTTGGAGGCAAGTAAGCCATGGCCTCCCTCCTGTCCTTTTTCCTTGGTGAGAAGAAGACCACGGCCAGCGTTGCCAAGGAACGCCTGTCCATTCTTCTGGCCCATGAGCGCAGCGGCCGCAATGCGGCCGAACCCGACTACCTGCCCGACCTGCAGCGCGAGCTGGTGGCGGTGATCAGCAAGTACGTCAAGATCAATCCCGCCGACATCAAGGTCATCCAGGGCCGCCAGGACAACCTGGAGACCCTGGAAGTCAAGATCGAGCTGCCGGACGGGCGCTAAGGTACGCGGCAGTTTGCGTCAGGCGCTATTGTTTTAATAGCTGCCTGCGCAAATCCTGTAACGGCTAGCGGTCGATTTGGCTTGTAATCAGGCCGCAGTCAGGCGCAGCAGCGTGATTTCGGACGGTGCGCCGAAGCGCTTGGGTGGGCCCCAGTAGCCGGTGCCCCGGCTGGTGTAGACCCACAGGTTTTTCAGCTTGTGCAGCCCGGCAGTAAACGGTTGCTGCAACTTCACAAAATACATCCAGGGCCAGAATTGGCCGCCGTGCGTGTGGCCGGACAGTTGCAGGTCAAAACCGGCATCGGCTGCTGCGTCCGCACTGCGCGGCTGGTGTGCCAGCAGCAGCCGGAACACTGCATGGGCAGGTGCATCGGCCAGCGCAGCATGCGGGTCGCTGCGGTGGCTTTCGTCAAAGTGGTGGGCCGTGTAGTCGGCCACACCGGCCACCACCACCATGGCGCTTTCGGCGTCCTGCGCATCGGTCTGGTGGTGAATGACCACATGTTCGTTCATCAGCACCGTGAGGCCCAGGCCGCGCAGCGCCTCAATCCAGCCGTGCGCCCCGGAGTAGTACTCGTGGTTGCCGGTCACGAAAAACGTGCCATGGGTCGAGCGCAGATCGGCCAGGGGCGCCACATGTGCACGCAGCTCCTGCACACTGCCGTCGACCAGGTCGCCGGTGATGGCCACCAAGTGCGCACCCAGGCCGTTGATGCGCGCCACGATGCGCTGCAGGTACTGCGTCTTGATAGTGGGGCCCACATGCACATCGCTGATCTGTGCCACGGTAAAGCCGTGCAGCGCCGCAGGCAGGTTGGCAATCGGCACATCCACGCGCACTACGGCGGCGGTGCGCCGTGCATTCCAGAAGCCCAGCACGGTGATCAGCAGAGCCGCAGGCGGCAGGGCCAGTGCGGTACCGATCCGTAAGCTGGCAGCGTCCACGGCAGCGGGCCAGATCGCGTGCGCGATGGTGGTAACCAGTAGTGCCACTTCACGCAGCACCGTCAACGCCAACAGCGACGAAAACAGGCCCATGCACAACAGGCCGGTCCAGGTCAACAGCGTGGCCCATGGCGGCCGTGCCACGCGCCGCGCCAGAACCCCCATGGGCATCAACAGTGCTGACAGCACCAGGCCACTCCACAGTGCCCCCGCCAGAGCGGGTGATTCCAGCGCGAGGTCGGGCGCCACGCGCCAGCCCACCAGGGCATGCAGAAGGAAAGACAGGAGCAGGACAGGGCCTAAAGCCATACAGGGGGCCGCGCAGGAAACAGGCGCAGCGTGGTGGATCGGACCTTGCAGATGGAGGCCTTGCATGCCCATTCAAGCCCCACGGTGCAGAAAGAAACGTTAAAAACCGTGGGTACTGGTGTCTATGAGGCCGTGGGCGTCAAAGCGTTGCTCGGTGAACTCGGCATGGCCCCCACCCAAACGCACCACACTGCTGGCCCGCGTACCGTAACCCGGCGTGGCGATGAAGGCCGCCGAGAGTGCCCGCTCCAGCTCCAACGGCACGCCGGTGTGGGGCAGGCTGGCGTCAGGGGCCAGGTTGCGGTGGTGCAGCAGGGCCAGCAGGCTGGTGGTGTCGGTCGCACCCTGCTGGATGTGGTCATGCAGCTCCTTTTTGAGCGCGGTAAGTTTGGGCCACGGTGTCTGGAAGTCGGCGTTGGACACCGCGCCAATGCCGGGCGGCAGCCGCAGGATGTGCGCGCCGCGGCTCTCCAGTCCTAGCAGTTCGGTGCCGTCGTAGACCAGCAGGTTGAATGGGTTGTAGTCATGCGCGCGGGCGCGCAACTGTTCCAGATAGGCGGTTGCACCCAGCGGGCCTTGCAAAAAGCCGGTCACCAGCTCGCCACGCGATGGGGTGCCGGTGCGCGCGGCCTGTGGTGCGCGGAAATTCGTCAACGCCGCCAAGTGCCCCTGGCGGTTGATGCCTAGCCAGGTACCGCCGCCCTGCAGATCCTGGCCGGCTAGGATCTGCGCCCCGTCCCACCAGTGCAGGGGCCGCGCCGGCCGGGCATAAAACTCGTCGCGATTGCCCAGCAGCAGCAGCGGGGTATCGCTGCCGGGCTGCCAGTCCCAGGCGATCAGGCACATGGCAGCTGCTTTACGACACGGCCAATGCAGTCTTGTCGACCACGCGGCGCAGCACAAAACTCGAATGCACACCGGTCACGCCCTCGATGCGCGTGAGCTTGTTGAGCAAGAGTGCCTGGTAGTGGTCCATGTCGCGCACCGCAACCTTGATCTGGTAGTCGGCGTCCTGCCCGGTGATCAGCAGGCACTCCAGCACCTCGGGCAGCACGGCCACGCTGGCCTCAAAGTTGGCAAAGCGCTCGGGCGTGTGCCGGTCCATGGAAATATGCACCAGCGCCATCAGGGACAGACCGAGCTTTTTCGCATCCACCAGCGCGCGGTAGCCGGTGATCAGGCCCGCCTCTTCCAGTGCCCGCACCCGGCGCAAGCAGGGTGAGGGCGACAGGCCGATGCGGTCGGCCAAGTCCTGGTTGTTGATGCGCCCTTCCACCTGCAAAATTTCCAGAATTTGCTGGTCATAGCGATCTATTTGCATGAAAACGCCCCATTTATTTTATTTACAGGCAGAGTATGCCAAAAATAACGGGTATTGACGCAACAACGCAATTGTCTGCCCGGCCCCCTTGCCTACACTGGAGGCCTCTGTGATCCACAGTCCAGGAATGCAGCAGGGCCTACCCGCCCCGTTGTGCCAACCGGCCTCACGAGGGCCGGCACTGCAAAGCCCCACCCCCGGGCGCACCCACCGCCCCGGGGCCAAGTCTGCGATCATGTCGCCATGCCGACCGAATCCTCCCATGAACCTCCCCACGAACCCCGTCTGACACAGGCCTTGCGCACCCTGCTGGCCACCCAGCGCGTGGCTGCGCTCGCCACGCTGGACGAAGCGGGCAAACCCTTTGTCTCCATGGTGCCGTTTGCGGTGGACGCGCAATCGGGCCGCGTCATCTTGCATGTCAGTGGCCTGGCGGCCCATACCCGCAACCTGCAGCGCAGCCCCGGCGTGTCGCTCTTGGTGATGCAGGCGGAAGAGGCGGGGGAACCGGTGCACGCCCTGCCCCGCGTTACGCTGGAGGGCGACGCTGCGGTGCTGCCCGCAGGCAGTGCCGACGGAGCGGCCGCGCGCGAGGCCTACTTGGCCCGCTTCCCTGAGGCCGAGCCCATGACCGCGCTGGGTGATTTCACGTTTGTTGGCATTGCCGTCACCGGTGCGCGCCAGGTGGCCGGCTTTGGTGCGGCGCGGACCGTGGAGCCCGCAGAGATCGCGCGCATCCTGCGCGCCTGATGAAACCGGGGCAGCCGGATCGTCAGGCGGCCAGGCGCCCTTCGACAAAGGCCACCATCATGCGAGCCACGTCCAGACCGTCGTGGCCGTGGGCCAGGCTGGCCAGGCTGGTGGCGTGCTTTTCCTCGCCCAGCAAGTCGCGCCGCTTGTTGATCAGGTAGGCGCTGATGCCCGTTTCAAACTCGGGGTGCGGCTGGATGCAGAACACCCGGTCTTCCACAGCATAGGCGGCCACCGGGCAAAAGTCGTTGCTGGCCAAGAGCGTGGCGCCCGGCGGCAATTCGAACACCTGGTCCTGGTGGCTGGCCAGCAGGGCAATCTGGGCCGTGCCTTGCGCGTCGCCGGCTTGCGGCGCATGGGGCAGATGGGTGGCGTGCCAGTCGTAGGTCATGCGCCCGGCGCCCCAGCCTTGGGGGGCACGGTCCACCTTGGCGCCCAGGCACAGGCCGATGAGCTGGTGGCCGAAGCACACGCCCATGAGTTTTTTCTTGGTCTGCAGCAGTTCGTCTACACGGGCGCGCAGCTCCACCACCCAGGGGTCTTGCGAGAACGAGTCGGCGCGGCTGCCGGTCAACAATACCGCGTCAAAACCGTCGAACGAGGCCGGGTATTCGCCCCGCATGGTGTTGAAGGTGGTGATGGTCCAGTCGGCACCGGCTTCCTCGAACAGACGCTCGAACAGGGCGGCAAAGCCGGAGTAGGACTGCGCCAATTCGCCGTCCAGGATGTCGTTCTCAAGAATGCACAGTTTCATGCCCTCGATTTTCGCAGTTTTGGCCCCAACGCACCACCCAGGCACGGTGTGGAAAACCGCAGAAATACGCGATTTCCCGATGCGTGCTACATTAGCGGGGTCGCTTCTGGCGATTGGCCGTGTCCGCGCACCCATGCGCAAACACACCCGCCCCTGGCAGAGGGGCCGCCAATCCAGCCCCCAACTGAGTGCTGATGCGGTTCGCTACCGCCCCCTCACGGCCCCCGCGATGTTTCTCCCTTTTTTCTGCACAAGCCCCTGCCGTGGTGCGTGCGTTTGACCTTTTAATGATTCATAACAACAAGATTTCGTCACTGTCTCCAGTCACCATTGGCAAGTACCGCATTGCGGCCTGCCCCCGTCCGCTGACCAGCGGCCGTTTCGTCGCCCAGGTTTCCATTGCCAGCGGGCGCGGTAGCGCGTCCACCGACCGCGTGATGCGCTTTCACGACGACTTTCCCACATTGGATGCTGCGGCACACTACGCCATGGCACAGGGCATTGACTGGGTGCGCGCTGCAACCCGCCCGCAATAACACTATTCAGCAAATATCTACTAGGATCACACCATGGCCAAAGAAGACCTGATTGAAATGATGGGCGTCGTCAATGAAGTGCTGCCCGACACGCGCTTTCGCGTGACGTTGGACAACGGACACCAGCTGATCGCCTATTCCGCCGGCAAGATGCGCAAGAACCACATCCGCATCCTGGCGGGTGACCGCGTGTCGCTGGAACTGTCGCCCTACGACCTGTCCAAGGGACGCATCAACTTCCGCCACATCGAAGGCCGCGGCCCGATGACGCCGCGGACACCCCGCTAAAAGTATTGCTCCCCACGCTCCGCCGCTGCGCGGGTCGCTGCCCCTCCAAGAAGGGCTAATTCCGCTTGGGGCGGCCCGGCGCGGAATTGCCCCCTTTAGTCAACGTTGCGTCGCGTGCGAACAGCCGCAGCGAGCTGCTCCAGCACCGGCACGGTCTGCGCCATGCTGATGCAGGCGTCGGTGACGGACACGCCGTGTTGCAGCGGTGTGCCGGCCACGATGTCCTGCCGCCCCTCCTGCAGGTGGCTTTCAATCATGATGCCGGTAATGCGCGCATCGCCAGCCGCAATCTGTTGCGCGACCTCTCCCGCCACCACAATCTGCCGCGCATGCTGCTTGCTGCTGTTGGCGTGGCTCACATCGATCATCACCTGCTCGCGCAGGCCCGCACTCTTCAGGAGTGCGCAGGCCGCATCCACGTCGGCCTTGCTGTAGTTGGGCTGCTTGCCGCCGCGCAAAATCACATGGCAGTCGTCATTGCCACGCGTCTCGAAAATCGCCGCCTGGCCCATCTTGGTCATGCCCATGAAGGCGTGCGCCGCCTGGGCCGCCTGGATCGCGTCGGTGGACACCTTGATGCCGCCGTCGGTGCCGTTCTTGAAGCCCACGGGGCAGGACAGGCCACTGGCCAACTGGCGGTGGCTCTGGCTCTCGGTGGTGCGCGCGCCGATGGCGCCCCAGCTCACCAGCTCGCTGATGAACTGCGGCGACAGCAGATCCAGAAACTCCGTGCCCACCGGCAGACCCAGGGCCAGCACATCGAGCAACAGCCGGCGTGCCATCGTGAGCCCTTCGTTGATGGCAAAGCTGCCGTCCAGGTGCGGGTCGTTGATATAGCCCTTCCAGCCCACGGTGGTGCGCGGCTTCTCGAAGTACACGCGCATCACCACCAGCAAATCGTCTTGCAGCGCATCGGCCTGCCGCTTCAACGCGCGCGCGTATTCCATCGCCTGGTCGTGGTCGTGGATGGAGCACGGACCGACGACGACGACCAGCCGGTCGTCCTGGCCATGCAGCACGCGCGAGATGGCCGTGCGGCTGCTCTCCACCAGCGCCTGCGCCGCATCGGGCACGGGCAGTTTTTCTTCCAGCAGCGCGGGGGTGATCAGCGGGCGCACGGCGCCTATGCGTACATCATCGATGCGGGTGGTGTCGTGGGTGGTGAGGGGGGCGGCAATGGTCGTGGTCATACTATGAATTTTATAGCTGCTTGCGCACATTCCACGGGAGCTGGCGACAGATTTGGCATGCAAACGTCAACAGGCCCTCAGGCCCGGACACAATAGCAATAGACAAATTGCTGCGTGTTGCCAAATGGCGTCCGGTGCAGTTCGGTGTTGCTTAGCACCAGTGCAAAGGCGTCGCCAAAGGTGCTGTGCAAGCCGTCGGCGTTGTAGCGCACCACGTTCAGGCCACTGCATTGCAAGGGCCCTTCGGGCCCAAAGGTGGCCACGATGACATGCCCACCGGGTTTGACCGAGCGCAGCACCTGGCGCACATAGGCCTCGCGCTGGGCTGTTTCGGTCAGGAAATGGAACACCGCCCGGTCATGCCAGACGTCATAGCGTGCGGCAGGCAGCGTGGCCTGGGTGATGTCGGCGGCCAGCCAGGTCACGCGTTGGCCGGCGGCGCCCAGGCGCGCGCGCGTCACATCGATCGCAGCCTGGGAAATGTCCAGCACACTGACATCCTGGTAGCCAGCCTGCAGCAGGTCGTCCACCAGCGTGGACTCGCCGCCACCCACGTCGATGATGGACATGGAGGGCTGCGTGGCGGCGTCCCGGATCAGGGACATGGAGCGCTGCAGATGCGGGCTGAACCAGCTGACCTGGTCTGCGGCCTTGGTCTGGTAGACCTGTTCCCAATGGTGTTTGGTGTTCATCCTGCGTTTCCTTGTAGTGAGGTGATGCAGCCTAGGGTGCGTGCCGCGCTGGCGCGGCCCCCAGGACGTTGAGTGGCACTTTCAGGTAGCGCACACCATCGTCTTCGGCGGGGGGCAGCTGGCCGGCACGCACGTTGACCTGGATCGAGGGAATGATCAGCGTGGGGAACTCCAGCGTGGCATCGCGCGCATGGCGCATGACAACGAACGCGGCTTCGCTGATGCCGTCGTGCACATGGATGTTGTGGCTGCGTTGCGCCCCCACCGTGGTTTGCCAGGCCGCATCGCGCCCCGCTGGCGGGTAGTCGTGGCAGACGAACATGCGGGTCGTTTCGGGAAGCGCCAGCAGCCTGCGGATGGAGCGGTACAGGGTGTGTGCGTCGCCGCCGGGAAAATCGGCGCGCGCCGTGCCTACATCGGGCATGAACAAGGTGTCGCCCACAAACACGGCGTCACCGATCAGGTAGGCCATGTCGGCCGGGGTGTGGCCCGGTACCAGCAGCGCCTGGGCGCGCAGCCCGCCAATGGCAAAGGTCTCGCCATCCTGGAAGAGATGGTCAAAATCGCTGCCATTGGGCTGGAAGCTGCGCTCCAGGTTGAAGACCGTCTTGAAGGTGGACTGCACGGCGCGGATGTTTTCACCGATGGCCACCTTGCCGCCCACCTGGGCCTTGAGGTACTGTGCACCCGACAGGTGGTCGGCATGGGCATGGGTTTCCAGAATCCAGTCCACCTGCAGTTCTTGTGCTTTCAGGTAGGCCAGCACGCGGTCTGCCGACGCCGTACCAGTGCGCCCGGACTTGAAGTCGTAGTCCAGAACCGGATCGATCACGGCGGCGCGCTTGCTGGCGGTGTCGGCCACCACATAGCTCACCGTCCAGGTCTGGGGATCAAAAAATGCGCTGATGGAAAGTGTGGAAGACATGGTGGGCATCCTTTTCAATATGTTGATTGATATTATATTGTTTGATATAATAAAAACAAGACCCTCAGCCCCAAGCCATGAAAAAGAAGCCCCCTGTCATTGATCCTGCGCAATTGCGCGGCGCCGCAGCGCAAGCCGTCACCCTGCTGAAAACGCTGGGCAATGAGGCACGCCTGCTGTTGCTGTGCCAGCTCTCGCAGGGCGAGCGCAGCGTCAGCGAACTGGAGGCACTGCTGGACATCCACCAGCCGACGCTGTCCCAGCAACTGGGGGTGCTGCGCACCGAAGGGCTGGTGACCACCCGGCGCGAGGGCAAAAACATCTACTACAGCGTGGCCGATCCGGCGGCGCTGGAAATCGTGGCGGTGTTGTACCGTCTGTACTGTCCCCAAGGAGAAAACTGATGACCATCGACTGGAATGTGTTCACCCCGGCCTCTGCGTTGCTGGGCGGCGCCCTGATCGGGCTGGCGGCTGGCATGTTTGCCCTGCTCAACGGCCGCATCGCCGGCATCAGCGGTGTGCTGGGCGGGCTGCTGCGGCCGCAGGTGGGCGACATCGCCTGGCGCGCCGCGTTTGTGCTGGGGCTGGTCGGGGCACCTTTGGTGTACGCCCTGCTGGCCGTACTGCCGGCGCCGCAGATCGAGGCCGGCTACGGTGCCCTGGTGACTGCGGGGCTGCTGGTCGGTGTCGGCACCCGCTACGGTTCGGGCTGCACCAGCGGCCATGGCGTGTGCGGCCTGTCACGCCTGTCGCCCCGTTCGCTGGCGGCCACGCTGGCGTTCATGGGCGTCGGCTTTGTCATTGTCTTTGTGTTGCGCCACATCATTCACGCGTAAGGAGTTGCGCCATGTATGTCTTTACTTCTTTGTTGGCGGGTCTGGTCTTCGGACTGGGCTTGCTGGTGTCCGGCATGGCCAACCCGGCCAAGGTGCTGGGTTTTCTGGATCTTGCTGGCGCCTGGGACCCTTCCCTGGCACTGGTCATGGCCGGCGCCATCGGCGTGGGCACACTGGCCTTTGTGCTGGCCAAGCGCCGCACGGTCTCGCTGATCGGTGCGGCCATGCGCCTGCCCAGTGCGCGCCATGTGGACCGGCGCTTGCTGGTTGGCAGCGCCGTGTTCGGTGCGGGCTGGGGCCTGGCCGGCTTTTGCCCGGGCCCCGCTCTGGTGGCGCTGGGCATGGGCGAAAGAAAAGCGCTGGTCTTCGTGCTGGCCATGCTGGCGGGCATGGCGCTGTTTGAACTGATCGAAGGGCTGCGCAGCAAAGCGCAGCCCAAGCAGGCATGAACGCTGCGATGGGCGACGCGGCTACCTGGACGCCGGCCTGGCTGACCGTGGCCATTCTGGTGGCGTACGAAGTTGCCTTGTGGCTGGTGCAGCGACGCCAGCCGGCGCGGTTGGCGCGCGCGGCCCATGTGACGCTGCGTGAAGACTGGTTTGCCGCTGTCTCGCAACAGCGCGGCTCGGAAATTCTGGCCGTGCAGACCCTGCGCAACGCGCTGATGTCGGCCACCATGGTGGCCTCCACCGCCGTGCTGGGCCTGATGGGCAGCGTCACGCTGGCCGCACCCAGCTTGCACGCCAGCCTGGGCGAGAGCGATGCCCTGCTGGTGCACTTCAGCCCCCGCCTGGCCCTGGAATTGGTGTTGATGACGGTGCTGTTCGTCTCGCTGGTGTGCTCTGTCATGGCGGTGCGCTACTACAACCACGCCGGCTTTATCAGTGGCATGCCGGTGGAATCGGCGCAGCGCCAGGACTGGGCGGCCATCGGCACGCTGTACCTGCGCCGCGCGGGCCTGCTGTACAGCTGGGGCTTGCGCCACCTTCTGCTGGTGGCCCCGCTGCTGGTGGCCTTGGTGTACCCCTGGGCGGGCCCGGTGGCGGCCGTGCTGGTGGCCCTGGTGCTGCTGGCATTTGACCGGTTTTCGCCACTGCAGTGATGCGTCCTGTTGGCGGTGTATCGCCCGGGCGCGCGGAGGTTCGCTATTCCGGGACCAGGCCGTGCACCACCATCGCAGCCTGCCAGGCCGCGAGCTTGCGCGCAAAGCTCCAACTGGCATTGGCCGGGCTGGTGCTGGGCAGTGGGTAGATCGGCACACCCAGCGTTTGCGTCTGGCGGGCGTGTTTGAAACTTTCGCCACCGTTGTGGGCGATGGCTGTAAGTTGCGGCAGCTGCAGGCCCGCAATGTCGTTGGCCACGGGGTCGCGGATGGCCGAGTCCAGGCTGCCTGCGCGCGTGCAACTGGCATACACGTCCCACACGCCCAGGCCGCGCGCCAGCAGCCAGTCGCAACGCTGCGTGTAGTCCCCAGGCAAGGGGTGCTGCGGCCACAGGGCCTGCAGGATTTTCCAGAACTGGTTTTGCGGGTGGGCGTAGTACTGCTGCGTCGCCAGTGAGCGCGCGCCCGGAAAGCTGCCCAGGATCAGCACCCGCGTGGCGGGCGACACCACCGGTGCGAGCCCGACCAGGCGGGTGGTCGCCATTACTTCTTGGCCAGGACCTTGCGCGCCTGCGCGATGCCGCCAATGTTCTCGGCCTTGCTGAAGCCCAGGGCCTGGAGCGTGTTCTGGGCCTTGCCGCTAAGCACGCCGGACTGGCAGTACAGCATCACCTTGTCGTCCTTGGCGATGCCGGCCTGGGCCACGCCTTGGGCGATGGTGGAATATTCGATGTTGATGGCGCCGTCCACATGCCCGGCCGCATATTCCTGCGGTGTGCGCACATCAATGACGACATCCTTGGCATGTGCGCCCAGGGTAGCCAGGGCCAGCAGGCTGCCGATCAGCAGTGTTTTCATAGGGTTCTCTTTTTTCAAATTGCTCCCAAATCAGGAGCTGCTTGCGCATATTCCACGCGGGCTACAGCCCTATTTCACATAGAAGTTACCGCTGTAAAGGCAATTTCAAGCAGGAAGTCGGGGCTGGCCATTTCAGCGCTCACGCACACGCGGGCCGGGGCACAGCCCTCGGGCAGCCAGGCTTGCCACAGGGCGTTGAAGGCCACGCGGTCGGCCATGTGCTTGAGGTAGATGGTGGCGGTCAGCAGCCGGCTTTTGTCGGACCCGGTCAGCGCCAGGGTGCGCTCGGCCTGGGCCAGCAGCGCCAGCGTCTGGCCCGTGAAATCGGTGCCGCTCTCGGGCACCTCGACAAAGTAGGCCGTGCCGTTGTGCACCACGGCGTCGGACCACTGGGCTTGCGGGTTGATGCGTTGAATGGGGGATGAAGGCATAGCGGTGGGTTCGTTGGAATGTGGCGCGAGTGTACGGCGCGTGGCAATCCGTTGCGGCCTAAGAGCCTGTTCACGGTCTGTACGGGGTCACGTTGGGACGCAATCGGGATGAGTTGTCCGCCAAGACCACGCCGCATGGGCGTCCGCCCATGCAAGGGGTTTGGTGGGCAAATCGCCCGATTTCGTCCCAACCCGAAGGGCATGTGTCTTTTCGGGCGGTCTGCGGCGTTGCAAAGCCTTGCCGGGCACGAGCCCGGCTGCGTTTTGCGCCTTGCAGCCCATCCCGAAAAGGCACTTGCGTGGCCCCGTACAGACCGTGAACAGGCTCTTAGAGCCGGGCCTGTTGCGCGAGTTCCGTGCGCACCAGGGCGTGGATTTCATCGAGCACCGGGTTGGGCGCCCGACCGGCGCGTTGCACCCAGGCAATGTGGGATTCGAGGCCGGTAGCGTCTATCGGCAGTGCCACCAACCGCTGCTGCAGCCGCAAGGGGTGGGCCGGGGCCAGAATGCCCAGGTACACCGTGTCGCTGTCGCACACCGTCTGCAACAGGTCTTTGACATCCTCCGATTCCAGCGTGATCAGCACCTCCGGGTGCGCGGCCGGGCCGTAACGCTGCACCAGCTGGCGTGCCAGGACGTCGCTCATGCCGGTGCAGGCCACCGGGAAGCGCTGCAGGTCGGCAAACGCCAACGGGTCTTGCTGCGTGAGCGGGTGGCCGCTACGGCACAGCACGCCGGTGGGCAGTTCGCCCACTTTTTCCACCAGCAGGTCGCTGTGGGCATGGGGCACGGAGCGCAGGTCTATCACCACGGCATCGACCTGGCGGTTGCGCAGCGCCAGCAACTGCTGCTCCAGCGGGCCGCGCGTGGTGCGGATCTTCATGCCCGCAGGGTAGGTCGATGCAAATTGCAGCAACGGTTGGGTGAGCAGTGCGCCGGGCGTGGCACCCAGGCCGATGCGTATCTGCCCGGCATGGCCGCTGACGTGGTGGCGCACCACCTGGTGCAGTTCATCGGCCTGGGCCACCACCTGGCGCGCGTGCTCCAGCACGGTGCGCCCTATCAGCGTGAGCGCATTGCGGTGCCCGACCCGTTCGACCAGGGCCACGCCCAGATTCTCCTCCAGCACGGCAATGCTGCGGCTGAAGGCGGCCTGCGAGCGCCGCGTGCTGTCGGCTCCACGCGTGAAGCTGCCGCTCTCTGCCAAGGCGATGAAATGGCGCAATTGGGCGATGGTGGCGTTCATAGCATGCAGAAAACCGAACAATTTGCCTCAAATTATGCATTAGACAAGAAGGTCGGGCCTTCCTACCATGGGCCGCTTTACCCAAGGTGGTCGGGTCTTCTGCCCCACCACAGATCGCTCACAACACAATCCCGAGGATGACTGCATGATCAAGAAAATACTCGTGTCCGTATGCGCCGTGTTGCTGGTGCTGGTGGCGGCTGCCGGCATCAACACCGCACGCAAAGGTTCGCGCCAACTGGTGGTGGAGCCGCTGGCCCCGCTGACCGTGGACGAAGCCGGCGCCGCCGCCCGGCTGGCCGACGCCGTGCGCCTGCAGACCATTTCCTCGCGCGATGAAGCCGGTTTGCATGCCGACCAGTTCAAGGCCTTCCACACCCTGCTGCAGGCCAGGTTTCCCAAGGTGCATGCGGCGCTCAAGCGCGAGGTTGTGGGCGACCTGAGCCTGCTCTACACCTGGGAAGGTGCAGACCCCAAGGCCACCCCCATCATGCTCATGGCCCACCAGGACGTGGTGCCCGTGGCCCCCGGCACCGAAGGCGACTGGCAGGTGCCCCCCTTTGCCGGCACGGTCAAGGACGGTTTCATCTGGGGCCGCGGCTCCTGGGACGACAAGGGCAACCTGATGTCGCAACTGGAGGCGGTGGAAATGCTGCTGGCCAGTGGTTACAAGCCCCCAAGCACCATTTACCTGGCCTTCGGTGCCGATGAGGAAGTCGGTGGCCTGCGCGGGGCCGCCAAAATCGCGGCCCTGTTGAAGGACCGTGGCGTGCACCTGGACTTTGTACTGGACGAAGGTCTGCTGGTGCTCGACGGGGTGATGCCCGGCGTGAAGGCGCCCACGGCACTAATTGGGGTGGCCGAAAAAGGTTATATGTCCGTGGTGCTCAAGATGTCCGCCACTCCCGGCCATTCATCCATGCCTCCCAAGGCCGGCACCAGTGCCATCGCCATGCTGAGCGCGGCACTCAAACGCCTGGACGATGAACAGCTGTCGGGTGGCATTCGCGGCGTGGCCGGCGAAATGTTTGACACACTGGCGCCGGAAATGGGCGGCTTCTCCCGCGTGGCGCTCTCCAACCTGTGGTTGTTTGGTCCCGTGGTGCAAAAGCAGCTCGAAGGCGCGGGCAGCACCAATGCCATGCTGCGCACCACCACGGCACTGACCATTGTCAGCGCCGGCAACAAGGAAAACGTCCTGCCCGGCCGCGCCGAAGCCACGGTGAACTTCCGCATCCTGCCGGGCGATACCAAGGAACAGGTGCTGGCACACATGCGCGCCAAGGTGGGTATGGCGGCTCCGGCCGACCAGTTTGAGTTGTTTGCCCTGCCCGGCGCGGTGGATGCTTCCAAGGTGGCCCCCACCGACTCGGCCCAGTACCGGGTGCTGAACAAGACAGTGCGTGAGGTGTTTCCCGATGCGCTGGTGGCCCCGGGCCTGATGGTGGCTGGCACCGACTCCATCCACTACGGCCCCATCAGCGACCACATCTTCAAGTTCTCGCCGGTGCGTGCCAATGCGGAAGACCTCAAGCGCTTCCACGGTACCAACGAACGGCTGGCGGTGGCCAACTACGCCGACGCCATCCGCTTCTACCACCGCCTGATCACGCAGATGGTGGTGGCGCAATAGGCGAAGCCAGCGCGCGCCCATGGCGCGCTGTGTAGCGGTGGGTACCTCGTCCTTCCCCAGTCGGGACAACCAGGGGTTTTACGGACTTTCCCTAGAACCCCTGGATGAGTTTGGCGTAGGTGCCGTCGGCCTTCATGGTTTTGAAGGCCTTGGTCCACCGGTCGAGGACGGTGGGGTCGACGGACTTGCTGGCGGCCACGTAGAGCGGGTACTTCGAGACTTCCAAGGCGACCTCAAAATCCGACCGTGAAAAGGCGGCGTCGTTCACGGCAGCCTTCAGAACGCCGCGGGCGAGATAGGCCACGTCGATGTGCTTTCTCAGCAGCATTCCCAAAAGGTTGGAGTTATCGACTGCAGTGCTGACCCGCACAAAGCCGTTGTCGTTCAGGAATTTCACGGTAGACGAGTTCACGTGGGTGCCCACGGACAAATCCTTGGCCTGATCGAAGGAGGTGACGAGATTCTTTTCCCCGGCGCGGACGACGAATACCAGCGCATCGTCGTAAATAACAGGCCCGTAGTTGAGAAACTCCTCTCGTTCAGCGGTCCGGCCCGTGGGAATCAGGATCACCGGCTTGATCTTGGCTTCCTCGATCGCCCTGCCGAGCGGCACCTGAAGAATGGGCTGCCCTGCCCCCACCCGACGAGCGAGCTCCTCGAAAACACGGTAGAGAAACCCCTGGCGGCCTTCGGTGGAATATGGGTAGATGGTCGCGGCGTACAAGATCGGTGTCGTGGGAGACGGGTCGGCAGAAGCAAGAACCGGGGAACCCAGAAACCAGACCACAAGAAGCATGCAAAACGCGCGCACGATGTTTTTCTGGAGAGGTTTTGCCTGAGCCGAGACAATGTAGGTTTTCTCAAAAGACAAGAAACTATCTCCAATAAACTCAATGAGTTAAGAGTCCTTGGGAAGCATGTGCTGAGAAACCGGAATGCATAAGTTGAGAAAAAACGTCACTCCAATTCAGTCGACACTTTCTACCTCGCGACATTTCGCTGGTCGCCCATCGCAGCATGGGGGGCGATTGAATCATCTGCTGAGTTTATATCCTTGTGGGTGTCGCAGCACAGCCTGTGTAAACGCATGTGGCAGAAAGAGTTGATGGCTTAAAAAGCCGAGGCATCATTGGTACGCGGCAATCAATCCAGCTTTATGTTCTTCGCTCATAGTCCCTGGAAGGGACTCCAACCATGCAATGAGTTCTTCCCAGTTGTTCTCGCTGAAAACTTTGGTCCCATACCTTTGTTCCAGCCCAACAGTCGGCTTGCTGACGATGTCTGCCATTCGTTTGTCCAATAAAAATGCATCGCAATACGGGGCATAAGTGGATAGGTGCTTCACATCGTAAAAGAATCCATTGAAAATTTTCAATGCTTTCTCCCGGTTTGTGTACGCTCCACGCTTCACCATATCTTTTACCGTTGCGTACACCCTGGCAGCCAAATAATGGGACGGGGTATTTCGGAAATGCTCGGACTGCATCAAGAACTCGGCACACACCCTTAGCCGCCCCTCTTCGGAAACTTCCTTGGGAACCATACGCAACAGGCTCTCGACCATCATCGACATCACAGGCGAAGTCAAAAATGCCTCGGCATCCCCTGAAACAATGCGCCCAACATAGTCAAAATAGCTATCAAAGTACCCTTTGGGAACAGCTGCGTATTCCTGCGCCAGGTCTTCTTCAAATGTGGTGGTGGATTTGCGCCAGCCGTCGAAAAGGTCAATAAGCCCTTCAACTGACCGCCCTTTTAATTCACGGATGAGCTCAATGTTGCCCATATAGCGCCCCACTTCAATCCGTATATAGCCGTCCCACTGATGGACGTCATCCCGCAGGGCATCTGCCTCTTCCACTAGGTAGTTTGCGGGCTGCTTGTTCAGCCAAGCTCGGAATGCTTTCCAGACCTGGGTCCTCTCAACATCGAATTCAAATTTGAAGGTATGACCTCGGGCCGTTGCCTTAATGAACTTGAAGAGCTCATCCCGTTTCTCCCACAAGTGGGTCTCGTCTTCATGAACAGAGGAGTACGGTGCGACCAGCAATTGCATAGAGCTGGCCTTTTCAATCAACTCCGCCGCCTTTAAATACTCTGGCTGCTTTCCACGAAAGGTGTGGGAGAAAAAGTACTGGTCAAGATAAAGAATCTTTTTGCGCACAGGTGGGAGTTGGATTCGTTCGCTGTAGCGGCACTTCTTGCAGCCAAGAAATACGTACGAACCGCTGAAGACTTCTACCTTCCCAAATCCGTCTTTAAGCCCGCATCCAGGGCAATCACCGGTTACGCGGGATACCAGCGCCATTGTTGAATCCGTGTCTGGCTGAGGACGTCCGTCGCGCAGCTGTGCAAGGGCTGTTGCCCACGCATAGTTTGAGGGTCATCAGCATGAAATTACGAAGTTATCGCAGACCCACCTGAGCATTTTCTTCAGCCTAGTTTCTCAGCTTATGAGTCTCAGCTTCTCAGGTTATGAGTCCAACTACAGACAAAGCTAGACGTCGATGTTGCCCGCGCGCAAGGCGTTGGTTTCAATGAAGTCGCGGCGCGGCTCCACTTCGTCGCCCATCAGCATGGTGAACACGCGGTCGGCTTCGATCGCGTCGTCGATTTGCACTTTGAGCAGGCGGCGCACGGTCGGGTCCATCGTGGTTTCCCACAGTTGGGATGGGTTCATTTCGCCCAGGCCTTTGTAGCGCTGGCGGCTGGTGGCGTTTTCGGCCTGGCCAATCAGCCATGCCATGGCTTCGCGGAAGTCGGAAACCTTTTCTTCCTTCTGGCGCTCGCCTTCGCCGCGCATCACGCGCGCGCCTTCGGAGAGCAAGCCCTTGAAGGTATTGGCGGCCTCGGCCAGCGCGGCGTAGTCGGCGCCGTGCACAAAGTCTTGCGTCAGCACGCTGCTCTTGACGTTGCCATGGTGGCGGCGGCTGATGCGCAGGATGGGCTTGTCGTTGCGGGCGTCAAACTCGCCAGCCACTTCGGCATCGGGCAGTTTGGCCTGCAGCGCGGCGGCAGAGGCTTCGGCGTCGGCCACGGTGTCCAGGTTCAATGCGACACCATCGGCAATGCTGCGCAGGGCTTCGGCGTCCATGAAGTTCTTCAGGCGTGCAATCACGGCCTGTGCGACCTGGTGCTTGCGCGCCAGTTCGGCCAGCGTATCGCCGGAAATCGTCGTGCTGTTGGGGCCGCCGGTGAAGACGGAGGCATTCACCAATGCAATGCGCAGCAGGAAGCTATCCAGCTCGGAAGGGCCTTGCAGGTACAACTCTTCCTTGCCGGCCTTGACCTTGTACAGCGGTGGTTGCGCAATGTAGATGTGGCCGCGCTCGACCAGCTCGGGCATCTGGCGGTAGAAGAAGGTCAACAGCAGCGTACGGATGTGCGCGCCGTCCACGTCGGCGTCGGTCATGATGATGATGCGGTGGTAGCGCAGCTTGGCGACGTTGAAGTCGTCATTGCCAGTGGAGCCGCCGGCCTTGCCGATGCCGGTGCCCAGGGCGGTGATCAGTGTCAGGATTTCATTGCTGGTCAAGAGCTTTTCGTAACGGGCCTTTTCCACGTTCAGAATCTTGCCGCGCAAAGGCAGGATCGCCTGGAACTTGCGATCGCGGCCCTGTTTGGCGGAGCCGCCGGCGGAGTCACCCTCGACGATGTAGATTTCGCACAGCGCCGGGTCTTTCTCCTGGCAGTCGGCCAGTTTGCCGGGCAGACCCATGCCGTCCAGCACGCCCTTGCGACGTGTCATGTCGCGCGCCTTGCGCGCGGCTTCGCGGGCACGTGCCGCTTCGATGATCTTGCCGACGATGATCTTGGCGTCGTTCGGGCGCTCTTCCAGGTAGTCGGCCAGCAGCTTGCCGACAATGTCTTCCACGGGGCCACGCACTTCCGAGGACACCAGCTTGTCCTTGGTCTGGCTGGAGAACTTGGGCTCGGGCACCTTGACCGACAGCACGCAGCACAGGCCTTCGCGCATGTCGTCGCCAGTGACTTCGACCTTGGCTTTCTTGGCCAGCTCGTTCTGCTCGATGTACTTGCTGATGACGCGGGTCATCGCGGCGCGCAGGCCAGTCAGGTGGGTGCCGCCGTCGCGTTGTGGGATGTTGTTGGTGAAGCACAGCACCTGCTCGTTGAAGCCGCTGTTCCACTGCATTGCGACTTCCACACCGATGTTGGTGCCCTGGTCGCTCTGGCGGTCGCCCATGGCGTGGAACACATTGGGATGCAGGACGGTCTTGCCCTTGTTGATGAAGTTCACAAAGCCTTGCACGCCACCAGCGCCGGCAAAGTCGTCTTCGCGGTTGTCGCGCTCGTCCTTGAGGCGGATGCGCACGCCGTTGTTCAGGAACGAGAGTTCGCGCAGGCGTTTAGAGAGGATTTCGTAATGGAAATCGTTGTTCTCTTTGAAGATCTCGGTGTCGGGCAGGAAGTGCACCTCGGTACCGCGCTTCTCGGTATCGCCAATCACCTTCATCGGCGAGACTTCGATGCCGTTTTGCGTTTCGATCAGACGGCCCTGCACAAAGCCCTTGGAGAACTCCAGCGTGTGGACCTTGCCATCGCGGCGAATCGTCAGGCGCAGCATCTTGGACAGTGCGTTCACGCAGGACACGCCCACGCCGTGCAGACCGCCGGAGACCTTGTAGCTGTTCTGGTTGAACTTGCCGCCCGCGTGCAACTCGGTCAGTGCGATTTCGGCGGCCGAGCGTTTGGGCTCGTGTTTGTCGTCCATCTTGATGCCGGTGGGAATGCCGCGGCCGTTGTCGACGACGCTGATGGAGTTGTCGGAGTGGATGGTGACCAGGATGTCGTCGCAGTGGCCGGCCAGCGATTCGTCGATGGAGTTGTCCACCACTTCGAACACCAGGTGGTGCAGGCCCGTGCCGTCGGAGGTATCGCCGATGTACATGCCGGGGCGCTTGCGCACCGCTTCCAGGCCTTCCAGGATCTGGATCGAGCCTTCGCCATAGGCTTCGGTTGCGCCGGCCTGGTTGGTGTCGATCGTGGGCTGGAAGTTGGAGCTGTCGGCTCCGCCTTCGCCGGTGTGAACCGCGGCGTTTTCGGGGGCGGGAACAGACTTGTTTTCTTCAGACATGGCGTACTCTCTAACGATTTCTCAAACTCTTCAATGCGCAAACCCCCGGAGACCGGGGGTTTGCTTGCGCGGGCAGCTACTATTTTTGTAGCATCAGATTCTCATCGGCATCACCACGTACTTGAACGTGGCGTTGTCGGGAATGGTGAACAGTGCTGAGCTGTTGCCGTCGGACAGCTCCAGCTTGACCATGTCCTGGCCCATATTGGCCAGCGCATCGATCAGGTAGGTGACGTTGAAGCCGATCTCGATACTGTCGCCACCGTAGTCGATGTCCAGCTCGTCCACGGCTTCTTCCTGCTCGGCGTTGTTGGATGCGACACGCAGGCTGCCGGGGTCGATGTTCAGGCGCACGCCCTTGAACTTGTCGCTGGTCAGGATGGCGGTGCGCTGCAGCGTTGCCAGCAAGGCGGTGCGGCCCAGCGTGACACTGTTCTTGTGGTTCTTGGGGATCACGCGGTTGTAGTCGGGGAACTTGCCTTCGACCAGCTTGGTGACGAACTCCATGCCGTCGAAGGTGAACTTGGCCTGGTTGTTGGCGAACTGCATTTCGATGGCGCCATCGGCATCGCTCAACAAACGCTGCAGTTCGATCACGGTCTTGCGCGGCAAGATCACCTCTTGCTTGGGCACTTCCACATCCAGGGTGGCGCTGGCAAACGCCAGGCGGTGGCCGTCGGTGGCGACCAGGCTCAGCTGCTTGCCTTCGGCGACAAACAAAATACCGTTGAGGTAATAGCGAATGTCGTGCACGGCCATGGCAAACGCCACCTGGCCCAGCAAATCCTTCAGCGTCTTTTGCGGCACGCTGAACACGGGGCCGAAGTTGGCCGATTCCTGCACCAGCGGAAAGTCTTCGGCCTGCAGGGTCTGCAGCGTGAACTTGCTCTTGCCGCCCTTGAGGATGACCTTGTTCTGGCTGGACTCCAGCGACACCGTCTGGTCGGCCGGCATGGTGCGCAGGATGTCGATCAGCTTGCGCGCACCGATGGTGGTGGTGAAGTTGCCGGTGTCGCCGCCCAGTTCGGCGGTGGTGCGGATCTGGATTTCCAGATCGCTGGTCGTCAGTTGCACCGACGTACCGGTCTTGCGCAGCAGCACGTTGGCCAGGATAGGCAGGGTATGGCGGCGTTCCACAATGCCCGCCACCGATTGCAGCACCGAAAGAACCTTGTCCTGTGTTGCCTTCAAAACGATCATGTCAACCTCTTTTTGGATATCTGTCTGGGAGTCGGTTCCAGCCCGCCCCCGTCTTTTCTAGGAATCACGCCATTTTCCCCTCTTTTGACCCGCAATTTGGGGGGCGATGGCACTTGTTTTTGCAATTTGCCCTCGTCAACCCTTGAGGGTTTGTTCCAGCACGTGGAGCTGCTGGTTCAGCTCGGTCATTTGCTGGCGTTCCCCGCCGATCTTGCGCACCGCGTGCAGCACCGTGGTGTGGTCGCGCCCGCCGAACAATTCTCCGATTTCGGGAAGGCTTTTTTGTGTCAGCTCCTTGGCCAGGTACATCGCAATCTGGCGCGGCCGGGCAATGCTGGCCGGGCGCTTCTTGCTGTACATGTCGGCGACCTTGATCTTGTAATAGTCGGCCACGGTTTTCTGGATGTTTTCCACCGAAATCTGCCGGTTCTGGATCGACAGCAGGTCGCGCAGCGCCTCACGCGCCAGGGCGATGGAGATTTCCTTCTGGTTGAAGCGGGAATAGGCCAGGATCTTGCGCAGCGCACCTTCGAGTTCGCGCACGTTGGACCGCACGTTTTTGGCGACAAAAAACGCCACTTCCTCGGGCATGTCCGAGCCCTCGGAGCGCGCCTTGTTGATCAGAATCGCGACGCGCATTTCCAGCTCGGGCGGCTCGATGGCCACCGTCAGGCCGGAATCAAAGCGCGACACCAGGCGTTCGTGGATATCGGTCAGGCCCTTGGGGTAGGTGTCGCTGGTCATCACAATGTGCGACTTCTTGGCCAGCAGCGCCTCAAAGGCGTTGAAGAACTCTTCCTGGGTGCGATCCTTGTTGGCAAAGAACTGCACATCGTCGATCAGCAATAGATCGAGCGAGTGGTAGCGTTCCTTGAATTCGTCGAAAGTCTTGCGTTGGTAGGCCTTAACCACATCCGAGACAAACTGCTCTGCATGGATGTAGAGAACTCGTGCGCCGGGCTTGTCTGCCAGCAGTCGGTTGCCCACCGCGTGCATCAGGTGGGTCTTGCCCAGGCCGACGCCGCCGTAGATGAAAAGGGGGTTGTACAAGTGCCCCGGCATGGTGGCCACGTGCATGGCGGCGGCGCGCGCCATGCGGTTGGCGGTGCCTTCCACCAGGGTCTCGAACGTGAGCATGCTGTTGAGCCGGTTCTTGGGCCCGCCGCCGCCGCGCTCTTCACCAAATTCCGGGCTCTCTTCCAGCGGCGTGGATTCGATGATCTTCTGTACTACTGTCGCTCTGACAGGCGCTTCCCGGGGAGTGATTGCTAACTCAATTTGCACGGGCTGGCCGTACATCTTCTCCAGCAGGGTCGCAATACGGTGGCTGTACTGGGCCCGGACCCAGTCCAGTTTGAAGCGGTTGGCCACAAAGATCGTGACCTTGGACATGTCTTCCAGCACCTGGGCGCTGAGGGGTTTGATCCAGGTGTTGAACTGCTGTTCTGGCAGCTCCTGCGCCAGTTGGTCGACGCAGCTCTGCCACAGGCTTTGGCCTATGTCGAGCCCCACGGAATCGGAAAGTTTGGAAAGGCGTCCCTCGGTCATTTTTATAATCAGCTTCTGTGGATAGTTATAAATTGCTGCGCCGCAGATTGTAGATTATCAAAAACTTATCCACAATTTTTTTGAAACGGGGACAAGTTAGAGCTTTGCCCTGCAAATCCTGCGCAAGGTGTTGCCGGGATTGAGAAAGTTTGCGATAATCGTTGGTTCCCCTGATTGTGATCGGGGTTTAACGTGAAAGAACTCTCATGCAACTCTCATGCTTGAGGCCGCTGTGCTTCTCGGGTTTGGGCGTTTGAGCTGAGACAGCAGAGATCCTTAATTATGAAACGCACTTACCAACCTTCCAAAATTCGCCGCGCCCGTACCCACGGTTTCCTGGTTCGCATGAAAACCCGTGGTGGCCGTGCCGTGATCAACGCACGCCGCGCCAAGGGCCGCAAGCGTCTGGCAGTCTGAACGGGGTTATTCCTGTTCACATGCGTTCGGTTCCCGCTGGTGCATAGCTTTGGCGAGGTCTGAACGTGCAGCGCTTGAAAACGCGGGCGCAGTTTCAGGCCGCTTTGGCGGGTAAGACCGTGGCAAAAACCGCACACTTTGCCTTGCATCGTTGTGCCTTGGACAGTGCCGTGGCCGCGCAGCCGCAGGCTGTGGCGCCTGCTTTGTTCCCCATCCAGGGGGTGTGGCTGGGTGCCATGGTGCCCAAGCGCTGGGCCAAACGCGCCGTGACCCGCAACGCCATCAAACGCCAGATCTACAACGTGAGCGCCGATATCGAGCCCACTCTGCTCGCGCAAGCCCATGTGGTGCGCCTGCGTGCGGGGTTTGACCGTGCCCAGTTTGTCAGCGCCGCATCCGATGCCCTCAAGGCGGCGGTGCGCGCCGAACTGCAGCAACTGTTTGCGCGCTGCGCTGCGCCTGCCCCGTGATGAAGCCCCTGCTGCTTGCTGTAGTCAGGGGCTATCGGCTTTTCCTGAGCCCCTGGCTGGGCTCGGCCTGTCGGTTTGAGCCGACCTGCTCGGCCTATGCCTTGCAGGCCCTGGAGCAGCACGGTGCTGCGGCAGGCAGTTATCTCACCGTGTCGCGGCTGGCGCGCTGCCACCCCTGGTGTGCTGGCGGCAACGATCCCGTGCCGACCGAATCTCCCCGGCTGTTTACCCGGCTGGTCTTCTCTTCTTCCAACAAGAAACCCTCATGAACGATATTCGCCGCACCATTTTGTGGGTGATCTTTGGCTTCTCCATGGTGATGCTGTGGGACCAATGGCAGGTGTACAACGGCAAGAACGCCACCTTCTTCCCCAAGCCGGCGCAACACAGCGCGCCGGCTGCTGCAGGTGCCAAGCCCGGCGAGGCCGCAGTGCCGAACGCAGCGGCCGTACCCGCGCCGTCCGGCGTGGCACCGCAGGCCGTTGCGGCGGCACCTGCCGTCCCCAAGGAACGTTTCGAGGTCAGCACCGATGTGCTCAAGCTGACGCTGGATACCGAAGGCGGTTCGCTGGTGCGTTCGGAGTTGCTGCAGTACGCCGATACGGCGGACCGGTCTAAAAACATCGTCCTGATGGACGACAGCAAAGAACGCGTTTACCGCGCACAAACGGGCGTGGTGGCTGGTGCGGCGGGCGGTACCTTTCCCACGCACAAGACGGTCATGGCCGTATCAGGCCCGCGCGTATTGGCCGATGGCCAGAACGAAATTTCCATCCAGTTCACCTCCCCCGAAGTGGGCGGCCTCAAGCTGGTCAAGACCTATACCCTGCGCCGGGGGGCTTACGACATTGCAGTGAAGCATGAGTTGGTCAACACCTCCAGCGCACCGATTGCGCCCCAGCTCTACCTGCAACTGGAGCGCGACGGGTCCAGCCCGCCCGGAGGCTCCTCCTTCTACTCGACGTACACCGGCCCTGCCGTCTATACCGAGGCCAAGAAATTCCAGAAAGTGGATTTCTCGGACATCAAAAAAGACAAAGCGGATTTTGAAAAATCCAGCAACAACGGCTACATCGCCATGGTGCAGCATTACTTTGCCAGTGCCTGGCTGCTGCCTGATGGCATCCAGCGCAATCTGTCCATGCTGCCCGTGACCCTGGACTCGCCGGTGGCCGACTGCTGCTACCGCGCGGTGATGGTTTCGCCGGTCGAATCCATTGCACCGGGCGCCAGCAAGACGGTGGAGGCCAAGCTGTTCGTCGGCCCGCTGGAAGAAAAAATGCTGGAGGCCATTGCGCCCGGTATGGAGCTGCTCAAGGACTACGGACGCCTGACCATCCTGGCCAAACCGCTGTACTGGTTGCTGGACAAGCTGCACGGCTTCATCCAGAACTGGGGCTGGTCCATCGTGGCGCTGGTGCTGCTGCTCAAGATTGCGTTCTACTGGCTCAATGCCAAGGCCTATTCCAGCATGGCCAAGATGAAGGCCGTCAATCCCAAGATCATGGAAATGCGCGAGCGGCTCAAGGACAACCCGCAGCAGATGCAGCAGGAAATGATGAAGATCTACCGGGAAGAAAAAGTCAACCCGTTGGGCGGATGCTTCCCCATCCTGATCCAGATCCCGGTGTTCATCGCGCTCTATACCGTGCTGTTGTCCACCATTGAGATGCGCGACGCGCCGTGGATTTTCTGGATCCATGACCTGTCTTCCAAAGACCCGATGTACATCCTGCCCATCGTCATGACCCTGACCACGCTGTTGCAGACCTCGCTGAATCCGGCACCACCGGACCCCATGCAGGCCAAGATGATGTGGTTCATGCCGCTGGCCTTCAGCGTGATGTTCTTTGCGTTCCCGGCCGGCCTGGTGCTGTACTGGATCACCAACAACCTGCTGTCGATTGCGCAGCAGTGGCTGATCAACACCCGCATGGGTGTGCCGCCCAAATTCAACTTGCCCAAATTCAAGTAACCCCCGCAAGGGCCGCCCACAGCGGCCCTTCTTCATGGAGCCTTCCATGCTCGCACGGCACCACGATCCGATCCTGGCCATCGCCACCGCACCGGGGCGGGGCTCGGTCGGCATTGTGCGCATCAGCGGCAAGCGGCTTGGTGCACTGGTGCAGCAGCTGTTCGGCCGGGCCTTGCGGCCGCGCGAGGCCACCTACCTGCCGTTCAACGATGCCCAAGGCCAGCCGCTGGACCAGGGGCTGGCGCTGTACTTCCCGGCGCCCCACTCGTTCACGGGCGAAGACGTGCTGGAACTGCAGGCCCACGGCGGCCCCATCGTGTTGCAACTGCTGGTGGCGCGCTGCCTGGAGGCCGCACGCCAGACCGATCCCACTACCCACCGGCCCTGCCTGCCGGCCCTGCGCCTAGCCGAGCCGGGGGAGTTCAGCGAGCGCGCTTTCCTCAACGACAAGATCGACCTGGCCCAGGCCGAAGCGATTGCCGACCTGATTGACGCCAGCACAGAGGCGGCGGCGCGCAGCGCCACCCAGTCGCTGTCGGGTGTCTTCTCTCGCGAAATCCATGCCCTGCGCGACGCGCTGATCCACCTGCGCATGCTGGTCGAGGCCACGCTGGATTTTCCTGAGGAGGAAATCGACTTCCTGCAGAAGGCCGACGCCCAAGGCCAGCTCGACAGGCTGCAGCAGCGCCTGCGCAGCGTGCTGGGCCAGGCGGCCCAGGGCGCCCTGCTGCGCGAGGGCATCCAGGTGGTCATCGCCGGCCAGCCCAATGCCGGCAAATCGTCGCTGCTCAATGCCCTGGCTGGGGCCGAGCTGGCCATCGTCACACCCATTGCGGGCACCACGCGCGACAAGGTGCAGCAAACCATCCAGATTGAAGGCGTGCCCATCCACGTGGTGGACACCGCCGGGCTGCGCACCAGCGAGGACGCGGTCGAGCAGATCGGTATCGCGCGCGCCTGGGAGGCCATCGTCGGTGCCGACGTGGTGCTGTTTTTGCACGATCTGACCCGTGTAAATGCTATCGATTACATAGCTGGTGACGCAGATGTAGCGAGAGCTCTGGCCCAAAAACTACCTGAAACAGTGCCGGTGCTCCATGTCTGGAACAAGGCCGATGCCCTGGCCGATGTGCCGCCGCAGGCGGGCTTGGTGTTGTCGGCCAAGACCGGTGTGGGGCTGGAAGCCTTGCGCCATGCGCTGCTCGAAGCCGCCGGCTGGCAGGCCGCGCCCGCTGGGGGCGTCTTCATCGCCCGCGAGCGCCACCTGCAGGCCCTGCACCAGGTCGACGCCCACCTGATGGAAGCCAACGCCCACCTGGCGGCGCGCGCGCAGGCGCTGGACCTGCTGGCCGAGGAGCTGCGCCTGGCGCAGAACGCGCTGGCACAGATCACCGGTGAATTCAGCTCGGACGACCTGCTGGGCGTCATCTTTTCCAAATTTTGCATTGGTAAATAGCCTGGCTTACACTGGCCGCGTCGTTGACTCCGAAAGCCCCAGCCAATGTCCCTGTTTCACTGGTTTACCGCCAAGCCCGACGCCAAGTCCGCCGCCAGTGCGGACAGCTCGGGCCTGGGTCATGTGGACGCCACCATGCCGCTGCACCCGTCCGTGCGCGGCCACGCCAAGGCGTCCGGCAATGCGGCCAACCGCAAGACCGAGCGGCTGGAGCGCCGCGAACTGCTGTACGCCGTGGTGCGTGAAACCATGACGCGTGCCGGTGTGCTGTCGGCCAGCTACAAATTCAAGGTGCTGTCGCTGGACGCGCGCGGTCGCCAGTACCTGATCATGATGGACCTGGCTCGCCAGTATGCTGGCGAGACCTCCCGTTTTGCCGAGATTGAAGGCCAGATCGCGCGCACCGCCAAGGCCCGCCATGACATCCTTGTGACCTCGGTGTACTGGCGCGTCAACGAGCACGTCACGGCGGGCTTGTCGCGCCAGCCAGCCAGCGTGCCGGCACCCGCGCCCTTGAGCCCCAATCCCATTGCACCTGCAGTGCCAGCAGCCAGCGCCCCGCATTTCGAGCCCCTGCAGGAAGACGAGGTCGTGGCTTTCAAGAAGGCATTGGCCGCCGCCGCGCCCCCCACGCCTGCCGTTGCCGGCGAAGTGGTGCGCTCGGGGCGCCGCAACCCGGCGCCGCAACCGGTGTTCCAGGACACCCAGATTGACGACGGCCATTCGCCCCTGAGTGGCACCCAGTACGGCGATTTGAACTAAGTGCTTGCGGTTGGACTGGCAACTCACCGCCGGGCCGTCCCAAGGTGAGTTAGCCCCCTTGGGGGGCAGCGACCCGCGTAGCGGCGGGGCGTGGGGCTTAATGCCCGGCGAAGTCCAGTAGTGTGAACAAGGGCAGGCCCGCAGCGCGCAGCTTGCCGGAGCCGCCCAATTCGGGCAGGTCCACAATCGCGGCGCCTTCCATCACGGTGGCACCGAGTTTCTCCAGCAGCTTCTTGCCGGCCATCATGGTGCCGCCGGTGGCAATCAGGTCATCGATCAGCAGTACACGGTCGCCAGCCTTGACGGCGTCGGTGTGCAGCTCCACCGTGGCGCTGCCGTATTCCAGCTCATAGGTTTCTTCCACTGTGGTGAAGGGCAGCTTGCCTTTTTTGCGGATGGGCACAAAGCCCACGTTCAATTCATAGGCCACCACCGCGCCCAGAATGAAGCCACGCGCGTCCAGGCCCGCCACCACATCGGGGCGCAGGGCCGGGTCCATGTAGCGGTGCACAAAAGCGTCGATCAGCACGCGAAACACCTTGGCGTCTTGCAGCAGCGGCGTGATGTCGCGAAACTGCACACCGGGTGCCGGCCAGTCCGGTACGGTGCGGATGTGGTTGCGCAAATACTGGTTGATGCTGAGGTGTTGCATGGCGGGTAGTCGGTGGGAACACAGGGCGGAAATGCCAAGCGCCATTGTGCCCCCAGACGCATCCGCAGACAGCGGGGTCAGCCCTGCAGCAGGAGTTGTTCGGCCATGGCCAGCGTCTCGGCCTTGCCGGACAGGACCAGCGTATCGCCGGCTTCCAGCGGTGTAGCGTCGTCCGGGGTTTCGGTGTGGCCGTGACCGCGGCGCAGGCTGACCACGCGCACCGGAAGTGCGTGCAGGGCAAAGTCACCCAGCGCACGCCCGGCGGCCCGGGTACCCGGCGGCAAGGTCACACTGGCGAGGCGCTCGTGCTGTAACTCGTCTACCGAGTTGTCGTCGGCACCGTGAAAGAAGCCGCGCAGCAGGTTGTAGCGCGCATCGCGCTGGTCCTGCACGATGCGGATCACCCTGCGCATGGGCACGCCCACCAGTGCCAGCGCGTGGCTGGCCAGCATCAGCGAGCCTTCAATGGCTTCGGGCACCACTTCGGTGGCGCCAGCGTGCATCAGCTTGTCCAGGCTGTGGTCGTCCTGGGTGCGCACAATCACCGGTACCTGCGGCGCATGGGCCTGGGTGTTGCGCAAGACCTTGAGCGCGCCGGCCTCGTCCAGGTAGGTGATGACCACGGCGCTGGCCCGCGCCAGACCGGCGGCCATCAGCGCCTGCAGGCGGGCCGCATCGCCAAACACCACCGAGTCGCCGGCGGCGCTGGCCTGGCGCACCCGGTCCGGGTCCAGGTCCAGCGCCATGTAGGGAATACCTTCCTGCTCCAGCATGCGGCCCAGGTTCTGGCCGCAGCGGCCGTAGCCGCAGATGATCACGTGCCGGTTGGCGTTGATGGCCTTGCGGGCGATGTGGGTCATGTGCAGCGACTGCAGCAACCATTCGCTGGCCACCAGCTTCATGACGATGCGGTTGCTGTACATGATGATGAACGGCGTGGCCAGCATGGACAGCACCATGCTGGCCAGGATGGGATTGAGCAGCGTGGGCGGCACCAGCGCGCTTTCCTGGGCCAGTGTCAGCAGCACAAAACCGAACTCACCGGCCTGGGCCAGGTACAGGCCGGTGCGCAGGGCCACGCCCGCGGTCGAACCCAGCGCGCGCGACAAGAAGGCCACCAGTGCCGCCTTGAGCAACACCGGCACCGCCACCAGCAGCAGTACCAGAGGCCAATGCTGCGCCACCTGGCGCCAGTCCAGCAGCATGCCGATGCTGATGAAAAACAGGCCTAGCAGCACATCGTGGAAGGGGCGGATGTCGGTCTCCACCTGGTGCTTGAACTCGGTCTCTGATATCAGCATGCCGGCAATAAAGGCGCCCAGCGCCAGGCTCAGGCCGGCCAGTTCGGTCAGCCAGGCCAGGCCCAGCGTGATGAACAGCAGGTTGAGCACAAACAGTTCTTCGCTCTTGCGCCGGGCCACCAGGGTCAGCCAGCGGCGCATCACGTGCTGCCCGCCGACCAACAGCACGCTGACCAGCACCGTGGCTTTCAGGGCGGCAATGGCCAGTGCGCCGGCAAGCTGTTCTCCGGAGGCGCCCAGCGCCGGGATCAGCACCAGCAAGGGCACTACGGCCAGATCCTGAAACAGCAGCACGCCCATCACCCGCTTGCCGTGCTCGGATTCCAGCTCCAGCCGCTCCACCATGAGCTTGACCACGATCGCGGTGCTGCTCATGGCCACGGCGCAGGACAGGGCCAGCGCGGCCTGCCAGGACATGCCCCACACGGCTGGGAACAGATTGGCCAGTGCCAGGGTGATTAGCGTGGCGCCCATCATGGTCAGGCCGACCTGCATGAAACCCAAACCAAACACATGCTGGCGCATGGCGCGCAGCTTGGGCAGGTTGAACTCCAGCCCAATCACAAACATCAGAAACACCACACCGAACTCGGCCAGGTGGCTGATGCCCTGCGCATTCTGGGCCAGCGCCAGGGCATTGGGCCCAATCACCACGCCCACCGCCAGGTAGCCCAGCATGGGCGGCAACTTGAAAGAGCGGCACACCACCACGCCCAGCACGGCAGCCAGCAAATAGAGAAGCGTAATTTCCAGGGCACCCATGCCCCCATACTAGCAAGAGGCGTTCCGCTCTATAAAATGCCTCCATGACAGCACACGCACTCCAGAGCCCGACGCCGTCGGCGCAGCGCGCCATCCGTCTGGCGCAGGAAACTTTTGATATTGAAGCGGCAGCGGTGCTGGGACTCAAAAGCCGGGTTGGCGAGGCCTTTGCGCAGGCCGTGACCATGGTGCTGGCCATCCAGGGCCGGGTCGTGGTGATGGGCATGGGCAAGAGCGGGCACATCGGCCGCAAGATCGCCGCCACGCTGGCGTCCACCGGCACCCCCGCGATGTTTGTGCACCCGGCCGAGGCCAGCCACGGTGACCTGGGCATGATCACGGCGGCCGATCTGGTACTGGCCATTTCCAACAGTGGCGAGTCGCAGGAAATGGCGGCCATCCTGCCGGTGCTCAAGCGCCTCGGTGCGCCGCTGGTCGCCATGACCGGCAATCCGCAATCGACCATGGCCCGGCATGCCGACCTGTGGCTGGACACCGCCGTGGACAAGGAAGCCTGCCCACTTAATCTCGCTCCCACCGCCAGCACCACGGCCCAGCTCGCACTGGGCGATGCGCTGGCCGTGGCCCTGCTCGATGCGCGCGGTTTCCGTGCCGAAGACTTTGCCCGATCGCACCCCGGTGGTGCGCTGGGGCGCAAGCTGCTGACCCATGTCAGCGATGTGATGCGGGCCGGCGATGCCGTGCCGCGTGTGCCGCCCACGGCCAGCTTCAGTGCCCTGATGCGCGAGATGAGTGCCAAGGGCCTGGGCGCCACGGCCGTCGTCAACGACAACGGCGCAGTGCTGGGCGTCTTTACCGACGGCGATCTGCGCCGTCTGGTGGAGCAGGGCACGGACCTGCGCGAAAAGACCGCGCAGGAGGTGATGCACCGCCCAGCCTGCACCATTGCACCCAACGCACTCGCCGTGGACGCCGTGGAACTGATGGAGCTTAAACGCATCACCTGCGTGCTGGTGGTGGACGCCCAAGGGCAGCTGACGGGTGCGGTGACAACCAGTGACCTGATGCGGGCCAAGGTCATCTGATGGTGACGCCAAAACCCGTCATTTATTTTGATCCGGCGCTGCTGCTGCAGGCGCAGGGCATCAAGGTGGCGTTTTTCGATGTGGACGGTGTGCTCACCGATGGCGGTCTGCTGTTCTCCGAGTCCGGTGAATCCATGAAACGCTTCAACACGCTGGACGGTCACGGTTTGAAGATGCTGCAACAGGCGGGCATCACGCCGGTGGTGATCACCGGGCGCGACTCCCAGCCGCTGCGCGTGCGCCTGCAGGCGCTGGGTGTGGTGCATGCCCATTTCGGCACCGAAGACAAGGGCCCTGCGGCCGAACAGACCCTGCAGACGCTGGGTCTGGACTGGAGCCAGGCTGCCGCCATGGGCGACGACTGGCCCGACCTGGCCATGCTGCGCCGTGCCGCGCTGGCCTGCGCGCCCGCCAACGCCCATGTCGAAGTGCGGGCGCTCGCCCACTATGTCACCGAGGCCCGTGGTGGCGATGGCGCCGTGCGCGAATTCTGCGACCTGCTGATGGTGGCCAGCGGCCGCTATGTCGATCTGCTGGACGGGTACCTGCGGTGATGCTGCGCATCCGCGATGCCTGGGAGCGTCTGCTGCTGTATTTGCCGCTGGTCGTGGTGGGCCTGCTGGCACTGGGCACCTACTGGCTGGTGCGCAGTACGCCCCCAGTGGGCGAGGCCGAGCAACAGCGCCCGGTGGGTCATACGCCCGACTACTTTATGCAGAAGTTCTCCATCAAGACTTTCGATGGTGTGGGCCACGTCCGTACAGAAGTGCTGGGCGACCAGGCGCGCCATTACCCCGACACCCACTGGATGGAAATCGACGGCATCCGCATCCGTTCCTTCGACGCCCAGGGCCGACTGACCACGGCGACCGCGTTGCGCGGGCTGACCAATGAAGACGCTTCGGAAGTGCAACTGCTGGGCAACGCCGTGGTCGTGCGCGAGGCGGAAACCGGCAAAGGCGCCAACGCCGCCCCGCGCATGGAGTACCGCAGCGAGTTTCTGCACGCCTTCATGGCCACCGAGAAAGTCCGTTCCAACAAGCCCGTGGAGTTGCTGCGGGGGGCGGACCGCTTTACCGCCGACAGCCTGGACTTTGACAACGTAGAGCAGGTGCTGCAGTTGCAGGGCCGGGTGCGCGGGACACTGGTGCCGCAAAAACAATAACGTCAGGAGGCGTCGTGTCCCAACCCTTGATCTTCATCACCGGTGCATCCAGCGGCATCGGCCAGGCCCTGGCCTGGCGCTTTCACCAGGCGGGCTACGCCTTGGCCCTGGTGGCGCGCCGCACGCAGGAAGTGGGAAATTGGGCAATCGCTCATGAAATCAGCGCAGACAGCTACCAAATTTATAGCGCTGATGTGGCCGATACGAACAGCATCGTGGCCGCAGGCCAGTTGTGTTTGCAGCGCCAGGGCGTGCCCGATGTGGTAATCGCCAACGCCGGCATCAGCATTGGCATGGATACGGCCGTGCGTGCGGATTTGGACGTGATGGCCCGGGTGTTTGCCACCAACAACCTGGGGCTGGCCGCGACCTTCCATCCCTTTGTTCAGGCCATGGTGCAGCGCGGCTCGGGGCGGCTGGTCGGCATCGCCAGTGTTGCGGGTATTCGTGGTCTACCCGGGCATGGTGCCTACTGTGCCAGCAAGGCGGCGGTGATCAGTTACTGCGAATCGCTGCGCGGCGAGTTGCGCGCCGATGGCGTGCAGGTGGTGACGATTTGCCCAGGCTATATCGACACACCGCTCACGCAGAAAAACCGCTACAGCATGCCGTTTCTGATGCAGCCGCAGGATTTTGCCGACAAGGCCTTTGCCGCCATTGCTGCGGGTGCCAGCTACCGCGTGATTCCCTGGCAAATGGGCGTGGTGGCAAAACTGCTGCGCATGCTGCCGAATGGACTCTATGACAAGGTGCTGGCGGGGCGTCCACGCAAGCAGCGCGAAAACTAGCCCCAGGGCTCCGCCGCGGCCTCTCCAAAAAATTGTTGTGCGGCGGGCAAGAAAAAAGGGCCCGAGGGCCCTTTTGTTTGAATCGGAATCAACCGGTTCAGAGTGCTTAGTAGCTGCTACGGCCACCGCCGTAACCACCGCCGCCGCCAGAACGGCCGCCGCCACCGTAGCCGCCGCCACCGCCAGCACCGCCGCCGTAGCCGCCGCCACCGGAACGGCCGCCGCCAAAGCCGCCGCCGCCAGTGCGGGGAGGACGGGGTTCCATGGGACGGGCTTCGTTCACCACCAGGCCACGACCGCCGAACTGCTGACCGTTCATGCCGTTGATAGCCGCTTGTGCTTCAGCGTCAGAACCCATTTCCACAAAGCCGAAGCCCTTGGAGCGACCGGTGTCGCGTTCCATCATGACTTTGGCGCTGGAAACGGAACCGTGGGCGGAGAAAGCCTGTTGCAGGTCTTCGTCACGGAAGGAATAAGGCAGGTTGCCTACGTAAAGTTTGTTGCCCATGGAGGGACTCCTCAAAATAACTCAAAACGCGATGGAGTCCATAACCGCAATCAACAAACCAAGAATGACTTAACAGACGCGAAACTGACTAAACACCGCAAACTTGCCGCGCCCTTTTTTGGGCGATGCCGGGCCATTATGCGCCCTTTTTTAAAAATGGTGCAGTTTTTTCGGGATTTTTCGTGCTAGCCATCGCTGGATGGGTCCGAAACCGTGTAATTGCGCCACTGTCGCAGGCCGTTGCGCAATGTCAGCATCTGCCGCTCGAAGCGCGGACAGGCGTCGCAGATGGTCATGTGCAGGCGCAGCGCGAGCCGGTCGGCCAGGCCCAGGTGGCGGTCTTCGCGGGCGACCAGCAGGGCCGCCACCTCGCGGCAGGTGCGTTTCAATAGGGTCATGGTGTGGCGGCTTTCACAAACCAGTGCAGTTCCAGGCATTCGCGCAGGCGGAGGCGGGCGCGGTGGAGCTGGACATAGAGGTTGGTCGGCGTCAGGCCCAGCTCCTTACAGATTTCTTCGCTGGAGAGTTCCAGCCATTCGCGCATCAGGAACAGGCGGCCCTGGGCGGGGGGCAGTTGGCTGGTGCAGGCCTCCAGCACCGCGAAGAACTGGCGGGTGTTCAGGTCCTGCTCCGGGTTGCCCCACTCAGCGGGCGTTTGCGCAAAGTGCCCGTCGGCCTGGAAACGAATGTAGTCCATGGGGTCGGCGCGGTCGTCGTCCGTCTCGGGGCTGGTGCTGATTTCGCGGCCGTGCAGGCGCAGCGCGTCCACCACCTTGTGCTTGAGGATGCCGACCAGCCAGGTCTTGAGCTGGGACCGGTTGCCAAAGGCCTGCGGCTTGGCCAGTGCGGCCAGCACGGTCTCGGACACCACATCCTCGGCCCAGGCGTCGTTGCGCAGCTGCAGCCGGGCGAATTTCATCAGGTAGTCGCGCAGTTCAACGATTTGCTGTTCAAAGCTGGCCATGGGTATGCACTGTGGGAAAAGCCCAGTGTACGGCCAGGCGGTGTAAGAAATGCGCGCGCCGCTGGACTAAACCTCAACCAGCAAAATGCTGCATACACTGCAAATGCTTTTCTGGTTGTTTTTTAACCACCTTATCGAGGAGTTTTCCCATGAGCCAACGTGCCCTGATCGCCGCCACCGCCCTGACCGCCATTTCCATGGGCCTGCTGGCCGTACCTGCTGCAGCGCAGGAAAAGGAGAAGTGTTTCGGCATTTCCAAGGCCGGCCAGAACGACTGCGCCAGCGCCTTCGGCACCCATTCCTGTGCCGGCCAATCCAAGGTGGACATGGACAAGACGGAATGGAAATACGTGGCCAAGGGTACCTGCAAGGACATGAAGGGTCTGTCCCAGGACGAAGCCAAGAAGATGAAGAGCTGACCGGTTTTCGTGAAAGCCGCCACCGTGTCCTCCCCCGCATGCGCCAGCGTGCCCGATGCGCAGGTGGGCGTGGGGTGGCGGCACCCCCATTACGCGCAGTTGCTGGACGAGCGACCCGCGCTGGACTTTCTGGAAGTCCATTCCGAGAATTTCTTTGCCCCGGGTGGCGCGGCCCTGGCTGTGCTGGAGCAGGGCCGCGCGCACTATCCCATCAGTCTGCATGGCGTGGGCCTGTCCCTGGGCTCGGCAACGGGGCTGGACGAGTGGCATTTGGCGCAACTCGCCCGGCTGGTGCGGCGCATCGAGCCGGTGCGCGTGAGCGACCATGCCGCGTTTGCGCGCGGCCTCTTCCGGGGCCAGACCGTGCATGCCGCCGATCTGCTGCCGCTGCCGTTCACGACCGAAGCGCTGAATGTGCTGTGCGCCCATGTACAGCAGGTGCAAGACCGCCTGCAGCGCCCCTTCATGGTGGAAAACCTCTCGGCCTACCTGCGCTGGCAAGTGCCGGCCGGCGAGGCGGCCTGGCACGAGGCAGCGTTTCTGGGCACCCTGGCACGCCGTACCGGCTGCCAGCTGCTGGTCGATGTGAACAATATTTACGTGAATGCCCTCAACGCCCAACTTGCCGACCCGGCGCTGGATGCGTTGCAGGTGTGCCGCGACTGGCTTGATGCCATTGCGCCCGGCGTGGTGGGCGAACTGCACCTGGCCGGGCACTGCCGGGTGACGGACGCCCACGGCACCTTGGTGGTGGACGACCACGGCAGCCGTGTCTGCCCTGCGGTCTGGGACCTGTACCGCCATGCGCTGCAGCGCTTCGGCGCCGTGCCCACGCTGGTGGAATGGGACACCGACATCCCCGCGCTGGACGTGTTGCTGGCCGAGGCGCAGCAGGCGCGCGGGCTGGCGCAGGGCCTGCGGCAGGAGCTGGCGGCATGAGCGCATTGGCCCTGCAGCAGCAGGCCCTGCTGGACGCCCTGTTCGCCTGGCCGGCCCAAAATGCTATAAAAAATATAGCTGCTTGCACACTGGATACGGGGGCTAGAAGCCTGAAAGCTTATCAAACCAACGGCCACGTGCTGGCCGAACGCAGTTTGCAGGCGGCGTATCCGGTGGTCGCGCAAATGCTGGGTGAGGAGAGCTTTGCCGATCTGGCGCGCGCACTGTGGCACGCCCACCCGCCACTGTGCGGGGACCTGGGATGCTGGGGCGAGGCCCTGCCCGCCTTTCTGCAGGGCGATGCACAACTGCGCGGCGAGCCCTACCTGCCCGATGTGGCGCGCGCCGAATGGGCGCTGCATGTCTGTGCCGGTGCGCCCGATGGGGCGGCCGATGTGTCCAGCCTGGCCCTGCTGGTTACACACGACCCCCAGCACCTGCATCTCACGCTGGCGCCCGGATGCACCGTGCTGCAAAGCGCCTGGCCGGTGGCCAGCCTGCTCAGCGCCCACCGGGAACACACCCCGTCTTTGGACGCGGTGGGCCAATTGGTGCGCGATGCGGTGGCGCAGGACGTGCTGGTCTGGCGCGAGGGGCTGCGCCCCCGCGTGCGCGAAGCACTGGCCGGGGAAGCGGCCCTGGTACGGGGCCTGCTGCAGGGCCAGCCGCTGGCGCAGGCGCTGGACGGCGCGGTGGCGCTGGATTTTGGACCGTGGTTTCCCCTGGCCGTGCGAAGCGGTCTGGTGCTGGGGGCAACCGTCACTATGGAGCATGGAACATGACGGGTAGCAAGGGATGGGCGGCGCAGGTAGTGCGCCTGTGGGGCGGGGTGGACTGGGTACTGGACGCGCTGCAGCCGCTGGCCTGCCTGCTGGCGCGCCTGTATGTGGCGCAGGTGTTCTTTGCCTCGGGCCTGACCAAGCTGCGCGACTGGGACACCACGCTGGCGCTGTTCATGGATGAATACCAGGTGCCCGTGCTGCCACCCGAACTCGCCGCATGGCTGGGCACCATGGGCGAATTGGGGCTGCCGGTGCTGCTGGTGCTGGGTCTGGGCGGGCGCTTTGCGGCGCTGGGCCTGAGCGTGGTCAATGCGGTGGCCGTGGTGTCGCTGATGGAGGTGGCGCCTGCGGCCTTGCAGCAGCACATCACCTGGGCGGTGCTGCTGGCGGCGCTGGCGCTGTTTGGCAGCGGGCCCTGGTCGGCCGACGGCTGGTTGCGCAGAAACCGGGGTACCCTTCCACGATGACCGACAGTATTTTTGGAGACCTGGTACAGCCCGCCAAGCGCGGCCTGCAGGGCCTGTGGCCCAACCGCATCGGGCGGCGCTTGGCCTTGGGTTTTGGGGCGCTGGTGGCCTTGATGCTGCTGGCGCTGTCGCAGGCCGGCCTGCAGCTCAAGCTGGTGTCCGAAGTGACCCAGCGCTTTGCCACCGGCGACATGCAGCGCCTGCTGCGCGTGCAGGCGCTGTCGCTGCAGACCGAGGGCGTGGGCAGCGCGCTGATCCGCCTGATGAACGCACCGCGCGAAAACCGCGTCGCCGAATACACCGACGTGGACGAGCGCAATCGCCGCATCGACGGCATCATCGAGTCGCTCAGCAACGACCTGCACGACCCCGAGCAGGAAGAAACGCTGAAACGCCTCAAGGCCTGTCGCACCATCTACGCCGATGCCTTCATCGCCACGGTGGACCAGGTCGAGGCCGGCGACCTGAAGGCTGCGGCCCGGGCGCTCAACGAGCAGATCAACCCCTCGCTCAAGGCCATGCTGCTGGAGTCCAACACGCTGTTGGCGCGCGAACGCCAGCGCATCGAAGGCCAGCTGGACGACTCCCAGCAGCTGTTCCAGCGGGTGGCCGTGTGGGTCGGCGCGCTGTCGTTGCTGGTGATTGGGCTGGCCGCCTGGCTGGCCTGGCGCACCACCCGCAGTGTGGTGGCGCCGCTGTCGCAGCTGGAGAGTGCGGCGCGTGCCATTGCCGGGGGCGACTACGCCAGCCGCGTGCCCAATACCGATACCAAGGAGGTCGACCGCGTCGGCCGGGCCCTCAACACCATGGCCGAGGCCGTGGCCCAGCGCGAGCAGCAGATCGTGCGGCTGGCCTACCACGACACCCTGACCCACCTGCCCAACCGTACCGCGCTGCTGAGCCTGCCCCACGACGCCCAGCCGGCACCCAATACCCTGGCCCTGATGGACCTGGCACGCCTCAAGGGCGTTAATGAAACCCTGGGCTACACCACCGGTGACACGCTGATCCAGGAGCTGGCCCAGCGTGCCGGCGAGGTGTTCCACAACGCGGCCAACGACGGCCTGATAGGCCCCGCGCCCACGGTGGCGCGCCTCTCGGGCGGCACCTTTGCGGCATTTTTCCACGCAGCCGACCGCCAGGCCGTTGACCGCCTGTGCGAACGCATCGACCGCGCCATGGCGGCATCGGTCCAATGCAGCGGCCACAGCGTGGACCTGGCCATCGCCTGCGGTTTTGCCGACTCCGGCCCCGGAGGGCCGCCCAAACCGGTCGGCACGCTGATGCGCAATGCCGAGGTGGCGCTGCACGCTGCCAAGCGCAGTGCCGTGGGCCACGCCTGGTACAGCGAAGCGCAGGAGGCTGCGCGTTTGACCCACCTGAGCCTGGTGTCAGAGTTGCGTGGTGCGGTGGCGGCCTCGCAACTGCAGATGTGGCTGCAACCCAAGTATTCGCTGGTGAGCGGCAAGGCGGTAGGCGCCGAGGCCCTGGTGCGTTGGCAGCACCCGCTGCGTGGCTTTGTCTCGCCGGCGGAGTTTGTGCCTTTTGCCGAGCAGACCGGCTACATCACCATGGTCACCGACTGGATGCTGCGCGAGGCCCTGCGCACCCTGGCGGCCTGGGCGCCGCGGCACCCGGAGCTGAGCATTGCGGTCAATGTCAGCACCCGCGACCTGCAGGACCCGGGTTTTGCGCGCCGCGTGGAGCGCATGCTGCAGGCCCAGGGCGTGCACCCCAGCCGCCTGCGCCTGGAGATCACCGAAAGCGGCCTGATGGAAGACGCGCAGCACAGCGTGGCGCTGCTGCATACGCTGCGCGAGATCGGCGTGCCGCTGTCCATCGACGACTTCGGCACCGGCTATTCTTCCCTGGCCTACCTGCAGAAACTGCCGGTCAGTGAACTCAAGATCGACCGCAGTTTCATCGAAGGCATCGACGCGCTGCCCGGCACCCAGAAACTGGTCAAGGCCATGATCGAAATGGGCCACGGCATGGACCTGATGGTCACCGCCGAAGGCGTGGAAACCGAGGCCGAACGCGCCACCATCGCCCGCCTGGGCTGCGATGTCATGCAGGGCTACCTGGGCAGCCGCCCGCTGCACGGCGAGGCCTTGCAGGCCTGGTTCGACCAACTCTAAACCGCCCCATGCGAACGCTGCCCTTTGTCAAGATCTGCTGCATTGCCAGCGTGGCAGAAGCCCGGCTGGCCGTGCAGCACGGCGCCAGCGCCCTGGGCCTGGTGTCGGCCATGCCCAGCGGCCCCGGCGTGATTTCGGACGCGCTGGTGACCGAGATCGCCACCCGCGTGCCGCCGCCCGTGGCCACCTTCCTGCTGACGTCGCGTCAGGACGCGGCCGGCATTCTGGAGCAGCACCGCCGCTGCCGCACCACCACGCTGCAACTGGTGGACCGGGTACCGCGTGCCGACCTTGTCACCCTGCGCGCACAATTGCCGGGCATCCAGCTGGTGCAGGTGATCCATGTGGTGGACGAAGACTCGGTGCAGGAGGCGCTGGCCGTGGCCCCGCTGGTCGATGCGCTGCTACTGGACTCGGGCAACCAGAAACTGCCCGTGAAAGAACTGGGCGGCACCGGCCGCACCCATGACTGGCGCCTGAGTCGGCGCATCCGCGACGCCGCACCGGTGCCGGTGTTCCTGGCCGGCGGCCTGAACCCAGGCAACGTGGCGGCCGCAGTGCAGGCCGTGCAACCCTATGGTCTGGACCTGTGCAGCAGCGTGCGCACAGATGGCAATTTGGATCCGAAAAAAATGCAAAACTTCTTTGCAGCCCTTGCGCAGTGTGCGCATACAGCTACCAATTCGATAGCAATTCCGGGGTTGGGCTAAGGATAGAAAACAATAGAGTCTGTCGGTATCGGACGGCTAGCGTCAGTACTCAATCTTCTTCTTGGCGCGTGACCGGGTAGCGACGACTTCGCCGGACGTTCCCGCACACCAGCTGGTGTCTTTAAATGCTTGGGACAAGAAATCAATCATTGCCCTGACTTTGGGAGACACGTGCTGCCGTGTCGGATAGATTGCAAAAATTCCAAAATCGAGTGAGCGAAATTCGGGCATTATTTCGACCAACACCCCGCTACGCAAATCGGCTTCCACCATGAATGAAGGTTGGAGTACCACGCCCTTGCTCTTGCGTGCCGCAGCAACACAAGTGTCACCACTGTTGGTTCGCATGACCGGCTTGACCATGACAAATGATTTCCCATCGGGGCCATCAAATTCCCACTGATTGCCAGTGGCCAGCAAGCTGTAAGACAAAACCGCATGGTCAGCGAGATCATTCGGATGCCTGGGGCTCCCATTCTTCTGGAGGTAGGCTGGTGAAGCGCACAAAACCATCCGTGTGGATGCAAGCTTCTTGCTCACCAGCGATGAATTTGGAAGGCGCGCAATGCGCACAGCCAGGTCATATCCTTCCTCCACCAGATCAACAATTCGATCGGCCAAGGTAATGTCCAGCTCTACTTCCGGGTACTTGGCCATGAAGTCAGGCCAGAGCGGTGCCAACTCCAGCAGGCCGAATGACACGGGGACATTGACCTTAATCAGTCCCTTCACCGCTACGGCTTTGGAGCTTATCTCCGTCTCTGCGAGCTCAACGTCTGCAAGTACCGCCTTGCATCTTCCGTAAAAGATGCGACCTTCCTCCGTAAGGGACAGCTTGCGCGTGGTCCTCTGAAGCAGGCGCACACCCAGACGGTGTTCTAGATCCGCGACATGTCGTGACACCGCAGCTTTGGAAATGTCCAAAGCATCGGCAGCCCGCACAAAACTTCCCGCGTCGATGACCGATGCGAAGGTGCGCATCTCTCCAAATTTGTCCATTTGTTCCACGTAACGAGACTATTTATTTCATTTAACCATGTTTATCTTTTTATTTGCAACAAATACAGTTCGTCCATGCCTTCCAACCTGCATGCGGGTTCCCAGAAGACACAACCCAATCACTGAAAGGAAATCGTATGAAAGTTCTCGTTATCGGTGCCGGCAACATGGGCTCGGCCTTCGTCAAGCAACTCAGCGCTGCTGGCCATGAAATCAGCGTTACCGCCCGTGACGCAGCAAAAGCCAGCGCGCTGGCCGCCCAGTATTCCGGTGTGAAAGCGGTGGCTCCTGCCAATGCAGCGAAAGACCAGCAGATCATCGTCTTGGCTACAGGCTTTGCAGATGCCGTGGGCGCGTTGAATGCCGTGGGTGATTTGCAAGGCAAGGTGGTTGTCGACATCACTAACCCGCTTACAGCCGACTACATGGGCCTCACGGTGGGTCACAGCACCTCTGCATCCGAAGAGATCGCAAAGGCGGTTCCGCAGGCCACCATTGTGAAAGCATTCAACACTCTGTTCGCACAAGTCTTGTCGCAAGGAGCGACGCTCAGTGGCGGCAAGGTGACGGTGTTCTATGCAGGCGATAGCGAAAGCGGCAAGCAATCCGTCAAGACGCTTGCCGAGAGCATGGGTTTTGCCACTGCTGATGCGGGTGGCTTGAAGAACGCACGCTATTTGGAGCCCTTGGCTGGTCTGAATATCTATTTTGGATACGGCGCCGGACGGGGTACCGCGATCGCTCCAGCCTGGCAAGGGTTCCAGTAAACGCAATTGATAGGGCATTGGTTGCTGCGTCCTCAATTGCGCTCTCGGTTCTGTTGTCATCCAACAAGAAAGTCACGATCACATGGATTCATCAATCATTGTCCAGACACCAGTTCACCCCGCAGAAAGTCTGGTATTGCTATTTCACGGTGTGGGTGCCGATCCGGCTAACTTGATCCCCTTGGCGGAGCACATTGCGAAAGCTCAACCAAATGCCGCAGTGGTCAGTGTGGCGGCACCGTATGCCAGCGATTTTGGCCGTGGCCGTCAGTGGTTTTCTGTTGCCGGCATCACAGAAGAGAACCGCGAGGAGCGCATTGCGGCAGTCATGCCTGAGTTCGCGCAAACAGTCGCGCGCTGGCAGAAAACAAGCGGTTGTACGCCCACAGAGACAACGTTGGTCGGATTCTCTCAGGGAGCCATCATGTCGCTTGCGGCAACACAATTGGCACAGCCAATTGCTTCGCGCGTTATTGCAATAGCGGGGCGTTTCGCAAAACTTCCAGAAAATGCCGCCAATACGCAACAGCTCTATCTATTGCACGGAGAACAAGATTCAATCGTGGCACCAAGTCACAGTGTGCAAGCTGCTCAACGTATTCAGGCTTTGGGCGGAACGGTTTCTCTGACACTTGTTCCGGGCTTGGGGCACGGAATGGATGGGCGTGTGCTTAACCAAGTTGGTGAAATATTTGCGAAGAGAACATAAGGACTTTTAAGTCGGATGAATGTCGGCCTTGGGGAAGCGAACTAACAATCCCCCAAGACCGCTTCGGGCAATAGCGGACGACTACATCTGCGGGCTTCTCCGAGCAGAGGCACATGCAAGTTAATTCGACAGACTTGACTCCTGTCCGACAGACTCTATTGTTTCCTTACAGGTTTACCAGTTCGCCTCGCGCTCCGGCGAGGCGCTGATTTTGTGGATGGACAGGTCGGCCCCGTCATATTCCTCTTCCTGGCTCAGGCGCAGTCCCATCGTGGCCTTGAGCAGGCCGTAGACCAGCAGGCCCCCGGCCAGCGCCCAGGCCACGCCCATGGCCGTGCCGATCAGCTGACCGCCCAGGCTGACGCCGCCCAGCCCGCCCAATGCCCGGGTGCCAAAGATGCCGGCTGCCACGCCGCCCCAGGTGCCGCACAGGCCGTGCAGCGGCCACACGCCCAGCACATCGTCGATCTTCCATTTGTTTTGGGTGAGGGTGAACATCGCCACAAAAATGGCGCCGGCCACTCCGCCCACCACCAACGCGCCCAGCGGGTGCATCAGGTCGGAGCCTGCGCACACTGCCACCAGCCCGGCCAGCGGGCCGTTGTGCACAAAGCCGGGGTCGTTTTTGCCCATCAGCAGTGCGACCAGCGTGCCGCCCACCATGGCCATCAGCGAGTTCACAGCCACCAGGCCGCTGATCTTGTCCAGCGTCTGCGCGCTCATCACATTGAAGCCGAACCAGCCCACCGTCAGAATCCAGGCGCCCAGCGCCAGGAAGGGAATGCTGGAGGGCGGGTGCGCCGAGATCGCGCCGTCCTTGCGGTAGCGGTTGCTGCGTGCGCCCAATAGCAGCACGGCGCCCAGTGCGATCCAGCCGCCCACCGCATGGACCACCACACTGCCGGCAAAGTCATGGAATTCAGCACCTGTGGCGGCCAGAATCCAGGCCTGCACGCCAAAATGCTGGTTCCAGGCGATGCCCTCGAAGAACGGGTAAATAAAGCCCACGATGACGGCTGTTGCAATCAATTGAGGCCAAAATTTGGCGCGTTCGGCAATGCCGCCCGAGATGATGGCAGGGATGGCGGCGGCAAAGGTCAGCAGGAAGAAGAACTTCACCAGTGCATAGCCATTGAACTGTGCCAACTGCTCTGCGCCCACAAAGAAGTGTGTGCCGTAGGCCACGGCATAGCCGACCACGAAATACACCACGGTGGACACCGAAAAGTCCACCAGGATCTTCACCAACGCATTGACCTGGTTCTTGCGCCGTACCGTGCCCAGTTCCAGAAAGGCAAAGCCTGCATGCATGGCCAACACCATGACGGCGCCCAACAAAATGAACAGGGCATCGGCGCCCTGTTTTAGTGCTTCCATAAATTCCTCGTGCGGTAGATTGCTGTGGTTTGGTGCGTATTTCAGAAAAATTCGCAAAATGCACCAAAACTAAGCAAAAACCGCGCCAGATTAGGACATGGTGCGGAAGGAGGCCGGGATACAATGGCGGCTTGTCATTGGGGAGTAGCCGCCCTTCTTCATTGAGAGGGGCTTGCGTCAACAGACTTGTCCCGCCCTCCCGGCGGACATGGCGCAAGCAGAGCCCACCGCGTGGTGCTTTGGCGAGACCTTTGGCTGCACGCCTCCGTTTTTTGGCTGGGGGTGTCGTGCAGTCATTGTCTCCTTCCCCAGCCATGGAATGCACTTTTCTATGGACGCTTTTCTCACCTCCACCGGCATCGTTGCGCTCGCAGAGATGGGCGACAAGACACAGCTTCTCGCCCTGCTCCTGGTTGCGCGCTTTCGCAAGCCCTGGCCCATCGTGCTGGGCATTCTGGTGGCCACCATCCTCAACCATGCTATGGCCGGTGCGCTGGGCGCATGGTTGACGACGGTGGTCAGCCCGCAGGTGTTGCGCTGGGTACTGGCTGCATCCTTCATTGGCATGGCTGCCTGGATGCTGATTCCCGACAAGATGGATGAAGGCAACGGCGATGCGTCGCCGCGCTGGGGCGTTTTTGGCACCACCGTGACCGTTTTCTTTCTGGCCGAAATGGGCGACAAAACCCAGATTGCCACCGTCATGCTGGCCGCCCAGTTCCACGCCTATTACTGGGTCGTGGCGGGCACTACGCTGGGCATGATGCTGGCCGATGCTCCCGTGGTGTGGCTGGGCGAGCGCATGACGCGGCTGGTACCCCTGCGCATCGTGCACATCGTCTCGGCGCTGGTCTTTGCGATGCTGGGCGTGGTGGCGTTGGTCTGGGGGTGAGTTCCCGCCGTTGCCATGCCTTCGCCCCGCCTGATTCAGCGATTTCATTGCGCTAGGTCAATAGCGGCACAAATCCAGCGCCATGGACAGCTCTCGATGGCTACACTGAATTGGTGGAATGGGGACTCCGCAAACGCAGTTGGAGAGCAACATGACATTCATTTGGCGCGACAGCTACTTCATCGACCACGCCGAGATTGACGCCGAGCACCAGCAGCTGTTCAGGCTGGTCAATGATTTTTTCGAGGCCAGCGAAAAAATCAGAAAAACGGAGTGCGCCACGCGTCTGTTGCAGTACACGTGTGAGCACTTCCGGCATGAAGAAATGCTCATGCAAGACATCGGCTACCCGGCAATGCCCGCCCATGTCGAGCAACACCACTTGCTGATCGGCAGGCTGCATGAGGCCGTGGACAAAGTCGAAAAAGACACGCTCAACGCATCCGAGCTGCAGAAGTTTCTGACCGCTTGGCTTGTAGGCCACATCGTTACCTTCGACACCAAGCTATCGTCCTACGTTCACCGGAAACAAGAGGTACCGGCGGATTTGGGCGCGTGATTGCCAAAATCCGCGGGTCGAAGCCGGGGGCAACCGGGCTGGCGGACTGCCCCCGCAGGGCTACTGCTCGGTAAGTGCCAGCTGGCGGTTTTGCCGCCGCAATTCCACCGCATCTACCTGCGAGAGGGACACCTCACCATTGGTGAGGCGGAACAGACGCATGGAGTTGCTCACACTTGCAACCTGCGAGGTTAGTGATTGGGCCGCCGCTGCCAGCTCCTCCACCAGGGCCGAGTTCTGTTGCGTGATCGAGTCCATGTGGCTCACGGCGCCATTGATGTTGGCAATGCCGCTTTGCTGCTCGCTGGCGGCGACGCTGATCTCGCCCAGCACGGTCTTGACCTTGTCCACGGCCACACTGGCCTCGCGCATGCGGGTCGTGGCATCCTCCGTGCGGTTGGCGCCCTGCGTCACGCGGTCGCTGGACTCGGAGATGAGCTGCTTGATTTCCTTGGCCGCATCGCTGGAGCGGCCCGCCAGGGCACGCACTTCGCTGGCCACCACCGCAAAGCCGCGTCCGGCATCCCCCGCACGCGCGGCTTCCACGGCCGCATTGAGGGCCAGGATATTGGTTTGGAAGGCCACCCCCTCGACCAGCTGGATGATGTCCTGGATGCGTTTGGAGGAGTCGGCTATTTCGGACATGGTTTGCGCCACCGCTTGCACCGCCTCGTTGCTGCGTACCGCAATCTGCGTCGTCTCTTCGGCCAGTTGGGCCCCGCGCTGGGCCGAAGCCGCACTTTGCTGAACCGTGCCATTGATCTGCGACATGGACGCGGCCGTCTGTTGCAGGCTGCTGGCCTGGGATTCGGTGCGCTCCGAGAGGTTGACATTGCCACTGGAGATTTCACTCGCTGCGTTACTCAACGCATGGAGTTCCGAACGCACATCCTGCACCACCGTCTTGAGATTGACGGACAACTGCGTCAAGGCCTGCTGCAGTTGCCCGACCACACCCTCGCCACCGGACTGGACCCGGAAAGACAGATCCCCTGAAGCGAGGCGGTTGGCGTCGCCCACGATGCCATGCAGAGGCGCCACCGTCAGTCGGCGTGAGGCCCAGAAGGCACCGCAAACGGCCAACGGCGCGCCCACCCAGCCCCACGCGCCAGCGTCCAAGAGCATGGGCGCCAGCGTCACCCCTGCGGCCACCACCTGAATCGTGAACAGCTTGGACGTGGTCCCCGGTCGTAACAGGGCCAACAGGCGTCCGGCCAGATCCTGGCGCATGACTTGCCCTTGCGCCAGCACATGGCGCTTGCGCCCGCTGGCGGCTTCTTCGCGCATGCGGGCATACAAAGCCTCGGCAGCCTGGACCTCCTGGCGGGAGGGAATGGTGCGCACCGAGAGGTAGCCCGTGATCTGGCTGCCGTCCATCATGGGGGTGGCATTGGCCCGCACCCAGTAGTGGTCGCCGTTCTTGCGCCGGTTCTTGACCAGACCGGACCAGGGCAAGCCGTCCTGGATCGTCTGCCAGAGGTCGCGGAAGGCCTCCTCGGGCATGTCCGGATGCCGCACCATGTTGTGGGGTTGCCCCAGAATTTCTTCCTGCGCAAAACCACTGACTTCGATGAAGGAGGGGTTGCAGTAGGTGATGCGGCCCTTGAGATCGGTCACGGAGACCAGGGTCTGTTCGGGTGGGAAGGTGTACTCGCGTTGCGTGACAGGCTGATTGATTCTCACAGGGTCTCCTCCTTGGTCTCATCGTTAGTAAAACCCAGCCCCAAGACCACAAGGTCCTCGCCCTCTGAATGCGCGATATTCGCTGCGTTTATTTTTTGGAATGTAATTAGCTACAAAATTGATTGCAATTACAATTTGATTAACATGTTGGAGCGTTATGGAACTCAAAACCGCCAGGTTGACTGTGTTGATCGATCCCGCCAAAAAGAAGGCTTTTGAGGGGCTGTGCGCGCGCCAGGACGTGACGCCTTCACAAGTAGTAAGGCGCTTGATCCGGGAGTACCTTGCCATGAATGGCGTCGAGTTCACGCCCAGCTCCGCCGAAGTGAATTTCATCGACAGAAAAAAACTGTCTCGTGCGAAGCGTTAGCTGTCGCCATACGTGGCCACCGGAATGCCAGAATTCCGGCAAGCCGATAGCACGGTAACGGCGAGCCCATCTGGTGCGAGTGGAACGCCTTGCTACAATGGGACCAGCGCCAATTTGCTCCAGCTTGCGGGCGCTTAATAAATTCAGCTAAACACGGACCCGCCTTTTTCAGCAACCCGGCCCGCGTTTAGCGCCGCCGGGTTTTGTTTTTTATGCTGATCGCCACACCACAGTCCATGCATTTCGATGCGCCGCTGCCGCTGCAAAGCGGTGCGTCCATCCATGGCTATTCCTTGAGTTATGAAACCTACGGCACGCTCAATGCCGAGCGTTCCAACGCGGTGCTGATCTGCCACGCGCTCAACGCCTCGCACCATGTGGCCGGAGTGTACGCCGGGCAGGACAAGAGCGAGGGCTGGTGGGACAACATGATAGGTCCCGGCAAGCCGGTGGACACCGACCGCTTCTTCGTCATCGGCGTCAACAACCTGGGTTCTTGCTTTGGCTCTACCGGCCCCATGCACCAGAATCCCGACAGCGGCGAGGTCTACGGTGCCGATTTCCCGGTGGTCACCGTGGAGGACTGGGTCAACGCCCAGGCCCGGCTGCTCGACGGGCTGGGCATTGCCAAGCTGGCTGCGGTGATGGGCGGCTCGCTGGGCGGCATGCAGGCGCTTTCCTGGACACTGCAGTACCCGGACCGCGTGGCGCATGCCGTGGTGGTGGCCAGCGCACCCAACCTCACGGCCGAGAACATCGCCTTCAATGAAGTGGCGCGCCGCGCCATCGTGACCGACCCCGATTTCCACGGCGGCCATTTCTACCGCCATGGCGTGATCCCCAAGCGCGGCTTGCGCATCGCGCGCATGATCGGCCACATCACCTACCTGAGCGACGATGTGATGAACGAGAAATTCGGTCGTCAGCTCAAGGACGCGGTGCTAGCCAGCGCCAATGGCTACCGCTATTCCACCCAGGAGGTGGAGTTCCAGATCGAGAGCTACCTGCGCTACCAAGGCGACAAGTTTGCCGAGTACTTCGACGCTAACACCTACCTGCTGATCACGCGGGCGCTGGACTACTTCGACCCGGCGCGTCACTTTGGCGGCGACCTGGCCCGGGCGCTGGCGCGGGCCACCTGCAAATTCCTGCTGGTGAGCTTCACCACCGACTGGCGTTTCAGCCCCAAGCGCAGCCGCGAGATCGTCAAGGCACTGCTCGACAACAAGCGCGACGTCAGCTACGCCGAAATCGATGCACCCCACGGACACGATGCCTTTTTGCTCGATGACCCGCGCTACATGGGCGTAGTCAGCTCCTATTTCGATAGCATTTCTCGAGAGGTTACGGCATGAGCGACGCCCTCATCCAACACGCGATTGCTGAGCTGGTGCCCCATGGCTCCCGCGTGCTTGACCTCGGCTGCGGCGATGGCGCGATGCTGGAATACCTGCAAACCGCACGTGGCTGCACCGGCTACGGCGTCGAGATTGACGACGCCAATGTGCTGGCCTGCGTGCAGCGCGGCGTCAATGTGATCCAGCTCAACCTGGACGAGGGCCTGGCCCTGTTTGAGGACGCGTCGTTTGACGTGGTGCTGCAGATCGACACCTTGCAGCATTTGCGCAATGCCGAAACCATGCTGCGCGAGACCGCGCGCGTGGGCCGCGTGGGCGTGGTGGCCTTCCCCAACTTCGCGCACTGGCCCAACCGGCTGAGCATCCTGCAGGGGCGCATGCCGGTCACCAAGCGCTTGCCCTACCAGTGGTACGACACGCCCAATATCCGCGTGGGCACGCATGCCGATCTGGCGACGCTGGCCGCGCGCAACGGCCTGCGCGTGCTCGACAGCTTTGGCTTGCAAGAAGGGCGTACCGTGCGTTTTGCGCCCAACTGGCGCGCCGGCACCTCGGTCTACAAACTGGCACGGTGAGCGGCGCCATGGGCCTTCCCACCGGTGTCCATGTTGGCCCCGCGCCGGTGTCGTTTGCCGCAGCGCTGAAATTCTGGTTTCGCCTGGGTTGCATCAGCTTCGGCGGTCCGGCCGGGCAGATTGCCATCATGCACCGCGAACTGGTGGACGAGAAGCGCTGGATCAGCGAGCAGCGCTTTCTGCACGCGCTGAACTACTGCATGCTGCTGCCCGGCCCGGAGGCGCAGCAGCTGGCCACCTACATCGGCTGGCTGATGCACCGTACCTGGGGCGGCATTGCAGCCGGCGCGCTGTTTGTGCTGCCGTCTTTGCTCTTACTGATCGGTCTGAGCTGGGTCTATGTGGCCTTTGGCAGCGTGCCCTGGGTGGCTGCCGTGCTGTACGGCATTAAGCCCGCAGTGGCTGCGCTGGTGCTGCAGGCGGTGCACCGCATAGGCAGCAAAACATTGAAAAAACCGCGTACGGCGCCCGTACTGTGGGCAGTGGCAGCTATCAGTTTCATAGCAATTGCGGTGCTGCACGTGCCGTTTCCACTGGTCGTGCTGGCCGCAGCGCTGACCGGCTGGCTGGGCCAGCGCTGGTGGCCGGCGCAGTTTGCCGGGTCTGGCGGACATGGCGGCGGCCAGGCGGCGGCCCATGCACCGGCCTGGATCGACGACCACACGCCCACGCCGCCCCACGCCCGGTTCCGCAAGTCACGCCTGGCCGCCCTGCTGGGCGTGGGCGCCCTGTTGTGGCTGGTCCCCATGACCGTGCTGGTGGTGGCACAGGGCTGGGACGGCACGCTGGCCCAGATGGGCTGGTTCTTCACCAAGGCGGCGCTGCTGACCTTTGGCGGCGCCTATGCCGTGCTGCCCTATGTCTACCAGGGCGCGGTGGAACATTTCGGCTGGCTCAACGCCGCGCAGATGATGGACGGCCTGGCCCTGGGCGAGACCACGCCGGGCCCGCTGATCATGGTGGTGGCCTATGTGGGCTTTCTGGGCGGCTGGGCCAAGCAGGTGCTGGGGCCGGAGGCGCTGTTTCTGGGCGCGGCGCTGGCGGCGACGGTGGTGACCTGGTTCACCTTTCTGCCTTCCTTTCTGTTTATCCTGGCCGGCGGGCCGCTGGTGGAGTCCACCCATGGCAACCTGCAACTCACCGCGCCACTGACGGCGGTTACGGCCGCCGTGGTGGGCGTCATTGCCAGTCTTGCTCTGTTTTTCATAGCGCATATCGCAATTCGTACGGGGGCTACAGGCCCGTTTGGCAGTCAACTGGACCTGTTTGCGCTGACTTTGGCGGCACTGGCCGCTGTTGCACTGATCCGCTACAAGATCGGCGTGGTGCCGGTGCTGACGGCCTGCGCACTGGCAGGATGGCTGGCCAGCCTAGTAGGATGGGTATGACATGCCCCGTTTCGCCGCCAACCTGAGCCTGATGTACACCGAGGTGCCGTTCCTGGACCGCTTTGCGGCGGCCGCGCAGGACGGCTTCAAGGCGGTCGAGTTTCTTTTTCCTTACGCCTGGGCGCCGCAGGTCCTCGCACAGCAGTTGGCGGCGCACGGCCTGCAGCAGGTGTTGCTCAACGCCCCACCGGGTGGTGCCGACCGTGCCGCCATGGCCACGGCCTGGGAGCGCGGTGAGCGCGGCACCGCCTGCCTGCCCGGGCGCGAGGCCGAGTTCCGCGCCGGGGTGCAGGAGGCGCTGGTCTATGCCCAGGCGCTGGCCTGTCCGTGCATTCACCTGATGGCCGGTGTGGTGCCGGACGGCGTGCCGCCTGACGCCTTTCAGTCCACCTATGTGGCCAACCTGCGCTGGGCCGCACAACAGGCGGCGCAAGTGGGCTGCGAGGTGCTGATCGAGCCGATCAACCCGCGCGACATGCCGGGCTACTACCTGCAGCGCCAGGCGCAGGCCCATGCCATCCTGCAGGCCGTGGGCGAACCCGCGCTCAAGGTGCAGATGGACCTGTACCACTGCCAGATCGTCGAGGGCGATGTGGCCACCCGGCTGCGCACCTACATCCCGGGCGGCGCCGTGGCCCATGTGCAGATCGCCGGCGTGCCCGAGCGCCACGAACCCGATGTGGGCGAGTTGCACTACCCCTATCTGCTGGCACTGCTGGACCGCCTTGGGTACGGCGGCTGGGTCGGTTGCGAATACCGTCCCCAGGGGGGAACACGGGCGGGCCTGGGCTGGATGCGCGGTCTATGAGGTACCGGTGGCGTAAGGGTTTGTGGCCTGACGCCGGGCGCCGTGGCATGGCATGATGCGCGATTCTTGAAATTGTGATGCACAGGAGCCCCGTATGAACGCGCGCATTCCCACCCACGCATTGAATCCGGCCCAGGCGCTGGACCAGGTCAGCCAGGCCTGGGACAACGACATCGTGGCCCGCCTGCAGGACTACATCCGCATCCCCGCCAAGTCCCCCATGTTCGACGCCGACTGGGCCGCCAACGGCTTCATCGACACGGTGGCGCGCAATACGGCGGCCTGGATTGACGCCCAGAAGGTCAGCGGCCTGCAGCTGGAAGTGATTCGGCTCGAGGGCCGCACCCCGGTGCTGTTCTTCGAGGTGCCGGCCACCGCGCCGGATTCCACCCAGACGGTATTGATGTACGGCCACCTGGACAAGCAGCCCGAGTTTTCCGGCTGGCGCAATGACCTGGGCCCCTGGACGCCGCATCTGGAAGACGGCAAGCTCTACGGCCGGGGTGGTGCCGACGACGGCTATGCGGCGTACGCGGCGATTGCCTCCATCCAGGCCCTCAAGAGCCAGAACGTGCCGCACCCGCGCATCGTCGGCCTGATCGAGACCTGCGAGGAAAGTGGTTCCTACGACCTGCTGCCCTATATCGATGCACTCAAATCCCGCCTGGGCGATGTGGCGCTGGTGGTGTGCCTGGACTCGGGCGCCGGCAACTACGACCAGCTTTGGCTCACTACCAGCCTGCGCGGCATGGCCAGCGGAGTGCTGAAAGTGGAAATCCTGACCGAAGGCGTGCACTCGGGCGATGCCAGCGGCTTGGTGCCGTCGAGTTTTCGCATCATGCGCCAGGTGCTGGACCGTCTGGAAGACAGTGCCACTGGGCGCCTGTTGCCGGCCAGCTTCCACTGTGAAGTGCCGCCAGAGCGGCTGGCCCAGGCGCGCGCCACGGCCTCCATCCTGGGCGAGGAGATTTACAAGCGCTTCCCCTGGGCGCACTACGACTGCGGTGGCTCCACCGCGTTTGCGCTGCCCACCACGACGGAGCCGGTGCAGGCCCTGCTCAACCGCACCTGGACACCCACGCTGAGCGTGACCGGTGCCGACGGCTTTCCCGAACTCAAGAACGCCGGCAATGTGCTGCGACCCTACACCGCCTTCAAGCTCTCGCTGCGCTTGCCGCCGCTGGTGGAGGCCGCCGGCGCGGTGCAGGAACTCAAGCGCGTGCTCGAAGACAACGCGCCCTACCAGGCCAAAGTCACCTTCGAAGGCCTGTCCAGTGCCACCGGCTGGAACGCCCCCGACACCGCACCGTGGTTTGAAGAGGCGCTCAACGCCGCCTCGCTGGCCCATTTTGGCGCGCCCTGTGGCTACATTGGCCAAGGCGGTACCATTCCTCTGATGAACATGCTCTCCAAAGGTTTCCCCAAGGCGCAGATGATGGTCTGCGGCGTGCTGGGGCCCAAGAGCAATGCGCACGGCCCCAACGAGTTCCTGCATATCCCGTATGCCAAGAAGCTCACCGCTGCGGTCGCCCAAGTCATTTCCCGCTTCCCTTGAACACCACCACGGCAGGTACCCATGAGCGCTGAATCCACTCTCTCCACCTTCGTTGCCAGTGACGGGGACAATGTCGTGATCCAGGACTGGCCGCTGGAGCCGGGCACCACCCTGCGTGGCGTGGTGGTCCTGGTGCACGGCCTGGGCGAGCATGCCGGCCGCTACGACCATGTGGCGCGCAAGCTCAACGCCTGGGGCTTTGCGGTGCGCGGCTACGACCAGTGCGGCCACGGCGAATCGGGCGGCCCGCGCGGCGGCCTGCCCACCGACACGCGGCTGCTGGACGACCTGGCCGACATCATCGACAGCACCCGTGCACGCATGCACAAGGACACGCCCTTGATCCTGCTGGGCCACAGCATGGGTGGTCTGGTGGCCGGGCGCTTTGTGTCTCTGGGCATGCGCCCGGTGGATGCCCTCATCATGTCGTCGCCTGCGCTGGACCCGGGACTCAGTGCCTTCCAGAAATTCCTCGTGGCCGTACTGCCCAAGGTGGCGCCGGATCTGCGGGTCGGCAACGGGCTCAACCCCCAGCTTATTTCGCACGATCCGGAGGTGGTCAGTGCCTACCTCTCGGACCGTCTGGTGCACGACCGCATCTCGGCACGCCTGGCGCGCTTCATTGCCACGGCGGGCCCGCAAACGGTGGCCCTGGCCGGGCAATGGAAGGTGCCCACGCTGCTGATGTATGCGGGGGAGGACAAGCTGGTCAACCCGCAGGGCAGCCGCAACTTTGCGGCCGCCGCCCCCAAGGACGTCGTGACCACGGTGTGCTTTGACACGCTGTACCACGAGATCTTCAACGAGAGCGACGCCAGCGACGTGTTTGCCACGCTGCAGACCTGGCTGGACCGGAAGTACTGAACCGCATGCCGTACACCCGCGTGATGGAAACGGTGCACCCATGAAGCGCCTTCTGCGGATGTTGCAGGCCCTGCGCGCTCGCTGGCGCGGCGGTTTGCCACTGCGCTACACCGTGATGCTGGCGGTGTTGGCGGCGGTGACGGCACCGGCAGCGTTGCTGCTGGCGATCGAGCAGCAGCTCAGCGAAAAGTCGCAGCAGGCCTTGCTGGCACAGGGCGAATCCGCGCTGATGGCCATTGGCAGTGTCTCGATTGCCGAACCCATGTGGGTGGTAGACCGCGCGGCGCTGGATGCCGCCGCCCAGCGCCTGCTGGAGAACCCGCAGGTGGTGGCCGTGCGCATTGAAGACGGGCTGGCCAACGCGCCGCCGGTCGAACGCATCCGCGAAGGCTTTGTGCGCAACCTGGCCGAAGAAGTGACGGCGGGGCACCTGAATCGCCAGGTGCGCCAGGTGGTGCGCTCCGGCGAGCCCCTGGGCCGGCTGGTGGTGTGGTTCGATGCCACGTATGGCCAGGGCCTGCTGCAGCAGCGGCGCAGCCAGATGTTCATCCTGGTGGCGCTGCAGGTGCTGGTGAGCCTGGTGGTGCTGACGCCGATGCTGGTGTCGCGCGTGTTGCAGCCCATCGAACGGCTCAAGGCCCAGGCCTCGGCGCTGCTGGACCATTCCAGCGAAGAGGGGCAGCCGCTGTTCGTCTGGCGCCGCCACGACGAGCTGGGCCTGCTGGGCCGTCATTTGGGTCAGGTGCAGGACCGCTTGCGCGAGCTTTTTGGCCAGCTCGGCGCCAAGAACGCGCAGCTGCAGCAACTGGCCATGTACGACCACCTGACCGGCTTGCCCAACCGCTCGCTGTTCATCGACCTGGTGCAGCGCGAAATGCTGCAGGCGCGGCGCAACCAGCAGCAGTTTGGCGTGTTTTTCATCGACCTGGACCGTTTCAAGGCGGTCAACGATTCCATGGGCCACGCGGCGGGAGACCTGCTGCTGGTGGAAGTGGCGCGGCGCCTGCGCGAGACCCTGCGCGAGGTCGACGTGGTGTGCCGCCAGAGTGGCGACGAATTCCTGGTGCTGGTGCGTGATATCACCCACTGGGAAGCGCTGGGGGATATGGCCGACCGTGTACTGCAGGCGGTAGAGACCCCGGTGGTATTGGAGGTGGGCACGGCGCGTGTCTCGGCCAGCATGGGCATTGCGCTGTTTCCCGACGATGCGGAAGACTTCGAGACCCTGGTCAAAAACGCCGACATTGCCATGTACCAGGCCAAGTCGCTGGGGCGTGCGCGCTACAGCTTCTTCCATTCCGAACTCAACACCCGGCGCCAGGCCAGCCTGGAGCTGGAGCACCAGTTGGGCCATGCCATCGGCGCCGGCGAACTGGTGCTGCACTACCAGCCGCAGGTCGATGCCCGTACCGGTGTGCTCATGGGCCTGGAGGCGCTGGTGCGCTGGCAGCATCCGCAGCGCGGCCTGCTGTATCCGGCGCACTTCATCGCGGTGGCCGAGGAATCCGGCCAGATTGCCGAGATGGGGGTCTGGACCCTGCACGAAGCCTGCCGCCAGAAGGCCGCCTGGAAGGCGCGCGGGCTGGACGTAGGCTGCATGTCGGTCAATGTGTCGGCGCTCGAATTCCGCGACCACCGTCTGCTGGAGAGTCTGCAGTCGGCGCTGTCGCAAAATGGGCTGCTGGGCAGCGAGCTGGAAATCGAGATCACCGAGAGCGTGCTGATGACCGAGACCGAGACCAGCCAGCGCATCATCGAGCGTGTGCGCGCTTTGGGCGTGGGCATTGCCATCGACGACTTCGGCACCGGCTATTCCTCGCTGGCCTACCTCAAGCGCCTGCGGCCCAACCAGCTCAAGATCGACCGCTCCTTTGTCAGCGACACCGCCACCGACAACGACTCTCGTGCCATTGTCAAGGGCGTGGTCGGTCTGGCCAGTGCGTTGGGCTTGACGGTGGTGGCCGAAGGCGTGGAGACGGCGCAGCAACTGCAGTTCCTGCGCGAGTCGGGTTGCCACACGGTGCAGGGCTACCTGGTGGCCCGCCCCATGACGGTGGAAGCGACCGAGGCCTGGCTGGCCGGACGCGACGTAGGATCCAGCCTATTTGCCTGAGACGGCAGGCGGGCGCTGGTGCCAGGCCAAAGTGGCCAGTGCCAGCGCGCTCAACAGCACGGGCAGCAGCGAACCCAGGTTGAGCAAGGTCCAGCCCTGGGTGGTGACCAGCGCGCCAGAGGCGAACGAGGTCAGTGCCATCACGGCAAACACCGCGAAATTGATGGCCGCCTGGGCGCGGTCCTTTTCCTCGGGCCGGTAGGCCGTGAGCGACAGCGTGGTGCTGCCCGTGAACAGGAAATTCCAGCCCACGCCCAGCAAAAACAGGGCGATGGCGAACTGGTGCAGTTCCACGCCACTGAGCGCAATGGCAATGCACAGCAGGTTCAGCAGCACGCCCACGCCCATGATGGGCAGGGTGCCAAAGCGCTTGATCAGGTGGCCGGTGAAAAAGCCCGGTGCGAACATGCCGATCACATGCCACTCCAGCACAAAGGCTGCGTCGTCAAAGCCCAGGCCGCATTGCTGCATGGCCAGCGGCGTGGCCGCCATCAGCAGGTTCATCACGCCGTAGCCCAAAGCGGCGCTGAGGCAGGCCACGAGAAACACTGGCTGGCGCGCGATTTCGGAGAGCGGCCGTCCGTGCGCGGTCTGGGCCGTGGGGGGCTGGTGCGCCGGGAATTGCACAAACGCCATCAGCAGCATCGCCAGCAGCGCCACGCCCGCCAGCACCACGTAGGCACCCGCAAACGGCACGTCCAGGAGCGTGCGTGTGCGCGCCGCGAGGTTGGGCCCGGCCACGGCACCGATCAGGCCCCCGGCCAGCACCAAGGACACGGCTTTTTCGCGGAACGCGGGCAATGCCAGTTCGGCCGCGGCAAAGCGGTAGAGCTGGCCGTTGGCACTGTAATAGCCGGCCACCACGGTGGCTGCCACCAGCCACCAGAACTGCTTGTCCGCCACGGCCCAAGCGCCCAGCAGGGCCGAGGCCACGGCCACCGCCAGCCCGATTTGGAACGAAATGCGCCGGCCAAAGCGCGACTGGGTGCGTGCCACCAGCGGCGTGGCCAGCGCACCGCCGACCACATAACCCATGACCGGCAGCGTGGCCATCCAGCCGTAGGGCGCCAGTGCCAGTCCCACCAGGCCGTTGATGGCGATGAAGGTGACGTTGTTGGTGAGAAACAGTCCCTGGCACAGGGCCAGCAGCCAGAGGTTGCGGTTCATGGAGGAGGCCCGTGGGTGGTGGGGTGGGTCAGGGTTGCAGTGCCAGCGTGGTCAGGGCTGCCAAGGCGGCGGTCTCGGCGCGCAGCACGCGCGGTCCCAGTGATACCGGGGCAAAGCCATGGGCCAGTGCCAGGTCTTCTTCCGTGGCGCCCAGGCCGCCTTCCGGGCCGGAGAGGAACACGGCCTCCTGCGTGGCGGCCCTGGCGTGCAAGGCCACGCTGCCGTCGCGCAGCGACAGCAGCAGGCGTTGGGGCTGGTCGGCCGCAGCGGGCAAGGTCTTGAGCCAGGCCGCCAGCGTGAGGACCGGGTGCACCGTGGGCACGCGGTTGCCGCCGCACTGTTCGCAGGCCGCCACGGCCACGCTGTGCCAGTGGGCCACCTTCTTGTCGGCGCGTTCGCCCGCCAGGCGCAGCACGCTGCGCTCGGTCATCAGGGGCTGGATGCTGGCCACGCCCAGTTCGGTGGCTTTTTCGACCAGCCAGTCCATGCGGTCATTGGCCGGCATGCCCATGGCCAGGTGCACACGGCGCATCGGCTCGCGCGCGGTGGCGCGCGCAGCGCCCACCTGCACCTGCACGTCGCTGCGTCCCATACGGGTGACCACGGCGTCGAACTCGCGGTGGTCCTCGCCGTTGAACAGCGTGATGGCGTCCCCCGGCTGCAGGCGCAACACCTGGACATGGCGCGCCGCACCGGTCGGCAGCTCCAGCAGGGCGTCGCTTACCAGCGGCGTGGGGCAGTGGAAACGGGGCATGGGGGTGCTGGGTTTGCTATGAAATCAGGAGCTATTGGCGCACTATCTATGCAGGCTAGAGGCCTATTTGACGTAAGAATGGCATTATGAGCGACCGAAAGCGAAGACATTCGGTGCCTCGATGCCTTCGATCTTTTCCACCAGACGCAGCAGTGGTTTGAGCTGGATATAGCGGTTGCAGGTGCTGCGGATGTAGGCGATGAAGCGCGGCGTGTCGGCCAGGTACTTGGGCTTGCCGTCGCGCAGCGTCAGGCGCGCAAAAATGCCGGCGACCTTGAGGTGGCGCTGCAGGCCCATCCACTCCACGGCGCGGTAGAACTCGCCAAAGTCCTCGCCCACGGGCAGGCCGGCCTTGCGGGCTTTTTCCCAGTAGCGGATGGTCACGTCCAGGCAGAAATCTTCTTCCCAGCTCAGGAAGGCGTCGCGCATCAGGCTGGCGATGTCGTAGGTGATGGGGCCGAAGACGGCATCCTGGAAATCCAGCACGCCCAGCGTGCGGGCGTCCAGTTGGGGTGGCAGGCCATGGGTGGGGACCATCAGGTTGCGCGGCATGTAGTCACGGTGCACATAGACGTTGGGCCAGGAGAGGTTGTCCGCGATCAGCAATGCAAAAGTATCGTCCAGCACCTTGCGCTGCGCCGCATCCAGGGTGACCTGGCGGTGCGCGGCGATGTACCACTCGGGAAACAGCTCCAGCTCGCGCCGCAGCAGCGCCTGGTCGTAGGGCGGCAGCACACCTGGCTTCGAGGCCCGCTGCCATTGCACCAACGTGTCCACCGCGGCCAGGTACAGGTCCAGTGGGGGGGCGCTGAGTGCCTGACCGGTGACGCTGAAAGTGGGGTTCAGATCGCCGCGTGCGTCCATCAGCTGCATCATGGTCAGCGTGCCCAGGTCGGTCAACAGCATGAAGCCATGGGTTTGGTCCCAGGCCAGCACTTCGGGCGCACGCAAACCGGCCTGTGTCAGCAACTGCGCAATGTCCACAAAGGGTTGGCAGTTTTCCTTTTCGGGCGGCGCATCCATGATGACCAGCGTGCCGTGCGGGCCTTGCACCCGGAAATAGCGGCGAAAGCTGGCATCGGCCGAGGCCAAGCCCAGCGTGTCGACCTGCAGGCCGTGCGGGCCCTGCACCTGGGCCAGCCAGGCGGCAAACTGGGCTTGGCGTGCCGGGTCACTCCAGGCGATGGCGGCAGGCTGGGGCGGGGCGGGGGGTGTCGTGGGGAGGGAGGGGCGTGGGCTCATGGATAATCCATTCTACAAAGCCCGCCCCTTCTCACCCGTCCTTTACCGACTGCTACACCCACCCCAGCGTTCCGCCTCCATGCGTCTGCCCTTGCGCGAGCCCCGCGCTTCGTTTTCTTCCCCCCGGTTTGTCCTGACCCGCATGGCCCTGCTGCTGTGTGCCGTGGGCGGCGGGTTGGCGCGCGCGCAGGTGCAGGACGCGACGCAGGAGCCGCTGTTGCTGCAGTCCAGCCCCTTGCTGCAGGACAAGATCGATCCTGCGCAACGGCAAAACGCGCCGATCTTTTTGCAGGGCGACCACCTCAGCGGGCGGCCCGACCTGGAGACCGTGCTGGAGGGCGACGCGGTATTTCGCAAGGCCGGCACCACGATTCGCGCTGACCGGCTGGAGTACTACCAGCCCGACGATCTGGCCAAGGCCACGGGGAATGTGCGCATCAACCGGGGTGGCAATGTCTACGAAGGGCCGCTGTTGGAACTCAAGGTCGAGGCCTTTGAGGGCTTCTTCAACCAGCCGCGCTACCACTTCCTGCAAAACGACGCGCATGGCGAGGCCGACCGCATCGATTTTCTTGACGAAACCCATGCCGTGGTGCGCAATGCCAGCTACACCACCTGCCGCCGCCTGCCAGGCCCGAGCTGGGTGCCGGACTGGATACTGCGTGCCACGCAGATCAGCTTGGACAATGATGAAGACGTGGGCGTAGCCACCGGTGGCGTGTTGAGCTTCAAGGGCGTGCCCATCCTGCCGGTGCCGGCCATCAGCTTTCCCCTCTCGGACAAGCGCAAGTCTGGCGTGCTGCCGCCCACGCTGGGTGTAGACAACCTCAACGGCACCGAGGTGACCGTGCCCTACTACTGGAACATCGCACCCAACCGTGATGCCACGCTGACGCCCACGTTGATGAGCGATCGCGGCATGAACCTGGGCGGCGAGTTCCGTTACCTGGAACCGACCTATTCGGGCGTGCTGCGCGCCAACTACCTGCCCAATGACCGGCTGCGCAATGGCGACCGCTGGGGCATGGCGTTTACCCACCAGGGAGTGGTCAATACCGGCTTGGCGGAGGTGGGCAATGTCGCCGTGAGTGCGAACCTTAACCGCGTGAGCGACGACAACTACTGGCGCGATTTCACCGGCGCCAGTGGGGCACTGACCCAGCGCCTGCTGTCCAGCGACGTTTCTGCCGCCTGGGCACGTGGCCCGGTCTCCACCAGCGTGCGGGTGCTCAAATGGCAAACCCTGCAGGACCCCACGGCACCCATCGTGCCGCCCTATGACCGCGTGCCGCAATTGACTGTGCGCTACGCACAGAACAATGCTGCCGGCGGCCTGGATTGGTCAGCGGACGGCGATTTCACCCAGTTCGATGCCGACCGCCGGCTGACCGGGCAACCGAATACCCAGCGGGGCATGGCGCTGCTGCAGGTCAGCCGCCCCTGGCTCGGGTCGGCCGGCTTTGTGACGCCCAAGCTGCAGTGGCATGCCACCGGCTACCAGTTTGACGCGCTGCTGCCCAACGGCACGCAGTCGGCCAGCAGTGTGGTGCCGACCTTCAGCCTGGACAGTGGTTTGGTGTTCGAGAAGGACAGCACCCTGCTTGGGCGCAACTTTGTGCAAACCCTGGAGCCGCGTGCCTTTTATGTCTACACGCCCTATCGCAACCAGAGCATGCTGCCCAATTACGACACGGGCGCCAACGACTTCAACTTTGCCAGCATCTACACCGAGAACGCCTTCGTCGGCCATGACAAGATCTCGGATAACAACCTGCTGACCCTGGGCCTGACCACGCGCTTGCTGGATGCCGATACCGGCGCCCAGGTGGCGCGCTTTGGCATTGCCCAGCGCCTGCGCTTTGAGGACCAGTTGGTCACGCTGGATTCCACGACGGCGCCGGCCGCCGCCGGTTTCAGCGACGTGCTGCTGGGGGCGGCGGTCAATGTCAACGACCATTGGGCGCTGGATTCCACGGTCCAGTACAACGCCAAGACCGACCGCTCGGTGCGGTCCACCGTAGGCACACGTTACAGCCCTGGCAACTACCGCGTGATCAATGCGGCCTACCGCTTCCAGCGAGACGTGAGCGAGCAATTGGACGTGAGCTGGCAATGGCCCCTCAATGACCTCTGGGGCGACCGGGGCCAGGACCTGGGCGCGGGACGCGGTCAGGGCGAAGGCCGCTACTACAGCGTAGGGCGTGTGAACTACAGCCTGGACGAACGCCGTCTGGTGGATACCGTGCTGGGGGTCGAGTACGATGCGGGCTGCTGGCTGGGGCGCGTGGTGCTGCAGCGCACACAAACCAGTGTGGACACCGCCACCCAGCGTCTGATGTTCCAGCTTGAATTCGTGGGCTTCACCCGGCTGGGCGTGAGCCCCCAGCAGACCTTGACGCAAAGTATTTCGCGTTACCAGAATCTGCGTGAAACCGGCAGCAGCGCCAGCCGTTTTGGCAATTACGATTGAAAGACCATGCAGCCCCAAGTCCCTTCCCATCCACGGCCTCTCCACGGGGCACATGCTGTCTCGGTGGCAGCCCTTTGTGACGCATGACCATGGCATTCTTACGGCAAACCCTTGTTGCTTGCAGCCTTCTCGGCCTTTTCGCGGCACCCGCGGGCTACGCGCAAACCATTCGCCAGGCCGATTTCATCGTTGCGGTGGTCAATTCCGAACCCATCACCAACGGCGAAGTGCGCAACGAAGTGCAGCGCGTGGCCAAGCAACTGGAACAGCAGCACCAGCCGGCCCCCGCCCCCGCCGAATTGCGCCGCCTGGTGCTGGAGCGTCTGATCAATGACCGGATCCAACTGCAACTGGCGCGCGAAACCGGCGTCCGTGTGGACGACGCCACCATCGATCAGGCTGAGCAGAATGTGGCGCGGCAAAGCCAGGTCGAGCAGGCGGAATTGCTGCAGCGTCTGGCCAAAGACGGTATCGACCGTCCCACCTTCCGGGCCCAGTTGCGCGACCAACTGCTGCTGCAGCGTCTGCATGAACGCGAAGTGGAGTCCCGCATCAAGGTGTCGGACCAGGACGTGGAGCGCGCCCTGCAGGAGCAGCAGGCCAACAACACCGACCCGATGGTACAGGACATCAACCTGGCGCAAATCCTGATCGCCGTGCCCGAAAAGGCCTCGGCCGAGCAGGCGGCCCGCATCCTCGCGCAAGCCCAAAAGGTGCAGGAGCGCCTGCGCGCCGGCGAAGACTTTAGCCGCCTGGTGCAGGAGTTGTCGGCTGCCGACCGCACCAACGGCGGCCAGCTCGGCTTGCGCCGTGCCGACCGCTATCCGCCACTGTTCGTGCAGGCCACGCAGCAACTTGGGGTGGGCGGAATTTCAGAGATCGTGCGTTCCGGTGCCGGCTTTCATATTCTCAAGGTGATCGAGAAGCGGGCGCCGGCCAACGTGACCAAGTTTGTGGTGCAAAGCCATGCACGCCACATCCTGCTGCGTCCGGGCCCGACCTTGAGCCAGGCCAGCGCGCTGGCCCAATTGGCCGATGTGCGTCAGCGCATCCTGGCCGGCAAGACTGACTTTGCCACCCAGGCACGCACCTTGTCCCAGGACGGCAGCGCGGGGCAGGGCGGCGATCTGGGCTGGGCTGGGCCCGGCCTGTTCGTTCCCGAGTTCGAGGAGGCGATGAACCGTCTGGGCGAGGGCGAGATCAGCAACCCCCTGGTGTCACGCTTTGGCGTGCACCTGGTCCAGTTGCTGGAACGCCGCCGCGTGGAACTCAGCCCACGTGAAGTGCGCGAACTGGTGCGCAACCAGTTGCGCGAAAGCCGCTACGAGGAAGCCTATTCCGCGTGGGCCCAGGAGCTGCGTGCGCGTGCCTTTGTGGAAATGCGCGAGCCACCGCAATGAGGGCCCCCACGCTCCACCGCTGCGCGGGTCGCTGCCCCCCTAGGGGGCTAATTTCCCTTGGGGCGGCCCGGCGGGAAATTGCCAGCACCGCCTGCTTGCGGGGTCAAGCGCTGTCATGAAACACATCGCCCGCAAACGCTTTGGTCAGCACTTCCTGTCGGACGGCGGCATCATCGATGCCATTGTGCAGGCGATTGCACCGCTGCCGGGGCAGCCCATGGTGGAGATCGGGCCCGGTCTGGCGGCCCTGACCCAGCCGCTGGTGGAGCGCCTGGGTCATCTGACCGTGATCGAACTGGACCGGGATTTGGCCCAGCGCCTGCGCGCCCACAGTCAGCTTACGGTCATTGAGTCTGATGTGCTCAAAGTGGACTTTGCCAGCATCCAGCCTGCGCTGGCAGCTATAAATACAGGAGCAAATGAAGGGGCCACCCCCGCCCGTTCGGGCAAGCTGCGGGTGGTGGGCAACCTGCCCTACAACATCTCCACCCCTATCCTGTTTCACCTGTTGCAGCAGGTGGATGCGATTGAAGACCAGCACTTCATGCTGCAAAAGGAAGTGATAGACCGCATGGTCGCCGCACCGGCCACCTCCGACTACAGCCGCCTGAGCGTAATGCTGCAGTGGCGTTATGCGATGGAGAACGTGCTGTTTGTGCCGCCCGAGAGCTTTGATCCGCCGCCGCGGGTGGACAGCGCCGTGGTGCGCATGTTGCCGCTGGCCCGGCCACCGGCCATCGACGTTCCGCGCTTTGGTGCGATGGTGCAGGTGGCTTTCAGCCAGCGCCGCAAATTGCTGCGCCACACGCTGGGCCGTTGGCTGGAAGAACAGGGCTTTGCCGGTAGCTTCGACGTGCAGCGGCGCGCCGAAGAGGTGCCGGTGCACGAGTACGTGGGGCTGGCCCAGCAACTCCCGAACGGGCGCTAGAGTGCAGGCCAGTGGGCCTGCACCACCGCTTCGGTGGGTGGTGCGTCGGCCAGGTCAGGTGCTTTGAGCGGCAGGGTGAGGGTGAACAGCGCGCCCTGGCCGGGCTCGCTGTGTACCTCGATCTTCCCGCCCAAGACCCCGGTCACGATGTTGTGCACGATGTGCAGGCCCAGCCCCGAGCCGCCCTGGCCCAGCCGGGTGGTGAAAAAGGGTTCAAACACGCGGCGCAGGTCGTCGGCCTGGATGCCACGCCCATTGTCGCGCACCTGCAGTCGCAGGGTCTGGGCGTCGCTGCAGTCGGCTTGCACCGTGATGTGGCCGGCCTGTTGGGCGTCGAAGCCATGCACCAGAGCATTCACGACCAGGTTGCTGATCACCTGGCCCAGCGGCCCCGGATAGCTGTCCATCCAGATGTCGGAGGCAATGGCGCTGTCGACGCTGCAAGCCGTCTTGCGGATGGTCGGGTGCAGCGTGACCAGGATTTCGGAAACCACCGATGCCAGGGAAAACCGCCGGCGCTGGACGCTGGTCTGGTCGATTGCCACCTGCTTGAAGCTGGTCACCAGCGCGCCGGCACGGCCCAGGTTGCGCACCAGAATATCAGTGGCCTGTTCGGTGTCCTTGACAAAGCGCTGCAGGTCGGAGCGCTTGAGTCCCTGCTCCATCTGGGGCACGAAATCGCGGAGGCGGTGTTCCATCGAGCTGGCCACGGTGACGCAGTTGCCGATCGGCGTGTTGAGCTCGTGCGCCACGCCGGCCACCAGGGACCCCAGCGCAGCCAACTTCTCGGACTG
>JACXTT010000315.1_pt1 | contig 80026 bp, 65 predicted proteins | sample 9270951 | NCBI WGS metagenome assembly JACXTT01 (sample SAMN15532306, study PRJNA645909) | rock metagenome | isolation source: weathered quartz diorite | place: Puerto Rico | collected 2017-06-21
TCGTAATTGCTCTGGATGTAGGAAACCATATTTCCATCCTTGTCCACGACGCATAAGTACATAGTATCGGAGCCTGCTCCCGGCGGGTGGCCTGCTGGGACGTCGCAATTCGCTTTCTCCAGATCGATGAGTTTCGCTCGTTCACGCGCGTAATCCTTCGAGAGCATTCCAACCACGGGAATAGCGTTGAATTTCGGATCACACACGTACCGCAGCATGTCGGCGTAGGCCCGTTTCTTGGCTTCGATCATAATGTGGAAGGCATTGGCTGAGCCCGCGCCAAGTTTTTCCATTGGAAAATTCTCCATCAGGTTCAGCATGATCAGTGCGGCAATGCCCTGGCCATTCGGGGGCAGTTCGTAAACCATCCAACCGCGATAAGTCGTCGAAATCGGTTCGACCCATTCGCTGGAAAACTCTGCCAGGTCCGCAGCGGTCATCGCGCCACCTAGCTCCGCCGAGCGCGCCAGGATCCGCCTGGCGATTTCGCCTTGATAAAAGGCCTTTCGGCCATGGCGGGCGATTTGTCTCAGCGACCAGGCCAAATCCGGATTGCGAAAGACCTCACCGGCCTGTGGAGCGCGGCCGCCGGGCAGGTAGAGGCGAGAGGCGTTTGTGTCCCCACGCAACTTCTTCTCACCCGCTCGCCAGTAAGCGGAATAGATCTCAGAGACGGGAAATCCCTCTTCCGCGTACCGGATGGTGGGGGCCAGCAAGTCTGCGAGTTTCTTTCGGCCAAAACGTTCCACGAGTTTCGTCCACCCATCCACCGCACCGGGAATGGTGACGGAATGAATATTGGTCTGAGGCATTTCAGTAATACCCTGGCGATGAAGGAATTCCGGTGTCAGGCCCGCCGGCGCCCAGCCACTGGCATTCAGGCCGTAGAGTTTGCCGGTCCTGGCTTCGTAAACAATGGCGAACAAGTCGCCGCCAATCCCGCCGACCATGGGACCACAAAGGCCCACGGCGGCGTTCGCCGCTACGGCGGCATCCACGGCATTGCCGCCCTGAGCCAGGATTGTCGCGCCGATCTGCGAAGCCAGTGGCTGCTCGGAGGCGACGATGCCATAGCGCGTGATGACCATCGAACGCGCCTGGGTGCGTCCTTGGGCCAGGGCTGGCTTTGCGGAAAGGAACGCCACGACGAGGATCAGCGTTCCCAGGAGTGCGTGCTGCAGGAGGAATTTCGGTAACATAGGCGGTGACATTAAAGAGCGTCCACGGAGACGCGCAAACAGAATCATGCGACGAAGATTAGGATTAAGTTTGCGAGTAAGAGTAAGAGACAGAGTAACAGAATGAGTAAGAGTAAGATTAAGAGAGAGACGCGGTGATGATCGGGGGAACGCCGGTCGGGGCAGGGGCGGGAACCTGTCGCACGGTGGGTGTAGCCGCTGTCTGGAATTGTTTGGCGAGGATCCAGCGCAAGTCCTGTTGCATCTTCGTCGCAGCCCAGAGGATGAAGAACAGGTCGGCAAACAGATCGAGCCAGCAAAGGAATGAGGGAAGGACGATGACCAAGAGCAGCGCGAGCGCCGGCGCAAGGGATGGTTTTTTCATGGTCAACGCCAGCCACAAGCCGAGCCAGAAAAGCGCAAGGAAATCCGCCGCCACGCGAACGGTGGTGATCGCGCCCATGACAAACCCGAAGCCGCCGGTCATCAGTGGTTCAGCATTGAGCGAGCGCAAGCCGGAGATCATTTGTGCGCCGGCAGGCAAGAAAAGCAGCCCAACAAGTGCCACCACCGGCCAGAGAAAAGTGCGGAGAAGGGCATCCGCCTGGCCGCGAATGACGTCGCGTTGGGTCAGTGGCGTCGAGAGCAACATTTCGAGCGCACCGTTGCGGCGCGCCTGGGTGAAGAAACGACAGGCTTGCACCGCGAACAGTGCCTTGAGCAGAAAGCCGAACGGGCGAATCCCTGACCAACTCAGCAGAGCGCTCGCAGATTGCCGGGGCGCGACAATGGTGGCCAGCACTACCACTGCGGCCCAGACGAGCACAATCGCCCACGCCAACCGGCCGAAACCACGCTCGCTGCTGACCAGCCAGAGGATTGGGTTGATGGGGAGCAATTTCTGCCGGTCGCGGAGACGTTTTTCCGGCATTCCCCGGTTTCGTTGCAGCCATCGTTCCAGCCAAGGATCCCGGTGCGAAGTCGAGTTTCCTTCCTGCCATCGCTGGGGCAGGGCGAGGCTGGCCAGCCAGAGAAACGCGACACCCAGCGCCTGAGTCATGAGCAAAGAGGCCCAAAACTGTGCTGGGTGATTGAGGTACATCGCCGCGGAGGCATAAGAGAAGGGATAAAAGGGACTCAACCACCCCAGGACTGAGAGCGAACGTGGCAGATGCAGGCGCGAGCCGAGGGTGGCGATGGCAGGCAGAATGGCAACCAGAAACAGGAGTACGCTGAACGCCCAAGCCATCGCCCGCTGCGCTTCTCGGGCTAGGGCAGAAATCCAGATGCCGGCGGCCAGGGAGACGAACAAGGCGGTGACTAAGGCCAAAGCCCGGCGCCAGAACTCGCCGCCTGTGACCCCGCCCAACAGCAGGGGAAGGGCCAGGATGGGCAGCAACGCCAACAACCCGTAAAGCGCGTTGAGCAGCATCGCCACGAATTTGCCCAGAACGACATCGTAACCCCGCAGGTCCGTAAGGAAGAGCAGGCCCAATGTGCCGTCCCGCTTTTCTTCGCTGAGACAATCCGCAGTCAGGAACACACCTGCCAGCATACAGAGTCCGAAGGCGTACCCGGTGAGACTGGTGAATACCGGGTTTCCCAGGCTGCCGCGGCCGCGGGCCATCCAGAGGAACGCAAGGGAAAAGAAACTCACCACGATCGCGAGAATCGCCGTCCACGATCTGATGCGGTAGGTGCTTTTGCGCCTTGTCGCGGCGCGCAACTCACGCTCGACTATGGACAGAAACGTCACGTGCTCGTCAGGTCCCCTCCGCCTGCCGGAGCTGGCCGACGTCGGCAGCTTCGGCTCCCGCTTGTCGCCGTTGCCAAAACCCTGGCTGGATCGTGAAACGCCGGGCGGCGGCTAGACGGAATTCAGAGAGCAATTTGTGCCGGGACCAGGCCCCAAAGCCTCCATCGGCAACGAGACCGAGCGACAGCCACATGCCGATAAAAAACTTTCCGCCGGGCTCCTGGCCGCTCCGCATGGTGCTGAGTGAAACCACCAGTGCGGTCAATGCGAAGAGCACCCAGGGCAAGACCAAGACGCGCAGCACACTCGCGGTTGTGGCGCGATTGGGATTCTTCGCGATGATGGCCTGCCACATGCCGACCCAGTACAACGCTGCCAGATCCGCGAGCAGCAGCACCAGTGCCGCTATCCAAAATATGAGCGCAGAGGTGCGTTCGTCAGCAATCGGTGTTTGTCGCAGCGTAGCGATCATCAGGGCAATGCCGATCCCAAACACGGCGAGCAACGGCCCCAGGAACTGGCGCTGCAAGGCCAGCCATTGACCGTGCAAGATTTCACGGACGGTCAAAGGGGTCGAAAGCAGCAACTCCAATGCGCCGTTTTTCCGATCTTCGGTGAGTTGTCGGCCCGCTTCCGCCGCGAACCACCCTTTGAGGAGAATGTTCAGCAACAAACCAGTCGAAGAGTAGAGTTCTGCGGTGAGCCAATCATGGCCATACTTGAGCAGGCCCCAGACCCAACCGCAGGCCAACAGTCCCAAAGTTCCCCAGACCAGGGCGGGCTTGAGGCGCGCGCGCGCGGCCAGCCAATAAAATGCATTGGTATTCAGAAGTCGTGTGCGAAAGGCTGTGCGTTCGGCGGAATTACCGTAGCTCCACAGTTTCCAACGCTCGCGCCAGCGCAGCTTTTGGAGGCCCGCTGGCCGCTCCTGCCATGTCCTCGGCGCGATGACGGCAGCGCTGACAAGGAAGACCCATCCAAGAACGTGGATGACGCCGCAAGAATCCCAGAAAAGCGTCTTCGCCGATTTGTACGACGCATCGAATCCCATGTAAAAGCTGAACCCGACACTCGGCAGGAAGCAAAGGTGCCCCAGGCGGCGTGCCTTGCTGAAATAGGCGGCGATGGCGCCGGCGGCCGGCAACAAGGCAGCAAACAACAGGATGAGCAAAAACGTCACCGCCATGGCCGCGCGCCCGGAGCGGCTCAAGGCGGAGACGCATAACCCAATCGACAGCGAAAAGAAAAGCGCGTTGAGCGCGACCAGCGCCATGCGCCCGAATTCACCCGCAGTGACGCCACCCATCAGCAGCGGAACTGCCAGCAGAGGGACGACGGCCAATACGCCGTAAAATGAGTTCAGCGACGTAGCCGCCAATTTGCCCAGGACAACATCGTACCCTTTGAGGTCGGTCAGGAACAGCAAACCAAGCGTCCCTTCCCGTTTTTCTTCGCTCAAACAATCCGCGGTGGCACGCACGCCGCTAAGCAAACAGTAGAGCGCTGCGGACCCAGTCAGCAGCCCGAACAACGCCAGGGCAACAAACTGCGGAGCTTCGTGCCGCATCATCAGGAAGAACCATGTCCCCAATACGATGACGGAGAGCGCTCCACTGGAACGCACCCAATAGGTCGCCCGTCGGCGCGACGCAACGCGCAGCTCCCGTGCGACGATAGGCAGGAAGGTCACCGGGGACCATTATCATTCGACGCAGGCGCAAACAATCCTGGAAACGGCGAAGGCGGCACGAGGTCGCCCGGAGGGCGCCCGTCCTCGGGCGCAGCGACCAAAAACAATCCAACGGGTGATGAATTCGAATGCACTCAGCCAGCCGGAACCTGCTGCTCCCGAGGACGGGCGCTCTCCGCCCTTCGCTGAGGCCTTCCCCACTTGCTGCTTGCTTGACCGCAGTCGGAGATTACCCTGTTAGTGTGGATTGGTTCACTGATCGACACATCTTTGGGCTCGCGGTGGCCGTTTACGGGCTGAGCATGATCTACTCGGTGTTCTTGTGGCGCCGGGGCTTCCGCCGGGATAACCGCGTCAACTACCTGATCTTGATTGTGGCCTTTGGGCTTCACACTACGGCCATGATCCAACGCGGCTTTTCCCTCAACCATTGCCCGGTGACGAATCTTTACGAGGCGACGACTTTTGTCGCGTGGACAATTGTCGCGGTATATTTGGCGGTCGGCCTGTGGTCGCGCTTACGCTTCCTGGGCGCGTTTGCGTCGCCGGTCCTGTTCGGCATCGGCGTGTTCGCGTTGATGCCGAGCCTGGATACGCCCGGCGCAGGACCGCGACTGACCGGTATTGGGACCAGTCTGCACGCAGCGCTGTTGTCTCTGGCCTATGGCGCATTCGGACTCAGCTCGGTCGCGGCGCTAATGTATCTGACCCAGGAGCACAATCTGAAGTTTCACAAACTCCAGGCCATTTTTTCGCTTCTGCCACCTATTCAACGGCTTGAAGCCGTCGTCGGACGCCTGCTGGTGGGCGGCTTCATTTTGCTGACACTCGGGCTGGGGATCGGCGCTTACGATCTGTCTCATCTGAACGATTCGCAAGCCTATCGGTGGGATCCGAAGATTGTTTGGTCGGCGCTGGTGTGGCTGCTTTACCTGGGCCTGGTGATCATGCGCTGGAGGTTTGCTCAGGGAGGCCGCCGGTTCGCGCTCGGCGCCATCGGCAGCTTTGCGTTTGTCTTGCTGACATTTTGGGGGAGCAATTTACTTTCGCCGATCCACAATCCCCGCGCCCCCACCGCACCCAAGGCTCCGGCCCAGGCTTTTGTGCTCCCCACATCCTGGGCGCGCTTCCAGGAGCGTCCCGGCGAAACGGTCGATCCTGCCTTCGCGACCCGGCGAACATTTTCGTCCTCGTTCTCGTCCTCGTCCTCGATTTTCGGTTCTTCGATGACGAGGACGAGAACGAGGACGATGCAGTTACGGCCTTGCCACGCTGTGTCCCCCGCTGCTCCCCTCGAATTATGCCTCTTGTCGTCATCGGCCTGAGCCACCACTCCTCGCCGCTCGCGCTCCGGGAACGATTCGCTTTTCCCGAGGAACGCATCCCCGCGGCGTTGCGGCGATTGCGCGAATCAGGGACAGCGGATGAGGCTGCCATTGTTTCCACGTGCAATCGCGTCGAGATTTATGCCTCGACGCGTCTAGAGTCGCGCCTGGCATTTGCCGGGTTGCGGGAATTCCTGCTTTCCTGCCAAGAAGGTCAGGAACCGCTGAAGGAGGCGATTTACACCGTAGCCGAGCCGCATAGCGTGCAGCACTTGTTCCGCGTTGCTTGCGGTCTGGACTCGATGGTGCTGGGGGAAACGGAGATTCTGGGCCAGCTCAAGCGCGCTTACGAGCTGGCGCTGCAAAACGGGCATACAGGCGCGACGCTTAACAAAGCTTTCCAGCGCGCCTTCAACGTCGCCAAGCAGGTTCGCTCCAGCACCCATATCCAGCGCGGGAATGTGTCGGTGGCCTCGGTGGCCGTGGACCTGGCGGAGAAAATCTTTAGCGCTTTGAGCGCGCGCGAGGTGCTGATTATCGGCGCCGGCGACACCGGCGAGAAGACCGCCCGCGCACTGCTCTCGCGCGGCGCGCGCAGCGTCATCGTGTCGAACCGCTCCTACGATAAGGCGCTGGCGCTGGCGACCGAGCTGGGCGGGCGCGCCGTCACATTCGCGAACTGGGCCGCCGAATTCGCCAACATTGACATCGTCATCAGCAGCACGGCGGCGCCTCATTCTATATTGGATCGCGCTAAACTGGAACCGCTGATGAAGCTGCGCCGGAATCGTCCGCTGTTGCTAATCGACCTCGCCGTGCCGCGTGACATCGAGCCGGGGGTGAATCTCATGCCGAACGTCTATTTGTACAACATCGACGACTTGCAAGGAGTCGCGGATCAGTCGCTCAAACAGCGCCAGGCGGAAATAGCCCGCTGCGAAGAGATCATTCGGGAAAAGGCCCAGGCGCTGCTGGCCCATCAGAGTCCGCGCCAACCGAGTGCGAACATGCGCCCTGTTTATGAACGGGGAGCTTGAGGCACGCGGCCAGATTCGAGCAGCGTGCACAATGGGAGCGATCGTTGTCCCCTCACCCCAACCCTCTCCCTTGGGGCGAGGGAGTCCGCACGCACGACGTTCGAATGTTTCGGCGATCCCCGATTCGCTGGCCGACAGGCGACGACTCCCCCTCTCCCCGAGGGAGAGGGTTGGGGTGAGGCGGAACAGGACGGAAACTAACCCCCGGCTCCGAGCTACTCGAGGGCGCGTCGAACTCCGGGAATCTAGCCGGGGAGCTGGGGTTTCCTGAAGAAACAAATGAGCGAGAGTGACGCCATCCGAATAGCGACGCGCGGAAGCGCCCTTGCCCTGGCCCAGGCCAACCGGGTCCTCGAACTCTGCCGCCGCGCTTTACCGCAGTTCAGATTCGAGCTCAAGATCGTCAAAACGACCGGCGACAAACTCCAAACGGCTTCGCTGGCCCAGGAAGGCACCAGCCTGCCCAAAGGGTTGTTCACTAAGGAACTCGAGGTCGCGCTCTTGAAACGCGAAGCCGACCTGGCCGTGCACAGCCTCAAGGATCTGCCGACCGAATTGCCGGCCGGTCTGACCCTGGGCGCTGTGGACCAGCGCGCCGATGTCCGCGACGTGCTGATCTATCGGGACGCGGAGAAGCCGCCAACCGGTGCGCGGGCTTCCGGCTCATCGGCTCCACGGGGGTTTAAACACGGATTGCGGCTCGAGGAGCTCCCATCAGGCGCAGTGGTCGCCACCAGCAGCACGCGCCGCCGGGCCCAGTTGCTGGCGCAGAATCCGCGCCTCAAAGTGCCGGACATTCGCGGCAACGTCCTCACTCGGATAACCCGAATTGCGGAACGCGCCGAACTGGATGCAACAGTGCTGGCGCTGGCGGGCATCACGCGTTTGCAGTTTCGCATCACACCCGCCGGCCGGCTCGAAGGCGAGGGCGTGCCCGCCGGTTTGCTGGCCACAATCCTGGACCTTGAGGTGATGTTGCCCTGCCCAGGGCAGGGGGCGGTCGGCATCGAAATTCGCGCCGACGATGAGCGCAGTGCCACGATTTGCGCCCGTCTGAACCATTTCCAGACGCTGCAATGCGTGACGGCCGAGCGCTCCTTTCTCGCCGGCATGGGCGGGGGTTGTCAAAGTCCGGTTGCCGCCTATGCTGAGGCGATTGGAGGGCAACTCCGCCTGCGAGCCGTTTCATTCGCCGACGGCACGGCGCGCCGTGGCGAAGCGCGACGATCCATTCGGGAAGCCTTCGAATTGGGCCAGCAGCTTGCCGCCGAGCTTAAATGAAATCGACGGGCACGGTTTACTTAGTCGGCGCGGGCCCAGGAGACGCAGGATTGCTGACGTTGCGCGGTGCAGAATTGCTGGCTCGCGCCGAGGTGGTGGTCTATGACGCGCTGGTGAATCCCGAGTTGCTGAGACTGGCGCCGAGGTCGGCCGAGATCATTTACGGGGGAAAGCGGGGCGGACAACAGACAATCCCGCAGAATGAGCTTAATCAACTGCTCATCGCCAAGGCGAAGCACGGCAAGACCGTCGTCCGGCTCAAGGGCGGCGATCCTTACGTGTTTGGCCGCGGCGGCGAGGAAGCCGAGCAACTCGCTGACGGCGGTGTTGATTTCGAGGTTGTGCCCGGCGTCTCTTCGTTTGTGGCGGTGCCCAACTACGCCGGCGTGCCGCTCACGCATCGCGATTTCTGTTCGCGATTGACCCTGATCACCGGCCACGAGGATCCCGCCAAAGAAGCTTCAACCATCGATTGGGCGCATGTGGCAAAAACTCCCGGCACCAAAGTCATCATGATGGGCACTGACCGCATCGGCCAAATCGCGGCGACGCTCATCGCCGGCGGCACGCCCGCGGAGACTCCCATCGCGATGGTCCGCTGGGGCACCACCGGACGCCAGCAATCCATTGACGGCACGCTGGCGAACATCGCCGAGGTCGCGTCCAGGGAAAAAATCGCTCCACCGACGGTGGCCGTGGTGGGTGAGGTGGTGAAGTTGCGTAGCAAATTGAACTGGTTCGAGCGCCGGCCGCTCTTTGGCCAGCGGGTGGTCGTTACTCGCTCGCTTGGCCAGGCGGGGCAGCTTGCGCGGCGGCTGCAGGAATGCGGCGCTGAGGTACTCGAAGTGCCCACGATCAAATTCGAGCCCCCCACGCGGCGGACGGACGTTGTGGACGCCCTGCTCGAACTGAATGCGTATGACTGGCTCATGTTCACCAGCCCGAACGGAGTCTCGACATTTTTCGAGTACTTTTTTCGCCAGTTCCATGATCTGCGCGACCTCGGCGGAGCTCGGATTGCCGCGGTCGGCCCGGCCACGGCCAACAAATTGAAGGAGCTGCACCTGCAAGTGGATTTGATGCCTGATGAAGCGATCGGCTCGGCCGTGGCCGAGGCCTTCACGCAATACCAGACCATTGACAACCTCAAGATCTGCCTGTTGCGCGCCGAGGTGGCGAATCGCGAATTGCCGGCCGCCCTCGAGGCGCTGGGGGCGATTGTCGATGACATCGCCTGTTACAAGACCGTTCCAGAAAGGGAGGACGTTACAGGCGCCGCCACTAAATTGGCGGAGACCGGCGCGGACTGGGTCACCTTCACCAGCGGCTCGACGGTCGAGCAGTTCCACGAGCGATTTGACTTGTCCGCGTTGCGCGCCAGGTTTCCGCACATGAAGCTGGCTTCCATCGGCCCGGAGACTTCCAAAGCGCTGGCCGCGCTCGGGCTCAAGCCCACCGTCGAAGCCAAGCAGCACACGATGGATGGGTTGGTCGGGGCGCTGCTGGCGGCGAACAAGTCCAAACCCAGATGACTGGAAGCGGAAACGTGTAACCGCGCGGACGTGCAAACCGCCGATTTCGATTTCGTCCTGCCGCCGGAATTGATCGCGCAAATCCCCGCGCCCTGCCGCGACCAATCCCGGCTGCTCGTGCTCCACCGCGCGTCCGGCCAGATCGAGCATCAGCAGTTCCGGGATCTCCTCCATTACTTTCGCCCGGGCGATGTGTTGGTGCTGAACAATTCCCGAGTCATCCCGGCCCGCTTGCGTGGCGTCAACCTCCACACCGGCGGACAATTCGAAATTCTGTTGCTGGAGGAAAATGCCACGAACGATTGGTGGGTCATGCTGCGGCCGGGCAAGCGGGCCCGAGTTGGGACGCAAATCGTCCTGCGCGAGCGAAGCGACCGCCTGGGACTAATGCACGCCACAGTGGTCGAGACCAACGCCGAAGGCCATCGTCGCTTGCGTTTCCGTGGCGCACCGAACATCGCGGACATGCTCGATCAGCTCGGCGAAGTTCCACTGCCGCCCTACATCACCCGAGCCGACTTGAGCCCATTAGAGACAGATCGCGAACGATATCAGACCGTGTTCGCGCAAACGAGAGGCTCGGTCGCCGCGCCCACCGCCGGGCTCCACTTTACCGAAGAGCTGCTGGAGGAAATCCGCTCGCGCGGGGTGGGCGTTGGCTTTGTCACCCTGCACGTCGGCCTGGGCACTTTCGCGCCCGTAAAAACCCAGACCGTCGAGGCCCACCGGATGCATTCGGAGCGGTTCGAGGTCAGCGCAGAAACCGCCCACGCTATCAACGATGCCAAAGCCGCTGGCCGCCGCGTCATCGCCGTCGGCACTACATCTGTTCGTGTCCTCGAAACGCTCGCTCGTCGTCGCGGCGAATCAGTCCAGGCGAATCCATCGCTCCACCACTCCATTTCTGCTGCTGCTTCTTCTTCGACGACCCGCATTTTCATTTATCCGCCTTACGATTTCAAGATTGTGGGCGCGCTGCTCACGAATTTTCATCTCCCGAGATCCACTCTATTGATGCTCGCCAGCGCCTTCGCCGCTCCCAATGGAAGCCGCGGACGGGAGCTCATTTTGTCAGCTTATGCCGAAGCCATCTGTCATCGATATAGGTTCTTCAGTTACGGCGATGCGATGCTGATCCTCTAAGTGAGATGTAGGAGCCGACGTAAGGAGGCTCTGATCGAAAAATTCAAAATCCAAGATCCAACTTGGTCAGAGCCTCCTTACGTCGGCTCCTACAGCTTTAACAAATGCTGTCAACCGGCTGCCTGTCGTCAGAAAATGGTTCAGTTCCTTTTCCCACGCCTGCATAAAGTCGCAATAATATTCAGTCGTGAAATTCGCCACGAATTGATCGCCCGCCGGCCCGAGGCTCGTGTGGGTGTAGGTCACATCCGCCAGGCACTCCCTGCCATCCCCGGAAAGCTGAATGCTCAACCGGCATGCGGTCACGCCGGGTGTTATTTTTAGCATCTCGACAAATAAATTTTCCGGTTCGTGGCGCGTGATATACCAGATTGCGTTGGCCGGCTCAGCGGGCGTGATAAAAACGCAGTCACGCTCGCCCACCCCGGACGAGCTGATGACCAGCTCCGGCAACCAGCCGGTCGCCCATTCAGCTTCTCGCACCGGGCACAACAGAGGGAAGACCCTTGCCGGCTCGGCCTGTAGCCGCTGGCGGTAGCTGTGCGTGATTCTATTTGGCTGCACGATGCGCATCGGAGCAATTGACGGAGGAATTGCTGCCTCCGCAAGACTTTAACGCCCGCTACTCCGGCGTCGCAGAGGAGCTGTGAACCGCGCGCGGCGTTTCATCGGCCGGCTGGCTGCGGAAACAATCGGGAGCAATTCAAGGACATGCGTTGTCTCTGCCTCCGAACTGATGCGCCGGAAGCCGAGTGCTTCGAAAAACTTGCCGCCCGCATCTGTGCGAACGCGCAAGCGCTTGAAACGGTCGCGGGCGCTGTCAACCACGGCTTCCAGCAGCGCGCGTCCGACGCCGCCGCGCCGATGGGCTCGCGCAACGTAGAGCCGTCGAACTCGACCGATGTCCGGGTCGCGTGTGTAGGGATCACGATTCAGGCCACAGACGCCCACCATCTGGCCGCCGGACACAGCGAGAAACAATGCCTCGCCGGGCGCGCTGAACCGATTAGCGCCGGAAACCCACTCCGCGCACAAACGCTCGACGAATTTGTAACCCTCGCGCAAGCTCTCGACTCGCAGCTCCTTCAGCGCGTCTAAATCGAGTTCCTTAATTCTGATAATCGAGGCCATGCAGCCGAGCGCGAACAGATGCTGCCGCGCGCCAACGCGCCAGTGGACTATCCGGCGGAGGATCGCGACCGCTCCAGGCCGCCTTCCCAATCGGATGGCCGCCATCAGAGCCGCCCCCTTCCGCGATGCAATAAAGAAACCGCTCGCCGCGCAGATAGAATTCGCGACCCGCGAGGGCTGGAGACGCGCTGAAAGAATCGTCCAATTTGTTCACGGCCAGCGTGGCGTTTTCGCTGTCGTGGCGGATGACGACGGTGACGCCATCCCGGCCGGTGACGTAGATTCGTCCCGCCGCGCCGACCGGCGAAGCGAAAATGAAATCGTTGATGCCTTCAAGTCGAAGCGCTTCGCCCCGCGGTTTTCCGGTCCTGGGTTCGAGACGCGAGAGAACGTTCTGATTGTGCCGCAGGAAATACAGCGTCTCATCGTAGAGCAACGGCGAAGATACGTACGGCGTCATGCGATTGAGTTTCCACAAGACATTGGTGGTGCCCGTGATGTCGCCTTTCGCGCCGGCGAGGCGGATGGCCAGCATCGCCTGCGAATAATAGCTGTTCCCCGTGATGACCACGCCGTCGGAATACACCGGCGAGGACACGACGTTGTCCGTCAGGCCGGCGCATTCCCAAAGCTGCGCGCCCGTGGCGAAGTCGTAGCCGCGCACGCGCTTCGTCGCGCTGACGATCACCTGCGGCTTGCCCGCGTGTTCGACCACGAGCGGCGTGGACCATGAAGTCTTTTCGTCGCGCGGAACTTTCCAGAGTTGTTTGCCTGTGCGTTTGTCAAACGCGTAGAGGAACGAGTCGCCTTCCTGATCCCAGCAAACGATGAGCGTATCGCCGTGCAGCACGGGCGAACTGCCTTCGCCGTGCGCGTGCAACGTGTGCATCCGGCCGAGGTCCTTCGACCATTTCAAATCGCCCTTCAGGTTCAGGCAATAAAGTCCGCGCGAACCGAAAAAGACATAAAGCTGCTCGCCGTCAGTGACGGGCGAACTGGAAGCCAGACTCCCGGTTTCGTGGCCGCCCTCATGCGGCCACTCCTCGCGAAGAAGTTTTTCCCACGAAACGCTTCCGTCGCGGCGACTGATGGCGAGAGCGACAAATTGATGGCGATGCGTGACCGGCACGCTGTCGTGAACGCCGGGCGCGTCATCATAAACCGGCTTTTGCGCCTCGCCCACCGGCACGGCGCTCAGCACGTAAACCGAATCGCCGAAGATGATCGGCGAGGAATGTGCCTTGCCCGGCAGCGCAATTTTCCAACGAACGTTGTTGGTCTCGCTCCAATGAATCGGCGGACCGGCCAGCGGCGCGACGCCATTCGCCAACGGCCCGCGCCATTGCGGCCAATTGCGCATCGCCTCCTGGCCGGTACGAACGCCCGCGTCACCGGCAAAGGCGGAGGGCGCGAACAGCCAGCCGAGCAACGGCAGAAAGCGCGGCAGGGAAATCATGCTGACAGATTTTGCAACTTTGCTGTGCGACCCGTCAAAGGGCAACGCCGAGGATGAGCCGTGACGAGCAGCGCGTCAGGGACGTGGATTTGAAACCACTGGCATACCGCGCTGCTCGTCATCGGCTCAATCCTTTTGTTGGGCGCTGTCATGGCAGCAGTCTTGGTGGCCTGCGCTGGGGCCAAATGAGGGCAACGAAACCGAGGAACCCAGTAATGCAAACCACAATAAACGGCCAGTGGACCTCAACAGAGCCGGACGCTACTGCTCCGTTAGGGAAGGAAGTAGTGTGCCACTGCCCGAAGGACAGCAACGGCGTGCCGGAAAAATAGAGCGCCAGTGCAACGGCGAGAGCCAGTCCTAGCAATGCCACCCCAAAGATTCTACGGGTTGTTGTCTTCATGCTACTCCGCCCAACGCCCGTGGTGAGGCGCGGCGGGCAAAGGGCGTCCGGCATGAAACAGAGTCATCATCCCGCCGTCGCCTCCACCACGTTGTTGGCCGATCTCTTCGTCGCCTCGAAACCCTCGCGAGTAGCACGATGCGCCGTGAACCCGAAGCGTGCCAACTCCTTCTGAATCCGCTCCGTCCACTTAGCGCCAATGACGTTGATCCGTGACCACGGGGGATCGTGAGAGTACTCTCCGTGATGCAGCTCAATCTCCGCCAGCTCCGAAATGAGCCAGTCCTCCGGCCGCGCAGCCCTCTCAACCTTGAAGGAGCTTAGGCCGACAAGATGGCTCTCGGGATTCCGTTCCCTTCCAACTGCTTCGTACGCGGGCCGGTTGACCTCTGTGTCTGCGATCCACACTGGCTCCCCCAGCGGAATCTCGCGGAGACGTTCCCCGAACTCTGGGTCGACGACTACATGCACGGTGTATGGCTTACCCTTCATGTTTAGCTCGCTATTCGGTCCAACGCAAAGGTCAGCGACGGGAGCTAGCCGCCGGTGACGTCTGATTTGTCTCTGAGCGAATCGGCTGGTTCCCGTTCGCTGCACCGCCGGGTTCGGCTTCAGAGGTTATCCGCACATCGGCAAGCAAGGTGAACAGGGCCCTCGGCCCGACCTCGCTGTAATCAATCTCAAATCGCTTGCCGGCGAAATAAAGCACCCAGGGCGACTTTTGGGGCGGCTGGGAGATTCTAAAGCGGAACTCACCGTTGGTATCGGTAATTCCCTTCCTCTGGTACCACCTGTCTTCCTGGGCCATCTGCAGCTCGATAACTGCATGAGCAATCGGGGCGTGCTGCTCGTCAAGGATGCGACCTCTCAGGACTTTCCCCTCGGTCATGACTACTCGCAGTGGGGAATCTCCTGGACCGATCCGGTAAAAGAAAACGGGCGCATGATCGACTGCGTCAAACTGGAGGTCGGCCAATGACTCTGACTGAGAAAGTGAAATGGAAAACCTCCCCTCCTTATCGGTGAGAATTGGCTTGGCGATCCCACTGTAGATGACATGGTGTCCGGGTGTGGGTGAAGGGGTGCCAGCCAGGAGACATGCTACTCCTTCAATCGGCTTTCCGGTCCGGTCCACCACGATGCCGGTTACACTTGTTTCGGCGATGCCACGGTTCGCTGCAGCCAAGAGCAGCACCCACGCCACCAGGAGTCTCGAAGTTGCTTTCATGTACGTTATGGATACTGGGTTGCACTTTCGTAGACGGTTTCCGCCGAACGAATCACATCACTGGCGGCGGGCCAGTGATGCCCGATATGAAACACGGACGGAATCCCGCCGTCCTGTGCATGTGCATTGTTAGCAGATTCGATCATTGGTCCATCCACTCGCTTGGCGCAGCGCGCACGGGGATACCATCGCGTTGAAGCCATCTTGGCAACCAGATTTTCAGCGAGGGCGAATTGGCGAACCAAATGTCAAACCGGAGTTTCCCGTCCACTCTTCTCCAGTAGAATACGGCGCGCCAGTCTTTTTGATAGGTAGCTGCATCCAATGGCACTAGAATAACCTCTGCCTGGCCAGCGGATAGCAGGACGTTAGAGCCAAACGGACGCGTGTAAGCGAGTGATGGCGAATTTCTGACTTCTCGATCGAAGTGGCCCCATCGTGTGATGACAGCACCGCTCTGGTTTGTTAAGCCAAATCTTGCAAAACGCTCGCCTCTCACTCCGTTGGTGTAGCCGAGGAATCCGACACCTACGATGACCGGAGCGCTCGGTCGGAGCAGCGCCAGGGCAATGAGAATTGCCGCCAGGAACACTCCGACAGCAATGTACGTGTTCTTTCGCGTTGCTCTCAATCTGCTAACGTTCGCACTCAAGCACGGCGCGTCTGAGACGTTGAACATGACACCAGAGCGCGACCGCGCCGTTGCCTGAAGTGCGTTGGTTGGGCGAATGGGTAATGCTCATCGATGCCTGCTCAGAAAAGCTATCATGACGGCAGCAACCAGAACGATCCAAAATGCCCCCGCCACTCTGACGCCGCTCGGCTTCGGCATGCTGATCTTGCCGCGGTGAAACCGGGTGTAGAAGGAGATGACGCTGTCTGGGAATGCAATCCACCAGCAACCAAAAACAAAGGCCGCTGCGAATCCAACGTAATCACTGGTGTTCATGTGCGCGCCCAACCACTGATTAACAGGCCGATTCGCCCTGCGATCTTGATATTGGATGGATTTTCACGCAGTTTCGCCCTGATATTGGGAGGCCCAATATCAGGGCGAAAAGTCCAAGACCGCATAAGGAACATTATGAGCAGGATTATGGAAAGTCAACCGCCGAGTCCCCACAGTCCAAGAATGCTCGAGCAGGTCCGCAATACTATGCGCTTGCACCATTACTCGATCCATACCGAGCGGAGTTACCTCGACTGGATCAAGCGGTACATCCATTTCCATCACATGCAACAGCGGGAAGATCTCGCTGGGGCCGAAGGAAAGATAGAAGCCTTCCTGACGCACCTCGCTGTCGAGGGCAAGGTGGCGCCCTCAACACAAAACCAAGCGATGAACGCACTGGTTTTCCTCTACCGGCAAGTTCTCAAAGTGCCACTGGAGGAGAAAATTGACGCAGTGAGGGCAGACCGGAAAGAGAATGTGCCAGTGGTGATGACGCGGGAGGAAGTGGCGAGAGTCATTGCGCTGCTGGAAGGCGAGCCGCAGCTAATTGTCAAGCTGCTGTTTGGGAGCGGCTTGCGTATTATGGAGGCCGTGCGCCTGCGGATCAAGGACGTTGATTTCAAAATGAGACAGGTAACGGTCCGATCTGGCAAAGGCGACAAGGACCGATATACGACCCTGGCAGCGTCGGTGATTCCCCTGATCGAGAATCAAATGCAGAAAGCGCGCGTGCTCCACGGTCAGGACCTGGCGGCCGGCCACGGCGCGGTGTATTTGCCTTACGCCCTGGAGCGGAAATATCCGACCGCCGCAAAGGAATGGGGCTGGCAATATCTCTTTCCGGCGCGCGAGCTGTCCATAGACCCATTGACCGGGATCGTGCGGCGCCATCATGTGGACCCCAGCGTGGTAAACAAGGCGATCAAGGTGGCGGCGCGGCGGGCGGGTCTGACCAAGGTGATCAGTGCGCATACTTTCCGGCATTCGTTTGCCACGCACCTGCTGCAGCGGGGGACCGACATCCGCACCATCCAGGAGTTGCTGGGGCACAGCGATGTGGCCACCACCATGATTTACACGCACGTACTGCAGCAAGGCGGTCAAGGGGTGCCCAGCCCGCTGGACGATTTGCCGGCCTGAAGGACTGGACCGGGTGTTGCATGAACCGCTACTTCAGCGCGGGCGACTGGGCGGTCATGGCCGTTTACTTGTTCGGGATAATCGGGCTGGGCGTTTGGTTCGGCAAAGACCAGCGGAGCACGCGCGATTATTTTCTCGGGAGCAAGAGTACGCCCTGGTGGGGCATCGGCCTATCTATCGTGGCGGCGGAAACCAGCGCGCTAACGATTATCGGCGTGCCGGCGATGGCCTACGGCGGGAACATCGCTTTCCTGCAGATGATCCTCGGTTATGTGATCGCTCGGGTCATCCTGGCGATCGTGCTCGTGCCGCATTATTTCAAAGGCGAAATCTATTCGCCTTATCAGCTCTTTGCGAACGCCTTCGGGCAGGCGGCACGGCAGACCGCGGGCGGCTTTTTCCTAATCAGCGAGACGCTGGCGGCTGGTGTGCGCGTTTATCTGGCCAGCATCCCGGTCAAACTGATGCTGGGTGAGCGAGTGCTCGGGTTCGGAACCGGTGATCCGATCCTTGGGGCAATTCTGCTCTTTGTCGGCCTGTCCTTGCTCTACACGTACATCGGCGGAGTGAAGGCGGTGATTTGGACCGATGCGGTCCAGTTTGGCTTGTTCCTGCTGGGCGGCCTGTTCGCGCTCTTTTATATTCCCACGCTGATCCCGGGCGGAACTGCCGCCGTGTTCTCGCAGGCACTCCAGGCCGGGAAACTGCACTGGCTGAATGTCGCGCCGGCGCCCGGGACTTCGTGGGCTAGCTTCCTGCTCGGCTCTCCGTTCAATCTCTGGATGGGCCTCATCGGCGGCACCGTGATGGTGATGTCTTCCCACGGCGCGGAGCAACTGATCGTGCAGCGGGTGCTGGCGTGCAAAACCGTCGCCGATGGCCGGAAGGCGCTGGCGCTCAGCGCCGTGTTGATTTTCCCGCTGTTTCTCATCTTCCTGCTGGTCGGCGCGATGTTGTGGGTCTTTTATCAAGGCCATCTCTTTCAAATTCCGCTGCCCGAACCGCGCCCAGGCTCGGGGATCAAAGCCAATGATTTCATTTTCCCGATCTTCATGATGACCGAAGTTCCCCACGTGCTGAAAGGCTTTCTGATCGTGGCGATCCTGTCGGCGGCCATGTCCTCGGTCAGCTCGGCGCTGACGTCGCTAGCTTCTGTGTCCACGATGGATTTCGTCAAGCATCTGTTGCACGAGCGGAGCGAGATCTTTTATTTGCGGTTCAGCAAAATCTCGACGGTGCTGTGGGCGGCGGCATTGGTTTTTATCGCTTACCTGAGCCGGCAAGTGGAATTTGTTCTCAATGCCGCCTTCTCGCTGCGAGGCCTGACCAGCGGCGCGTTGCTCGGCGGCCTGGCGCTGGCGGTGTTTTGGAAAAAAGGCCGAGCGATGCCGGTAATCGGCGGCATGTTAACTTCGCTTGGAGTGATGACGGCGATTCAGACCTTGCCGAAATGGGAACTGACGAAAGAGTTGTGGGCCAGAACGGTTGGCCCGGAGATCTTTTGGCCGTGGTACACGTTGATTGGCGCAGTGGTAACGATCGGAATCGCGTGGCTGATTGCTCGCTTGGGGCGCGCCTCTCGCCAGCCTTATGCCGGTACTACTGAGCTTGTTTTGTGAGTGTCAAAATCGCGACGCCGGCCTAAATTGCGGCTCGCACGAATGACAGCGCCAAACCGATCTGTAGGAGAAATCAGAAAAAGCCGAAGGCTCGGAAAGGCGGTTAGCTCAGTCCCACGCCGGCTTCCGGCGAGGGAGTCTGGTGCGGGTCCCATGTTGGCGGTGTGTGTACTCAGGGCGTTTCGTTCCCCCTCACCCCAACCCTCTCCCGCTGGGAGAGGGAGACCACGCGCACAGCCCTCGAATATTTCGCCGATCGTACGTTCACCGCCAGACTGGCGACGATTCCCCCTCTCCCGCCGGGAGAGGGTTGGGGTGAGGGGGAACACGTCGGAGCTTCGCCCCCGCGCGCCCGGCCGCTCCGGGATCGATAGACCTCCGGGGTTTTACCCGACGCATGCGGAAGCTTCCTTAACGACTCAATGATCCGCTCACTCGCGTTTACCACCCAGGGCCGGTTGCACAGCCGGAACCTCGAGATCCCGTTAATGCCGACGCTGTTAGGCGACACGAATCTTTTCCTGTGGGTCGATCTGGAGAATCCGACCGAGAGAGAAACCAAGCTGGTGCTCGAGGACGTGTTCCATTTTCATCCGCTCTCGATCGAAGACTGCGTTATGGTCAGCGCGTCGCCCAAGGTGGAGGAGTACATGCCGCGGGCGGAAGACCGGTTTGCGCCTTATTTGTTCATGGTGATTCACGCGGTGGACTACAGCCGCGAGGACCGCGTATTCGCGACAAGCGAGTTGAATTTTTTTCTGGGAAAGAATTTTCTGGTCACTTACCATCGAGAACCGCTGCGGAGCATTTCGCAAACCGAGGAACAGGCGGTCAAAGCAACGATGCACATCGCCCGCGCACCCGACAGGGTGGCGCACACTCTGCTGGATTCCATCGTGGAAAATTACAAACCGGCGTTGGATGCGTTGTCGCTCGAAATCGCCGAGTTGGAGCAGCAGGCGCTGCAGCATCCAGTCAAAGAAACGCTCAACAAAATCCTGCGGATCAAAAAGGAAGTGTTGCACCTGCGGCAGATAATCGGTCCGCAGTATGAGGTCCTGGCGCGGTTCGCGCGGGGGGAATACAAGCTCATCCGGGCCCACCTGGTGCCTTATTACCGCGACGTCTCGGATGCGTTGTTCCATATTTCCGAGCTGGCGCAAGGCTACACCGACTCTCTGACGGGCATTTTGCAGGTCTATCTGAACATGTCCTCCAATCAGACCGGCGAAGTGGTGAAGCTGCTGACGCTCATCACGGTCGTGACGACGCCGTTGATGATGATCGGGACGTGGTACGGGATGAATTTTCACGATATGCCGGAGCTAAGCTGGCGTCATGGTTACGTCGTTGCCGGGGCCGTCACGCTGGTGTCCACCGTGGCGACGGTTTGGTATTTCAGGAGGAAACAGTGGTTCTAGCGCAGTAACATGGCAAACAAATCAAGTTTCCTGGACAAAGTGTTAGGCCGGATTACCCGGTTGGACACTGAAGGTCTGCAAACGGTCATGCAGCGGCTGGCGCGCGAGCGCAGTTTCCTGGAAACTCTGTTCAACGCGATCGAAGACGGAGTCCTGGTCGTGGATGAAAAGGGCCGTATTTTGTATTTCAACCAGGCGGTGACGCGGCTGCTCGGTCTGCAGTCCAACGTCGAAGGCCAACCCATTACCAATTTCATCCCCGAAATGGAGTGGGAGAAAATCGCTCTCGTCGATGCGCAAGGCGGCCCGGCGGTGGTCCGCCACGAGTTCGAGGTCCATTTCCCGCGCTCGCGTTTTTTGCGCCTCTACGCCGCGCCGCTCGATGGCCAGGCCGCCGGCAGCTCCGGCGTTGCTCTCATTTTGCACGATGCCACCGAAGCCCGCCAAAAAACATTCGAAGCGATCGAAAGCGAACGGATTCAGGCGCTGACCTTGCTGGCCGCCAGCGTGGCCCATGAAATCGGCAACCCGCTCAACGCGCTCCACATTCATCTTCAACTCATCGAGCGCGAATTGAAGAAGCTCCGAACCACCGCGGAGCGAGGCCGAGCCGAGGCCACCAAGGGCGGCACCCGCGGGCGTGGAGCGGCCCACGCGGAAGATATCACCGCCGGCGAGATCGGCCGCAAGCTCGAACACTATGTGACCGTGGCCAAAGGAGAAATCAACCGGCTGGATTATATTGTGACCCAGTTTTTGCACGCCCTTCGGCCCACGCCGCCCCAGCTCAAGCCCGATTCGCTCAACCAGGTAGCACTCAAAACCCTCGAACTTCTCCAACCAGAACTGGACAATCGTGGTTTGCACGTGCGCACCAGGCTGGCCCGACAATTGCCGGCCACGCCCATCGACTCGACGCAAATGCAGCAGGTGCTGGTGAACCTGGTGAAAAATGCGATGCAGGCCATGACGCAGGGCGGCACATTAACCGTGCAGACTGGCGAAACTTCCGAAGGCGTTTGGGTGAGCGTGACCGACACCGGCGGTGGGATCCCGCAGGAACAGATCAACCGAATTTTTGAGCCGTTTTACACGACCAAGAAGAAAGGCACGGGCCTGGGATTGATGCTCGTGCAGCGCATTGTGCGAGCTCATGGCGGCCGGATCGAGGTCGAAAGCCAGGTCGGCCGCGGAACCACTTTCCGCGTCTGGTTGCCGCTGCACGAGCGCAGGCCGCGCCTGTTGGAGGCGCCGATGCACGACTAAACAATTTTGGATTTTGGATTTTGGATTTGCGATTTGGGACTTCTACCTGGTGGCTGCCCTCGACTCGGCCTATCCTATCAAAGAGGCATGCTGCTTAAGCCAACGCTCAGCTTCGGCGGAATTCGGGCACAGCCGCGCCACCTCGCGCCAGAATCGCGTCGAATGGTTCATCTCGCGCAGGTGCGCCAGCTCGTGAAGCACGAGATAGTCGCGTACGAACGCCGGCGCCTGTACCAGCCGCCAATTGAGCGAGATCGTCCCGGCTCGCGAACATGAACCCCAACGCGAGCGTTGATTCCGGACCGTTACACGCTGGACCGACAACTGATGCATTGCCGCTAATTCCCACACGCGGGCAGGAAGTTCCCGAGCGGCCAGCCGGCAAAGGTGTCGCTCGACAGCGGGACGCAGATCCACTTCTGCGCCGCTCACGCGAACGATTTCCTTAGCGAATTGGACCAGCTTTGTTTGGCCGACACCACCGAGTTCCAGCCGGACCGGTTCGCCCCGAAAGAGTATTTCAGTTCCCGGCAGCCATTGGCACGGTTGAGCCGGCTGCGCCGCTTGACGCAAGAGCTGCCGCTCCACCCAGGCAACCTTTCTGTCCGCGAACCGCTGCGCTTCCAGGACCGAACCGCCTCGCGGGATAGTCACGCGCGCGCTGCCATCCGAGCGCAGCCGCAGGATGTATCGCCGCGCCCGTCTGTGCCGAACCAAATGCAACCGCACGCGTCGCGCGCCCACAATCAGCCAATTTTCGTCCGAAGCCGCTTGCAGATCGCTCGCACTTATTTCCCTCACTTTGTCTCCCACTGTGTCGCCGTGCGCTTAAAACCCTGCCACCATGCCTCCTATCCGGCGCAATATTTCCTTGCCGGCACTTGCCTCCAGATTGGACAAAAGATTCCTAAGTATAGCCAAATCGATATAAACCGCCGCCTTGACCGCGGCGGTCTGCGCAATCTGCAAGAATCGGAGATGATCGAGTTCCGCATATCGACCATTCCCTTCAGCGATATTGAGCACTATGCACGTCCCTGCCTCATCAACCTGTCTAAATAGTCGGTTCGAGAGTTCTTTTGACTCTGGTAGCGATACGAGCCACTCCATAAAACTCAACGCCACTCGGTAAACTTCCAATCCGTCATGGTGGAACAGTGGCTCAAGTGGGTTCCTCGATGATGCCGCTGAATAACAAGGTGGCTCTTCCCGAACCATCGTTCGGTCCCAGGCCTTTCTCAGGCCAATAAGCATTTTGGTTATTTCGCACAACAGGCGTTTTTCTTCATGAGAGTTATCGGGGCTCAAAAGCTCTTTGATGCGCGCCAAATCAAGACACCCCGCACATTCCAAGGTCGATCCGATTGCGTAGTCTAGAGTGCGGAATCTGGCGGGTTTCCCTCTTTGTCTGGCAGCTTCAGCAAGATTTAACATGATGCTCTCGCTGGCCCTGGATAGATGATCCACAAGGGCATGTTTCTTATCCCAAGCCCCTGTCCAAGTCGCGGCTTTGGAAGCAAAGTCCAGCGCTTTGCCATAAACCTGCAGTTTTTCGTGATCAAACATCGGATGAGTGGCGGGTGATTGGCGCGACCTTAGGCGTGGTGAGAATCAAGTGAGCGACAAAGTGAACTGATTAAGGGTCGTGCCAGATATCAGATGCGGCAACCTCCGTAGATGTTGTTCAAAGGCCATGCCGAGCCTGCGCACGCCTTTGCGCCAATCGCTTGGCCAACTGTATGGCGGCGATCATGCTCGAGGGATTGGCTTTGCCCTGCCCGGCGATATCGTAGGCGGTGCCGTGATCAGGGGAGGTGCGTATAAACGGCAACCCTAGCGTCCAATTCACCCCTTGCTCGAAGGCAACCATTTTCAGCGGCGCAAGCCCTTGATCGTGATACATCGCTACGACTATGTCGTAATCGCCGCGGTAAGCATAATAAAATAGCGCATCCGCGCTCAGCGGCCCGGTCACGTCCAGACCCTGGCGCTGCATCTCGGCCACCGCTGGCGCTATCGTCGTTTGCTCTTCCGTGCCCATGTGGCCGCCTTCGCCGGCATGGGGATTTAGACCGCAAACACCAATTCGGGCACGGGGCAGACTGAGGTCACGACAAGCCTTGGCCGCGAGTTCTATCGCCAGCTTTACCCTTTCCGCCGTGACACGCTCCGCCAGCAGCTTAAGCGGCACATGCGTCGTGACCAGAACTACGCGCAACCACCGGCCGCGCTCGTCCTGGCCCAGCAGCATCATCGCGGTGCGTTCGGCGCCGGCGAGCTCGGACAACAACTCCGTCTGTCCGACGAAGGCCAATCCCGCTCGCACAATCGCCTCCTTGTTAACTGGTGCCGTCACCAGCGCATCGATCTCCTTCCGCAGCGCACGTTGGGCGCCTTCCTTCAGGCATGCGACCGCGACGCGTGCCGCCACTTTGGAGCCCGGGGTCAGCTTAGCCGACAATGACTCACCCTCAGGGTTGATGAGCAGTATTCGCCCGGGCCCTTCTGGGCCGCTCCAAGGTTGCAAGGGCAAATTCAGGCTGAGCCGCCGGTTAATCACCTGGGTCTGTTCGATGTCGCCGATTAAAACAAATCGCGCGTCATCGGTCTCAAGCTCGGACGCCAGCGCCTTGAGCGTCACCTCAGGCCCGATGCCGGTGACGTCTCCCATCGAGATGCCGAGGAGAAGGCTCATGGGGCAATGGTGGTTATGTTGGAACGTGGTGCGTTAAAACGGAACCGAAGGCGTGATGCGTGAAACGTGAAACGTAAAACGTAAGTCAAGTTCCACGCATTACGTCTTACGGTGCACGTTTCAAAAGTAACGGACGAATGTTTTTTTCTTCAGCCTGTCCACCCACTGCTTTTCCAGGCGGGCACGTTCGTTGATGAGCAAGTCTTTTTCAATTTGCTCACGCACTTCACGCAACGATCTGAAATGGGCCGGACGTGCTTCCTCGACCAACACCAGGTAGCAGGCTTCGGGCGTTTCGATCACATCGCTGCGCTCACCGGTCTTGAGTTTGGCGACGGCATCGGCGAGCTCTTTGCGCAAGCTGGAGGTCCTGAACGTCTCGCCGCCACTGTTGCGTTGGCGCGCGGAATGGATTTTTGCCATCTCTTCGAACGTGGCGCCCTCCTTGAGCTTCTGCACGATCTCCTCCGCCATCTTGCTCGCGTTCGGCTGCGCAGGGTCTGGAGAATTGGTCAAGACAATCATTCGCAGTTTCACTTCATCCTCAACCTTGAATTCATCCTTGTGCGCCTCGTAATAAGTCTCAACCTTGTGCGGAGAAATGATGATTTCCGAGGAAATGTTTTTCTGCCGCAACGCCTCAAGGATGAACTGATCGCGAACTTGCTGCCGGAATCGTTCGTATGTCAGCCCTTCCTCCTGGAGGCTTTTGGTGAACGTGGTCCGGTCGCGATACCGGGCGCGAATTCTTTCCCGCACCACTTCATCCACGATGGTCTCGGGCAGGTTGTAGTTGAGGGTTTTGAATTCATGCAAAATCAACTGGCGATCGAGCAGCTTCTTGAGATTGTCGCTGCGCGCCTCGTTCATTTTTTTCTCAAACAACTCCGGCTGATTGCGGTACTGCCGACTAAGAGCTTCGGCGGTCTGCGAAGTCGCGACATCCACTTCGTCATACGTAATGACCGCGTCATGGACGACGGCGCTGATGCCGTTGGGGGGATCGGCCTGGACGCGGCACAGCGAGGCCACCAGGATTCCGCCAGCCAGAATGGCGCGCGATACTCTCATCTGAATTGCGCGGACTCTAGCAGGGCGACTGCTGGCGTCAAATGAAATGGCCTATGTTTGGGCCAAGAGGTAAATGGCTTTCAGGTACTCAGCCTCGGGTAAGTTTGCCGGATGATCGGGAGGGTGTCGGGTCGTCTCCAACTCCTTGAATACACGGCCACTCCTCGCAACCGTGTGCCGAACAACGCCAAAGAATTCCTCGGCCGTCACATGCGCGGAACAAGAGCAGGCCAGGAGGATTCCTTCCGGCCTCAAATGCGAAATCGCCGCTAAAGCCAGTCGCCCGTAAGCGCGGAGCGCCGGGTGGCGTTCCGATTCTCGCCGGGCAAGTGACGGCGGGTCGAGGATGACGAGATCAAAATTCCGACGCCGGTTGTGACTGAGCCATTCGAAGGCATCGGCTTGAATGAGCTCGTGGCGGCAGCCAGCGATGCGTGCATCTCGCCGATTGAGCGCAAAATTGCGCCGGCCAGATTCCAGGGCGTGACCGCTCAGGTCGAGGTCGGTCACCGCACGGGCGCCGCCGCGCCCCGCATAGAGCGAGAAAGCGCTGGAAAAGCTGAACGCATTGAGCACTTCGCGTCCACGCGCCAAGGCCTCAACCCGTCGCCGGTTCTCGCGTTGATCCAGAAAAAAGCCGGTCTTCTGTCCGAGCACGACGTCCGCCTCGAAATGCAGGCCGCTTTCCTGAAAGGTGACGGGCGATTCGACTGGCGAACCGACTAGCGTTTGCCCGTCCGTGTGCCGGAAGGAATTGGCGGCGCGCGACTGAGTATTGCGGCTGAGACGCAGCACCAGCCGCTCCGGTTCCATCCGGCGGACGATCAGCGGGACCACCTGCGCCAGGCGCGGGAGCCACGCCGCGGTGTAAAGCTTCAGGACCAGTGTCACCGTGTATCGATCGAGCACCAGGCCGGGCCAGCCGTCACTCTCACCGTGAATGCAGCGGTAGCCTGTCGTCCATTCGTCGAACATGCTTTGCCGACGCTCCAGTGCCTGGTCCAGCCGCCCGGACCACCATTTTTCATTGAGCGCCTGGTGCTTTCCCTTGTGCAGGATGCGGACACGAATAGGCGAGTCGGGATCGAACAATCCCACGGCGAGGAACTGATTTTTGCGGTCGTAAACCACCGCCAGCTCGCCGAGTTGGCCCTGTCGATTTTGTTCGCGAATGCTCTCGGCAAAAAGCCAGGGATGCCCCGAGCGCAGAGCCTTCTCCGCGGACCCGGTCACCCGCAACCGAAGCGTCTTCCTGGCGGAGTTCGCCCGATCTACCGGATGCAGAATCGTTTGGGACATCGCAACTTGCCGCGTTCAGGATTTACGATAGAGTCTTCCGAATGTTCCCGCGTAGCTGAGGGTATCATGGTAACGAGCAACCTGATTCATGTGGTTGTCCTCGGCGCGGGCTTCGGCGGCCTGACGTTTTGTCAGAGTTTCCGCCATCCGCGCGCGCGGGTGACGGTGATTGATCGCACGAATCATTATCTGTTTCAACCACTGCTCTACCAGGTAGCTGCCGCCGGCCTGGCCGCGCCCGACATCGCTCAGCCGGTCCGAGGTATTCTTTCCAACCGGCCAGATATCACCGTGTTGCTTGCTCACGTCACCGGCTTCGATCTCAGCCGGCGTCACGTCCTCCTGGAAGAGGGCACGACGGGATACGATTACCTGGTGCTCGCGCTGGGCAGTCGCACCAGTTATTTCGACCACCCGGAATGGGAGCAATTTGCGCCCGGGCTGAAAACGATTGACGAAGCATTGCGGATTCGCAGCCGGGTATTACTGGCGTTCGAAAAAGCGGAAGCAGCCATCGACTCGGCCGAGCGCGAACGGCTGATGACGCTCGTCATTGTCGGCGGCGGCCCCACGGGAGTCGAGCTCGCGGGTGCATTCGCGGAACTGGCGCGCACCGTGCTGAAACGCGATTTCCGCAGGATCGATCCCACCAAAGCGCGCATCATTCTGTTGGAGGCGGCGCCGAACGTACTGTCGCATTTTCCGAGCGACCTCAGCCAAAGCGCCAAGCGCCAACTGGAACGTCTAGGCGTCCAGGTCCGGACCTCGACGCGAGTGCATGCGCTGCGCGAAAAGGAAGTGGAGCTGGAGGGCGGCGAGATCATTCGCGCCGAGAACATCCTCTGGGCGGCGGGCGTTTCCGCCTCGCCGCTGACGGCCAAACTGGGTGTGGAGCTGGATCGCGCCGGGCGCGTCAAAGTCAATCCAGACTTGAGTTTGCCCGGTCACCCGGAAGTGCTGGCCATCGGTGACATGGCGCTGGTGCTTGGGGAGAACGGCAAACCCGTGCCCGGCGTTTCGCCCGCGGCGATGCAGATGGCACGTCATGCAGCGCGTATTATCGTCAGTGAACTGAATTCAGGCGCTGGACGAACTCCACGCCCGGCTTTTCGATATTGGGACCGCGGGACCATGGCCACCATCGGCCGCACGGCCGCCGTGGCCTGGATTGGCAAGCTCAAGTTTTCCGGCTTGATCGCCTGGTTGGCCTGGCTGTTCATCCATTTGATTTTTCTGATCGGCTTTCGCAACAAGGTGTCCGTCTTGTTGCAGTGGGCCTACTCCTATTTTGCTTACAAACGCAGCGCCCGAATTATCACCGGACTACCCCCGGGTTGAATTTTGGATTTTAGATTTTGGATTTTGGATTAGTTCGCTCCTGAGCACGAAGGGTCTTGATGGAGGCCACTGTCATGGCGAGTATTTCGTTCGCTTCGTCAATGATCGCCGCGACCCTGCTCACGGCAACCTTAGTTGCGTCCACAAGCATTTCCAGCCAGAATCCCGTTTCCTCTGCCTCCTCTTCCACAGTGCCCAATTTGGAGATCAAGTCCGCCTTCGATTTGGCTCGGCAGGCCGCTCGATAGTTTGACGCGACAGAGGTCCCCGCGCGCGCCAATTGGCCTGTAAGGATATCGGTCGTTCTCCCACGGGGCAATTCGTCCACGATACGAATGACTTCCAGCGCCAGGTTCTTGGTTCGATCTTTGAATTGTTGTTCATTCATAAGGTTCGCAATCCTGCCGAGCGTGAATCCAAGTGAAATTCTCAACGCCAAGCCTGGCGGTGTATCCGCAGTGAACTCAGCGATTCACGTCAAACCAACGGTCGTCCCCGCTTACGGCTGAGACGCTCGTGGGCACAGCAATCCAAAATCCAAAATCTAAAATCCAAAATTGGACGGGGGGGGTTACTTGATCACCACCGGCTCACGCCAGGTGTGACCACTCTGCGCAAGCAAATCATCCGCCGCCATCGGCCCCCAGGTGCCAGCCGCATAAAATTCCCGGTTCGAGAGTGGCTTGCCCTCCCAGGCGCCGCGGATCTCATCGACAAATTTCCAGGCCGTTTCGACCTCGTCGCGCCGGATGAACAGCGTCGCATCGCCCGCCATTGCCTCGAGCAGCAACCGCTCGTAGGCCTCGGGCGTATAGGCGCCGAATTCCGAATCGTAGCTGAAATGCATGCGCACCGGCCGCACCCCCAGACTGAGCCCCGGGACCTTGCCGTTAAACCGCAGCGAGATGCCTTCGTTGGGCTGGAGTCGAAGAGTGAGCGCGTTGGAGTCGAGCTTCTGTCCGCACTGCGCCGCAAAAAGTACGTGGGGAGTGGGTCGAAACTGGATGCGCACCTCGCTCGCGCTCGCCGGAAGGCTTTTGCCCGTCCGCAAAAAAAACGGCACGCCGGACCAACGCCAATTATCGATGAACAACTTCAGAGCCACATAGGTCTCGACATTAGAATCGGGCTTGACCTTGGGCTCCTGGCGATATCCCGGACGCGATTCGCTGTCCACCACTCCCGCGAAATATTGGCCGCGCACCACCTGGCGTTCGACGTCCTCTGGTGTCATCGGCCGGATCGATTTGAGGAGCTTGACTTTCTCGTCACGGATTGGTTCGGCCTCGAGCGAAACGGGCGGCTCCATTGCGATCAGGGAGAGCACCTGCAAGAGATGGTTTTGCACCATATCACGCAGCGCGCCCGCCTCCTCGTAGTAACCGCCGCGCTGGTCCACGCCGAGCATTTCACTGACCGTGACCTGGACGTGGTCGATGGAATCTCGGTTCCAGAGCCGCTCGAAAATTGAGTTGGAAAAACGGAACATCAAAATGTTCTGGACCGTCTCTTTGCCCAGGTAATGGTCGATGCGGAAGACCTGCTGTTCGCGCGCATAGCGGGTAAGCTCGGCGTTGAGACGGCGGGCGGATTCAAGGTCGTGACCGAAGGGTTTCTCGACCACAATCCGTTGCCAGCCGGGTTCACCGTCTTTGTGCAGCAGACCAGCCTGGTGGAGTTGTTCCACTGCTTCGCCGAACTGGCTCGGCGAAGTGGCCAGGTAAAAAAGCAGGTTTTGGCGCAGCGAAGGTTTGCCGAATGAAGCCAGTTGCCGTTCCAATTTCGGGTACGCCTCCCGCTCGGAAATGTCACCCTGGCAATAGGTGATGTGCTGCGAAAAATCCGACCAGACATTCTCGTCCACGGGTTTTGTCCTCGAAAACTCCTCCAGCGCCTGTCGCAGCTCCTTTCGCCATGACTCATCGGTCTTTTCGCGGCGCGCAAACCCAAGGAGGCGGAAATCTTCGGGCATCTGCTTCTGCTTATGAAGCTGATAAAACGCGGGAATGAGCTTGCGCGCCGTCAAATCTCCGCTGGCGCCGAAAATAACAACGGCACAGGGTTCGACTGGTTTGCGCGCCTCACCCAGCAGGAAAGTGCTGGTAGCAGCGGACGGAGTCGTTTGGTTCACGGCGAAACGATGCGTGACCTAAGGCTGAATTTCAACATCCGATGGACGGCAACCAGCCGTGTTGTAAAATTGTAGGAGCCGACGTCAGGAGGCCCTGAACAAATTTGGATTTTGGATTATTCGGTCAGAGCCTCCTAACGTCGGCTCCTACACTTCGAGGAGTTTTTCGGACGCGCTTTAGGCGGCCTCTTCTTCGGTGTCGAGGAATCCCTGCAGATGGCGGACGCGGGTCGGATGGCGCAATTTGCGCAGCGCTTTGGCTTCGATCTGGCGAATCCGCTCACGGGTGACATTATACATCTTGCCGATTTCTTCCAGCGTGCGCTCGTAGCCGTCCACGAGGCCGAAACGCATCTCCAGAATCTTCCGCTCACGCTCGGTCAAGCTTGTGAGCACGTCGCCTAGCTTCTCCTTGAGCAAGCTGTAGCTGGTGACTTCGGAAGGGTTCTCCGCCGTCTTGTCTTCGATAAAATCACCGACGCTTACATCGCCATCGTCGCCAACCGGCGCATGCAGCGAAATCGGTTGCTGCGCCATTTTGAGCAGCGAGTTGATCCGCGCGACCGGCATGTGCATCTCATCGGCAATTTCTTCGGGCGTGGCTTCACGGCCCAGCTCCTGGGTGAGCTGTTTCTGCGCGCGCCACAATTTGTTCATGATTTCGATCATGTGCACCGGGATGCGAATCGTTCGGGCCTGATCGGCGATCGAGCGCGTGATGGCCTGGCGAATCCACCAAATGGCGTAGGTGGAAAACTTGTAACCGCGGCGATACTCGAACTTCTCGACGCCCTTCATCAATCCGATGTTGCCTTCCTGGATCAAGTCGAGGAAGGACTGCCCGCGATTGGTATATTTTTTGGCCACCGACACTACCAGGCGCAAATTGGCTTCCGCCATGTGGGTTTTGGCCTGGTGCGCCCGGTCCGCCGCGCGTTTTAGCTGGTCGAAGGTCTTGCTGAATTCCTGATGCGGAATGCGCACGAACTGTTCGAGCGCGCGGACCTTGGCCCGTTCGCTCTGCAGTACGGACTGTTGTTCGGCCGATTTTCGGCGCGCCTCCATATCTTGAATGGTCCGGAGGCTGGCTTTGCACTTCTCATGGACATTGCCGGCCACAACAATCATGTCCTCCAGGACGCGCTGCTTGTAAAAGAATTTTGGGTAAGCGCTCTGAAGCCGCCGGTCCAGCTTGCGAAACTCCGTGAACAGTTTCTGGCGCCGGCCCACTGTAGCAGCCTTTTGCCAGGCCAGAAATTTGCTGTCCACTGCAGCGTCGAGGGTTCGAATTTTCTTGATCAAGCTGCGAAGCTCCCGGAGGTGGCCTTCGCGATTGGCGACTTTCTTGTCCACGACGACGCGGTCAAAACGTTCTTTGGGCGGCTCGGAAAGCAGCTTCTCAGCGATGGCAATGTGCTCTTTGGCGGTGAAGCCCAGGCTGTACACCAGGCTTCGCATTTCGGCCTCGGCAGCTTCGATGCGCTTGCAAATCTCAACCTCCTGTTCCCGCGTCAGCAGCGGCACCTTGCCCATCTGATTCATGTACATCCGGACCGGATCGTCCAGAACTTCCAGCCGGTGATCTTCCTCTTCTTCAGGCTCCGCCGGTTTGGCGCGCTCGACTTCGGCGTGATCGACGATCTCGACGTCAAGACTGCGAAGTTTGGTATAAAGCTCGTCGAGATCCTCCGGCGACATGCCCTCGGGCAGAATGTCGTTGATATCGTCGTAGGTGACGTGGCCATGTTCATGGGCCAAATGCACCAACGTCTTGATAGTCTCGGTCAGGTCTGGCGCAGCCGAACCAGTCCGGTTGCCTGTCGGCGCGCCGGCGTGGGTATGCTTGGCGGGCAGGGAGCTATGGGCTTTGGCTGAACCATTGCGTGCTTGCTCAGAGCGCAAAGCACTATGCGCCTTCGGGGAAATGACAAATCGGCGTCGATTTCTGCTGGCTCTGGCACTTGCTCCGCGCGCGCCTGCTCCGCTGGGATGGACCGCGCCGTTTGTCATCTTACTCGCTTTCCTGTTCAGCATAAATAATCAGACGCGGACCGCCCATTTTGGTTCAGAAATTTCTGCAAGCAAATTGCTTACAGCCGATTCACCGCTCTCGTGGGCTCAGAATTGACTACTCGCAGCAGAGGCTTGGAGATGCAACCGGCAGAACCTGGAACACTGACGCCCGCGCACCCTACAATATTCTACAATCCGGTCACTTTTTCAAAAATATTGCTCCCGAAGACGCCCTTGCCCTGCTGAGTTTCGGCCCAAATGGACCTCACGAGTCGGGTATTTCGCCACACATACTTACGCATTTCAAGCATAAAAAGCAATTAATGCTTATATTAAGTCGTATTAGTCAGGTTAAAGCATCTCGGCGCAATCGAAGTTAATATACGTAACTAATTGTGGATGTGATATTTACGTTGAAACAAGTGGTGCTGGCACGTGGTTTGACCGGAGCTTGTGGATTGATTAATTAGGCGGGTTTCGTGCGCGAAAAGACCCATCCGCCAAACCCGGGGTGACCATTAGCGTTAACGGGGATCAATCCACACCATTAAGTGCCAAAGTCAAGTTCTCACCATTCCAAGGCCTGCCACGGCGATGGCAAAACTCCAGAACGGCTGTTTTGCGACATCGGCCGCAACTAGCAGTGGCGGAATTCCACAAACCCTGGGCTCTGGCGACTTGTCAACGAGTGCCGTACCACCAGTCGCGGCGGCTTGCATCGGTCAGAGAAATGGCGGACTCTCCTCTTGCAGGCTATGGCATCGACCACCCTCGAAAAGAGTCCAGCTAAACCCCAACAACCTGAGATCGAATCCCGCATTCACGAACACGGGGAAAGGATATTCGCCCTGATAGACGAGGCCGGAGCACCCTCTCTTTTCAGCAAGAAAGGATTTTACGGGACGCTGATGGAGTGGGCGATGAAAGACGAGCACTTTAAGACCCAGCTCTTTCGGTTTGTCGATGTTCTGCCCACGCTGACCTCCGCGAGCGAGATCTCGCGGCACCTGAAGGAGTATCTCGGGGACGAGCAATTGAATTTATCTGCGGGCCTGCGCCTGGGATTGAAGGCGGCCGGGGGCGCATCGTGGCTCTTCGGCGCCGGGCTCAAGAGCCAGGTCACTGGCTTGGCGCGGCAGTTCATGCTCGGAAATGACGAGAAAGAAATCGTGACAGCGCTGCGCCAGGCGCACGAGCAAGGAAGCGCTTTTACAGTGGATATCCTGGGTGAAGCGGTCGTGAGCGAAACGGAGGCCGATCAATACGCGCAGCGGTATCTCACCTTGATGGATTTGCTCGGGAAGCAAATCGCGCGATGGCGGCACCCGTGCGCCAGCAACGACGCCCCTAACGGCCCTGTGCCGCCATTGAATGTTTCGGTCAAGATCTCCGCGCTTTATTCCCAGGTCCATCCGACCGATCCGGACACGGCCATCGAGCGGATTTCGGCGCGCCTCCGTCCGATTCTACAGCGGGCCAAGGAGCTCGGTGCTTTCATCAACTTCGACATGGAAAGTTACGCGCTCAAGGAGGTGACGCTGCGGCTGTTCCGCGAGATTTTCGCGGAACCGGAATTTGCCGCCGAGCCGGCCTGCGGCCTGGCTCTGCAAGCGTATCTAAAGGACTGCGAAGCCGACCTGGACGGGATCATCCAGTGGGCGCGCGAGCAGCGACGGCGCATAACCGTGCGGCTGGTCAAAGGAGCTTATTGGGATTACGAAACGATCATTGCGCAGCAGCGGCATTGGCCGTCGCCGGTGTTCGCTCACAAGGCGGAGACGGATGCCACGTTCGAGCGGGTCTCCCTGACGCTGCTCGAGAACACAGACGTGGTGGACGCAGCCTTCGGGACACACAACGTGCGCAGCGTCGCCTGCGTGCTGGCCCAGGCGGAGCGGCTCGGCATCGACCGGCGCGAGTTCGAGTTCCAAATGCTCTACGGTATGGCTGACCCGATCAAAGCGGCGGTCCGACAACTCGGTTGCCGATTGCGGGAATACTGCCCCGTGGGCGAGCTGCTTCCGGGAATGGCTTATCTGGTGCGGCGGCTCCTGGAAAACACGTCGAATGAAGGCTTCCTCGCCAACAAATTCGCCAAAGGCGCCAGCCGCGATGAGCTGTTAAAAGATCCATCCGAATTTGTAGGAGCCGACGTGAGAAGTCTCGCTCCGACAAGTTCTGATTCAGAGCCTGCTCACGTCGGCTCCTACACGGAGCGGCGCTTTGGCAACGAGCCCCCGACCGACTTCAACATCCCTGCCGAGCGTGAGAGAATGGCGCGTGCGATCAGTGAGCAGCGGCAGAAACTTGGCCGGCGCCACCCGCTGATAATCAACAACCGACCGGTCTCGACTTCCGAATGGCTGCCTTCGCTCAATCCGGCTAATCAGAATGAAGTGGTCGGTTATGCGGCGCAGGCGAGTGTCGCCGAGGCGGAGGCCGCTCTGGCCGCCGCCCGCGCCGCCCAGCCGAAGTGGGCCCGTATGCCGGCGCTGGACCGTGCCGCGCTTTTGGAAAAGACAGCCGCCTTGATGCGGCGCGATAAAGCGGCTCTCTCGGTCGTGGAAATCCTTGAAGCCGGCAAGAACTGGCAGGAAGCCGATGCGGACGTGGCCGAGGCAATTGACTTCTGCAACTTTTACGCATCTGTCATGCGCGATTTGAACCATCCGCAGCGCACACAAGCCGTCGCTGGGGAAAGCAACGTGCAGCAATGGTGGCCGCGCGGCGTCGGAATCATCATCGCGCCGTGGAATTTTCCGTTGGCAATCCTCACCGGCATGGCGGCGGCGGCGGTGGTAGCCGGCAACGCCGTGATCATGAAGCCATCAGATCAAACGCCGGTCATAGCCGCGCGTCTCATGGACCTATTCCTTGAGGCTGGCCTTCCGCCCGGCGTGGTCAATTTGCTCTCAGGTCCCGGTGGAAAAGTCGGCGCGCATCTCGTCTCGCATCCGGAGATTGGTTTCATTGCCTTCACCGGTTCGAAGGAAGTCGGGTTGAGAATCTGGGAAGCGACGGGCAGAACGGCGCCGGGCCAGCTCAATCTGAAAAAAGTCGTCTGTGAGATGGGCGGCAAAAACTGCGTGATCGTGGACGGCGACGCCGATTTGGATGAGGCAGTGGTGGGTTGCCTCGCGTCGGCGTTCGGATACCAGGGCCAGAAGTGTAGCGCGCTTTCGCGCCTGGTCGTGCTGGCGGATAATTACGACAAATTTCTGGAGCGGCTCGTGGCGGCTGCCGCTTCATTGCGCGTCGGCCCCTCCGAAGTTCCCGGGAACATCCTCGGCCCTGTCATCAATCGCGACGCCCAGGAACGGATCCTTGAAATCATTGAGATTGGCAAAAAAGAAGCGACCTTGGCGTGGCAAGGCGCAGTGCCGACCGACACCAATGCTTGTTATGTCCCCCCAACCATCTTCAAGGATGTGCCGCCGAACAGCCGGTTGTTCCGGGAAGAAATCTTCGGTCCGGTTTTGTCAGTGACTAAAGCCAAAGATTTCGAGCAGGCGATCGAGCTAGCCAACGATTGCGAGTTCGCGCTGACAGGCGGTTGTTACTCCCGCAGTCCGGTAAACATCGAGCGGGTGAAAGTCGAGATGGTCTGCGGCAATCTCTACATCAACCGTGGGATCACCGGTGCGCTGGTCGAACGCCAGCCTTTTGGAGGGTTCAAAATGTCCGGTGGCGGCACCAAAGCCGGCGGCCGCGAGTATCTGCAGAACTTTCTGGTTCCCCGCGTGGTGACCGAGAACTGTTTGCGTCGCGGTTTTGCGCCTGCCGACGAGTAAAAGGCAGTACGCGTCTCTGTCAGGGCGAGGAATGGCAGCCATGCCGCATCCTCAGAGCCTGACGCAGGACAGAAATCTTCAGTTCGGGACGAGGGCAATGGCGCGACACCAGCCCGCGCTGCCTCCTTTAATTTTTACGGGTAAACACGAGAGATAAAAACCATACGGACGTGGAAGCAGTTCCAGGTTCGTCAATTTCTCGATTTGACAGTATTCCTTCGTAATCCCAGCGAAATGCGCGGGCCAGAGGTATCGGCCGTCGCCTGTCCTGCGGAAATCGGCAATCTGCGCAGCGAACTCGCGGTCCAGGGTCCAGGCATCGATTCCAATCATGTGGACGCCCTGATTGACCAGCCATAAGGTGCTGTCCCGGTCGAGACCCGGCTGCCGAAATATTCCGGCGAACCCCAGCGTTTAGCCGCGCCGGTGTGAATCAAAACAATGTCGTTCGGATGTAACGTGTATTTGATCTCGCACAGCTTCCGCTGAAGATCTTCGATCGAGATGACTTCCCCAGCCTTGCGATGCCGCATGTCCAGCACGACCCCTGGACCAAAACACCATTCGAGCGGCACTTCGTCGATTCGCCGGGCAGGCTTTCCCTCCGATGTCGCTCCATAGTGATACGGCGCGTCGACATGCGTTGCGGTATGGCTGCCGACGGCGAGATTTTCGACAGCCCAGCCCTGACCGTGTGAGTAAATAAAGTCCTCTGGCTTCGCTCCGAATATGTCCATCATTCCCTTCAAGCCGTCCGCGGCGTGAGTGACATACTCGATCCTCGGCGTCATCATCTCTCCGGCCGCGCCGTGCTCGATCGCTACGCTCAGGTCGATCAGCCGCAGTTGATCCAGGCGCAGGCCTTCTGTCCCGGCGGCTTTCACAGAACGGTTGCCGATAGTCACCTCGACGCCTGCTTTCGCGGTTGGGCGAAGAAAACCTTGTGGATTGATGCGCCGCTATTTCTTTCGCGGCGTGTGGTAGCGCATCCAAGCCACGTCCGGATCGTTCGGCTTCACGGGAATGTGCCCGAGGTCGATGAGCCGAACGGGTTCGAGCGTTGTCGCGACCTTCCATTTATGAATTTCCGAATGACCGTCGGCGAAAGCAAACCCACATGAGCCGGAATGATAACTCGCTGGCAGGTCCACCCATTCGGACAGGTAGGGCGAGAAGAGGCCGGCGTCATTGATACTGTCCGGATGTTCGTCAACGAACACCCATGAATCCGCCGGGCCGGGAATGCGCAAGTCCGAGGTCTTTTTGACGTGGAGGTAAGCTGAGTCCATCGGGCCTTCTTCGGCGTTGCCCTCGCCGATGACGATGTTTCCCGAAACGCTACGCACGCGTTCGGTCCACCCTCGTTTGATTTGCGTAGTATGGAGGTATTTGTCCGCCGGGCACTTGAACAGGTTTCGAGAATTGCCGAAGTAAGCGGCCAGCTTCGAGTAACGACGGTCGATAAGGTATAAGATATTTGTGTTGTGGGATGATATCCCTCAGTCCAGCCAGCCAACGACCCACGGGCCGGTCGGGTCATCGGGGACGGGAGTCTGGGCCCGGCCGCCATGCAGCGCGCCGGGAAAGCGTTCGTTGTTGTCGGCGGTGTACATGTGATCGGCGGTCATCATTTGCTTCGTGTTGCTCATGCACGAAATTCCTTGAGCCCGGAATTTTGCCCGGCTCAGGGCCGGCAGCAGCATCGCGGCCAGGATTGCGATAATCGCGATGACCACGAGCAGCTCAATCAGGGTGAAAGCTCTCGTGGTCTGGGAGCCAATTGGGCGAGATCTCATATCGGTCGGTACTTGAGTTTATATCCCCAATAAATGTCGCTCTGTCAAGCCTTCTTCAGGCTCGTCAAGGAACGGCGTTCGAGCAGCGCCGAAAGCTCCGCGCCCGTAAGCTCGTGCTGTCCACAGCGCACAGTCCTTCTCGCGCCATGTTTGACGGTTACCGCACTTCTGCCCGGTAGAATCGGGTTGAAGCAGAGGACACATCTCCAAAGATCACCTCGTTGGTGAACATCACGTTCGTTGCCACCGGGGCCCACGTGCTCAGGTCAGGCGAAACCGACAGGATCACTCGTTGTCCTAATGCGGCGTCGACCGTGACAAATGAAATCGTATTCGTCCGCTGAAATCGGAGAGCTGGCTTCGGCTCGATTATCCGTCCCAGGCGCAAGCCGTTACCGAAGCTGGTGACCCAGACTTCGTTTGTATCGTATGGATTGAAAAAAGCCCGCGTCGGAAAGCGAAACGGGTACCCGCTGAGTTGAGTGAAGGTCGGCGAGGCGGCGCGGCGATTGGCCGAGTACCACAAACCCTGGTCTTCAGTCGCCACGTACATCTCGTCCGGATTTAGTGGACTAATAGTGCAGGAACCGACCGCCTTAAGGTTCGTCGTGATTCGGTTCCATGAGACACCACGGTTTGTTGTGTAGTACAAGCCCCCGAATCCCGCCGAAGATCCCCATTCGCCCCAAACACCCGCGTACCAAGTCGCTTGCGCCGGATCATTTGGGTCAATCGTGAGGTCTTTCGTATAATACTGCATGCCCGGGTCAGTGCGATCGACCCAGCTCGCGCCATCGTTAGTGCTGACGAATACTCCCGAACTGGGTTGAAAATCTAAAGAGGCGATCCGGGCCGAGTAGGTCGCGACGAGCGTTCCATCGTTCAGCACCGCAATGTAATAAATGTGTCCCTGGGTCCGCGGCGGCACTGCCAGTTGTGTCCAGGTCGAGCTGGTGCCCCCGTTAAGATTCGCCGTTCGATAAACTCCGCCATTTGTGCTGTTGACCATAGCGGCGTAAAGCCGGTTCGGGTTGTTGGGATCCAGCGCCAAGCCCACAACAGGTCGCCCAAGGTTCTTCAATCTTGCCCACGTTGCACCTGAATTCGTCGAATACATCACCTCTCCGGTCCCACCATCAATCGACGAATCCTGGCAATAGCGGTCCCACGCGTACATATCGTGCACGGACGACGTCGCGGCGTAAACCAGCCCGTTGGACGGATGTTTCAAGGTCTGGTAAGTGCTGTTATAAGGGAGTGACATCGGGGACATCCAGGCTCCGCCCGCGTTGGTGCTGAGCATGCCGCGCACGTCCGTGAAACTGGCGAAAAGGGTGTTGCTCGTGAACCATGAAAGCCACCAGCAGGAAGTGTCCTCGGCACCGGAACCGGTGTAAAAGGTCGTCTTGGGCGTCCCCGAGCCCGCGGCGTTCTCGCACCCTTGCCAGTCGTAGGCTTGCCGCCACCCGGCCCCACCATTCGTCGTCACATGGATGAAGCCGAAATCCGATATGACCGCGCGATTCGGATCGCTCTGGCACACCGCGAACCCCATCGCGCATTCACCGAACGACCACTTCTTCCAGTTCCAGCCGCCGGGATCGTCGCCCGTCCAGCCCGTGGCCACGTTCGCGTTTCCACTGCATTGCATGACTTGCATCCACGACGTTCCGCCATCCACTGTCTTGAGCACGACCGGCTGGCCGAGGCTGTCCGAACCGGCAGCGTAAGCGATGCTGATGTTCGTCCGGCACATCGCGACGAAAAAGGGATGATTGCCCTCGACACCATTCGTGGCCGGTGTCCATGTTCCGGTGCCGCCGTCAAGCCGGTAGATGGCGTGATAATTCCCGTAGTCCGAACCTTGCACACCCGGATAAACATCGCCAGAGCCGAGCGTTACGCATAAAAAGCGGATGTTCCCGTTTTCCTTCGCACCTGTGAAGGAGACCATCGCCTCAGTGGCTGGAATCCCCGGCGCGCCAGCAAAGGTGAATGATGCGCCGCCATTTGTGGACATCACCAGTCCTGGTCGCGTGCCGACATAAATCACCGCGCCATCCCAAAACGCCCCGGCGATCAGCAAGTCATTCGACGTGAAGCAATCCGTATAAGTCGCGCCGGAGTTTGTCGAAAACTTGAGCGTCGTATAATCGCTAACCAGCAGCCGATTCGTGGACTGCGGGTCGGCGAACAGACAATAGACTGATTGTGAGTACGGATCTGGCGGGATGCTCGTCCAGGTTGCACCGCCATCCGACGAGCGTGTTGGTACATCCCCGTTGAGCGCGTAACGCACCATCGGGTCGCTGGTGAATTCCATTCGGCCCGGTTGGCTTCCCCCCAGCAGCGTACGAAAATCCACGGTTTCCCAGGTTCGGCCAAAATCTGCCGAATGAAACAGGTCACTCATGTCCGAGCCGATCCAGAGATCGTCAGGGTCGAATGGATTGATCGACGGCCCGAAAAATGCCCCTCCACCTCCCGGCCCACGCGAGACAAAACGCGCCGGCGGGTCAGCCAGCGCGACGCTGGCCATAACAGCGGCTGACAGTGCCAGAGCGGGGCTGTGCCGAGCAAGGTGTAATCCAGGGTTCAGTTCGCAACTCATCGGAGTCTATCTCTTATTTCTAGCCTGTTTCCTCGGGACGCCTCCTGGTCGCAGCGGCGCCAGGAAGCAACATCGTGGTAACCTCCTGGCAAACTACCTCATTTCGCCTGTTTGAGTTTTCCTTTTTTGCCATTCTCGCACGGACACGACCATCCCGCAGCCGGATCCATGCCATGATCCCAGCGAGAAATTGTATGCCCCTCGCCTGGACAGAGCTCGAATTGGCGGGTGGAGCAAGCAACCACAACTGAATTAGATGCGGCGGTGTTGCACATCCGCCACCGGCACACGCTCGCCCCCCTGTGAACGTATGATCGGTGAGACGGCCGGTCTTCAGATGGCCCAAGCGAGCGTGCCGCTTGTGCCTGGTCTGGGCAGTGCCGCTGATGTGGAAATCCACCAGCAGGTGTGGAACGCCGACCCCATCGCGCCAGTCCAGCTTGCTCTGGATGGCTCTGCTGGCATTCGAATATTTGGGTGCTTTATCAGGTTTGACTCTGATACAACAGAGTCGGCGTGAGAGAGGACAGTTCAACATTCGCGGCGCAAGCGTTCAATTCAGTCCTGGGTGTTGAAGGCCTGGAGGGCCGCATTGGTTTCGACCGCTTGCATCTGCAGTTCTTTTCTCCTACGGCGAAGCTAGAGTTGCCACTGGCCCGATTGCAGATTGAGAAAGACGATTCGGCTGCCTGCCGTCTCTGCTTTTCCAGCGCCGACCATCCCGACTGGGTGATCTGCACCTTCGATACGCGGGTTTTGCAGCACCATTCGCTGCACGAACAACCCAACACGCGGAACCAGATTCGCGCGCTCGAAACGCCGGGCGAGTTGAAGCGCCGGCTGACGATCACCCTGGCGCTTCTGGGCGCCTTCGGCGTCATCGCCCTGGTAGCCTCGCTGCTTTCGGGAATCATGGTGCGCGCCCTGGTGGCGAAGATTCCGGCCGAGTTCGAGCAGCAAGTCGGCGACGAGTTGATGGCGGAACTCAAGCAGAACATGACGTTCGTTCAGGACCCCAAGCTCATGGCCAGATTGGAGAGCGCCGTGGCCCCACTCATCAATGCGCTGCCGCGGGGCAAAGTTACCAACCAATTCTACCTGCTGGCGGAACCGATGCCGAACGCGTTAGCGCTGCCTGGCGGGCACGTGTTGGTCACGACCCGGTTATTTGAGATTGCCGAGCGGCCGGAGGAAATCGCCGGCGTCGTCGCGCACGAGCTGGCGCATGTCACCCAGCGACATGGGTTCAGAAAAATCATTTCTAGCCTCGGTCCTTTCCTGATTTTCCGGGTCTTCCTTGGCAATTCCGCGGGCGCCCTGGGTGTCGTGGGCGAGAGCTCGGAACTGCTGGTCAACCAAAGCTTTTCCCAGGAATTCGAACTCGAGGCCGACGACATCGGCTGGCAATCGCTGGTCACTGCGCATATCGATCCGCGCGGTCTGACGGATATGCTGCGAAAACTTCAGGCGGAGCAGCAAAAGATAAGCGCCGCGCTGCCACAGATCCATGCATTCAGCAGCCATCCAGCCACGCAAAAACGCATCCAAAGGTTGGAGCTCAAATGGCAGAAGTTGAAGGACAAGTCGGGCTTCGTTCCAATTGCGACCGGCACCAACGGCGGGCGGTGAACTGAGGCCAGCGAATGGAAAATTGGCGCTAGCCCGCTGCTGCTCTAACAGTCTTCAAAACGGCAGCCCTCTTCTGGAACTGATCTATCGCCGAAGCATCGAACGAAGAGCGGACCCATTTTGCTCGAGAGCGTCGAGCTGGTTTTTCACTCGCTCGAAGCAGCAGGGACACATGCCGTGCGTGAACGAAGCGTCAGTATGCTTCGAGATAAAGGCCTCGACTTCGCTCCAACGGCCTTCGACATCTTTGATTTTTTTGCAATAACAGCAAATCGGGAGCAAGCCCGTGAGCGTCTTGACGCTCGCCAGAGCGGCCTCTAACTGCTGGGCTGCTCGTTGGCGCTGCTTCTCGACGCGGTGCTTATACAGACCTATTTCGATGGCCGTTCTGAGTTCGCGAGTCTGGTACGGCTTCAGGATATAACCGCAGGGTTCGGTCACTTGAGCTCGCGCGAGGATCGGGGCGCTGCAGCAACCAGTGACATAAACCACAGGCACATCGAGCGCCCGGAGCCTTTCAGCGGCTTCAATACCATCCATCTCGCCAGGAAGCTGGATGTCCATCAGGACCATATCCGGCCTCTGGCGCTGTGCCAGTTCGAGGACCTCGAGAGCGTAGGGAGTTGTGCCCGACACTTCGTAGTCCAAACTCTCGAGACGGTCGCAGAGATCCTGCGCAATGAGGCCATCGTCTTCGGCGATAAGAATCCGAGTTGAAGCCGCAACCGAAAGTTCTGGAAGGTTAGTCGAGACCATGGAAGTGCGAGAGCAATTGCTCGCCGGTTAGCGGAAGGCCGTGCGGGCCAATACGCGCCAATGCGTTTTGCTATCGTTTGTCGTCATAGGACTCTAAACAGAGCATTACCCGGGCCACAGAGCCAGGAATCAATTGCGATGGAATTTGGTCGAGACGCGCTTTCGCCGACGGCAAACCCGCTACGCAGGGGCAGGAATTCTCTTCACGAAGCTGACATGAGACAGTTCTGGCCAGGAAATTGACAAAGCGTGCGCCGGCGCAACGCCGTTCTCTTGACAGCGCAGTCGTGTACCGCTACCAACGTCCTGTTTCAATCCCGCGGCATCAAGCCGCCCCCGTTCACAGGCACACATGTCCGTCATCCTGGCATTGGACCAGGGAACGACCAGTTCCCGCGCGATCGTTTTTGATCACGCGGGCGAAATCCTCTCGGTTGCCCAACGCGAGTTTCAACAAGTCTTCCCGCAGCCGGGCTGGGTGGAGCATGATCCCCGCGAGATCTGGCGCACGCAAATCGAGGTCGCCCGCAGCGCGTTATCCCAAGCCGGCGTGAAGGCGCGCGAGGTCGCGGCTCTCGGCGTGACGAACCAGCGTGAGACAACTGTCATTTGGGACCGTCGAACCGGCGAGCCGATCCACAACGCCATCGTCTGGCAGGACCGCCGCACGGCGGGATATTGCGAGGAACTGAAGCGCGCCGGCCATGCTGAATTAATTGCTCGCAACACCGGCCTTGTGATCGACGCCTATTTTTCCGGTAGCAAACTACGCTGGCTGCTGGACAACGTGGCGGGCGCCCGACAGCGGGCCAATCGTGGCGAACTGGCCTTTGGCACGATTGATACCTGGTTGCTGTGGAACCTGACGGGCGGCGCTCTGCATGTGACCGATCCCAGCAACGCCTCGCGCACGATGCTCTTCAACCTTCGTACTGGAGCGTGGGACGAGGAGTTGTTGCGCCTTCTGGATGTGCCGCGCGAGATTTTGCCCGAGGTGCGGTCGTCGAGCGAAATCTACGGCGAGACGGCCCGGGCTGTGTTTGACAGTCCGATTCGCCTAGCGGGAATCGCGGGTGACCAGCAAGCGGCCTTGTTCGGACAGAGCTGCTTCACGCGCGGGCTGGCCAAGAACACGTACGGCACTGGCTGCTTCATGCTGATGAATATCGGCCCCGACCCGACGCCTTCCGGTCACCAGTTGCTCACGACTGTTGCGTGGAAGAACGGCGCAGAAACAGCCTTTGCGCTGGAAGGCAGCGTCTTCATCGGGGGCGCTGTGGTCCAGTGGCTGCGGGACGGTCTGAAGCTGATTAAAGCTTCCGCCGAAGTCGAAGCATTGGCCGCCAGCGTGCCCGACAGTGGCGGCGTGTACTTGGTGCCAGCCTTTGCGGGGCTGGGCGCGCCGCATTGGGACCAATACGCGCGCGGCACCATCACCGGCCTGACTCGCGGCACGACTGCCGGCCACCTCGCCCGAGCGGGCCTGGAAGGGATCGCCTTTCAGGTCGCTGATGTGCTCGATATCATGAAGGAGGATTCAGGCATCGCTCTGGACGAGCTGCGCGTGGACGGCGGGGCATCGGCCAACAATCTGCTCATGCAATTTCAGGCCGATGTGTTGCGTGTGCCGGTCGTTCGTCCCAAAGTGACCGAGACCACAGCGTTGGGGGCGGCTTATCTGGCCGGCCTGGCCACTGGTTTTTGGGCTAATCAGGCTGACATCCGAAAAGTCTGGCAACTCGACCGAGTTTATAAGCCGCAGGCGAGCGCGGATGAAGTGGCTTATCGCCGCAGCCGCTGGGCTGAGGCGCTGAATCGAGCGCGAGAATGGGAAGAGCGGACGCCATCCAATCTCCCGCAACCGGCCTAAGGTGCCGCTCCGCAATGCCCCCAAAATTATGACCGCTCCAATCGCCGAATTCATTGGTACCGCAATTCTCGTCACCTTCGGAAATGGCGTGGTGGCCAACGTAGTTCTCGCCCGAACCAAGGGAAATAATTCCGGTTGGATCGTCATAACAGCCGGCTGGGCCTTGGGAGTGTTCATCGGCGTATTCAGCGCGCAAGCGGTCAGTGGCGCCCACCTCAACCCGGCCGTCACCCTGGCCATGGCGGCAGCGGGAAAGTTTCCCTGGGCCAGCGTCGCTGGTTATCTGCTGGCACAGCTTCTAGGGGGCGTTGCCGGAGGCGCGCTCGTCTTCCTGTTCTACCGTGAACATTTCAAGGCGACCGACAATGGCGACGCCAAGCTTGCCTGTTTTTGCACCGCTCCGAACGTGCGCAACATCCCTCAGGCACTTCTTTGTGAAGTCATCGGCACCTTCCTCCTAGTCCTGCCGGTCTTCCTGATGACGGACGCCAAAATCAAACTCCCTTTCCTTCCCGCGCCCTCCAGCGATGTCGTTATTGGTTTGGGAACCCTTGGCGCGCTCCCTGTGGCTTTGCTCGTTTTCGGGATTGGCCTTTCTTTGGGAGGGACCACGGGCTATGCGATCAATCCCGCGCGCGACCTTGGCCCTCGTGTTGTACACGCTCTGCTGCCCGTGCCGGCCAAGCGCGACAGCGACTGGAGCTATGCCTGGATACCCGTCCTTGCCCCGATCATCGGCGGTTTGCTCGCCGCCGGTGTTCATTCGCTCCTGAAATGAGCCGTCCTACGCAGCTTGTGGCTCGCGTTGCCCAGAAGCCGCTTCCTCGGCATCCTCGTCACCCGATTCTTGCGGCTCTCCATACTTCGAGCAGGAGCCAAGCTCACCGAGCTGGACACGATTCGACCCGCCCCGCGCCTCGATTTGGGCCTGGGCGGCGAGGGAAAAACGGGTCCAGGGAATGGCTTTGAGGCGTTCGGCTTCGATCCGGGCGCCGCTCAGCTCGCAGATGCCGTAGTTGCCTTTGGCGATGCGGTTGAGCGCTTGGTCGATTTCGTAAAGGGCCTCTTGCGCCGAGGAGAGCAACGCCAAGGCGCAATCGTGGTCGTAGGAATCGGTCGCCGCGTCAGCCATATGCTCACTGAACGCGCAAAGCTCCGCTTGGGCGTTCTCAGTTTGCGTTTTTCTTTCCCGAAAGATGCGCTCGCGCAATTCCGTCAGCCGATCATGGTGCTCGGCCCATCGGCTCGGGACCTTCTTGCCGTTGGCGGCTCCGAGGATATCTAGAGTTGAGCTCCTGCCCCGCTGTTGGGGACCTCTTGCAGAGTCAATGGCATTTTTCATAGCAAATTGTCGTTATCGGCTTCGGAACCGTGGGCGCCGGGAACAGGTCCGGGCGCCCCGCGGAATTTCAAAAGTGCATTAGCAGTTTCAGGGCCAACCTCACCCGAGTTCTCGAACTCCATTTGCCGCTGCTTCGCTCCATCTTGGGCCAGTGCCGTTTAGACTTTGGACATTGGCCCCGGATCGCGTATAGGTTCACACGTTCGCATTTGCGCTCGAAATTGGGTCTCGCCGCTTATGCCCGCAGCCCTGGAAAAGACTAATCAGCAAATACCGCCGCCACCCGCGGTCAGGAAGGCGCCGGCCGTGCAGGTTTCGCAGCGGTTGGCTGAAGCCGCCCGTCTTGATGGCCCGGAAGTGCTTCGCTCGATGGAATCGTCACCCGACGGATTGTCCTCGGAAGCGGTCTCCCAGCGACTCGAGCAGTACGGAGCCAACGAGATTGCCCGCGAGAAAAAACAGAGCTGGGTTCAACGCCTCTATCTGGCCGCGCGCAATCCGCTGGTGATCCTCCTGACGGTCCTGGCTGTTCTCTCGTTCGCGACCGGGGACTTCCGCGCAGGGACGGTCATGCTGCTGATGGTCCTGCTTGGTTTGTCGCTGCGGTTCGTCCAGGAGAGCCGCGCGGATGCGGCCGCGGCCAAGCTCAAGGCCATGATCAGCGTTACGGCGACGGTGGTGCGCGACAGCCAGCCGCGGGAAATTGCACTCCGCCAACTGGTGCCGGGGGATGTCGTAAAGCTATCGGCGGGCGATATGATCCCCGCTGACGTCCGACTTATTTCCGCCAAGGACCTGTTCGTCATTCAGGCCACACTCACCGGCGAGTCGCTGCCGGTTGAGAAGAGCGAGGCGCGCGATTTGCGCGAAAACGTCTCGCCTCTCGAACATTCCAATATCTGTTTCCTGGGCACCAGCGTCGAAAGCGGTTCGGCGGCGGCGGTCATCGTGGCCACCGGCTCGCAGACTTATTTCGGCAAAGTGGCCAAAAGTATCACCGGCCAGCAAGTCGAGACGGCCTTTGATCGCGGAGTCAAACGCTTCACCTGGTTGATGATTCGCTTCATGCTGGTGATGGTGCCGCTGGTGTTTGTGATCAACGGCATCACCAAGCATGACTGGCACAAGGCTTTTTTCTTCTCAATGGCCGTGGCGGTCGGACTGACGCCGGAAATGCTGCCGATGATTGTGTCGGTCTGCCTGTCGAAAGGCGCTCTGGCCATGTCCAAAAAGAAGGTCATCGTCAAGCGCCTCAATTCCATCCAGAACTTCGGCGCCATGAACGTGCTGTGCACGGACAAGACCGGCACGCTGACCCTCGACCACGTCATCCTGGAGATCTATTGCGACGTTTTTAAGAACGAAAACATGGAAGTGCTGCGCGATGCCTACCTCATCAGCCATTTTCAAACCGGTCTCAAAAACGTCCTCGACCGCGCCGTCTTGCAGCACCAGGAACTGCATCGCGAGTTGTCGCTCGAGAAATACACCAAGCTGGACGAGATCCCATTCGATTTCTCGCGGCGGATGATGTCGGTCGTGGTTGAAGGCCCGGGCGGCGAGCGCCAGTTGCTCACGAAGGGCGCGCCGGAGGCCGTCTTTGCGAAGTGCACTCACTTCGAGAGCGAGGGTGAGATCTTTCCGATGGAACCGATCCTGGTTGGTAACTTGATCGAACAAGTCAATGACCTCAGCGAAGATGGTTTCCGGGTCCTGGCCGTCGCCACGCGCAAGGTCGATAAGCGCGCTGCCTATTCGAAAGCCGACGAATCCGAGTTGGTGCTGACGGGCTATTTGGCCTTCCTCGATCCGCCGAAAGACACCGCCGCCAAAGCCATCACGGTGCTCCGACAAAATGGCGTGACCGTCAAGGTCCTCACCGGCGACAATGATCTTATTACGCGCAAAGTCTGCAAGGAGGTCGGCATCCAGGTCGACAAAATCGTCCTGGGCAGTCAGGTCGAGAGCATGTCTGACTCGCAGCTCGCTGAAGCGGTCGAGTGCACGGACGTGTTCGCCCGTCTCTCGCCGGCGCACAAACAACGGATCGTGCAGGCCCTCCAGCACTCGGGCCACGTCGTCGGGTTCATGGGCGACGGCATTAATGACGCGCCGGCGTTGCGCGCCGCCGATGTCGGCATTTCGGTGGATAATGCGGTCGATATCGCCAAGGAGTCAGCCGATGTCATTTTGCTCGAAAAGAACCTGATGGTTTTGGAAGAAGGGGTCCTGGAGGGCCGCAAGGTGTTCGCGAACATCCTCAAATACATCCGGATGGGCGCCAGCTCGAATTTTGGCAACATGTTCAGCGTTATCGGTGCCAGTGCGTGGCTGCCCTATCTGCCCATGCAGCCCTTGCAGATTTTAACAAATAACCTGCTGTATGATTTCTCCCAGGTTCCAATCCCGACCGATAACGTCGGCCCGCAGCAAACGGCCAAGCCGCGTCCCTGGCAAATCGGGCAGATCGCAAAGTTCATTGTCTTCATTGGCCCGATCAGCTCGATTTTTGATTACACGACCTACCTGGTGATGTGGTTCTTTTTCAAGTGCAGCCACCTGGGATTGGTGCCCCCGGCACACCTGCTGGCTCGTTACCCGGCCGCGTCGGACCCGAACAAGAGCTATGCCGCGGCCCTGTTCAGCACCGCTTGGTTTGTCGAATCGCTGATGACGCAAACGCTTATCATCCATGTAATCCGGACCAATCTCTTGCCGTTCGTTCAATCGCGTGCGAGCTGGCAATTGACTATGACCACGATGCTGATCATGGCGCTGGGAGCGTACCTGCCCTACTCACCTGTAGCCTCCGCACTGGGCTTTGTGCCTTTGCCGGTCTTGTATTGGCCGATTCTGTTGGCGACCTTGCTCTGTTACGTCGGCCTGACACAGCTTATCAAGATGTGGCTCATTCGCAAGGCTTGGGTCTGAGGCTGCCGTCCTTCTTCACCTTCATTGGCTTGGGGCGCGCGTGCCGGGGCTGATAAACGCCGAGCCTGCCGCCGCCCGGAAGCGTAATCTCGGTTACGAAGCCGCAGCCTCGATCCTGGATTGGAGCGCAGCGAATGCGACGTTTTTTGAGCATAGCGGTGAATGCCGCGACGTCATCACACATGAGATAGAGCTCATGCACGTCATTCCTCTCGGAAGGGTGCACGGCAACCTCCGCTGGTGGTAACCCAAAGATCAGTCAGCCCTCTCCTGCTTCGACGTGGGTGAGCTTGAGCACAACGCGCAAAAAGGCACGGTCAGCCTCTGCGTTCTTGCTGTAGATTATCGCATGCGCGCCAATGATCATCGTGATCTCCTTTCAGTTTCTTTCGTGACCCAGTTCGGCCACAAAGCCGCCATCGAGCGCAAGGTGAACATTAAGCGTGCTCTTCCGTGACAGGTTCAGTGTTTCGGTGGTTAGCTGGTTCGGATCGGCGTCGGTATCCGGAGCGTCTTTCCAGATCCTGGCGCTGTAGCGCCCCCGGCCAAGAAACGAGAGTGGGAGGGCCAGATCTCTCGGCCCTTTTGCCGACAGTCCGCCGAGGTACCAGGTCGTGCCCTTGCGACGTGCGGTGACCAACAGATCGCCGACCTGAGCGGCGACGACCCTGGTCTCGTCCCACCAGGTCGGGACGAGTTTGATGAACTGGAATCCGGGTTGTCCCTCATACGCGGTCGGATAGTCCGCCACCATCGGATTGGGATTATCGAAGCAGACGTACATGGCAAGCATGTGACAACGTGTGCCCAACACGTTCGGAGCGATGGTGCGGGGCTTGAATTGGGCGCGCGGCACGGCCCTGAACCCACCAAGATGGTAATCCATCGGTCCGGCGATGAGTCTGGTGAAGGCCATCATGAGGCCGTGCTCGGGCGTGCAAAGGTCACTCCACTTGAGGTATTCCAGATTGAGCGCGCCTTCATGGTTCATGAGATTGGGATAGGTACGCTGCCAGCCGGTCGCCTTCCAGACTCCGTGGAAATGAATCAAAATGTGGTGACGAGCAGCGGCCTGGAGGACCGATTCTGCGAATTCGACGGAGTCCTGATCGTCATGGTCGAAGAAATCCACCATCATGCCGCTCCAGCCGAGCTTCTCGAACGCCGCGAAAGCCTCTTCGACTCGCCCGCGGAGGGCGCCCTGGTGCACCCACGTCCAGAGCCGCACCTGCTTTGAATCTGCGTACTGCCGAATCGCGGCCAGATCGAATCCCTCTCGGGGCCGCGTTACGTCGGTGTCCTGTCCCGGCACCACGCCAGGCTTGGACTGGTAATACCAGGGTGTGATTGTGGTTTCGGTTGAAGTCAGAGAGTGGGTGGGAATGCCGTTGCGGGCGCAGAAGTCGATGTATTTCCTGGCCATGTCGAAGGAAAGGATCGGCTCACCAGGGTGGCCGTCATAGACGTCGCCATTCCACCAGGAGAAAGTGAGTTTGCCGGGCTTGATCCACGAAGTGTCCGTCAGTGCTGGAGGATCATTCAGACAGTAAATCGTCTCTGATTCAAGCAACGCGCCTGGCCGGTCGGCGATGAGAACCACGCGCCAGGGCGTCTGCATCGGCAGCGGGCGGACAACTTTCGTTCCGTCCGGACGAGGTGTGAGTTCGCAAAACAGACCGTCGGGGGATTCCGCAACGGAAGGCCAGATCAGTGACATACCAGCGTAGTGACGCAACGAAGCTTCGGTGATCGCTACGAAAGTGTCGTCGGGCCAGGAGAACGTCAGCGGCGTGTCCAGCAATGTGTCTCGCCGAATGTCATGGCAGCCCACGGAAAGGACGTTGTGCTCATGGGAAGTCCGGTAGTTTTCTAGATACTGCACGTGGGCGGTCGGCTCACCTTCCAGATTGAATGAGGTGATTTCGTTTGTGATAGCAACTAAAGTCCCTCCTCCCTGGGCGGGTAACTCATAGCGCAGTGCGATCGCGTCGTCGTAACAGCGGAAAACCACGTCCGTGCGGCGGTGCTGCGGAGTTTCCAGTGTGTAACGGATTTCCCGAAATCGATCGTTTGCATGGTCGGCCTTCCCGAACAAAACCGGCACGCGCTCATCCACCGACGTGCGGCGTTGATGCAAAACCCGCGCACCGACCATCAAATCGCCGGCATCTGCAGTTTGAAGTCCCAAACCGCACTTAGTAAGAATTGGCATTCCATGAAAGGTGGCCGACCACTGTGGCCGCTCGGCGGTCCATCGCGTGGGCATTTGAATGGAGACTTTGATCCGGCCATCCGGCGAGCTGAGAAGGTTGCTCTCGCCCGCTTGCGTGTCGAGATGACCCGTGGCGCTCCAAAAGCCCATCAGCACTGCGAACCAGACGGCCTTTCGGAGCGTGCGAGCGGCCGAGTCAGAAAGCGGAGCCCTCACAGGTAGATGCGCCCCATTATTTGGGCCTAGGCAGCGGTTGTTCGATCTCGCTGTCGCTGTGCACCCGATTCCCAGCGGGGTCGATGAGGGTTGGCGTGATGAAGATCAAGAGGTGCTTTCTCGATTTGGGGCTGGATTCACTCTGGACCTTCCGGCCGATGTGTGGCGGCCCGCCCAAGCCAGGCGCTTTGTCCCTGAGCCCCTTGATTTCCTCCTCTTTGACCAAGCCGACGAGCATGAGCGTCTGTCCATCGAAGAGCTGTTCGGATGTGCTGAGCTGTCTAAACCGGAAATGGGGCAAAGGGAGGTGCGCCACCGCGTTTGAGACGACTTGCCTGGGGTCGTCATATCCCAAAAACTCCGTCACGGTCCCAACCACAGTCAGCTTGATCGAAAAGCCGTCTCGCTCAATATGCGGAGTCACGTCCAGAACTGGCCCAACCGCAACGCGCTCTGTCCGGTACAAATTCGTGCTCGTGCTCGGTGTTTGCGGCGTCCAGCCTGGCGCCGTGACAACGGTGAGCTCATCGACAGCCTGGACTTGGGTCTGACGCCCGCTGAGGGTTGTCACGCTTGCGTCCGAAAGAAGATCGACGCCCTCGCGTTGCTCCAGCGCGTGCAACAGAACGCGATATTGAGGGTCGCTGAGAATACCCTTCCCGGTGACCACCGCTGCGTTCGTCGGCGGGTGAATCCCATAAAGATCCTGATGCTGCATTGGAACTGTGCCCTCTGCGATGCTCGGTGAGGTAGAGTTCGTTACGAGACTTATCACAATCGGCGCCCGTAGCCCGTCCAATAGATACCTTGCCTCTCCATCGCCGATTTCAACGAACTTGATTTTGATGTACACTTGGAGATCGTTAGCGTGCGAGCCCTCGCCAAAATCAGCCCCCGGCGACTCGTTGGTGTGATATTGTTCGGACTCAATTTCGAGGGTTTTCGTATTGTAGCGTATTCTGTCGCCGGTCCAGGTGCGTCCACTGCGCTGAAGGACCGCTTTGCCTTCGGCGAGCACCTCACCTGACCGCTGGTCAAGATGGATGGTGTCAGCGGTAAGCCTAGCTCCGCCAAAAGTTACCACCGCACCGTTGGTGGCCACCACCAAACCTGAATCGAGCGAGTACTCAACAATCGAATCTCCTGAACCTTGTAATGTGAATGGCCGAAGCAACTGACCGGGCTCGCTTATCTGCTGGGGTGCCTTGGCTTGAGCAGCATCGGGCAAGCCGTTCGTTTGAGTTAATATCGGCGCCATTGGTGTAACTGCGGGGCCTTGCTCGTGCCTCGAATGGACCTCATGTTGGGCTTCGAGATTTTTGATATTCTGGAGTGCTTCTTCGATGATGTCCAGGTCCTGCAGCGTGGCCCGTACCAGCAATGTCCCTTCGCGATCGCCGTAGAACAAGGATTTAGGCGGGCGAAGATCGACGCCCCGCATCAGCAAGAACTCCCGCAGTTCGCCCAGGATCTCGGCTGTTTCGTTAGTCCTCCCGAAGACATCCACGGCGGCTTCGCGTTCACGTGCTGTCCGAATCTGCCCGATGCCCTCGAGGGCCTTCCGCAAACCGAGTCGCAAGGTCTCCAGATCGATTTTGAAGGTTCGCAAGAAAAGCGGTGGAATACCAGTGCGCGAGACCATGGAGAACTCTACGGCATGTTTTTCAATTGAGTATTTGATGGGTTTATCGGCCCCTTTGACGATGGCATCCAACAAGTCGATTAACCGCACATCGGTTAATGGGGGATTAATGGTGATCCGGATCTCCCCAGCATCGACTGGCTCCGCCGAGGTGCCGGCAGCGACTGGCTCCGCCGAGGTGCCGGCAGCGACTGGCTCCGCCGAGGTGCCGGCAGCGACTGGCAGTCCACTCACAAGATCGATCGGTGTGGGAGCATCAAAATTGACATTGGGCGTAATAAGAAAATTGATACCCTTCTTTTTCGGGTCACGCTTCGCGACTTCAGCACTGAGGTCTTTAACCACTTCGCTCAGCGGCAGGCCAGCCCAGCCTTTGTCGAGCCGCATGTGATCAAGCATCGCCAGTATGGCCTGCCGGCCGGTTGCATGCTCCCGGACCACTTCGTCCACGATGGTCTCGGGTAGGTTGTAGCCGGCGGTCTTGAACTGCTGCAAAATCAACTGGCGGTCCCCGAGCCTGCCTGGGCCGCGGAAGGGGTCGGGATGGTCCTGAACGGCAATCGGCGAATCTGCTCCAAGCGCCGGCCCAGCTAGGTTGGTCCAGGCGACGGCTCCCTGTTTGGCCTTATGGCGCTCGAGCCAGTCTCTTAGTGGCGCCAGGTCCGAGGCGGCCGACTTTGCACTGGGCAGTGGACCGTGACCGGTGCTTCGGTCGGCGCCATTTTCTGTCGCGCTCCGCGTCAACAGAACAAGCTGGCATTTGCCTGAAGCGAGCTCCTCTGACGCAGCCCAGAGGAGCGCGCCGCCGGGAGGGATGGAGGCTTCTGCTTGTTCGAGCACGCTTGGCTGCTCGGCCGGGGTCAGTTCCATCTGGCAGCGAACGGATTCGGTGTCACTCAAGGGCGAGAGCGTGAATTCGATGGGGACCCATTCCGGTAGCGCTGAAACAAGTTCGATCCGGGCACTGATGGTGGGGCCACCTTCACTGCTCGGCTTGACTTCATAATTCACAAAATTGCTCGTGACTCCGCCGACGCGATAATGGTACCTGCCGCCACTAAACTTCTGAAAATGCAACGGCTCGCCTTCCGCAATGGGCCGGACGCTAGCCCGTTGCAGGCCGGTTTGGACGGCAGCGAGGTCGTTGGCGCCAATCACCATCAATCGGTTGTTTTGCAGAAGTGAAGGAAGAAAAGCTTGCACCATCGACGATTCGGCGCTGAAGAACTGAGCATCGAGATCGATTTCCAAATAGCCGGGTAAGCGCGAATCGGGCGACGGGTCTGCTTGAGATTGCGCGTCGTTCAACGCCTGGCGCGGCCGCTCAGGGGCCTGGCCCATAGGGACCGCCAGCGCGCTGAAGGCGAAGATCCCAGCGAGTGATTGAACCGTCAGTCCGGCGCGATTTGGTCTTCTGAAATTCAGCAAACGCTCGATCCTGTGCCGCAGCAAGCTCTTCGATTCCACGATGCCGACCAATCCAAGACTGGCCAGAGGTCGCCGCAAAGTCATTTTTGCTACCTCAAGCAGGGTGGGCGCGTAGGTCTCCGCGTCGTCACGCAAGGCGAGCATGACACAATCGTCCACGGCTTCCTCGCGCAGAAGACGAATCCGAGCATTAGCCAGCCAGAGCAGCGGATGCCACCAATAGAGGAGCTGGAGCAGCGTTTGGAGCAGGTTGACCCAAACATCACCCCGCTTGAGATGAAACAGTTCATGCATCAAAACCGCGCTCAATTGAGTTGAGGAGAGCCGTTCCGCAAGGGCTCTTGGAAACAGAATGATCGGGAAGAACAATCCGCAGACAGCCGGGGAGATCGGCGCCTCAGTCAGCTTGATTCGGACTCCGAGGGGCAGCCGCATCTGCCGTCTTGTCGCGGCGAGCAACTCCTTCAAGGAGGCGGGCGCTGTGGATGCGCGACGTGCGCGCCGAGCGACCCGACACCAGCGGAGCAGCATCCAGCCCAAAAGCGCCAGACTAATGCTGGCCGACGTTCCCACCATCCAGCCCGCAGTTGAGAGGTGCGGCTTCGCAGTGGGGAAATCGACGGCGCTGGCAGTGAAATCAAGCCTCGGCGCGGGGGTAATAGCCGGGCGATAGCTGACAACGAGCGAGGCGGTTCGTGGCTTCGGTTCGGTGGTTGCGGGACGCCCCCGCAGCCACCAGGCCGCCCCGCTGGGAAAGGCAAATGAAGGCGGAAGAAGCATCTTCAGCAGCACCACCAGCCACAACGCGTAGCGGACGGCGGCACGCGATTTGCGGCGAAGGGCCAAGTCGAGCGCAAACACCCCCACAATGAGCAGGCTCGATTGCCAGAGCATGGGCCAGACATATGGCAGAGCCCGGCCGAACCAGAGGTTGAGAGTTTCGACGAAACCGTTCATCATTTTTTCACTCTTTTCCTCTTGGCTTTGATCAACCCCTCGATCTCGGCAAGTTCTGCCTCCGAGAGCTCACCCGCCTCGAGCAGACATTGGAGCATCGGCGTGAGTGCCCCGTTGAAGGCGTGCTTCAAGGCGTAGCGCAATTCGCTCCTTTGCGCCTGTTCCCGCGTGACGGCCGAGCGGTAGAGCGTCACGCTGCCGGCCTTCTCGGCGCTGAGCAGGCCCTTGGCCACCATGCGGTCCATGATCGTCCGCACGGTGCTGTAGGCCCATTTGGTTTGTTTGAACAGCTTTTCTTGAATCGCTGGGGCGGCGCAGGGCTCATTGTTCCAGACGGCCTTGATGATGGCCCATTCGGCCCGTGTCAATTCAATGACTTCTTTGGACATAAAACAGGAACAGATTGTCGGACGCGGGAGAGTGTGCACGACATTTGTAGAGCTGTCAACAAAACTTTTTACAAATGTAAATGCGCCGCGTTCTCACGCTGGCGCTGCCCGTTCAGTCCATTGCCCACCGCGATTGCTTCTTACTTTCGGGCCAGACGATTTCTAAAAGTGAAGAGTTGGCGAACTGAACACCAAAGGCTGAGGGCTGAAAATGTGGCTGGGGGCAGGGGCAAACTGAAATTTGACAATCTTCACCCTGTGAAGAGTTTGACTCGCTGCTTGGTCACCAGGACACACGCCAGCTCGGCTTGAAGCTTATCTAACGTCGCAAAATAGTGGGCTTTGCTTTCGAGGAAAGCGGCCACGTGCACGAAGTCCCACGTGCCGGCTGGAAGTTCCTTTGCCTTCTCCGCGCTCAAGTCGTCCCCGGTCCGGAGCAGGTCCGCAAGGCTCGGCCGGCCGATTACGAGCCGCCGCATCTTCTCGGATGCGCGATAAGCATTCCAGGCAGTGCGCGCGTATCCCGTCGTGAGCTTGCGCAAGTTGTGACGGACCTCAGCACGGAGAATCGGATTCCAAATGAAATCTGTCACGTGCTCCCGCGCCCACCGTGTCACCTCGACCGCAAATTGGTCAGCCGGGTGGAACCAGGCAATCAGAAAGGAGCTATCCGCGTAGCAAATCATCGGCGTCGGCGTCGGCGCTCTTCAATGACTGGGTTAGGCGCCTTGGTTTTGCACCGCTTCTGCGCCTCCCAGACTGGCAGCATGATCTCTTCCCATTGCGGCGGCTCGCTCTTGGCTGTAGGCTCAATCCGGCCTATCACTTTACCGTTGCGCGTTACTTGGAAAGATTGCCCGCGCTCGACCTCGTCCAACACCGCACTCGTTTCATGGTGCAACTGTTTCGTTGTGATCGTGCCCATAGGCCTAAAGTGACACTTGATGGGGTGTCACCGCAAGATTATTTTTTCACCGCGTATCCCGAACCGTCCAACGGCTCGTCGGTCGAGCAATGTGTGTCGTGGATGCCCTTCACAACGGACGTTTTCATGGCGCGAACGATGTGCAAGCATACTTTGGGATTCGCGTTATGGCCCACCACGTCGCCCAGTCGCGCAGAACCGGTACACCCGTGCTTCCTGGCATCCACCCCGCGGCACGGACACGCCTTGCTTAGCGAGTCAAAATCCTGTATGGAAACGGCGTGAATGGCTCGTTTCCCAGCGAAGTTGTGCTTTTTCCAGTCAACGACTCGACTATTTGTTGCCACGCGCAGGACAAAATCTGGTTAGCATTTGGCAAGTGATGATTGGCCGTAGCGACTCCGAATAAGGTTTATTGTGCAGGACATGAAAGTACGTTTTTCCACGCGCGCCGTCCGTCTGGATGCCGCCTGTCATAATCCGTTTGCAGATGGTGTCCCGCTCAGACGATTGGTACACGCGGCCCAGCTCTGGGCTCCGGTGTTGATGCTGGCCATCTCGACCGGTTGCGGCCAGAACGACATCCGGGTTTATCGAGTCGCCAAAGAGACAGCGCCGCCCGAACAATTGGCCGCCGCGGCCCCAGGCTCGCTGCCGCCGGGCCATCCAGACATTAGCGGCGGAGCGCCGCGGCTGAAGTGGAGATTGCCTTCCGGTTGGGAGGAGGTCGCGGCGGGCGAAATGCGCGCAGCTTCATTCCGAATCAACGCGCAGGGCGGAAAGCAAGCTGACGTGAGCGTAATTCCTCTGCCAGGGATGGCTGGGGGCGAGTTGAATAACGTCAACCGCTGGCGCGGCCAGGTCGGCCAACCGCCCATCGCCGAAGCCGATCTCGCCAAATTGGCTCAACCTGTCCAGATCTCGGGCCGACCCGCCAAATTGTATGAACAAGCCGGGACGCCGCCGAACTCAGATTCCAAAGCCCGCATTCTCGCGACGGTCCTGAACCGCGACGATACGGCCTGGTTTTTCAAAATAACCGGGGACGACCAATTAGTCGCGGAACAGAAAGCGGCGTTCATCGAGTTTTTGGGGTCGCTCAGCTTTGCTGAAGTAACTTCCGCCAAGACGGATCTGCCCCCTTCTCGCCAGCCAATTAACGTCGCGGCCATCCCGCCGTCGGGCCCCGCGGCCACTGCCAACGACAGTAAACCGGAGTGGCAAACGCCGCCCGATTGGCGTGAGGCGCCGGCGGGCCAGTTCCTGGTCGCCAAGTTCATTGCCACCGGCGTCGACAATGCTCAGGCCGCGATCAACGTCAGCATGTCGGCGGGAAACGGCGGTGGTCTGGCGGCTAACGTAAATCGGTGGCGTGGCCAGTTGGGCCTGCAACCGCTCCCGCCGGGCGACGTTGAAAAGCAGGTCAAGCCCCTTGAACTTCCGGCCGGCAAAGCGATGTTAATAGAAATGTCGGGAACTGATGCCAGAACAGGTCAGAAATTGCGTCTCGTCGGCGCGATCGTGGGTAACGGCGACCGCACCTGGTTCTACAAACTGATGGGCGACGAAGCGGCAGTCCTGCGGCAAAATGACGCCTTCGTCCAATTCGTGCGGACTGCGAAATATCCCCAATGAATTCGGAGCGTAGTTTGAAGTCGGTTGCCGAAGTGGCTGCCATGCCGCACGCCCAGCCGAAGCAGCGCGCCGCGGCGCGCGGCTCGGAGTCCAAAGCCAAGGAGACCCCGCCACCGGCACCGCCAAATGCGCCTGACGCGTTCGTTCAACGGCTCATTGATTTCTTCTCGTCGCTTCGGCTCACGGTTTTTTGTCTGGGATTGGGGCTGGTCCTCGTTTTTTGGGGAACGCTCGCCCAGGTGGAATTGGGACTCTTCCGGGCACAAAATGAATTCTTCCGCAGCTTCTTTGTTTATTGGGGACCGAAGACGGCGACCTGGAAGATTCCAATCTTTCCGGGCGGCTACCTCCTCGGCGTGGTCCTGCTAATCAATCTGGTGACGGCGCATTTCCGGCGATTCAAATTAACCAAGAAAAAAATCGGCATTTGGATGATTCACATTGGCGTCATCCTGCTGCTGCTGGGACAACTTCTGACCGACGTGCTATCGCGGGAAAGCGCGATGCATTTGCGCGAAGGGGAAACCAAGAATTATTCCGAGACCGAACGCCGTGCCGAGTTGGCGGTCATCGACACGACCGACGCGCAGTTTGACACTGTTGTGGCAATCCCTCAGTCACGGCTCAAGCCGCGCAGCGAGATACGGCACCGCGACCTTCCGTTTGGAATCAGAGTCAGGGAGTTTTACGCAAATTCCCAGGCGGAAAATCGCTCGCCTGAGTCGTTGGAACCACCGGCCGCTTCGCAGGGGGCCGGCGCCCAGGCCGTCGTGCGGGAACTTCCAAAAGTGACTGACTCGGAGCACCGCGACCTCCCCAGTGGAGTCGTTGAAATCCTGACGACCAATGGCTCGATCGGCACCTGGCTCGTGTCCGAGTTCATCGAGAAGCCTCAGAGTTTCACGTTCAACGATCGAACTTTTGAACTGACTCTGCGGCCCCAGCGGCATTACAAGCCTTATAGCCTCAAGTTGCTCAATTTCAGCCATGACATCTATGCCGGGACTGATATTCCAAAAAATTTCTCCAGCCGGGTCGTGGTGGATCGGTCGGACACGGGAGAAAAGCGCGAAGTGGACATTTACATGAACAATCCGCTGCGCTACGCGGGTGAGACGTATTACCAGGCAAGCTACGATCGGGATGATCACGGGACCATCCTGCAGGTCGTTCACAATCCGAGCTGGCTTACCCCATATTTCTCCTGCGTGCTGGTTGGCGTCGGTCTGGTGGTTCAGTTTTGCACTGGCTTATTTGGATTTGCATTCAAACGGAGGGCCGCGTGAGCACCGGTCTTCCTCCTGGATTCCCAATATGAAGTTAATCGTCAAACTCGTTCCGTGGCTGTTCGTCGCGCTCTTCGGCGCGGAGATTGTGGCTTTGATGCTGCCCAAGAAAGACGGTGAGTACCATGTGCGCGAATTTGGGCAGCTCCCGGTTTTGCTCAATGGCCGCATACAGCCGTTTGATTCCGTCGGCCGCAATTCCTTGCTGCAAATTCGCAGCACCGGTGATGTGCCGCTCGAAGAAATCCCGTCGTGGAAATTTTGGCATCACCCAAGGAAACTCAAAGCCACCGAGTGGTTGCTCGAAGTGATGGCCCGGCCTGAGGCCGCCGACACGCGTCCGATCTTTCTGATTCACCACTCCGAGTTGCTTGGCGAGTTGCAATTGCAGGACCAAGGCGTGGAACGCTCCGGGCTGCGCTACTACACGTTCGAGCAGCTCAAGCCGCATATTTCGGAAATCGAGGAGCAGAGCGCCAAAGCCGGCGCCATCAAGGAGGAGCAACGCGGCACGTTTCAAAAGCAGGTTTTGAAACTGGCCAACGCGATAATGATTTATCAGCGGCTCAAATACACTCTCCAACCGGAGGGGGCTGAGGATTGGTCACAAGAACTGTCAGACTTCCTGAAAGACCTTGGCCCGGCGCGCGAGGCCGCGCGCGCGGCTGATAGTTCGAAGGATTCTCAAAATGAAGCATTGCGCAAAATAGCCGGCCCAGTGGAGCACTTCCGGATGATGGCCGAATTTGGTTATCCTTTGACGGTGCCGCCCCAGGAACCGGGCGCGTCGCGCGATAGCTGGAAGACCACGGGGACCAGCTTGCTCGAAAGCGCGCCGAGCGGCCAGTTTCCGCCAGCGGTGACCCAGTTCGCCGCGATGGCAACGTCCTATCGCCAGAAGCAGCCTGAAGCATTTAATCGGGCGGTCGAGGCATACCGATCGTGGCTGACGTCGGATTTTGGCAAGGAGCTGAAGAAGGGCCGGGCGGAATTTTTCTACAACGACGTGAAGGCGTTTCTGCACGCGACTATCATGTATATTTGCGCGCTGGTCCTGGCGGGAATCGCGATACTGACCTTTGGTGCATTTCCGGCGGTTTCCGAAACCGCTCGCCGGTCGGCTTACGCGATTATTTTGGTCGCGTTTGCACTCCACACCTTCGGCCTGATTTTCAGGATGGCGCTGGAGGGTCGTCCGCCCGTTACCAACCTTTACTCGTCGGCCATCTTCATCGGCTGGGGCGCAGGTTTGATAGGCATCATTTTAGAAAGGATCTATCGCGTCAGCATTGGTTGCATCGTGGCCTCGCTTTCGGGCTTCGTCACTCTGCTGATAGCGCATAACCTGGCCCTGGGCGGCGACACGATGGAAATGCTTCGCGCGGTGCTGGACACAAATTTCTGGCTCGCGACGCACGTCGTGGTTGTGACGCTGGGGTACGCCGCGACATTCGGCGCCGGGCTGCTGGCGATCATCTATATCGGCCTTGGCCTGTTCACTCCGCAGTTGAAGGTGCAGTTGAGGCGAGGTCCCGCCGGCGCGGGCGGTGGCCCGGAACTGGGTAAAGTCCTCAGTAAGATGATTTACGGCATAGTTTGCTTCGCGACGCTGTTCAGCTTCGTTGGCACGGTCCTGGGTGGTATTTGGGCCGACCAGTCGTGGGGCCGTTTCTGGGGCTGGGACCCCAAGGAGAATGGCGCGCTCTTGATCGTTTTGTGGAACGCGCTGATTCTCCACGCCCGCTGGGGCGGCCTGGTCCGCGACCGCGGCCTGGCGAACCTCGCGGTCTTTGGCAACATCGTCACCAGCTTCTCCTGGTTCGGCGTCAACATGCTCGGCATCGGCCTGCACTCCTATGGCTTCATGGACGCCGCCTTCAAATGGCTGGTCGGGTTCGTCGCCAGCCAGCTTGCGCTCATCGGCCTCGGACTTTTGCCGCTCCATCTCTGGCGCAGCTTCCGCAGAGCGCGAACTCTGCCCCCGGTCGCTCCAGGTGACAGCGCCGGCTTGCCTTCTCCTGCATAGCCTGAGACACCCGCTATGCTCTCGGCTCCCCCGGGGCGGTGTTCGTCGGCATTGCGAGGTTCCCTGAGATTGGTCCTGGCTCGACGACATTAGTTTCCGCAGGCTTATCCGATTCGAGGATGTAATGGACCATTGCCGCCAGGGTGCGCGCGTCGGCAGCCAGTTGGCCGGAGCTGACATATTTTACCATCGGCAAATTCCGCAAGCCCGCCATCGGGTCTTCCTTCGATCCCGCAGGAACCGAACCCCAGACGACGGCAATCGAAATGCTAACCACTGCCAGGAATCCCAGGGTGGCGAACACCGCTGTCTCAGCCCGTCGTGCTCCAGCAGGCTGATAAAGGAAATGGCGGTTATTCTTTGGTTGAGCCGAATACTTCTTTGCGTTCATATGATTTTCTCGGATACGAACTTACTTTGATTCATTTCAGAAAATCTGAGACAGATTTGTGATGAAGGGCGCCGGAAGGGGGACGGGCCGCTGGTTTGCGTGGATGAAGATCGTGGCGGAGTCCAGGCCACAAAGCCCAGGAAGTCCAAGAGCGGGGCCGCCTTGATGCAATGGATCTCGTTTCATGATTGCTTTCACTGTGCTCGTGCTTACGTGGAGAGTCTCGGTTCAGACAAGGAACCTGCCTAGACACAGCTCGCCTTGTTTGCCACCTGAACAGAATCTGGCTGGAACTCGGCTCCGGCACTTGTCGCTCCGGCAGGCCGTCCGCCGAAGGCCCACTTCTGGCCGCTTGTGTTTTCGCCCCTACGGCGTACTATTCTAGTGCCTTTGACGACTTACCACTGAATCCGTCGCGTTTGGCGGTTTTTAGAGCAGATCATGATCGGTTACATCGTTAAGAAATTTATCGGATCGAAAAACGAGCGCGAGGTCAAACGCCTGCGCCCGCTCGTGGCGAAGATCAACGCCCTCGAATCCGAACTGCAACAGCTTCCCGATGAAGCGCTCCGCCAGAAAGCGGCCGCCTGGAAGGAAGAGTTGTCCAAAATCCAGGACAATGTGGAGCTGGCCCGGCGGCTGACCGAAATCCTGCCGGATGCCTTTGCGGTTGTGAAGAATGCCTGCCGCCGCCTCTGGGGCACGGAGATCATCGTGCGCGAGCATCCGCTCAAGTGGGAAATGGTCCCGTTCGATGTCCAGCTTATTGGCGGGTACGCGCTGCACTCTGGCAAGATTGCGGAAATGGCCACCGGCGAAGGCAAAACGCTGGTTGCGACGCTGCCGGTCTATCTCAACGCGTTGACGGGTCGAGGGGTCCACGTCGTTACGGTGAACGATTACCTCGCCGCGCGCGACAGTGAATGGATGGGAGCGGTCTATAAGTTCCTTGGCCTGACGGTCGGCTGCATTCTGCACGATCAGCCGCCCAATGTCCGCCGCGAGCAGTACAATTGCGATATCACTTACGGCACCAATGCCGAGTTCGGGTTCGATTACTTGCGCGACAATGGCATGGCGTCGCGCAAGGAGGAACAGGTCCAGCGCGGCCATTATTACGCCATCGTGGACGAAGTGGACTCGATCCTCATAGATGAAGCCCGAACCCCGCTCATCATCAGCGGTCCATCCGTGGTCACCTACGACGAACAATATGGGCTGTTCAAGCCACAGGTCCAAGCGATCTATCAGGCCCAGGAACGGCTGTGTAACCGTTTCCTTGCGGAGGCGGAACAGTTGCTGGCCAAGCTGAACCCCGAAGACGGTTCGAATGTGCAGGATGCCCAGGCCATTGAGCGCGAAGCGGGCCTGCTGCTCTATCGAGTCAAGGTGGGCCAGCCCAAGTCGGCCGGATTACTCAAGGTGCTGGAAAATCCCGAGAACCTGCGCCTGATGAACCAGGCCGAGCTCCAGCTTCATGCGGATCAGAAGAAAGTCGAGCTCTATGCCGAGAAGGAACAGCTTTTCTTCGCGATCGACGAAAAGAGTCACGAGGCCGACCTGACGGAAAAAGGGCGCAATTTTCTCAGCCCCAAAGACCCGGATGCCTTCATGTTGCCGGACCTGACCACCGCCTTGCACGAAATCGATACCGGCGCGGAGGCCGATCCGCGCAAGCGGCTCGAGGCTAAAACCAAGGTGCAGCAGGAGTTCGAGACCAAGGCCCAGCGCATTCACGCGATCTCGCAATTGCTCAAGGCCTTTTGCCTCTATGAAAAGGACGTGCAATACGTCGTCCAGGATAACAAGGTCATCATCGTGGACGAAAACACGGGCCGGTTGATGACCGGCCGACGCTGGAGCGATGGCTTACACCAGGCTGTTGAAGCCAAGGAGGACGTCACCATCGAGCGGGAGACTCAGACCCTGGCGACCATCACAATTCAAAATTATTTCCGCCTTTACCAAAAGCTGGCCGGCATGACCGGAACGGCGGAAACCGAAGCCTCCGAGTTTCTCGACATCTACAAGCTCGGCGTCCTGGTCATTCCGACCAACAAGCCCGTGGCTCGTTCCGATGCGAATGATTCGGTCTATAAGACCAAGCGCGAAAAATACGGCGCGGCATTGCGGGAGATCAAAGAAATCCACGGCAAAGGCCGGCCGATTCTCGTCGGCACAATTTCGGTGGAAGTCAGCGAGCATCTCTCACGCATGCTCAAGCGCGAAGGGATCATTCACTCGGTGCTGAACGCCAAGTTCCACCAGCAGGAAGCCGAGATCGTCGCGCGCGCCGGCCAGCGCGGGGCCGTCACCATCGCCACGAACATGGCTGGACGCGGGACCGACATCAAACTGGGGCAGGGTGTGGCCGAGATCGGCGGCTTGCACGTTATGGGAACGGAGCGCCACGAAGCCCGGCGGATCGATCGGCAATTACGCGGCCGTTGCGCCCGCCAGGGCGATCCCGGCTCCTCACATTTCTTTATTTCGCTCGAAGACGATCTGATGCGGTTGTTCGGCTCCGATCGCATCGTCAAGTACATGGAAAAAATGGGTCTGGAGGAAGACCAGGAGTTGGAACACCCGCTGCTGAACCGCTCGATTGGGCAGGCCCAAAAACGCGTCGAGCAGCACAATTTCCAAATCCGAAAGCGCACGCTCGAATACGACGACGTGATGAATAAGCAGCGCGAAGTCGTCTATGGCTTCCGCAACGAAATCATTCACTCCCAGGATGTTCGCGACCGGTTGATGGACATCATGGAGGAGGTCGTTATCCAGAAGGTCGAACAGTTCACCGCCGAGGCGGAAATAAGCGAATGGAAAGTCCGGGCGCTCTCGGACTGGGTGAACCTGAACTTTCCTCTGGGCATGCCCGAAGCCGAGATCATCAAGGCGGCGGAATCAGGCACCGAGGAACCGCTTCCCGATTCAATCTATAACGGCTTCAGTGCGGCGCAGTTCGCGGCGTGCAACTTCATCTCCGACAGCGTGCGCAAGGCTTACGAGCTGAAGATCAGCTTCGAGAATCCGGAAGCGCTCAAGGAGGTGGAGCGTTACACCATCCTCACCGCGATTGACAAGTTGTGGCAGGAGCATCTCTACGAGATGGACAGCCTCCGTTACAGCATCGGCCTTCGGGCGCACGGTCAGCGCGATCCCCTCATCGAGTATAAGGCCGAGGCGTTCAAGATGTTCGAGGAGCTCATGGTCAACATCAAGACCGAGATTTGCCATAACATCTTCCGCAGCGCCTCCAGCCTGAGAGCGTTCGAGAATTTCCTCCATAACATTCCGCAGCAGACGATGCATCAGTCCACCAGCGCGTTCGGTGGCACGAGCACCGGCACGGATTCTGCCGCCTCGGCGCCGGGCGCTAAGGGAGCGCCCAAAGGCAGCGATATCGTCAGCGAAGCCGCCGCGGCCGTGGAAAAAGCCCGGCCTGTTCGCGCCGGTCCAAAAGTCGGCCGCAACGATCCTTGCCCGTGCAACAGCGGCAAGAAGTACAAACATTGCTGCGGCAAGAGTTAGAATTTGAGAATTAATCCAAGGTCCGCACGCAGCAGATTTCATCCTCCCGCAAAGGTTGGAGAGCGGATTCCGGGACGGTGATGACGGTCAAGGTCTCGCCGATAGCGTTGAAAACCTCGGCGCTGTAGCCCTCCTCGCCATCGCGGGCGGTGTGATGCTCAACCAACTTGACAATGTCGCCGCGCCTCAACCGTACCTCCGGCAGATCGCGCGTCAGCGCCGCGTCTTTGTAAAGTTCGAACTTCATCTGGCCCTTCGTTTGTCTGGCAGCAAGGCAGCGAATTGGAGACTGCATCAAGCCAAATGGACATTCCCGCACAGATGTACTTCTAATCCCAGTTCCGCCATCATGGCGGCTTTGATTCGGCAGGCGCGGTGGGCCTGTCTCTCGGTCGGAGCATAGACGACCTGGATGTGATTGGACTTGTGCCGGGCCATCATTTGGTCGCGCGTGATGCCATCGAGCACTGCGTGCATGATTGGCCATTGGGGCGTCGTCTCGCGCCAGCGCCGCTCAGTCTCCTTCCCGGGCAGTTTGACGACTTCCGCCACGCCCAGATCGCAGTTCAGTCGGCCATCCATGATGAAGACGCGGCTCCACACGATGTGACCGGGCTTGGAAATGCCTTTGACGGTGCCGCCGCCGAGCCGGAAATACATCGGCGGCTGCCGCTCACTAACGGCGCCTCGATAGCCTCCGATAAAATGTGCTGGCGGTGCAGCGCCTGAAATCAGAAAGACCCAGACATAATCGTTCACGCCATCGCCGCGATAGTGCTGCCCCCAGCGCAGGTCGTGCAATGTATTTTCAGGCGGGAACCCCAACTGCCGCCAAAGGCGGTAGGTGACCAGTCCATCAAGGCCGGCGCATTCATCGACCTCATTGAAATGGGGCAGGGCCTCGCCCGCAAAGAGCACACGGCCGGAGCCAGCAGCAGTCACGGGCGGACGGTCCACATTATTGAGCAAGCCCTCAACAAGGTCGCTGGCCGGAGCGAGATCTTTAAGCCCTTGCTGATACTGAATGCCGATCGCGGCACAGCCGAATTCGTCCGCCAGGCGCAGTGCGGCGACGTACATTTTGCACTGCTGCAAAGTCTGGGTTTCGGTCAACTCGGTTTCCTCATCATGGCCCCAGCGGAAGGTCATCCCCTTTCGCTGCAACCAAGTCAGAACTTTACGCGATTCAGCGTCGCTGACTTGCTGCATCGCGGCATAAAGCGTGGACTGGCTGAGGCGTTCTTTGAATAGCCCGGTTGGGTGCAGCAACTCATCGGGAATGATTGCGTTGAACATTCCCATACAGCCTTCGTCGAAGACACCCAGGATGGCTTTTTGCTGCTTGAGTTGTCGCGCCGCGCGTTTGCCCAGCAGTTCGTCGGCGGCCGGCAGCTTGAGCAAACGCAAATCCTTCACATGGCTTTGATCGTGAGCGACTGCGCCATCGGCGAGCCACCGGCGCAGGCCATCGCGGAAGAAGTGGTCGCTGAAATCGTCACTCCACAAGGTGCTGTAACGGATGCCGGCCTTGGTCATTGAACCATTCAGATTCAACATGCCCACCAGGCCCGGCCAGGTGCCGCTCCAATTGGCTACGGTCAAAATCGGCCCGCGATGGGTGAACAACCCGGCAAGGACATGATGGCTGTACTGCCAGACACATTCGGCGACAATCAGTGGCGCACTAGGATCGAGCACTCGAAAAACCTGCATTCCCATCCTCTGCGAATCGATGAACCCATGCTTCTTGTTCTTATCGAATGGGTGCGCCCGCACCACCGTCCAGCCTTCGCTCCGCACAGCCTTTGATAATACGGCCTCCATCCTGGCCTGCTCAGGCCAGCATTTCTGGTTGGCGGAGAGGCGGAGGTCGCCGCTGGACATCAAATAAACGTGCCTGGGCCTAAGAGTGGTCCGCGCAATCATGGCTTTATCAGTGTTTCCCCGATTGTTTAGCCAGTCTCGCGAGTAGTCGTCGGCGAACTGAGGCGTCAGTCAGGGCAGGGACGCCAGTACCGGCGCAGGTCAAACTTCCTCCGGCACGACGAACGGCGCGCGGTATTCCCGCGTCAACAGTCGGTTCGCCCCGGCATGCTTCAGGAACGTCTCGGTTTTCGGATCCATGTTCAAGACCTGTCCCAACGTGGCGGGCGATTTTCGGAGGTCCACCTGATTCACCGCAAGGTGCTCCTCCATCCGGCCCAACATCTCGGATAGCTCGCTGTTATCTTTGATCGCATCCTTAATTTCTTCGGGCGAATGCTTTTGACCAAGGCGATAGGAAACATTAGCCGTGTGGCAGAGCGCGCTCGAAAGATGGCCTTCAAGGATGTCAGCCTTTAGATCGGTGTGCTTCCGGCTGCGGACAGCATCGATGAAATTTGCAAAATGACTGGAGCCGCCGCGGAAGTTCTTGATCACATTGCCATCTTTATCGTGGATGGTCGCGCTGTTATAGCTTGGAATCACCATCATGCCCCCTTCACAGTCCGTCACGATACCGATGCTGGCGCCGTGGTATTCGTCCATCTTTCCTGACCCGTGGGCGGAAGGCAATCCACGCACTTCATAGACCAGGGGCGAAGGTTTGTAATCGTGAAATACGATCATCGTGTTGGGTGTCGTGCCATCATCCTCGTATCCGAGCCGGCCGCCAATGCTCAGGACCCGCGGAGAAAGCTCGTTCACCCCCAGCACCCAGCGGGCGACGTCCATCTCGTGAATACCCTGGTTGCCCAGGTCGCCGTTGCCGGTGGGCCACACCCAGTGCCAATCGTAGTGGAGCCGCTGGCGCATGAGCGGTTCCTTCGGCGCCGGTCCGCACCACAAATCGTAATCGATGGAGGGCGGAACGGGCTGCGGGCCTGAGACTTTGCCGATGCTGGGCCGGCGTTTGTAGCAAAGACCGCGTGTTCGCAGGATTTTTCCGATGTGGCCTTCGCGCACCCACGCAATTGCCTCGGCGATTCCACTGCTGGACCGCGACTGGGTGCCGGCCTGGACGATACGATCATATTTTCGCGCCGCCCTGACAAGCTGCCGGCCTTCCCACACATTGTGCGAGACTGGCTTTTCCACGTAAACGTCTTTTCCCGCCTGCACGGCCCAGATCGAGCCCAAGGAGTGCCAGTGGTTGGGTGTCGCGAAAGTCACGACGTCGATATCCTTGTTTTCGAGCAGCTTTCGAATATCGGTGTAGCCCTCGACCTTCTCGCCATTCGTTTTGCACTTGTCCAGCTCCCGATCCAGAACCTTGCGATCGACATCGCACAGCGCGACCAGGCGCGTGCCTTTGATCCGGCTCAAATCTTCGAGATGGCTGCGGCCTCGCCCGTTGAAGCCTGCGACGGCGTAACGGATCTCGCTGTTGGCGCCGATGACGCGGGTGACAGCGGATGCCGAGGCGGTCACTAGCCGGCCATTCTCTGCGGCCAGCGCCGGGAACAGGCTGAAGGAGGTGGTTGAAACGAGTGTAGTTTTAAGAAAACTGCGGCGATTAAGTTTGCTTTTCATAGGTTTCGTGGCGAAACGGACATGGCTGAAGCAGCGCCCGCCGAGCCGTTCCCTGTTTGACCCAATTAACTCAATTGACTCATTTATCGGCTCAATGATTCAACGGTTCAACGGTTCAACGATTCAACGATTCGACGATTCAACGTATGCCTTATATTTTTCCGCGACTTTGGCCTGCTGCTCGTCACCTTCGTGCAAATAAAAGCGGTAGCGGAACGTGACGCTTTTGCCGGCGGCCACAGTGAGGTTCCCGGCCGCCTTATCGGGCAGTTTTTCGAAATCATGTTTTCCGAAGGGATTGGCGGCAAACAAACCATAATCACGAACGTGCCACCAGGTCGGATGCCGTGGGTTTTGGGGATGGTCGAAGATGGCTACACCCACGGTCTTACCATCCACCGGGCCAAAATAATCGCACCAGTCGGCTTGTTTGCCCCAGGTTTCCTCATCCCGAACACCGTTGCTGTTGACAATGTGACCGTGGCCGACCTTGCCTTTGAGGCGCATCGTTTCGGCCAGGCGCATGGCCATCGTGCCTTCCTTCGTGTCGCCAAAAGTCAGCTCCCCGTTGGCGGCGTGCAGTGTGATTTCGAAATCGAACATGCGATCATGGTCGCTCCCGGTATTGTAGATCCGCAGGTTCCGTTCATCGGTGCAAATGACTTTGTCATCCGCGGCAACCCATTTGTTGCGCGACTGGATAATGCCGGATGCTTTGCCGGACTGAATGGTTGAGAAACTGTCGTGCACGATCTTGCCGAACGCTTTGTCCTCCGACCAAAAATCCTGGCCGTTCACCGAACCGTGGGCGAACCAAAGCGAGCGGTGGTGCTTATGGTCATGGGAATCTTCGGGAGTGTCCTTCATTGGCCAATTCCGCGTCATGGCCGCCGCTCCCGGACCGATGAGAGGGTAACAATAGGGCCGCGGCACGTTGGCGAAGTAGTACTCGGTAAAAAGCTGGCCGTTGATCTCGACACGCAGCCGGTCGGTTAGTTGCGTGATTATGACGCCTTCGGCGCTGGCGGTCGATGGGGCTTGAGCGGCCCGAACCGTCGCTGTCAGACTCGCCATCAGAAGGGTGCTGGCGGTGAACTTGGCGGTAGATAGACGAAGCATGACCAACTGACTTTGAGGAGCGCGCTGCTGGCCGTCAACCTCAAAAAGAAAGGCGGAAAGGTTTCGAAATTTCTGATGGTGGAGCCGAGCGGGCTCGGACCCCTGACCTCCTGAATGCCATTCAGGCAAATGTTTCTTGACTGCCCCGTTTCTGTAAACGATTACGCCGCATTCGTCTGACTCCGTCCCTTAATGTCTTTGCCGTCTGGGTGCGCCGGACCTCTGACTTGCCCTTCAGGGGGCTCTCCGCGACTCCGACTGCGTGCGGAGACGTCTCAGCGGAGCTTGCGAAATTCTTCCTCGCTAATTCCTATTTGCTTAAGGATTTCGCGGTAAAGCCAGCCACCAATTTCGGTGCCGGGATGGACCGGTATTGTCGTAGCCCGGCCGTCCGGGTGCTGCCAACGCGAGTGGCTGCCTTTCTGGCGGGTGCGCACGAACCCGAGCTTCTCCGCAGCGCGCATCAACTCCTTCGCCTTAGCAGGCATGCGCGATCGTGAGCTGCACGTCGTTCGGAAGCGGCTTGCCGCTTTCGGCGTATTCCTCTACGATCATGTCGAAGACGTTCTGAAGTTCCTTTTGCGCCTCCTCCAACGTGGCTCCAATTGCATGACAACCATTGATGGCCGGAACGTAGGCGACGAAGCTGCCGTTGTCATCCCGCCGGCAAACGACTTGGTAATCGAACAGCGTCTTCACTGTGAAAAGCTTACCCCACGCGGCTCCTGGATGAAAGTCAATTTCCTCAATCGGACGCTCTGAATGGATGGTGGAGCCGAGGGGGTTCGAACCCCTGACCTCCTGAATGCCATTCAGGCGCTCTACCAACTGAGCTACGACCCCATCCGGAGCGATGCCAATCTAATTTGGAGCCGCGACGTGTGTCAAAGAGATTCTCTTCCGGAAGGAACTCTGAACTTTGAACTTTGAACTTCGGACCTTGAACTTTAGTTTCTGGCGCGTGAGTGAGAATTTGCCCAGCGTGACTGTCTTGATCCCGGCGCGCCCCGACCAGGCTGAAATCAAAGCAGTGACCGCCAGCCGCGCCCTGGACTACCCGCGCGAGAAGTTGGAGATTCTCGTGGCGCGCGGCAGGCAACCCTCCGTTCAGCGGAACGCGGGACTCAATGCCGCGCGCGGCGAGTTGATTTATTTTCTGGACGATGATTCGGTGCCGCCGACGTCGAACCTCCGACTGGTCGTCGCTCACTTCGCCGCTCCTGAAGTCAAAATGGTCGGCGGTCCGAACTGTTGTCCGCCGGAAGCGCCGGGGTTGGAGCAGGTGTTCGCGCTGGTGTTGGGCAGTTGGCTGGCGTTCGGGCCGAGCCGCGCGCGCTACACGCGGGTCGGCCGGAAGCGTGAAACGAGCGAAAAAGAACTCATCCTGTGCAACCTGGTCGCGCGCCGCAACTCGCTCCTTGAGTTGGGCGGGTTCAACGAGGCGCTCTATCCGAACGAGGAGAATGCGCTGATGGACGAACTGCAAAAGCGCGGGGGCAGGCTAATTTACGATCCGGAGTTTTTCGTCTATCGCCGGCCCCGCCCCAGCCTGAAGGCCTTTGCGAAAATGCTCCAGACCTATGGCCGCGGCCGGGCTGAGCAATTCCGCTTGCATCCGACGCCGGGCTCGGCGCTGAATTTTGTTCCTCCGCTATTTTGTCTGTACTTGTTGGCCGTGCTCGCGTGCTGGCTGGTGGGGCCGTTTCTGCCCGGTCTTGCATCCTCCCGACTCGTCGTCCTGATTCCTTCAACGCTCTATGCCCTGCTGGTGCTGGGGCAAGCCGCGGCTTTGGCCACCCGCGGCCACCTGGTCCGGAGCCTCGCGGCAATCCCAATGATAGTCCTCTCGCACCTCCTGTATGGAGTCGGCTTCTGGCGCGGTTTGTTCACCAAATTCAAACCGGTGGAGCAGCGAAGAATCCAGGCGCAAGTCGTGCTCGAAACAGTGGCTCCAAACACCCATGAAGCTCCGGGCCTGGACCAAAGCGATCCAGCAGTGCGCCGATCCTAAGCGCTGCCGGCATTTTTTGGACCTGCTGGCGACGACCAGTGCCGGTCCCGCGGTGCAGCAGGCATCGGCCGAGCAAGCGCGGATGCTCGCGGCACTCCTCAGTGGTTCCCACGCTTTGAGCGCGTTGCTAATCGGTCATCCCGATTGGCTGTCATCAGTGGATCCGGAGGCGCTCCGTTTCCCTCGCCGGAAACAAGGGCTGCTCAAAGAAGTCCAGACCTGGCTGGAACCGCTGTTGCAAAAGCGCGAATTCGGAGCGGCGCTCGCGCGCGTGCGGCAATTCAAGGAGCGCGAGCGTCTGCGCATCGGCTCGCGCGACCTAGCAAGGCCGGGTCATCCGGAGGAAATCACGCAGGAAATCTCTGATCTCGCTGATGTCTGCCTGGAAAGTGTTTGGCGGATTTGCTGGTTGCAATTGACCGAGCGCCATGGTCAGCCCTGGCACCAGGATGCCAGAGGGCGGTGGCAGCCAACGGCCGCCTCTGTCATTGGCCTCGGCAAGCTGGGCGGCGAGGAACTGAATTACAGCTCGGACGTGGACGTGATTTTTGTCTATGAGGAGGAAGGAAATGTCTTTAAGGAACGCCCGGGAAACCTTGAAGACGTCCCCTCACCCCAACCCTCTCCCCGGGGGAGAGGGAGAAGCTCCCGCGCTCCTGGGCAATCTATCGCAGCAACTCGAGCGACGCTGACCAATCACCAGTTTTTCAACCGGCTGGCCGAGGCGTTTGTCGCCGAGGTGACGCGGCTGGCGCCCGAAGGAATGCTTTATCGGATCGATGTGCGGTTGCGGCCCGAAGGGGATGCCGGCCCGCTCAGCCGGTCGCTGGCCGGTTACGAGAATTACTATGCGCAATGGGGCCAGACCTGGGAACGAATGATGTTAATCAAGGCGCGCCCGGTGGCCGGCGATCACGGGCTGGCGGCCGAATTCCTCGAAATGGTACAACCGTTCCGCTATCCGCGCTCGATCAATGAGAACGTGCTGCGTGAAGTCGCAGCGATGAAACGGCGGATTGAAAATGAAGTCGTCAGGGCAGGGGAGCTGGAACGAAACGTCAAATTGGGCCGCGGCGGCATCCGGGAAATTGAATTCATCGCGCAGGCGTTCCAATTGCTGCACGCCGGACGCCAGCCATTTCTTCAAGGGACCCAAACCTTGCCGTGCCTTCGGAAGCTCGTGCAGTACGAGCTGCTCGGTTCCGATGAGGCCCGGTTGTTGGTCCAGGCCTATCGCTTCCTGCGCGACCTCGAGCATCGCCTGCAAATGGATCACGATCTCCAGACCCACACTGTTCCCGCCGACCATGCCACGCGCGAGCGGCTGGCGAAACTGATGGGACTTCCGACGTTGAAGGCGTTCGAGACGGCCTACCGGGAGCATACGCGTCACGTTCGTCGGCTTTTCGACAAGGCCTTGAAGGCCGAAGTTCCCAGGAGTGAAAACGGCTCAGAATTCCCGCGCGAGTTCCAAGGCGCGGAGGAGGAATGGAAGAAAATCCTGGCTGATCATGGTTTCAAAGACATTGACAGTGCGTTTCGCGTGCTGCGCGAGTTCGTCGAGGGTCCGGGGTACGTGCATGTCTCGCCGCGCACGAAGGAACTGGCGTGCCAATTATTGCCGAGGCTGTTCGGCCTGTGCCGTGGACGGCAGCGGCGGGTGGTCCGCGAGCAACGCATGAATGCTGGCGATCAAGGATTGACTGCGCCGCTCTCGGATCCGGATCGAGTTGTGACTCGGCTGGACAGTTTCATCGCCGCCTACGGCGCGCGCGCAACCCTCTTTGAAATGTGGAACAGCAACCCGGCGATCTTCGAGTTGCTCGTGCTCTTGTTCGACCGGTCAGAATTTCTCGCGGAGCGGGCGATTCGCACGCCTGACCTCGTGGACGAGCTGGTCACGAGCGGCCGCTTGCGCCAGCGCAAATCGGCGGAAGAAACCTTGCGGGACTTGCGGCATGGCCTGGCCGATGCAGACCAGCATCAGTGGCTGCGCCGGTACCATCAGGCGGAACTCATACGCGTCGGGCTGCGCGATATCCTCGGCCTGGCCGAGTTCGAGCAGTACCTCAGCGAATTGTCCGCGCTGGCGGATGCCTGCCTCCAATACGCGCTTCAAGTCGTGCTGCGCAAGTATCGCCTGGCGAAGCCGCCGTTTGCGATTATCGGCCTGGGCAAGCTCGGCGGTCAGGAAATCGATTACGGTTCAGATCTGGACATTGTTTTCGTGGCCGATTCGAAAGCAAAGAACCTGCCGCGGCTCGCCCGCCTGGCCATCGAAGTGCTCGATCTGCTTTCGACACGCACCCCGGACGGCCTTGTCTTCCACACCGACGCGCGCCTCCGGCCCGACGGCGAGAAAGGCCTGCTGGTCAATACATCGAAGGCCTTCGCGGAATATTACCGCCAGCGCGCGCAGCTCTGGGAGATTCAGTCCCTGACGCGTGTGCGGCCGGTAGCCGGCGACCCGGTGGTGGGTGAGCGATTTCGCGAATTGGCGGCCAACCTCGCCAGCTTCAAGGCTCCGGCTCAGCCGCCGGCTGCCTATGCCTCGGACTGGAAGCAACGAATCCACCAAATGCGAATGCGGATCGAGAAGGAGCGAACGCCGCCCGGAAAAGACGAGTTGGCAATCAAGACTGGGCGGGGCGGACTGATGGACGCGGAGTTCATCGCGCAAGTCCTGAGCCTGGAGAACGGCTGGCAAGAGCCCAACACCTTGGCCGCGTTGCTGCGAGCCAGAACAGCCGGCGTTTTGCCTAGAGCCGATGAGTTAATCGAGGCTTACCGAAGGCTCCGCGGGATTGAGGGCATCCTCCGCCGCTGGAGTTATGAGGGCGAGACGGTGTTGCCCGATGATCCTGCGCCATACTACCGGGTATCGGTCCGCTGCGGCTTCGCCACGCCTGAGGCATTTCGAGCAGCCGTTGCGGCGTCGAGACGGGTGATCCGGGAGGTGTATCTGGCAGTGTTGGGTGCTCGATAGCCGCCCAACACCGTTGCTTTGTGCTGGCGCTCGCAGGGACTGGGCCTCAGTCCGCCTTAGAGCGTGTTTTGAAAATCGGTGCGCATCGTAGGAGCCGGGGTAACGAGGCTCAAATTCTTATGGAAATGCTTCATTCTCGGTTGAAGAAGTGAGCCCCGTTACCTCGGCTCCTACAATTTTGAAATACGCTCTTAGATTCGGCAGTCAAATTTCTGGCATGGAAATCGCTTGTTCCACCGCTACCCAGTGGATAAAGAACTACGTCCCAGCTCTGAACCATTGCTTCCGAGCTCAATAATGAACGAACGATTGCTATGATCTTGCTTCTGTTCTTCTGCTCCGGCGCAACGGCGCTGGTCTATGAAGTCGTTTGGTCCAAGTACCTGTCCCTCCTGTTCGGCAGCACCATCTACGCGCAGACAATCGTGCTGGCCGTTTTCATGGGTGGCCTGGCGCTGGGCAATCGCTTGATCGGTGCGCGGTCCGACCTGCTCGAAAAACCGCTGGCCGCCTACGGGTTCCTGGAGGTGATCATTGGTTTGTATGCGTTTTGCTTCAGCCGCATTTATCAGGGGGCGGATTGGCTTTTCGTGGCTGCCGGCTCGAGGCTTTTCGAACACGCGGGCTGGTTGCTGCTGGTGAAGGCGGTGCTGAGCATTGGCTTGCTTCTTTTGCCTACCGTGTTGATGGGCGGCACGCTTCCGCTGCTCTCGGCCTGGTTGCAGAAACAGACAAGCGACGCCGCGCGCCGGTCCGCTCGGTTCTACTCCACCAATAGTCTGGGAGCGGTCGGTGGCGCCTGGCTCGCCGGGTTCGTACTCATCCGCTCGCTGGGGATGGTCTCCACACTGCAAATGACGGCATTGGCTAATGTCATTATTGGCTTCATTGCGCTTGGGTTGTCCCGCCAACTGCAAGTACGCTCGACCATGTCCCCGACCTTCCCCGCAGTGCCGCCAGGTGACAGCACAGGTTCGTCCATTGCTCTCGGCGGATTGGTCCTCTTGGTCGCGGTAACAGGTGGAGTCTCAATGGGTCTGGAGGTTCTCGCTTCCCGCTCGCTCACTTTGATCTTTGGCGCCTCGCTCCAGGCGTTTGCCATTGTGCTTATGGGCTTCATCCTGGGCATCGGCGTCGGGAGCGCTGCGGTGGCCTCACCTCGGCTCAAGCAATGGCGAAGCGAAAGTTTGATCTTCATTTTGTTGTTGAGCGCCGCTGGAATCGTCGGCGTGTTGGTCCTGGGCATCGAGCAATGGGTCGATGCTTACCGTCATGCGCTCACCGGCCTGGGCCGGACGCCCGTGGGTTACCGCTTCTATCAAATCCTGGCGGCCGGATTTTCGATAGTTATTTTGGGGTTGCCGGCTGCGCTCATTGGAGCCGTGCTGCCGCTCTCCATGCGGCTAAGCGCCGAACGCGGCCATGATCTGGGCAATCGCGTCGGCCGTTTGTTGACGTGGAACACGCTGGGAGCGGTCGTTGGAGTGTTGCTCACCGGATTCATCATCATGCCCGTCGCCGGGGTGCGGAACGCGTTCAATCTGTTGGCTCTGGCACTTTGTGTCGCGGTCGCGGTTCTGGCTTTGCGCGGACGCAGAACGGCCTTTGCTGGCGCCTCAGGGTTGCTCGGCGGCGCTTTGGTGCTCTCTTGCGTTCTGGGCGGGGAAGGGTGGCGGTACGTCCTCAGTTCGGGAGTATTTCGCAATCGCGACAGCTACGTCGATCCCAACGAGATGGCCGACCGGAAGATGAAGGTGAAGATCGTTTTCTACGAAGACGCGGCCGATGCCACGGTGAGTGTCGAACAGAGCGGGGGCCAAGGCCCGGATGCCGATCTCGGCTTGCGGATTAGCGGCAAACCCGAAGCCTCGAACCATGGGGATTTGAGCACGCAAATGCTCCTGGGTCATTTGGGGCTCCTGATGCGGCCCGAGAGCAAGGACGTTTTCATTTTGGGACTGGCCAGCGGAATCACGGCCGGCGCGGTCCTGGCCCACCCGATCGAGCATCTGACTGTGGCGGAGAACTGCGCCCCGGTCTTGCGCGCGAGCAAACTATTCAGCCCCTGGAACCGGGGCGTGCTCACCAACGCGCATACCCGGATCCGTCTCGAGGACGCACGCACAGTTCTGAAGCTCGATCCGCTGACGTATGATGTGATTGTCAGCGAACCGTCCAATCCCTGGTTCGCGAGTATTGGCAGCGTGTTCAGCCGGGAATTTTATGAGCTGGCTGCGGGCCGGCTCAAGCCCGGCGGGCTGATGGTCCAGTGGTTCCACGTGTACGAAATGCATGACGGGATTGTTGATTTGGTCCTCCGGACGTTTCAATCCGTTTTTCCATTTAGCGAGATCTGGGATGCCAACGGCGGTGACATCCTGCTCGTTGGCTCGACTGGGCCGTGGAATTGGTCGTTGGAGACTCTTCGACAAGCCTATAGCCGTGAGTTGGTTCGGCAGGACCTGGCCTCGGTCGGCTTGAGCACGCCCGAAGCGTTGCTTGCCCGCCAGTTTGCGTCGCAGCGCACCGCGTTCGCAATCCCTGGAAGCGGACCGATTCAATCCGACGCCTTCCCGGTCCTGGAGTACGAGGCGCCCCTGGCGTTTTACATTGGAGCGATCGCATCGAAAATCGACCGCTTCGACGAGCGCACGTGGCAGGCCGGCCTGGCCTCGACGGAGAAGCGCAACACGCTGATAAACCTGAGCGACGAATCGTTGAGAGCCGCATTTACGAATTCCACCATGAATGCGGAACTTCAACGGCTGCTCATCCCCCGTTTGCAACCCCGGCACAGCGGCCAGCCGGCTGCTGGCGGCGGCCCAACCGCGGGAATCCCGTGTTTGTTTCGAGTCGAAACCGCCCCGGTCGAGGACCAATTCCCCGCAAAAGCGAGCGACGAATTAAAAGAGTTGTTCCGCGCTCGGGCGGCCGTGCAGCGCGGGGACCGCGATTGCTCCGAACAGGTCCAAACCATTCGTCGAATTCTCCTGGGCCAGCTCGCCGCCGCGGCTCAGAAACCTTTGGAGAGGTCCTCGGCGCATTTCGCCGGCGTGGCGGCTCGAGCGTGCCTCAGTAACAAGCAGTATGGACTCGCCAAAGAAATGTTGGAGCTGGGCTTCAAATTTTTTCCGGACGAACCCGAACTCGCGTATCTGGCCCGGCTGCTGGAACGGGAAGCAGGCGGCAGGGGCTAGGCTCCAACTTTCATGCCTTGTAGCCGCCGACGTCAGGGCGTGTTGCCCAGAGGGCGGAGCGCGTGCCGTCCCAGCCTGCAGCGCTCGCGACGGCAGCATAGCGTTGGAATATCCCAGGGACTCTCGAGTACACCACGCGCTGCGACCGGGGCCCGGTCGCGCTCCGTTGCATTATTATGGTTTGGGAAACACGCCCACAAGATGCACACTTCAACCCAGGAATACAACCGGCCCGGTCCGCGGACTTGAGACGAATCACAGAGAATCAAATGGGCTCTTGACTCCCAGGCCCGGCTTTTTCATCACGTGCGTGTAAATCTGGGTCGTGGACACGTCCACGTGCCCAAGCAGATCCTGGACGGTTCGAATGTCCGCTCCCGACTCGAGCAGGTGCGTGGCAAAGGAATGCCGCAGCGTGTGCGGCGTGACCCGCTTGTTGAGCCGCGCCTTCTTCATCGCCTGGCGAATCGCGTGCTGAAAGGTTGCATCCAGCACATGGTGGCGGCGTTCCAGGCCCGAATGCGGGTCACGAAGCAGATTCCGGGAGGGAAAACACCAAAACCATTCCCATGCCTTGCCTGCGCCCGGATATTTCCGCTCCAGTGCCTCCGGGAGCCACACTCCCGCGATGCCTGCCGCTCGATCCTCGTCATAGAGCCCGCGCAACCGATCGCGGTGGGCGCGCAGAGTCTCCACGAGCTTTGCAGGCAGGACCGTCATGCGATCCTTTTCCCCTTTGCCGAAGCGGACCGTAATCTGGCACCGTTCAAGATCCACATCTTTGATCCTCAGGCGCAACATTTCGGTCAGGCGCAGTCCCCCGCCATACATCACCTGGGCCATCAGCCGCGAGGTCCCTTCGAGCGCTTCAAAAAGCCGCTGACATTCCGAGCACGTCAGCACGGCGGGCATCCGCCTCCCGCGGCGCGAGACCTCGTAGCCGCCCAGGTCTCCCGCGTCCCGCCCCAGAGCCTCGCGAAACAGAAATACCAGCGAATTGAGCGCTTGACGTTGTGTCGCGGCCGAAACACGCCCTCGCACCGCAAGGTCGGAGAGAAATCCTTTAATATGCTCGCCGGTTGCCGGCGCCAGATCGGGGCTTCCTGTGTATTGGGCGAAGCGGCGCGCCCATTCGCGATACGTTTGCTCGGTCCGCCACGAATAATGTTGCAGCCGCAGCCGTTCGACCATCCTTCTTTCCCATAGCGTGCAGCCGGTGTCCGCCTGGCCGATTGATGGCACGCCATCCGGTTGGAGCGCCGAGCGGTGCTGGCCATTGACAAAAAACCAGTCCAATCCCTGCTCCCACCGGCCATCGGGCGGCGCGAGTTGTTGCCGATGCGCGTCGGAAAGAAAATTGCTTGCGCTCTGGCGCGTCACGCTCTGGGCCGTCAGCGTGCAGAACTCAAGGAAACGGCCAATGCCATTCTCGTAGGCTGCCTCAACACGACGCGGCAGGCCGGAACTGTGCAGTGTTTCGCGCCAATGGGCAAAAATGACCTCCGGCACGCCAGGCAGGAGCAGGGACTTCAGATTGACTGCGGCCGGCTGCGTGGCTTCTTGGGCCACCGAAGGATTTTGCATGCTTTTGTCTTTGCAACGCCTGCGCCAAAGTGCAAGGACAAATTTCAATAATCATCTCTTGACACTAAAGCCCGCCATTCGGAGGATTGGATCTAGATGTTTTTGTCTTTCAGACATTGACGATCATGGCCGGTTTGTCCCATT
>JACXTT010000316.1_pt1 | contig 79969 bp, 80 predicted proteins | sample 9270951 | NCBI WGS metagenome assembly JACXTT01 (sample SAMN15532306, study PRJNA645909) | rock metagenome | isolation source: weathered quartz diorite | place: Puerto Rico | collected 2017-06-21
ATGGAAGGGTTTACCGTTGGTGCAAAAGAAAACAAACTGGGAATACGCGGATCGGATACGCATTCGCTGATGTTCCAGGATGTTAAAGTACCTAAAGAGAACCGGATAGGCGAAGATGGCTTCGGGTTTAAATTTGCCATGAATACGCTGGATGGCGGCCGGATAGGCATTGCCGCGCAGGCATTGGGGATAGCTTCAGGCGCCTATGAACTGGCATTGCAATATTCAAAAGAGCGTAAAGCATTTGGCAAAACGATTGCGGACTTACAGGCCACACAATTCAAATTGGCTGATATGGCTACTGAAATTGAAGCCGCGCGTTTACTTTGTTTTAAAGCCGCGTGGCTGAAAGATAACGGCCTCCCCTATGCACAGGCAAGCTCCATGGCGAAATTATATGCATCGGAAGTGGCTATGCGCACAACTGTTGAAGCGGTGCAGATACACGGCGGATATGGGTTTGTAAAGGAATATCACGTAGAGCGCCTGATGCGCGACGCTAAGATCACACAGATCTATGAGGGGACGTCTGAAATTCAAAGAATTGTCATATCAAGGGAGGTGCTGAAGTAATAAATAAAAAATCGATAGATTTGTGTATGTCAGATAAGGAGCTTTTAGTTGCACGAAAATTCCCGATCAGCATACAGCTTGATAAAGGAAACGGACGAAACTTTAAAGCATGTATTCAACAAGCGTTTTTTAAATACACTCGGTAATATTGAGCAGGCGTTGAAAAAATATTTCACCTAATTTATTGTCTCATGAATCTAAGGCCTGCTTTAATAGTCTTCAGCCTATTCTTTTTTACCAATTTAGCATCTGCACAAACCAAACTGCAAGGTGGGATATGGCGCGGCGTATTAACAACATCGTCGGGCAACGAATTACCTTTCAACTTTGACGTAACCGGAACTCCCGACCACCAGGAATTGGTAGTCATGAACGGCACGGAACGACTTAAAGTAACTGATATAAAAACCAGGGGCGACTCTGCATTTATTCGCATGCCTTTGTTTAATTCCGAATTCAAATTAAAATTTGACGGCAAGGGCTTAAAAGGACGGTGGATCAAACACCTGGGCGACAAAGATGCCACCATGGCTTTCACCGCTGAACCAAATACTGCATGGCGGTTTTTTAAGACAGAAAAACAACCGGCGTTTAATGTATCCGGAAGGTGGGCAGCTGTTTTTGGTGACGGAACTCCAGGAAGAGATCAGTTGGTCGGCGAATTTCAACAAACCGGCTCTAAACTTACAGGCACATTTTTAAGTACCACCGGCGATTACCGTTTCCTTGAAGGTACAGTGTCCGGCAATGAGCTATATCTATCTTGCTTTGATGGAGGCCATGCTTATTTATTTACAGCAAAGATTAATAACGCCCGAACCATAACTGATGGGAAACAATACAGCGGTTATGCCGGCCTGGATAACTGGACAGCCATAAAAGACGAAAATGCAAAACTCCCGGATGCTTATTCATTGACTACGTTAAAACCGGGCTACAAAAAAGTAAGCTTCACTTTCCGCAATCTAAATGGCCAAAACGTATCATTGGATGATGCGCAATTCAAGAATAAAGTGGTTATTGTGCAGATACTTGGTTCGTGGTGCCCTAACTGCATGGACGAAACCAATTATATGGTGAGCCGGTATTATAAAAAATATCACACAAAAGGTGTTGAGGTTATCGGGCTCGCTTATGAGCGCACCACCAACTTTGCGCAGTCGCAAAAAACATTGCAGCAGTTAAAAACGCATTTCAGTATCCCGTACCCGCTGCTGATAACGGGCTTCACCCCCGGCAAAGGCGACCCGGAAAAAAGCCTGCCCATGCTGGCCGATTTTAAAGGTTTTCCAACAACCATCATCATCGATAAAAAGGGCGATGTGCGAAAAATACACACCGGCTTCAGCGGCCCCGGCACCGGCGTTTACTATACCCAATTTATTGATGAATTTGAGGAAATGACAGATAGCTTGCTGGCCGAGTAATTTGTTCGGAGATCAACTTTTCTCTTCCCAGATGGCGCATAAATGCAAAATTGTGTCAACCGCTTTTTGCATATCCTGTACCGACACCCATTCTTGTTTGCTGTGAAAAGCATGTTCGCCGGCAAATATATTCGGGCAGGGCAAACCCATGAATGAAAGGCGTGAGCCATCGGTGCCGCCCCGTATGCTGCAAAGTTTGGCGTTTAAACCGGCGCGTTTCATGGCCTCCATTCCATATTCAACTACCTCGGGGTGCTCATCTAGCACAGTTTTCATATTACGATATTGGAGCTTGGTTTCTAAACTATATGTAGCCCCCGGGAACTGCCCCATCACTTCATCGGCAACTTTCCGGATGGCATCAGCATGTTCAGCCAGTTTATCATCCGCAAAATCGCGGATAATAAAATCAATGGTGGCTGTTTCCACTTGTCCGCTTATCGCCACCGGGTGTACAAATCCCTGCATCCCCGCGGTACCCTCCGGCGACAATCCGTGCGGCAGGGCGGCGATAATTTGTCCGGCAATTTTTATGGCGCTTTCCATTTTCCCCTTTGCAAAGCCCGGGTGAGCACTTATTCCATTTATGGTAAGCTTCGCGCCATCAGCAGAAAACGTTTCATTCTCCATATTGCCTGCGCTTTCACCATCCATAGTATAGCCGGCATAGGCACCAAGCTTCTTTATGTCAAGCTTGTCCACACCACGGCCTATTTCCTCGTCTGGGGTAAATAATACCCGGATTGTTCCATGTTTTACCTCAGGATGATTGATTAACTGGCAACAGGCGTCCATAATTTCGGCTACCCCTGCCTTATTATCTGCGCCAAGCAACGTTGTTCCGCTAGCCGTTACCAGGTCGTTCCCGATTTGATTTCTCAAGTCGGGGTGCTCGACCATCCTGATAACCTGCGATGGATCGTCAGGTAAAACAATATCGGCTCCGCTGTAGTTTTTATGCACAATAGGTTTAACATTCGTTCCGCTGCAATCAGGCGCAGTATCCATGTGCGAGCAAAAGCAAATTACCGGAACATTCTGTTTTTCAGTATTTTTCGGTATTGTAGCGTACACGTAACCATATTCATCCAGATGCGAATCTTCAATCCCCATGGCTTTTAGCTCACTCACCAAAAGTTCGCCCAGGTGCTTCTGCTTTTCGGTCGACGGAAAAGAATTTGATGAAGGATCTGATTGCGTGTCTATACTTACATAACGTAAAAAGCGTTCTGTAACGGTGTATTTTAATATTGTATCCATTAAAGCGTTATCTTCGTAAAAATATTTTTTGAGAGGGATTGATCCAGTTGAACCCAGCCCGTGTAAAGTTGGTTCAATAATTGTAAATATCAGGCAACATTAGACTTTGGCAAAAAATATTTTTTTATTTATTCTCCTGCTTTTAGCAGCGCATGTAAACGGGCAAACGAGCTTCAACTACAAAGAGCTTGGTGTTGGCTTTGACGCAAACTATATAAAGGGCTACACAAACGTTAACAGACAGGATAGCCATCCAGCGTTCGACGCGAGTATAATTTACAATTACAATCCTTATTTACCTATTGCTGCCGAAATTCAGATGGGCGAATTATCGGGCGGCGGCTTAAAACCATCCCAGGATAAATACGGCCGGGTATATGACAATCATTACAAGGCATTAATGATACACTTGGATCTTCAACTGGGTGGCGTAATTAATTATGAAGATAATTTTTTCGCAAACGTTGTAAAGCATCTTTATGCCGGTACAGGATTCGGTGTTATATCGAACTCAATAACAGCCCAACGGTACAGTATTTATGCCCCGCCTTATCCACAGCCCGGTTATTATCAGTTTCCGGGTAGCGATAGTAATATTGGATTCGTCATTCCTCTTCGCTTCGGCTACGAAATAAAAATTTTCGACGAATATAATGAGCCGGCCTATGGCATTAACATAGGTTACATTCATAATGTGGTTTTGGGTGAGGGCCTTGACGGCTATAACGACCCAAGCGCTAAATTTAAAAATAACTCACCTGATCAGTACAGGCAGATCGTTGTAGGATTCAGATATTATTTCGGCAACGTGGTGGCCTACAATAAGGAAATCAGGAAATCTAAGATTAGATTTTGAATCTGGAAGAACTTCGCGATTACTGCCTGCAAAAGCCTGGCGCAACCGAGGGTATGCCTTTCGGTGATGATACGCTTGTTTTTAAGATTGGCGGCAAAATGTTTTTACTCACGGGTATACGAGCAGGCAACAGTTTTAATGTAAAGTGCGATCCCGAATTAGCCATCGAACTTCGCGAGCGTTATACTGAGGTGCAGCCCGGTTATCATATGAATAAAAAGATGTGGAACACGGTTTATATGGACGGCAGCTTAACCAATAAACAGCTGCTTGAAATGATAGATCATTCGTATGAACTAATCATTAACAGCCTTCCAAAAAAATACAAGACGAGATAAAACCCAGGGATTAGGAGCCGTGCAAAAGGCGGCCTAAATTATTCTTGTTCTGTTCTTCATATCGCGGCTTCGGGTTCTTACAACCCATTCGCTTTGTAAGCCTCCCTTAATTATATTTGCCAAAACCCGGTTTATGAAAAAGATCCTTTCAGTAGCACTCATTTGTTTTGTTTCGTCACAAGTATACGCCCAGCTTACTCCGTTTGAATCAAGCCGCGACAAAAACTATACGGCGACATACAGCGAAATAATTAACTATTATCAAAAGTTAAGCAGGGTATATCCCCAAATGAAGCTACTGAATTATGGCACCACCGATGTCGGCAAGCCATTAACGCTCATTGTGCTATCGCGCGACAAGGTGTTCAATCCTTCGCTGATAAAACAGCAGAACAAACGTGTACTGCTTATTAACAATGGTATCCATCCCGGTGAACCGGAAGGCATTGACGCCAGCATGATGCTTACACGTGATCTGCTCAAAAAAAATGCTTTGCCAAAGGACGTTGTGATTTGCATAGTAGCTGTTTATAATATTGACGGATGTTTAAACCGCGGCTTGAGCCGGATAAACCAGAACGGGCCGCGTGCCTATGGTTTCAGGGGAAATTACCGTAACCTGGACTTGAACCGTGATTTTATCAAAGCCGATAGCCGCAATGCGCTGGCCTTCGAAAAAATATTGAACACCTGGAACCCGGAAGTTTTTTTAGACAACCATACCAGCGATGGCGCCGACTACCAGTATGTGATGACGCTGATTGAAACACAAAAGGACAAACAAACACCGATACTGGCCGACTACACAACAAAAATACTTTCGCCGGAACTTTATAAAAGGATGATCAAAAGCGGCTACGAGATGACGCCCTATGTGGAGAGCGAGGAGAAAAGTCCGGATAACGGGATTGTGAGTTTTTTGGAAACGCCGCGTTTTGCAACCGGATATACTTCACAGCATAATATCATCAGCTATATTACCGAAACACACATGCTTAAACCCTTTGACAAACGGGTATATGCCACGTATGATTTTATGCAAAACCTGGTTGACATTTATGAGCGCGATGCAAAGCTGATCGGCGAATTAAAACGCAAGGCCGACGAAGCTGTTAGCAAACAGCAAACCTTCGCGCTTAACTGGGAACTGGATAAGGATCATTATGATACTTTGGTATTCAAAGGCTATTACGCCGGCCACAAGCCCAGCGAGGTAAGCGGGCTTACCAGGTTATATTACGACCGAAGTAAACCATATACCAAAACAATTAAATACTTTGACAACTACAAAGTAACCGCCACAGCTGATAAGCCGGTCGCTTATGTTGTTCCGCAAGCATGGGGGAAGATCATTGATCTATTCAAGCTGAATAACGTGGCTATGAAACGCTTAACACATGACACCACACTAGCGTTGCAGATGTACTATATCGCCGATTATAAGACCCCGCAGCGGCCTTACGAAGGCCATTACCTGCACAGCAATGTAAAACTCAACCCCGTTGACATGAAAGTTAAGTTTTATGATGGAGATTACGTGGTTTATACCAACCAGCCGCTTAACCGGTACATTGTGGAAACATTAGAACCCCAGGGCGTTGATTCCTTTTTTGCCTGGAACTTTTTCGATTCGGTTTTGGGAGCGAAAGAAGGCTTTTCTGATTACGTCTTCGAGGAAGTTGCAGTAGAATTGCTTAAAAAAGACCCAGAGCTAAAGAAAAAGCTGGAAGATGAAAAGCAGAAAGACCCTAAGCTGGCTGCAAGCGCCCAGGCGCAATTAAATTTCATCTATCGCAATTCACCCTATTTCGAAAAAACATACCTTCGCTACCCCGTTGGCAGGTTATTGACCAACGCTAAACTCGACCTTAAATGATGGAATACCTGATGGCAGCGCCGGTGGCGTCGGTCATATTTGTGATAACGATACTTACTTCTTTATGGGCGTTTTCGAATGACAATGCCTATGCCAACATGATCTTACACCCGTACAGCGTTTATCGCGGTAAGCGGACTTATACGATAATCACAAGCGGGCTAATCCATAACGACTGGATGCACCTGTTTTTTAATATGATGTCGTATTATTTCTTCGCTTTTCAATTGGAGACCGTATTGGGGCACTGGCAATTTGGGTTGCTATACACAATCAGTTTAATATTAAGTGATTTGCCTACCGTTTATAAGCACAAAAACGACGAGTGGTACCATAGTTTGGGTGCATCAGGAGCGGTGAGCGCGGTGATTTTTAGCGCAATTTTATTCAGCCCGCTAAGTAAGATGATGATCATGCCAATACCTATCGGGATACCGGCGGTACTTTTTGGAGTGTTGTACCTCGTTTATTGTAACTACGCTTCAAAATATTCACGCGATAATATTAACCACGATGCGCACATGTTTGGTGCATTAAGCGGCTTGCTGATCACCATCGCTTTAAACCCGCATATTGTGAACAGCTTTATACAGCAAATTAGCGCGGGAGTTCAATCGCTGATGAGTTGATCAAACTTCCGTCAGGGTTAAATAAAAAGCTCATTGGCTTTTCGGGGTTTTTGATGATCTCTAACAATAGGAAACCCCAATTTTTCCAGAAGCTTTCCAGCACCTGTCCGTAAATTTTATTTATCCAGTCGTCAAATAGCGGCTTGCTGCTCATTCCGCGCAAGGGCATGGCTTCAATAAATATATCATCGCCAACAGGTAAAATATTGTATTCCGGCAAACGGTTAAACAGGTAAGCCGAATAAAAAACCCGGCCGCAGAACTCTTCAAATTGAATGGGGTGTAAAATCTGGCCTTTGATTTTTTCGAATATTTCCTGGTGATATTTTTTATTCGCACCGTTATCCTGCAAGCAAATGATAAGGCCGAAATCTTTTATCCGTAAAGAAAAAGTGAGGGTGTTGATCTCATCGCGGTAGCCAAACTCTTCGGGATTATTGTCCACTTTAAATAAAAAGATACTCCAGGGCTTAAAATCTTCGAATGTGAGGGGAAGATTCAGGCTTTGCAGCATCAGGTGCAGGTTGCTGAACTTATGGATAATAGATTGTGAAATGTTAAACTCCTCCCCCTGCGCATGCTGCAGCTTAATGCCGCTTTGCAGCTCATTAAATATAATGCCGTATAGCAGTTTGCCCGCCCATTGGAAAAGTTTTAGTTCATCAAGGTTCTTTATCCCCTCGTAGCCTTTATCAAATGCGGCAGCTATTTCAGCTTCCAACGGTTCAAGGAATGTTTCGTTAATAGCTGCGGCGCAGGGGATTTTCAGATCTTTGTAGGTAGCCATACTCTCGTCCAGCAGCTTGAACGGCTGGTCCTCGAGCTTATAACGGCTCATGAGCCATTGCGGAAACACTTGTATTTTCTCTTCGTCGGAGTTTAAGGGTTGCCCGGTTAAGAAACAATTACGGTTGCTGAAATTGAAAGCGGTAAACGGATGATAAATTTGTTCCGGCATGGCGGCAAAGATACGCTTCATATTCATTAGGAAAATTTTAGCTTTGAATTTAACATGAAACTGACTTATCAACCCTTCGAGCTGCTGCTCAGGCATACATTTACCATCGCCAAATTTTCGCGCACGTCAACGCCGGTGATGCTGATAAAGGTTGAACACGAGGGCCATACAGGCCACGGCGAAGCATCGATGGTGCCCTATATGGGCGAAAGCTTTCAAACAGCTACCGATTTTTTAAACAAGGTAGACGCGGCACAGTTTAAGTACCCGTTCGATTTTGAGGCGATCATTGACTATCTCGACAGCCTGGCTCCCGGCAACCCCGCTATAAAAGCCGGAATAGATATTGCCCTGCACGACCTTGAGGGCAAACTCCAGAATAAATCCTGCTGGCAATTGCTGGGCAGCGATCCGGCAAAAATGCCCCTAACCAGTTTTACCATCGGCATTGATACGCCCGAAATGATTATCCAAAAGGTTAAAGAAAATCCGGATTGTAAGATCATTAAGGTAAAACTTGGCCGCGACAGTGATAAGGACCTGATAAAAACAATACGCTCGGTAACCGAGCTGCCATTGTTCGTTGACGCCAACCAGGGCTGGACCGACCTGCAGCAAAGCCTGGATATGACCTATTGGCTGCACGAGCAAGGCGTTTTACTGATTGAGCAACCGATGCTAAAAACCGATATCGATAGTAACGCGTGGCTCACCGAGCGTAGCCCTATACCCATCATTGGCGATGAATCGGTGCAGCGTTTAGCGGATGTTGAAAAAGCAAAAGGCGTTTACCATGGCATTAACATCAAGCTCATGAAATCATCCGGAATGTATGAAGCCCATCAAATGATATTAAAGGCAAAGGAATTGGGCCTAAAGCTAATGATCGGCTGCATGAGCGAAACCAGTTGTGCCACCCTTGCCGCAGCCGCGCTGGCACCGCAATGCGACTGGGCGGATCTGGACGGGCCATTTTTAACAAGCAATAACCCGTATAAAATGCCGGAGTTTAGGGATGGGAAGTGGGTATTGAGCGATACGTCCGGACTGGGATTAAAAGAGATTTGACAACTTTCGGAAAGTTGTCAAATCTTCGGTTCGAAAAAATCCTTTAGATTACTTATCACTCAACATTATAGGATTGCCTTTTCCAGCCCCCATAATAATGATTTTGGTATTTGGTGATAGCGCTATTTCCTTTTGCGCTTTAATGGTTTCGTATTGCAATTGCTTGTCAGATAAACCAGTTGAAAGTATCTTTTGATAATCGGCAATACCTTGGGCCTCTACCCTTTTACGGTCGGCTTCCTGGCGTTCCTTCTGTAGTACGAACTGCATTTTCTGGGCATCCTGTTCGGCGTTTATTTTTGATTCGATGCTTGCTTTTACAGATGCGGGTAACGATATATTACGCACCAATATCTGCTGTACTTCAAGACCGTTTTTAGCAAAGTTCGATGTTATCGTTTGATTGATCTTAGCCTGGAACTCTTGTCGCTTTATAGAATACAAGTCGACAGCCTGGTAATTAACCGCGTTATCGCGTATTGCTGTACGTGTAACCGGCCGCACAATCTTGTCCTCATAATTTACACCGATGTTTTGCAGAATGTATGGCGCTTTCTCGGGATTCAAACGGTACAGTACCGAAAGATCAATCGTAACCTCCAGACCATCAGATGAGAGCACCCGGATGGCATCGTCTCCCTGGATTGCTCCCTCGCTGCTCCTGGCGCTCATGGTATAGTTTTCGGTTTGAATGCTAAAGGTTGTCACTTCAACCAGCGGGTTAATAACATGCAGGCCGCTCTCCAGCACCTGATCCTGTACCTTACCAAAAAGCACCTGGACGCCAACTTTACCAGGTTCAATGATTTTAACGGTGGATAGCAGCAACCCTAAAACAACAACTACCAGTCCGACGGTACTAACAATGCGTCCGAAACGACTGCCCGGCTCGGGTGAGTTTTTGAGCACTACACCCACTACGAGTATAATGATCCCTAAAATTGCGATAAGCATAATGGTTTGGTTTAAGGTTTTTTAGAACCGTTTTTTATTTCCTTTAAGAGCCTGATTTTTAGAATAATAAATAAAGCAATAAATATAACAGCGCCTACGATATATAAGTATTGTCCCTGCACAATACCGTATTGATAGGCCGCGATAAAGCATAAAAAGATGCAGATATTGTATAAAACATTAAGAAATCCTTTTTTCCACATCGCCTAATATACGTTAATGGTAGGATCAATCTCATCTGCCCAGGCTAAAATGCCGCCTTTTAAGTTATATAAGTTAGCAAAGCCTAATTGCTCAAGCTGCATAATCGCCGCTGCGCTACGTTTGCCGCTGCGACACATTACAACAACCGGCTTATCTCTATTCACTTTACCTGCTTCAATTAAAATACCGCCAAGTGGTATCAGCTGACCTCCGAGGTTCGACATCTCGTATTCGAAGTCTTCCCTTACATCAATCAACTGAAAGTCCTCGCCTTTATCTTTTTTTTCTTTTAATTCCTGTACGCTTATTTCTTTCATCTTTGTTCAAATTATTTTCAAAGGTAGTTTTCTGCTCAAATATTTAAGTATATGTTTTGTAACATTCACTACCTAAGCGCGTTTTATATATGTTTGCATGATTTGCAAATTGTAAAGCCGACTCACCCGGCCGTGGCTCAGCTTCGGCCGCCTGCTCTCCGTCAAACCGGGAAGGAGGCAGGAAAGGTGAACAAAATGGCCCGCGGACATCTATAAATTAAAATTGAATATTATTCTTGATGAAGAAAATTACCCGCTTTTTTTGGTTTTGCTCCGGAGCACATATAGGTACATTAAAAAAATACCCCCTCGAGCATAATAAGTATGTCGGCATTGGGGCTACCATATTTTTCACTGCATTATTTGCCAGTTTATCCGGCGGCTACGCTATGTATTTCGTTTTTAACGGCAGCGCGTTTGCCGTTGGCTTCGCTATAATATTCGGACTGATATGGGGAACAGCCATTTTTAATATGGACCGCTACATTGTGGGGAGCATTGACAAACAAGGCACCACCAACCAGCAGATTTTACAAGCCTCTCCGCGTATTTTGCTGGCAATAATGATTGGTATCGTTATTTCCCGTCCGCTTGAACTGAAAATATTTGATAAAGAGATCCGGCAGAAATTAAAAACCGCATATCTGAAGGGGCAGCATCGCAAAATTGATACCCTGCAAAAAACATACATGCAAAAGTATGCTATGGAACTGGGCAAAAACAACGAATTGAAAAAGGAAAAGGACTCGCTCGAAAAAGACATTAACCGTTCCCGTTTCCAGCTCAACCAGGAAGTTTTTGGAGATAAAACCAACCAGACTTCCGGTATTATTGGTTACGGAACATACGCCAAACAAAAACAATCAATTTTGCAGGAAAAGCAGGACAGGCTAAAAACAGTTACTGAAAATGAAGGAAAAATGGAGCAGTACCTTAGCGCCAGGAAAGATTACGAGGGTTTAAACAACATCCGGCTGTTTACCGAACACCAATTGGACAGCCTGTCAAACCTGGCAGGATTCTCCGACCGTAACTGGGCGCTTGGCCAGCTGTCTTACAATGAAAATGGCACCCGCGACCTGGATACTTACCTGGCAGAGTCATTTATCAGCTATCTTTTTATTTTATTTGAATGCCTGCCGGTATTTGTGAAATTAATGTCGCCGAAAGGGCCGTATGACGTTGCTGTCGGCAAAATATCGCAAGCCGATGAGCATTATGCCGAACGAGATAAAGAACGCAACATAGAGGTTACCGACAGGGTTTACGACCATCACCTGGGCACAGATATTGAAAAGCATAAAAAGATAATCACCGCACAATCAGATTACGACCTTGAACGGCATAATTATGATTAAATATTTAGCGGCCTTTATTGGGCTTGTCAGCCTGGTTAACGCCAGATAGTTCCTCTTCCAGCTCCTTATACCATTCTTCGCCATATTTGCGAATAAGCGGCGCTTTCAAAAATTCGTGCACATGCACTTTAAGCTCGTTACCGAATGAACACGCCGGGCTGCAGATGCTCCACCTGTCATAATTCAACACATCGAATTCAGGATATTTAGTTATGCGGATGGGGTACAAATGGCAACTGATGGGCTTCTTCCAGTTTATTGCACCCTGCTCATAGGCTTTTTCAATTGCGCATTTGGTTATGCCATTTTCCCAAATCACATAAGCACATTCTTTGTTTACATCAACACACGGAGTGGTATAATCGCCCTCAAAATCTTTTACATACGTACCCACTTTTTCAATAGTGCTTATGCCCTTTGCGGTCATATAAGGTTTTACTTTGGGATATATCTCGTTGAGGATATCCAGTTCATTGGCATCCAGCGGAGCTCCGGAATCACCTTCCAAACAACAAGCACCCTTGCATTTATTCAAATTGCAAACAAAATTCTCGGTTACCACATCCTCATGCAGTAATACATTCCCAACTTCTATCATATTATTTACTTACCGAGTTTAAAGGGTATTTCAGATTGTCGGCGCCGGTAATATTCATGGAAAGGCTTCCAACTATTAACTCAACATTAGCCTTTATTGGTATCCTGTTGTTATCGTCAGTAATCCAAAGGTACAACTTACTGTCCTTTTTAAATACCCGGCCCGGAATTATGGTAGGATTAAACTTCAGGCAATTAAAGGTACCGATATCTGAATCAACAACTTCTTTTCCTACATAAGTGATGCTAAGCGTATGTATGCCGTCTTCCAGAAAATATTGGAGTTCAAATTTTTCCCCTTTGTGTATATGTGAAATATCAATCCCGCGCGAAAAATAATAGGCCGATAAAAAGTCAAATACCTTGCCTTTAAATGGATAAACGCCTTTAGCAGCAGTAATCTTCTCGTCTTCGTGGTTAAATGTTACGTTGTCTTTATGCTTATAACTTGCCTCGTGGCGGTTTTCTGCGTAGTAATACGGCAGCAACGTGTTGGGGTCGATATAGGTTTCGTACCGGTTGCGAACTTTGTAAAAAACGTCGAATGCTCCGGCGGTCTTGGCATCGGCAACTAAATGATATGCTGAGTGGCCCTCAAATTTCTTATCCGTTTCCTCTATACGCAAGTTTGCTGTTGCCGCGGTAAAAAAGCCATACTTTAATTTATAGCTTAGTTTTTCGCCTGTCTTAAATACAGGCTCACCAGGCTTCAGCATCTCCTGGCCAAATGGGCGGTAAAAACAAAAACAAATCAGTAATACGAACAGGGCAATGCGCTTTATCATTTATTCAGGGGATTTTTAGTTAAGCAACCTTCCAGATATTTTGTTTTTCCCATATATAATTATCCCCTAAACGTATTTAACTTGAGTAGGTTGCTTTTTTATTAACGCAGAAAAGTGAATTTATTTTATCGGCCTTATTAAATGGTGCTGGCCTGATACGCAGTTAATCCTTCTTTTTATAAATTGGAACCGTAGAACATGGTTCACCGAACATCAGGCTCTTTACAATCGGTGTAAGCTTTCTTGTTAGCTCAACGTAAGCGGAAACCGGCACTGGGATATCCCCGCATCCTTTTATAACTACCCGCTGATCGCGGTACTGCTCTGCATCCATATTGGCAATATTTTTTATAAAAAGTACAGTTTCCAGCATTTCCAGGTTTCCAAACACAACTTCACTTGCGTAAGGAGCCAGTTTATTAGCAAGAAGCATATAAGCCCATGCCGGCACGATAGCGTCAGCAGAGCAGGTAACCGCCACATTTTTATCCTGGTATTGTATCCAGTCGTGTGCTTTTACGAACTCTCTGAAATCCTTTTCGCGAAGGATTAAGCCCTGGAACAAATTATCAGCTAGATCATAAACAACTCGTTCGCCAGCCGGATAAAATGAAGCCGGGTCTAAAGTGACCAAGCCGCTTTGGGCAACCTTATTGACTATATTTTCCTGTATTTCCATGGCAAAAAAAATCCGGAAACAACTTGATGTTGATTCCGGATACAAAATTACTTTTAAATTTTGTTAATGTATTACCTTAAAAGGCTATACATAAGCTATCCTCATTCGAATTGCCAATTTTTACTTTTAAATGGCAGCCCGGATATCTTATAAAAACTTAGCCCTGTAATCCTTAACGTTGGCCTTTTCTTTCAGCGCGTCAAATATTTGCGAATCGGCACGTTGCAATAACGCCTGGCTGATCTGCTCACGCTCTCTTACAGTATTTGTAAGCGGCGCAGGGTTTGTAAAGCTATCAACAATAAAGACAAATACTCCCTGCTGACCTACAACCGGTTTAGAAAGTTTATTGGGCTGTGAACCAAAAATACTTCCAACTACCTTATACTCAGCTGACGACCCCGGGATCACCGGGTTTGCGAAAACTATATTTTGTACAGGAACAACCTTGCTGCCTGCTTTTTGTGCTACCTGATCGATCGAAGATGAACCGGCTAAAGCAGCCTCAAATTTCGCTGACAGCAGTTTTCCCTTAACCTGGTTTCTCACCATTGGTTCAATTTGCTTCTTAACAGCAGCTAATTGTAAATCTCCTTTTGGTTTGATTTGCACAAGGTGGGCGATGATATACTGATCACCTACGATATATACTTTATCGGAAAAGTCGCCGGTTTCCGCGTTAAATACCCATCTCACAATTTCGCGTGCATTATCAATGCCGGGTACCGAAGCAGCTACGCCGGTTACATCAGTAGCTGTTTTTATTTTTAATCCGGCTTTTTTTGCCTGATCGTCAAAATTTTCTTTTGTTAAAGCACCTAAAAAACCCTGCGCTTTGCTGTAAGCGGTAGTTTGCGTGCCGCTGCTTGCCTTTAATGGCACGTCAACCACGGCTACTTTTACAACCTTTGACGAACCCTTTTGATCTTCAACCTGGATTAAATGCACACCAAATTGACTTGGGACAATTACAAGGTCGCCTTTTTTTGCATTGAACGCAGCGTCTTCAAAAGCCGGCACCATGGCACCGCGGCCAAATGTGCCCAAATCACCGCCTTTCACAGCAGAACCTTTGTCGATTGAAAATAAGTTAGCCATATCAGCAAATGATTTGCCGGCCTGGATTTGCTTTTTGATGGAATCTGCTTTTGCTATAGCCTTTTCAACTCCAATTGTTTTATCGTCTATCAGGATATGACGGGCCTTTACAGAATCGGGTTCAACTTTTGAATCAACAAGCTTGGCAAATTTATAGCTGCCGTTTGCAATATAAGGGCCGTAAACAAATCCTTTTGGCGCATTAAACATCACTGAATCCAATTTAGGATCAAGACGTCCTTTGTGCTGAAAGGTTAATGGGGTTTTAGTTTCGGCGTTTAACTGAACAAAAAGCGAATCATTTTTAGTAGTCCTTAAACTATCTTTAAGTTTTTCCACCTGTGTTTTGATAGCAGCCGAATCGGCTTTTGACGGAGCTGCGTTGAAAGTAACGTAATCGAACGTCCTTAACTCCTGCTGTGTTTTAAACGCGGCTTTATGCTCGTCGTAATAATTTTGGTAATCCTCGTCGGTAAGGGTTACTTTATTATCCGGGATTGACGAATAATCAAGTGTGGCGAATTTGAAATTAGCCAGTTTGTTTTTAGCTTCATAATCATCCTTGGCCTCAAGCGAGTTAACATACAAACCGTTTGTTACCAGGGACACATATTTTTCAGACGTTTTAGCCTGGATCATTTGAGTCAAAAAGTCGGCCCATTGCTGCCTTAGCGGGTCGTCTGCTTTTGACGAAGCCAGGTTGTTTAAAAACGTATTTAATTTACTCTTATCTAATTGGCCGGTTTTGGGATCGCCAAAAGCCTGCACAATTTGAGGGTTCGGGTTGTTCCCGCTTATCATCGATTTTGTCTCATCATCGCCAACTGTAAGTCCAAGTTTATCGACTTCCTTTGACAATACGGCCTGGGCAACCATCTGGTTCCAGGTAGACTCCTGTACGTAATTTGTTATCTGCGGGCTTACGTTGCCACCAGACTGTTGTTTGAACTGAGCGGTGTTTTGATCAACTTTTTTCGTAAACTCGTCATACGGGATTTTTTCACCGTTAACTTCACCCAATTCATTCCGGTCGTCCCTGAACATTGACCCGCCCGATTTGGCAAAATCGCCGACAATAAAAGCAAGCAGCGCGAATCCAATAATAAATGCGAGAATCTTTCCCATCCTGTCCCGCAAAAAACCCATTACACCCATATTCGTAGAATATTATTTATACTGTTAAAAAGAGGGCGCAAGATACAACTTTTAGTAAAATTCTCAACACAAATTTTGCTTATACAAAGTGCTGGGAATTAGCAAGTAATTCCGCGGCGGAACGATTACTAAATTGAAGTACCGAATGGACGGAAATGGATTAAACGGCTGGCTATGGCATGCCGCGAAAAAGGAAAAAAACGAGTATTAACACAACCAGGCTAACAAGGTAAGCTATTACGGTGATGCGGTTGCTGTACTCATCCTGGTTTCGGCGAATGGTATAATAATTATACACGGCCAGCACAGCAAGCACTACCCAAAAAAACCAGTTAATATGGTTTCTGTCGGCAAATAAGGTAACAGCGACAGATAGAACAATAAAATTGGTAATAATAAGCAATATCGACTCGGGCGTATTATTATGATTACGCCTTCGTTTGAATATTTCTTCAGGAATCATTGAAACTTACTTAATTTCTTCATAGTCCACAAATTCTCCTTCAGAATCCGGTACTGTGCCTTTTTTTGATTCGGGCATATAATCAACCTTCACCTTACCCTGCGGTGGCGATTGGCTGTAATTTTGCTGACGATGCTGCTGCTGTTGCGCCTTATTAAGAACGCTTTGAAAAAACATAGGCACTAATATCCGGGCAAGGGCACGTATAATGTACCAAACTAATAATATGGTGAGCAGGAAACTGAGAAACTCCGGCATACTGGTTAAAATTAAACTACAAATATAAAATATTATAACGGCAAAATTGTTCGCTTATGATTTAGCCTCGCTTTTTGACATGGCGCTAACCGAATTTGTTACAAGGGAATTGATTTGAAAATTTGGCGATTTGAAAATTTGACAATGAGACTATTTTTCAATCTCACCAATTTCATTTTTAAATCTTAAAACCAACACGTTATCAAATTAAAACTTCTCCTCCATCATTTTTTCAAGCGCGAACATTTCGTCGCGCAACTTGGCCGCTAACAGGAAATCCATGTTTTTAGCGGCCGCCAGCATTTCTTTCTTTGTATTTTCGATAGACTTCTTCAAATCAGGCTTCGTCATGTATTGCACGATAGGGTCAGCAGCAAGCGTAACCACGTCGGCCTCGACATACGCTTTCTGCATACCGCCTTTAAAATCCATCACCGATGTTTGCTCCATAATCTCGCTGCGGGTTTTCCCGACAGTTGTCGGAGTAATTCCGTGTTCGGTATTGTAACGGATCTGGATATCACGTCGCCTGTTGGTTTCATCCATGGTGATCTGCATCGAATCGGTGATTTTATCAGCATACATAATCACCCGGCCCCGGTCATTACGCGCTGCACGGCCGATGGTTTGTATCAGCGAACGCTCCGAACGAAGGAACCCTTCCTTATCCGCATCCAGGATAGCCACCAGCGAAACTTCGGGTAAGTCCAAACCCTCACGAAGCAGGTTAATACCTATCAGCACATCAAACTCTCCAAGGCGCAAGCCCCGCAAAATTTCAACCCGTTCCAGCGTTTTTACCTCCGAGTGTATATAGCGGCACTTAATGCCCAGCCGGTCCATATATTTTGCCAACTCTTCGGACATGCGCTTGGTTAGGGTGGTAACCAGCACCCGGTCGCCCATTTTTACGGTTTTGTCTACCTCTTCAAGCAAATCGTCAACCTGGTTAATTACAGGCCGCACGTCAATTACCGGATCGAGCAGGCCGGTCGGCCGTATCACCTGTTCAACGACCACACCGCCCGATTTTTCAAGTTCAAAATCGCCCGGCGTTGCACTTACATAAATCGTTTGTGGTGCTAAGCGTTCAAATTCCTGGAAATTCAACGGGCGGTTGTCCAACGCTGCAGGCAGGCGGAAACCATAATCAACCAGCGATATTTTCCGCGAACGGTCGCCACCATACATCGCCCGTATTTGCGGTACGGTAACATGACTTTCATCAATTACCATCAAATAATCATCCGGGAAATAATCCAGCAGGCAGAACGGGCGCGCGCCGGGCTGGCGACCGTCAAAAAAGCGCGAGTAATTTTCAATGCCGGAGCAATAACCCAACTCGCGTATCATCTCCAAATCGTAATTCACCCGTTCTTCCAACCGTTTAGCTTCAAGAAACCGCCCATCGGTAATGAACTGTTTCTTCCTGGTTTCCAGTTCTTCCTGTATCGCCCAAATGGATTGAGTAAACCGTTCACGCGGCGCGACATATAAATTGGCCGGGAACAAAACCATATTCTTCATCTTCTCGATGGTTTTACCCGTTCCAATGTCAAAAGTGGTCAGTTCTTCGATATCGTCACCAAAAAAAGAAACACGATACGCAATATCCATGTATGCAGGGAAAATATCCACCACATCGCCCTTTACCCGGAATGTCCCGCGTTTAAAATCGGCGGTTGTGCGTGAGTACAGTATCTCAACCAGTCTATGCAAAAAAGCATTCCTGCTTATTCGTGTGCCAACAGCAAAACGAAAAACCGAATCCTTAAAATCCTCGGGGTTACCCATACCATAGATACAGGAAATTGACGATACGACGATAACATCCCTCCTGCCCGACATCAGCGCAGACGTGGTGCGCAGTCTTAGCTTTTCAATTTCCTCGTTTATCTGCAAATCCTTTTCAATGTAGGTATTTGTTGTTGGTATAAATGCTTCGGGCTGGTAATAGTCGTAGTAGGATACAAAGTAATTGACCGCATTTTCCGGAAAAAACTGTTTGAATTCGCCATACAACTGCGCGGCAAGGGTTTTATTATGACTTAATATCAGCGTTGGCTTTTGCGTTTGCGCGATAACATTGGCTATCGAAAACGTTTTACCGGAACCGGTAACACCAAGCAGCGTTTGAAAAGGGTCGTTATTATTAACACCTTCAACCAGCTGTCGGATAGCTTCGGGCTGATCGCCGGTGGGTAGATATTGTGATGTTAAATTGAAATCCATAGAGTTAGACAAAAATACGGTTTAGAGATTAGAGTTTGGAGGTTAGAGATTAGTTTTGAACCGCATAACGGTAACCTTTACGTTTCGATGATTTAATTACAAATCAAAGTTAGCAGCCAGTATTGACAACCTTATGTCAGTAGGAAGGTTTGATTTCGGATTTGGAAAACAAATAGTTTAATTTTGAGCCAATGAAATCCGAAATCAAATACAAACATATTTTCTTCGACCTCGACCACACCATTTGGGATTTCGACAGGAACGCGGAGGAAACACTCCACGAACTTTATGGCATTCACAAACTGGCTGATATTGGGCTACATTCGGCTGATTTATTTATTGAAACCTACACACGCAACAACCACCAGCTTTGGGCAGAGTATCATACCGGAAAAATAACTAAAGAAGAGTTGCGTGAAGCGCGATTTAAAAAAACGTTTATTGATCTTGGGGTACATCCCGACCTGCTCCCGGAAGGTTTCGAGGATGCGTATGTCATGCTTTGTCCCACCAAGACCCATCTGTTTCCGCATGCGCATGAAACATTGCAATACCTTCAAAGTAAATATGCCCTGCATCTGATATCAAATGGATTTAAGGAATCTTCTGAGTTAAAAATAGGCAATACCAATATCGGGCAGTACTTTCAAAACGTCATCATTTCAGAAATTGTTGGCGTAAACAAACCCGACAAAGCCATATTTGAGCATGCATTGAGTTTATCCGGCGCAACAAAAGAGGAAAGCCTTATGATTGGCGACAGTCTGGAGGCAGATGTTTACGGCGCTTTAAACTTTGGTATGGATGCCATTTACTTCAATCCTTTTAATTTACCAAAGCCTGATAACGTGCCCTTGCAGGTTACTCATTTAAAAGAGTTAACTTTAATGCTATGAATCCGGTTAAAGAAAGATTTGCCATTGACGCCGCGCTGGATAATTACCGTGCGCAACTGGATTCAATTCCGGACGACCTTTTTCAAACAACGCCTCCCGCCGGCGGCTGGTCTTATGCTGAAGTATACTCCCATATTTTATCGGCAACGCTGGGCTCCTCTATAGCTTTGGAAAAATGTGCCAATGGTACTTGCCCCTCAACAGAGGACGGCCCGACTTTCCTGGGCCGGCTAATGATGTTTACCGGCAGTTTCCCGCCCATAAAAGTAAAAGTCCCGGCGGCTATTGCGGCAAAAATGCCTGTTAGCAAGCTGAGCAAGGAGGAAGCAAAAAATTTATTGATAAAGTGCCGCAAACGCATTGATGATACCGTGCCGCTGGTTAAAGGCGCTTCGACCGGATCAAGGTTTAAACACCCGCGGCTGGGCATGCTCAATGCCAAACAATGGCTTAAGTTTATCCGTATACATTTAGTACACCATTTAAAGCAACTGCGCCGGATTGAAAAAAAATTCCGTGCAAATTGAAACCTTTTACATTTAACGCAGTCTTAACAGTAAGATAACCTGATAACCTGATATTTGTATAAAATTCCGCATGATGAATTTTGAGTTTGCATATATGGTAGTTGCAGGGTTGTTGTTCCTGGTAGGAATTTTTTACCTCAGTCCATATGAACTAAAGGTAAATGACGACGACGAGGAAGAATAATCGTTGCACACAAAATCAATCCCAATATACCGGTATCCCTTACCGGATGGAAATTTATCCCCCCAATTTTAATGGCAAAGCGTGAAGTTGATATCGTAGTTATATCCGACGTGCATTTAGGCACTTATGGCTGTCATGCCAAAGAACTGCTGAAATATCTAAAAAGTATTAAGCCAAAAATCCTCATCCTAAACGGGGACATTATTGATATCTGGCAATTCAGCAAATCATACTGGCCCGAAGCGCACATGAAAGTTGTGCGCCGGATATTGAAATTCGTTACTGAAGGCATTCCTGTTTATTATTTAACCGGCAACCACGACGAGATGATGCGAAAATTCAGCGACTTTACGTTGGGTTCGTTTCAGTTGCGTGATAAATTAATTTTAAATATCGATGGTAAAAAGGCCTGGATATTTCATGGCGATGTGTTTGACGTAACCATGCAGCACTCCAAGTGGCTGGCAAAACTGGGCGCCATCGGTTATGATACGCTTATCTTAATAAATAGTGTCACAAATTGGTTTCTGACGGCAATTGGCCGGCCGAAAATGAGTTTTTCCCAAAAAGTAAAAGCAAAATTTAAGGATGCTGTAAAATTCATCAACCAGTTTGAACAAACCGCTGCCGACCTGGCTATCGATAAAGCTTATCAATATGTGATATGCGGCCACATTCACCAGGCCGAAATCAGGGAAATGACGTCTACAGAAAAACAAGGGTCAGTAATATATTTAAATTCCGGCGACTGGGTTGAGAGCCTGAGCGCACTTGAATATAATAATGGTGACTGGACCATCTTTAAATATAACCCGAACGACTTCCACAGCGATATGGATGACGAGGACAAAACCGATTCGGAGGACCTGGATGCCAAACTGGATGTAAAAGTTTTATTAGAAAGATTTAAACAGGAAGCCGGTTAATTTTGTAATGTTGCAATATTAGTTCTGTTTCAAAGCTTTCTACCTTACAATATGCCAATGAAAATACTTTACGCCATACAAGGGACAGGCAACGGACACATTAGCCGTGCACGTGAAATTGTGCCTTTACTACAACAGCATGGCGAGGTTGACCTTTTGGTGAGCGGCACCCAGGCCGAAGTAAGCCTGGCTCAACCACTTAAATACAGGTTTCACGGGTTTAGTTTTGTGTTCGGCACAAATGGCGGGGTGGATAAGTGGGCAACTTATAAGATCATGAACTCGCGACAGCTTGTGCACGATATACGTACGCTGCCTTTAAAGCAATATGATTTGATCATTAATGATTTTGAGCCGGTATCTGCCTGGGCATGCAGGCTTCAAAAAGTGCCGTCGGTTTCTTTAAGCCATCAGTGCTCGTTTGTTTCCCCCAAAACGCCAAGGCCGCATAACTGGGATGTTGCCGAATGGCTTTTTAAATATTACTCACCCACCACCTACCATATCGGGTTTCATTTTGAGCGTTATGATAATTTCATCCATACTCCGGTAATCAGGAGCGAAATCCGGAATTTACAAATATCGAACAAAGGCCACTATACAGTTTATTTGCCTGCTTACGATGATAAGATGCTTACCAGGTTATTGAAAAAAGCAAATAACGTTCAGTGGCAAATTTTTTCAAAACGGCAAAAAACTTTTTATGAGGATGGCAATGTGCAGGTATTTCCAGTAAACAACGAATTTTTTAATAACAGTTTGGCCAGTTGTGAAGGCTTATTAACAGGCGGCGGTTTCGAAGGCCCGGCAGAAGCGCTTTTCTTGCAAAAGAAAGTATTGATGATCCCCATGAAAAATCAGTATGAGCAACAATGTAACGCGCTTGCTGCCTCAAGAATGGGAGTTCCGGTTATTCATGAAATAGACGACCAGTTCGTTTTTCATATCAATAACTGGCTAAATGATAACAACCGGGTACAAGTAAACTTTCCAGACGAAACCGCTCAAATAATTGATAACATGGTGAAATTATATGCGAAGCCACAGCCCGTTTTATCGTAACCATTTTTTTGTGTTAATTTCGTACCGCAAAAAAGGCTGGAATGATCAATGTTTTTAAGGCTCACAATCCGTTTAATATCTTTTGGCTGGTAATTTTACTGTTTGTATTGCGCGCCGCTTACTTGTTTCACGTTCCGGCACAGGTTGAATCCGACTTCTCGGGCCCTTTTACACGTTTATTGCTTCCCGCGCCTTCGCTGCACACTTTCACGCCGGCAACCAATATTTTAATAGCAGGCATTATTGTGTTTGTACAGGCATTATTGATTAATTTTTTAGTTAATCAATATAATTTATTGGGTAAACCAACCTTTTTACCGGCATTAATGTACATTACTATTTCGGGGCTTTTTACGCCATTTTTGATTTTAAGCCCGCCATTGATTTGCAATTTTTTAGTGATATGGATGCTCTTCAAATTATTCAGTTTTTACAAAAGCCACGACGCCAAATCATCGGCATATGACCTGGGCATGATAACTGCTGTCGGCTCCCTTATTTATTTACCGTTTAACTACCTCTTTTTGGCGATTTGGGCTGCATTGATGCTTTTCAGGCCATTCAATTGGCGCGAATGGATCGCCGGGATAATGGGCTATGCCACTATATTTTTCTTTTTAGGTGTATACTACTATCTGAATGATAATTTACCGTACTTTTTTACCACGTGGCTACCATTAGGCACAAAGTTTCCCGAAAGCATTCACATCAACTATTATAATTACCTCGTTCTAATTCCGGTAATCATAATATTGGTGCTGTGTTTTTTTAAATTGCAGCAAAACTTCTTTAAAAGCTATGTGCAGGTGCGCAAATCGTTCCAGCTGTTGTTTTTTGTTTTTGTATTAGCCGGAGTATCATTTTATGTGAAGGCTGCATTTCATTTGAATCATTTTTTATTGTGCGGCGTACCTGCGGCTATATTTTTCGCTTATTATTTTTTGTACGCCAAAAATAAATGGTTTTACGAATCGCTCTTCTTTTTACTGCTAATCAGCATTATCTATTTCCAGTTTAACACTTTTTAACTTTTAAATACGTTCAAATTTCGGCTGTTATATTAGTTTTGTACCATGAAGTTTGGAGTAGTCATATTTCCCGGGTCCAATTGCGACGAGGATATCATTTATGTATTAGAGAAATTATTAGGCCAGCAGGTTGTCCGTTTATGGCATAAAGACCATGATTTGCAGGGCGCCGAATTTATCGTGCTGCCAGGAGGCTTTTCATTTGGCGACTATTTGCGTTCGGGTGCAATTGCCCGTTTTTCTCCAATTATGCAGGAAGTAATACAATTTGCCGAGAAAGGTGGTTACGTGCTTGGTATTTGCAATGGCTTCCAGATATTAACAGAGGCCGGGCTATTACCAGGAGCGCTTCTGCACAATGAGAACCGCAAATTTATTTGCCGTAACATTTACATGAAGGCGCAAACCACAAATTCATTAATTACTGCTCAAATTGATCCGCAGCGGGCATTAAAGATACCTTTAGCGCATGGTGAGGGTAATTTCTTTGCTGATGCAGATGTTTTGAAGTCGCTGTATGACAATGACCAGGTTTTATTTAAATATTGTGATGAAGGGGGTAATATTACCGCAGAATCCAATCCTAACGGTTCGTTGCACAACATTGCCGGCATTTGCAACAAAGAAAGAAATGTATTCGGATTTATGCCGCACCCTGAACGCGCCGCTGACGCATTAGTGGCCAACGAGGACGGCCTTGCCATTTTTGAATCTATACTATCAATGGTTAAGGCCTGATGGCTTGTCCTGAACTAAATAGTCAAAAATCAAGTACAATCTTAACGTACTATTGGCGGGAGATATCGGTCAATAGTATAAACCGTTTTACAAATAATACCGGGGAATGACGCTTGTTATTGACATTGGCAATACATTCACAAAAATTGCGGTTTTTAAACAGGATGAGCTATTGCATGCCGGGCAATTTCAAACGTTGGATACAGATGTACTAATGAGTGCGGTGAGGATGCATCAAATCGATGAAGCGATCATATCCTCGGTGAAAAAAGACAAAGAAAAGTGGCAAGCTAAATTATCTGAAACTGTTCCGGTAGTTTATTTCAACACAACAATGTCCGGAAAGGTAATTAATCATTACCAAACACCGTTAACGCTGGGTGCCGACCGCTTAGCCGGCGTTATAGGAGCGCATCACTTGTTCCCCGGTATCAACAATTTGGTTATTGATGCCGGAACTTGTATAACCTATGACTGGATAGACGCGGACGGGAATTATTACGGAGGCAGTATATCGCCGGGGTTAAATATGCGTTATAAGGCTTTGAGCTACTATACGGCAGGACTTCCGGAACTTAGCGCAGACAAAACGTTCAGCGAAAGCTTTGGAAATGACACGACAACTGCAATACGTTCAGGAGTTCAAAATGGAATAAAATACGAGTTACAAGGCTTTATTGAAAGTTATAAAAAAGCGGGCGAAAACATGAATATCATACTTAGCGGAGGCGACAGTATTTTCTTTGATACCCTGCTAAAAAATAGCATCTTTGCCCCCTATGTAAAAAATGAACCATACCTGGTTCTTAAAGGATTAAATGCAGCTTTACAAAACAATAATGATTAAATATATAAGAATTTACATAACACTTTTACTTACTGTTATTACAATCGGAGCAATGGCGCAATCTACTGCAACGACTAGTTCCCCGTATTCAAAATTTGGCCTGGGCAATATTGATCCGGTGGCGCTACCTCAAAATATAGCCATGGGCGGCATAGGCGCTGCTGTGAACAGAATAGGTGGTTATAATAACATAAATGTGTTAAATCCCGCGTCGTACGGTACAATTGGCTTCACAACTATTGATGCAGGCATCTACTCAAATGTGGTTAGCCTGAGTCAAACAGGCCAAACGGGCACCACCGATGCTAATTTCAGGTTAAGCCATGTTGCATTTGCCATACCCGTTAGTAAGCGTTCGGCTTTGAGCTTTGGATTATTACCGTACAGCGAAATGGGTTACAATTATAAGCAATCGACCGGCCGTGGCTTTGGCTCCGGTTCAGCGGCGGATACCAATGTTGTAAATTATATTTACAAAGGAGACGGCGGTTTATCAAAAGCATATTTAGGTTACGGTTTTGGCTTAGGCAAACACTTGCTTATCGGAGCAAACGTATCCTATATTTTCGGCAATTTGCAGCAATTCAGTTCAACCGAGATACCGGCACTGTACGGAACATTAAATTCGAGGGTAGAGCAAAGCAATAGCATAGGTGGTTTAAATTACGATTACGGTATCCAATATTCATTTGATTTAGACCCGCAGAGACAAAAACATATTGTGCTTGGTTATTCTGCATCAGCTAATTCCCGGTTAACAGCTACAAATACGTATATAGTTAGTCAATATACCTATGATAACAGCGGCAATGAAAACCTTGCAGTTGATTCACTGATAAGCCGGCAGGGTGCGAAAAGCAAGATACAGTTGCCGCAAATCAACCATTTCGGCATAACATTCCAAAACGACCTTAAATTTTTAGTAGGCGTTGATTATTCAATGGGGAAATGGTCGAACCTTACAATAGCCGGCGCTAACGCAGGCCTTCAGGATAGTAAAACACTTAATGTGGGCGGCCAGTTCACACCTGACATCAATGCGCTGCATAACTATTTCGCGCGCACTGATTATAGGTTAGGTTTCATTTACGATCAAACTTATCTAAACATTAATAACACCAATATAACAAGGCAGGCAATAACATTTGGCCTGGGTTTGCCCCTATCGCCTAACAACTTAAGCTTTTATAAAGTGAATTTTTCGGCAGAGATAGGCCGGCGCGGCACTTTAGGTACTGCGCAAAACCCCTTGGTTAAAGAGAGCTACGTTAACTTTCACCTCGGATTTACGCTAAATGACAAGTGGTTCCAGCGTTACAAATTTGACTAATTTCATTTTGATGTATAGTCGGGCAAAAAAGCGAGGAATAATATATTTGCCGGCACTGTTAATCGGCGTGCTGTCGCTAAGCGCTTGCGAAAATTCTTTAAACGATATCAAAAAAATAGCTTCGAAAGAAGAAAACAAACCATTGTCAAGGTCAACAGGCGTTGAAATCATTTATAGCGACTCCGCTAAAGTTAAAGCCCGGCTTATAACCCCGTTAATGATTCAGCTGGAGGATAAGATAAAGCCTTATTCTGAGATGCCCAAGGGCGTAAAAATTATTTTTTACGACGATAACCTCAAAGAAAAGGGCACAATAGTGGCGGATTATGCCATACGCCGAGAAAAAGAAAACATCATTGAATTCCGCAAAAATGTGGTCGCTACAAATGCCCAGGGCGAAGTGTTCAAATCTGAAGAGCTTATTGACGACCAGGCCAACAAAAAACTTTTCTCAAATAAACCGGTGCAAATTACGATGAGCAATGGCAACGTAATGAACGGGATAAACTTCGATAGCAACGAAAGCTTGTATCCGTGGCACATCAATCAATCAACGGGTACATTTCACGTAACTGAAAACGCCGGGAAATGATATCGGGTAGCAAGGCGCAGTGCAGGTAAAACTGAAATGCCTGAACAATTGGTGTTGATACTTAATACTTACTACCAGATACTAACTACTTGATACTTATTCCTTCCTAATCTCATTCAAATTTCTATTTTTGAAGAATATAATTATCCCTTTTTAAAAAACTACGATGAATAATTGGTTCAAGCGGAATGGCATTCACTTTATAATTGCCGCAATTTTTTTGGTGATCTGCTTTATTTATTTCAGCCCTGCCTTCCAGGGTAAAACTTTAGGACAAAATGATGTAACGCGTGCCCAATCAACTCAAAAAGAGATCAATGATTATAAGGCAAAGGATACGACCATTTTATGGACCAATCAAATATTAGGCGGTATGCCGGCTTTCCAGATATGGGCGCCTTACCGCGGCAGTATTGCCACACATGTCGTTAATTTTTTAGATACTGTTTTCCCTACGCCTATTTACATCGTGTTCCTGCTGATGTTTGGCGCCTATTTTTTATTCAGCGTATTAAAGCTAAACCCATGGCTTGCAGCAGCTGGTGCGCTTGCTTTCACCTTTTCATCTTACAATATTATTTATATCGCCGCGGGGCATGCCAACCAGGAGTTTGCAATCGCTTTATTTGCGCCGATACTCGCGTCCATTATACTTGTTAAAAATGGCAGATATTTATTAGGCTCATCTTTACTGGCACTTTTCCTATCGATAGAGATAAAAGCCAATCACATTCAAATGACCTATTACCTGCTGATCGCTTTATTGATATTGCTGATAATTGAAATGATATTGGCTGTCAGGAGCAAAACCACAAAAGCATTTTATAAATCGTTAGCTTATATCGTTGCAGCGACGTTCCTGGCCGTATTGGTTAATGCATCAGCGTTATGGAGCACCTACGAATACAGTAAGGATTCCATCCGTGGTAAAGCAAATTTAACTAAAAATACAACCGAGGCTGGCAATGGCGTAAAGCGCGACTATGCCTATGAATTTAGCCAGGGCGTTGGCGAAACGCTGACTTTCCTGGTCCCTAATGCATACGGCGGTATTTCAAGAGGTTCAACCGGCGATGATTCGCATGTTGCAAAGGTGTTGATTGATAAAGGCGCCGACGCCGCACAGGCACAGAATGTAGCCCAGAGCATACCGCTTTACTGGGGCGAAAAACCATTTACCGAAGGCCCGTGGTATTTCGGCGCGGTCATCTGTTTCCTTTTTGTTTTTGGATTAATGGTTGTTAAAAACCCCATAAAATGGTGGGTGCTTGCTACGGTGGTCCTTACAATGTTATTAGCATTCGGCAGGAATTTCCCGCTGATATCCGATTTGTTCTTTGATTATTTCCCGCTATATAACAAGTTCAGGGCGGTTGAATCGATACTGGCTGTGACAATGCTTTGTTTCCCAATATTAGCGTTGCTCGCTATTAACGAAGCTATTGTTGATCCTGATAAAAAAGTACTGTTCAACAAAGCAAAAATCGCGCTTTATATTACTGGTGGCATCGCATTACTGCTTGCTGTATTGCCGGATCTTTTCCTTTCGTTTAGATCAAGCACACATCAATCCCTGATCGACCAGCTTACTCAGTTCACTCGCGGCGACAGCGCTTTGGCCAATGCCATTGCAAATGGACTCGTACAGGACAGAGAAGCTGCAGCACGTGCAGATGCTATCCGATCGTTGATATTTGTGTTGATAGGTTTTGGCTTGCTTTGGGCCTTTCTGAAACAGAAAATAAACGCTATTACTTTATCGATTGCGTTCCTGGCGATAATATTGGTTGATTTATGGACGGTAGACAAGCGTTACCTGAAAGACGACCAATTTGTTGAAAAACAAGAGTCACAAATTCCAAAACCAAGACCGGTCGATGAATTTATTTTGCGGGATACGGACCCAGACTTTAGAGTTATTGACCTCACGCAAAGCCTTAACACTGATGCGATTACTCCCTACTTTTATAAATCAATTGGCGGGTACTCGGCAGCGCGCATGAAACGTTATAATGAATTGATAGAAAATCAACTCACCAAAAGTGTTAACCACGATGTGCTTGATATGCTGAACACAAAGTATGTAATTAATGCAGATAAGTCGCAAAACCTGAATATGGTTGCGAATAACACAGCGTGCGGACATGCATGGTTTGTAAAAAGCGTAAAATTTGCGAAAAACGCAGACGAAGAAATGCAGGCAATCAGCAGCTTTTCGCCTAAAGATGAAGCCATTGTAGACCAGCGGTACAAAAACTTAACAGATAGCAAGTTACAACTTGGCGGCGACCCGAATGCTACTATCAAATTGGTTAAATATAACCCCGACCACCTGGTATATCAATCAGGATCCACTGCTGCTCAAATCGCTGTTTTTTCAGAGATTTATTATGATAAGGGCTGGAAAATGCTGATAGATGGGAAAGAACAACCATACTTTAGAGCTGATTATGTATTACGCGCAGCGGAGATCCCGGCAGGAAATCACAAAATCGAATTTATATTCCACCCGGCTTCATATTATACAGGCGAAAAGATTTCGATGGCCGGCTCTGTTTTACTGGTGCTGGCGTTAGGTGGCGCTGCTTTTAGCGAGGTCAGGAAGAAGAGGAAAGAAGCGCCAGTGAAGAAGAAATAGTTTAAATTGCAATAAGGGCCTTCGCTGATAAAGAAGGCCCTTATAATTATTTACAAGTAATTTGTAAATTTACATTATGAATCACCTTCTGGAAAGAATCACTATAGATACAGACATATGCCATGGAAAGGCGTGCATCCGGCATATGCGCTGGCCTGTAGAAGTAGTTATTGATTTGATTGCTTCAGGTATGACATTCGAAGCTATTTTAAGTGACCATCCGGAGCTGGAAAGGGAAGATATTCTTGCATCTTTAGCTTATGCAAAAATAACGCTGGCGGGTAAATCGTTATTAGAAGTGAATTAATGGACTTTTTGATTGACGTTCATTTATCTATAAGTCTTTCAAAATTCCTAAGTCAGCAATCCGAATGCACATCTGTTCATGTCAATCAAATCCTACAAAAGTGGCATACCCCTGATGCTGAAATTTGCAAGTATGCCGATACAAAAAATTTGGTTGTCATTACTAAAGACAGTGATTTCAAGAACTCCCATTTTATAAATAAAACACCAAAAAAGATAATTCGGGTGGCATTAGGTAATATTTCCAATGTCGATCTCATTCTTCTTTTTACCAAATATCTGCCTGTAATATTACCCTTATCAAAGAGGAATAATTTTTATATCGAAATAGATAACGAGCAAATTATAGTTAGCGATTGATCCTCCTTGTCATCTCTGCGCCTTAATGAACGGGTGATTTGCCATTTCAAGATTCTTCACTCCGTTCAGAATGACAAATTCGTTGAAATTAGGCTTTCAAATAGGGGATTCTACTTTACAACTCCTACAGCCATGATGTAACAATTAATCGTTCGTCCTTCTGTTCTTCAACCAATATTTCCCCAGGTTGAATGCGATTACCGTGTGGTTTAAAACAGTTGGAACAAGGCCATAATATCGTTTCATAATATCGAAACGCTCAAACAGGCTTTGACGGTGCTTAGCCTTTGACATCCCCCCTACCTGGTATTTTGCTACATACCGGTGCACATTGACAATTTTCGTTGCTTTTTTTGCCGCACGAATGATCCAGTCTATATCCGCGCTAAGCTGGTATCGCCGGTCAAAGGGTTCGGTTATTGACCTTCGGATATAAATAGCCTGGTGACTTACGCTCATGCCGTAATTGAAGCTTCGCCAGTTGAAATGCTCCGGTGCTTTGTGCCTGCGCTGGCCGAGGCTTCCGCCTTTGTCATTTATCATTTCCGTTTCGCCGTAATAGATATCGGCATCTGGGGCTGCGGCAAATACTTTCTCGACCGTATCATTTGCATAAAACTCATCGGCAGAATTCATAAACAGTACATAGTCGCCGGTGGCAAGCGCCAGCCCTTTATTCATGGCATCGTAAATGCCTTCGTCCTTTTCGCTAACGAGTTTTACAATACGTTCTTTATACTGTTGAATAATTTTCAGGGTTCCATCGGTTGATTGCCCGTCGATTACGATGTATTCAATAGCAGGATAAGTTTGATCGATTACTGACAACATTGTCCGCTCAATATCCGCAGCATTGTTAAATACTACCGTAATAACCGACAGTGTTGGTTTAAACCCGCTCATTTTAAAATCGATTGATAAAGGTCGATGTATTTTGCAGCCACTATTTCGTTAGTGAAGTTATCAAGCACTTTCTTTCGTGCGTTCGTAGCCAGTTCAACACTATTTTCGGCGTTGAAAACGTAGTGAATGCCCGCCGCGAAATCAGCAGCAGATTTAAACTCCGCCAGGTAGCCATTTCGCTTATGTTCAACCATGTCTGGTATTCCGCCTGTATTGAAGGCAACTACGGGCGTTCCGCACGCCAGCGACTCCATTACGGTATTAGGCAGGTTATCTTCTATAGCGGGCGTTACAAACACGTCAGCGAGGCTGTAAAGCTCAACGAGGTCGTCCTGAGATTGAATTAAATTCAAGTCGGACACTTTAAAGGGTAACGTGCCTGTATCAAAAGACTTATTCTTCCCGAAAATAACAATTTCAATATTTTGTCCGGCATAGTTCTTTTTCAGTTCATCAAGTGCCTCTACAAGATAAACGATGCCTTTACGCCTATCTGTAATGTTGGCTGCACCAAATAGAATAATTTTGGCATCAGGCGCAATGTTCCACTTCTTCCGTGCGGTAGCTTTGTCCTTGGGTAAAAACACCGCGGTATCAATAGGATTGGGTATAGTTTCGATGCGAAAGCCTTCCAACAAGGAGCTTTTACGTGCAACCCCAGCCAACCAATGACTGCAAGTCACGAAAACCATGTTTTTGGCATCCTTTAACATCTCCGATTTTCGCATCCAGCCTGTAAACGAAAGATCGTGTTCATTTTGGTCGCGCAGCATCCAGCAATCGCCGCAGTGACGTTCAAAATGGTCGCATTCTCCCGCGTAATGGCAGCCCCCGGTAAAGGCCCACATATCATGCAGCGTCCACACTACGGGCTTACCGGTTTGAAATAACTTCTTTAGGTCGTTAATGGAAAGGTAGCCGAAATTTATCCAGTGGAGATGCAGTACATCCGCACCTAAAATTTCATTGTGCTTGCTGATATCGGTCCCGGCGTTTGCTGTGGAGAATGCGAAACGCAGCGTTTTGTCTTTCGCTTTAAATAAAATGAATGGGATACGTTCGTATAATAAATCGAAACTGTTTTTTATCCTGTTAAGTAAACCCTTGCCGATGGAGCTTACGCGAGGCTCATTAGTCTTCTTTTCTTTTACAAGCAGGCCTGCATTAACCTCCCTTAGCGTTAGCGCTTTTAGCAGGCGCATACAGGCTACCGGCGCACCGCCGCCGGCATCAGATGTATTGATCAGGGTTACTTTCATCGGGCGGTGCTAATTATCCCGGCAATTATAACAATTCTAAAATGAAAACTTTACTTTTGACAACGCGGGATTGTATCCGTATTAACATTAACTAAACCCGGTTACCAGTAAAATGAATCCATTTGCTTACTTATTCCAGGATTGGCGGGCCAACCGTCGGAACTTTAAGGGGCAATTGGTCATGTTTTTATTCCGGCTGCTGCAGGCCTTTAACAAGTATACCATCACCAAGATCATATTTTTTCCCTACCTGATGTGGTACCGTTTCTGTATCGAATGGATATTGGGTATCGAATTGCCGCGGAAACTAACCATCGGTAAAATGCTTTCACTTTACCACGGCCAGGCGCTGGTGGTAAACAAAGGGACGATAATCGGCGAAAACTGCGTGTTAAGAAATTCGACCACCATAGGCCACAAGCAGCTGGCTGACGGCAGTTTCACCAAATGCCCCCGTATAGGCAACAATGTGGATATAGGCGCAAATGTTTGTATCATCGGCGACGTAACAATCGGCGACGACGTGGTTATTGGCGCAGGCAGCGTAGTGGTTAAAGATATACCTTCAAATAGTGTGGCCGTTGGTAACCCGGCAAGGGTGCTTGAAAAAGCACACAATAAAAAAATAGCTAAAACAGCTTAATAAATTAATGGAGCAAAATTTAACCGACCGGGCGTTCTGGAAATCGTTTTGGGAATCTAAAAAGGACGTCATCTTCCAGGTACCCGCTAATTATATTTTTGGCGATATACTGGCAAAGCTTATTGCCGAAAAAAACATCAAAACAGCTATCGAACTGGGCGGCTTCCCGGGATACTATGCGGCTTATTTAAAAAAGTATGCGCGCCTGGAAACTACTTTATTTGACTATTATATTCACGAGGGGCTAATAAATCAGCTGCTCGAAAAAAACGGATTAAAACCTGGTGATATCCAGATCATCGAAGCAGACTTGTTTACCTATCAACCGCAGAAGCTTTATGACCTGGTGCTTTCTTTCGGATTAATTGAACATTTTACAGATACCAAAGCAATCATACAAACGCATCTCCAGTTTTTGAAACCGGGTGGCGTTTTGTTTATCACACTGCCCAATTTTAAAGGCGTTAACGGGTGGGTGCAGCGTAAATTCGACCGGGATAATTATGACAAGCACAACATCGACAGCATGAACCCCCAACTGCTGGCTGGGTACTGCCGTGCTTTAGGCCTTGCCGAAGTTGAGTCGTATTATCATGGCCGGTTCAGCACCTGGCTCGAGAATCGGTCGCAGCAAAGCGGTGCGGTCAGGGGGTTGGTTAAAACCATTTGGCTTGCCGGAAAACTGCTTACCAAGCTTATTCCATTTGAAAGTAAAACGCTTTCGCCTTATATTGTGGTGAAGGCCGTAAAGTAATAATGATGTCTCAATGAAAAAACAACCTGAAATGATCCTCAAGGCTATTTCAGCATTAGTAACAAGCGCGGCAGTTTATCTAATTGTGCGGAGATTTTTCTTTTTGGATCTGGTTACTTCTTTAATGCCGGGCTGGCACATGACCACTAACATTTTTTCTGAAATTGGGTTGCTTTTAGCATTAGTCATGGCGTCAGTCTTGTTAATTTATTTGTTTTTGCAGCTGATTTATAAAATTCTCTTATCTATTACATCCAAACTCAAATAAAATGTTGCAGGCTCTGTCTGTCTATAACCATAAAGTAAAAATGCAACAAATTTCCACTTCCGTTGTCTTACTATAAAATCCAGATCATAACATGATAAAACGCCATACGATTTTACTTAGGGCAATATCCATTATCATAACATTTTATCTATTATACCTTATTGTTTCGGTACTCATTTACAACGATTTTCTTAATTCGATTGTACCTGGCTGGCATAAAACGGTGTATTCAATGGGCGAAGTTATAAGGATTACCATCCTGATCGGATTTTCGGCTATTATCACTTATCTATTGCACACGCTGATTTTTAGACTTCTTACCTTTCTTTGGCTTAAGGCCTACCCTGTTGCAGGGGGTACGGGGCGAAAGAAACCTTGAGAAATATCTATTTTTAAAAGACCGTTTATTACTTTTTAGAGCGGTACTTTAGCTGAAGCTGTTTAACAAACCGCAATCCCCTTTGGAGTAAACTCCCCTTACGATTTTTAAGGAAGTGTTTAATAGCCTGGTAAGCGCTGGGGTTTTCGCTAATTTCAGATGGGAATTGCGTAACAGGCTTTTTCGCTACCTGTACGTGGTACATGTTTTCTTTATTTGAATGAACACCCGTTCCATCATTCCCGATATTGTGTATCAGCGAAGTTGATGGGTTTAGCGTTAAGCCACCCTTTAAAAAGATAGAGGCGTACCAGCGTATGGCCCATGAATCATTTTTGCCGGCTTGAAAATCCGTTATCTGTTTCCAGAAGTTCATGGTGCCTTCTATCGAAAATTGATTTATTTTTTTTGTATCGAAGCGGCTGATAAGTTTATCGGCGTCAGGTTCAAAATCCTTCCAGGCCCGCGCCCATGTTGCCCATCCCCAGCTGGTAGCTGCCCTGAAAAAAAAAGTTTGCGGCAAACTTTTATCCTGCAGGTTATACATGTACGCACCAATGTGCATCACTTTGGGTTCGTCGGCATAACGGGTCAGCGCCTCGTTAAAATACTGGAGCGTATACGGCGACGAAACCAGGTCGTCCTCAAATACAATAACTTTGCCGTACTCATTGACCAATTGCGTTACGCCGCTAATGATAGAATTCGCGAGGCCGAGGTTTTCTTTCCGCTCTGTTACTTTCACTGCTTTAAACCCCTCCACCTTTTTTAACAGCTGGCGCACCTCATCCACCTTTGCCTTATCACTATCGGTTTTTGCGGCGTCTGAGAAAATAAAAAGGCGCGACTCATCCGCCAGTAAATTCTTTTGCAGGTAACTGAGCGTCCGCCGCGTATGCTCGGGCCGGTTATACACAAACAGGGCTATCGGGGCGGGGTTTTGCATTAAGTAATTGCTAATCTCTCTAATTTATGCGACTTTCACGAATTCACTTCAGCTTATCGGCCGTGTTAAAATATATCAACTGGTTTATCTGCCCTTTTGCATAGCACTGTATACGCATTTGCGAATTTTTCATCGAGCTTTTTGCCAAACAGTTTCGTCAGGGTGTTTTTGATGGCGAATTCTAACGATATTTTCAGGTCAGTTATAATTCCTTTTGCTTTTTTCTGATTGATGTAAGCATTGAATTTAGTTACTTCGGGCTCAATCATGGATGTAAGATCAGTTTCCACTTCAAAACCTTCGGTACCCAGCAAATAACGCAGCGATGTTGGCGTATAAACATTGATATGGCCGTATGCCAAAAAGTGTTTAATGCGTTTGTCAACACCTTTCCTGTAATCCAGCGGCACCTCGATCACGCAATGACGGGCGACACGCTTTATCTCGCGCAGCAAAAGGCGCTCGTGTTCAACATGCTCCAACACGTGCGACAGGATAATGAGATCGATACTGTTATCCTCAAACGGCAGCTTATATCCATCGAATAGCTGAACGGATAGCAAGTTGCTGATGTCCCTTGTCAGGATATGCCCCACCCCGCTTTCGGAAATCTCAACGGCATGGTATTCGGGTGCGAAATGCTGGTCGGACAGTAGTTTTAATATACTGCCGTCGCCGGCGCCCACTTCAAGCACCTTGCCGAAGGTATGGCCTTTGCAAACATCAATAATATGCTGCGCCTTATACTTAGCGCCCAGCATACGCCATGCTTCATCATGCTGCTGATAAAATTCATCGTAGGCATCCTTAACATTCCCGCTTATAATATCCTCGCTCATATTATATACCAAGACAATTATCCGGCCTGTAAAAAACTGATGTTGTTTTCCTGTAAAATAAACCGGGAGAAATGCCGGTGAATGGCAACTCCTTAAACCCGTTCTTTATCAGGAAATCAATTCCTTCTTTATAAAAATCCCGTTCCGAATCGTCCAATACAATTACGCCGCCGGGTGTAATAGCTTTAACGGCCTGTTTGCAGCAGTTTACACGGTCGCGACCGTCCACAATGATAATATCGAAAGTTTCTTCCAGCTTAACCGGCATCCGGCAATAATCGCCGTCGCGTACCAGTTCGCAATAAATCAGTTCGCTGTTTTCAGGCTTCGTTCCAAGTATTTTATCAAACCAATCCTTGTCGTGTTCAACTGAAACTACTATTCCGGCATGCCTCGCATAAAAATAGGTGGAGTTTCCCGAGCCAAATTCAAATACGGTTTGCTGTTTGTTTAGCCGGGGTTTGATGAAATCAATAAATGAGTATGTCACCCATGGTATCGGGTTTTTAAACTGGTCGACCGGCGACTGGCTGTCAAATGAATTGAACCAGCCTATCTCCTGCAGGTAACCTTTATCATTAAACGATAGCAATGAGCGCAGCCGCTTCTTACTGGTAAACACTTTAAAAAGCAGTTCTATTTTACTCATTTCTTAGTGATCTTTTGAGCGAGCGAAATTAAAAATAATGATTTAAACATCATTACGCCCTGGTTACTTGTTTTTGGGACAAAGATGATAAAAAAGGTGGCAACTGCATATGCAATTAGTGTTGCGTAGGCTGCTCCTATAATTCCGTATGCCGGAATGAAAAATATGTTTAGTACTATATTAATAATTGCCCCGACACCTGTTCTGAGCATTGATAGTTTGAAATATCCTTCAGCAATAAGGTATTGTCCGCTTGCACTTCCTAAAAAAACAAATACCCCGGCCCAAACATGTACAGCTAAAACAGGTGCACCGGTCCAGTAAGCAGGCTTATACAATAAGTGATAGATTAACCCCGATCCCAAGCTCATAACTAAAGCAATGCTCACACTTAAAACTACCATCAGGTCATACATATTTTGCAAACGCTTATAATAACGCGCAGGATCAGTTTTACGTGCATGCATAATAGCCGGAAACACCGATGTTACAATTGCAACCGGAATAAAATACCAATTCTCACTTAAACTGGCAGCGGTCATGTATATACCCAATTGGCTCGCTTTAAGATACATGGGGATCATTACCTGATCAATCTTCATGTAGATCGTAACCAGTATAGCCGAAAAAGCAAGCGGCCAGGAGTGTTTAAGTAAATAGCCTGTTATACGGCCATCATATTTCCAATTGAGGATATGGTTATTATTCCTTTTATAAAGTATAATATAGCCTGCCGCCAATAACATAGCATCAAGCAGCAATGAATACACGAACCAGATCAAAGGCAGCTTCAACAGGATAAACACCAATTTGATCAAAGCAGATAAAATGTTACCCAATACCTGCACATACATGATACTTTTCCCCTGCACCTGCGACTGAAAAAAGCTGTCGATAATATTTACAGACTGAATGACTGAGCTGAACGCGACAATTAAAACATAACTAAACGGCGTTTCGAGCGGCTTTACTGCGGTTAATAACATATAAGCTACGTACACTAACGGGAGCGTTAGAATACCAGCCGCAAGCCGCAACCAGAAAGCAGTACCCAGCAACGTATCTTTTCTTTCGGGATGATTTAGTAATTCCCGGGTAATAAATCCATCCAAACCCAGGGCCGCTACAGCAGCCGAAAAAGTGACAATGGCCATCGGATAATTCAATATCCCAAATTGCGCCGCCGAAAGATATCTTGAAAGGAGGACACTATTGATTACAAACTTAACCAGCATGCTGCCTACACGCGCTATTAACAACCACCCCGTATTTTTGAAATACTTTTCAAATGCCTGCTGGTCAAAACCTGGGATACTGGGGAAACGCATATTTTCACAAATGTATTAAAAAACACAAAGCATCCCGTTGTCGCGGGATGCTTTGCGTTTTTTAAGTTGATTGGGTTTATTAAGTTGATGTGGTGAGTGGTTTAAATTTTTCAACTTAATCAACCACTCTCTTGTTCAACTCAATCAACTATTATTGATTAACAAACTTCTTGGCGTTAATCTTGCGCTCGTTTTCGTTCAGGAATATTTTGCGTAAACGAATATTCAGAGGGGTAACCTCGATATATTCATCGGCTTGTATGTATTCCATTGATTCTTCAAGTGAAAATTTGATGGCCGGCGCAATACGCACGTTGGTATCGCTACCCGAAGCACGCATGTTGGTTAACTGCTTGCCTTTGGTAAGGTTAATAACCAAATCGTTATCGCGAATGTGCTCGCCTAATACCTGTCCTTCGTAAATATCCACTCCCGGGTCAACATGGAAACGGCCTCTGTCCTGTAATTTATCAATCGCGAAAGCGGTTGTTTTACCGGTATCCATTGATACCAATACCCCGTTTAAGCGGCCAGGGATAGTCCCTTTCCATGGCTCGTAGGCTTTAAACCTGTGCGCCATAATCGCCTCGCCTGCTGTAGCAGTAAGTACGTTATTACGCAAACCAATAATACCACGTGCAGGAATATCAAATTCTAAATGCTGTAAGTCGCCTTTTGGCTCCATAACCAGCAGGTCGCCCTTACGCTGGGTTACCAGTTCGATAACTTTACCCGCTACATCACCCGGTACGTCAACGATCAACGTTTCTATCGGCTCGCATTTAACGCCATCAATTTCTTTAACGATTACCTGCGGCTGACCCACCTGTAATTCGTAACCTTCGCGGCGCATGGTTTCAATTAAAACTGATAAGTGAAGAATACCACGGCCATATACCAGGTATGAATCCGGCGACTCGGTTTCAACAACCTTAAGTGCAAGGTTCTTCTCCATTTCTTTGTAAAGGCGGTCACGCAGGTGACGTGAAGTCACAAACTTTCCTTCTTTACCAAAAAACGGCGAAGTATTGATCGTGAACAGCATGTTCATGGTAGGCTCATCAATTTTGATTACCTCTAATTGCTCAGGGTTTTCAAAATCGGCGATGGTATCACCTATGTCGAAACCTTCAATACCCACTACTGCACAAATATCACCCGAACTAACAGATGTTGTTTTTACTTTACCAAGCCCTTCAAAGGTGTAAAGCTCCTTTATTCTTGATTTTTGGATCGTACCATCACGTTTTACCAATGATACCGGCATATTTTCTTTAATGGTACCGCGCGCAACACGTCCGATTGCGATACGGCCAACAAATGATGAATAATCCAATGAGGTTATCTGCATCTGCAAAGTACCTTCACTGATTGGCGCAGGAGGAATAGTTTCCAATATCGCGTCCATCAACGGGAATATATTATCAGTCGGAACTTTCCAGTCGGTATTCATCCAGCCTTGTTTTGACGAACCGTATATTACCGGGAAATTCAATTGATCTTCGGTAGCCTCAAGGTTAAAGAACAACTCAAATATTTGTTCATAAACCTCTTCGGGGCGACAATTTTCTTTATCAACCTTGTTTACAACAACAATGGGTTTTAAGCCCAATGCCAACGCCTTTTGCGTTACGAAACGGGTTTGGGGCATAGCGCCTTCAAACGCGTCGCAAAGCAACAATACGCCATCAGCCATTTTCAATACACGCTCAACCTCACCGCCAAAATCGGCGTGACCGGGGGTATCAATAATGTTTATTTTCACATCCTTGTACCGTACCGAAACGTTTTTCGAAACAATGGTGATGCCGCGTTCGCGCTCCAGGTCGTTGTTATCCAGTATTAAGTCACCGGTTTGCTCGTTGTCCCTGAAGGTAGCACAGCTGTGTAAAATCTTATCAACCAATGTAGTTTTACCGTGGTCAACGTGTGCGATAATCGCAATATTTCTTATTTTTTGCATGGAAATGCGCCTCTAAATTTGGCGCAAAGGTACGGATATTTACCTAAAAATTAAAGCATTCGCAAGTAATTGAATTAAATAATGATATGATGTTAACAAACACCGGCGTATTATTAACCAAAAGTTGGCCGCTCTTCCCTTTGATCCATTATTGAATTGACTAATTTTATAGGATCATATTCCCAAAAACATGGCAGCTAAATATAACTACAACCAGCAAATGAATATCAAGTACGGGCACCTTGAAGTGATCGATGTGCCTGAAATCGTTGCAAATAACATAGAAAAATGGTTTAACCAGACCCTTACGAAAGTAAACGACAGTGTTGCCCGAATCGGCATTGTTGAAGGTGAATACCACTGGCATAAACACGATAATGACGACGAGTTTTTCTTTGTGCTTGAAGGAAAACTGTTTATTGACTTTGAAGATAAGACAGTTGAACTGGGGCCGATGCAGGGACTAACTGTTTCAAAGGGCGTTATGCACCGCACCCGTGCGCCAAAAAAAACAGTGATGCTAATGGTTGAAAACGCAACAATCGACCCAATAGGCGACTAAGCGGAATAACGAAGAGGCACTTCCTTCACAATTATTGGCTTAAACCAAACAGGCCTGGACATAATGCCAGGCCTGTTGATTATATATTGCAGCAAGTAACGCCGCTGTTTAAAAGTTTATAAGCCAAAAGCTTGCTTTACTTTGTCAACGTAATCCAATTTTTCCCAGGTAAATAATTCTACCTCTTTATTAACTACACGGCCTTCGGGGCTTACAAAGGTTTTGGTAACTGTTTTACTTGGTTTACCGAAGTGGCCATAAGCCGCAGTTTCGCTGTAGATCGGGTTACGCAGTTTAAAGCGGGTTTCGATAGCATAAGGTGTCATATTAAATATGGATTCCACCTTTTTCGCGATCTCGCCATCTGTTAAGCCAACTTTTCCAGTCCCGTAGGTATTTACATAAATTCCCATTGGCTGGGCTACACCGATTGCGTATGATACCTGTACCAGAACCTCGCTGCAAACACCGGCAGCTACCAGGTTTTTAGCGATGTGGCGCGTAGCATAAGCAGCCGAACGGTCAACCTTTGAAGGGTCTTTACCCGAAAACGCGCCACCACCATGTGCGCCTTTTCCGCCGTAGGTATCCACAATAATTTTACGACCTGTTAAACCGGTATCGCCATGCGGGCCGCCGATCACAAACTTACCGGTAGGGTTAATATGATATTTGATGCCATCGCCAAAGAAGTGCGCATATTTTGCATACTTAGCTTTTACACGTGGTATCAGCACGCTGATGATATCCTTGCTGATTTTCTCGAGCATGGTTTTCTCTTCGTCAAAATCATCATGCTGCGTTGAAATTACGATCGCATCGATACGAACCGGCTGGTTGTTATCGTCATATTCCAAAGTCACCTGCGATTTCGCATCGGGACGCAAATATTTAATATCGGTGTTTTCGCGACGAATAGCGGCAAGTTCAAGTAATAATGCATGAGCGATATCCAGTGCCAACGGCATATAATTATCGGTCTCGCTGGTTGCATAGCCAAACATCATACCCTGGTCGCCGGCTCCCTGATCCTCTTTTGCAGTACGTTCAACACCCTGGTTAATATCAGGTGATTGTTCGTGAATTGCAGATAATACAGCACAAGAATTGCCGTCAAACATATATTCGCCTTTGGTATAGCCAATTTTGTTGATCACTTCGCGGGCAATTTTCTGAACATCGAGGTAAGCTTTCGATTTCACTTCACCACCTAAAACCACCAGGCCAGTTGTAACCAGCGTTTCGCAGGCAACTTTCGAGTCGGGGTCAAAAGCTAAAAAATGATCGATCAATGCATCCGAGATCTGATCCGCAACTTTATCAGGGTGACCTTCAGATACGGATTCCGACGTGAATAAATAAGACATAATTTTTTACTGATAAATTTTTAATTAATCTGAGCTGCAATTATTTGCGCTGTTTCAAAAAAATGAAAGAAGAATTTACAGGAATCCGCGGTAAAAAGAAGCATGGCTTTAGCACTTTTTTACGTGGTTGCAATCCAATCCCTGCTGTTGGTTTCGGCAAGGAAAATTAAATCAGTCCACTTTCAAGCCGCTAAAATAAAACAATTTTCACAAAGCCGAAAATAGATTTACTTTTGCCGGAAGAAATTTTATCTGGTTGGAACGGAAAGCTTTATTTATAATAAACCCTATTTCGGGAGGAAAGAAAAAGGACGATGTTCCGGATTTGATAAAAAAGCACCTTGACACGGGTATAAAAGCCACGTTAGTTTATAGCGATGGCCCTGCCCATGCCCGTCAACTTGCGAAGGAAGCTTCTGACAAATTTGATATCATAGTAGCTGTTGGCGGTGATGGAACCGTAAACGAGGTGGCTTCGGCTATTGTTGGAACGGATACTATACTTGGAATTATCCCCTATGGTTCAGGCAACGGGCTATCACGCTTCCTGGGCATTTCTATGAACGCTCCAAAGGCTATTGCAGCGCTAAATACCAGCCGCATTGAAACAATCGATTCAGCAACTTTAAACGGCAGGCCGTTTTTTAACATGGCAGGCATGGGGTTTGACGCGCACATCAGCGAAGTTTTCTCCCACGGAAAAAAACGCGGTTTTATTACCTACCTTATTTCCTCGATACAGGAATTCTCAAAGTACAAGCCCGAAACTTACGATATTGAGGTTGACGGTGCGCTTTACAAACGCGAGGCTTTTATGCTAAGCTTTGCCAATTCATCACAGTACGGTAACAACGCGCATATTTCACCCAATGCTTCTGTTCAAGACGGTTTACTGGATGTGTGTATCATAAAACAGTTCCCGTCGTGGCGGCTATTTGAAATGGGCCTGCGGATGCTTACCAAAACAACAGAAAATACCGGGTTCCTCGAAATTGTAAGAGGTAAACATATTCGCGTTAAGCGTAATAGCCCTGGCCCTGCTCACCTTGATGGCGAGCCCCATATATCCGCTGCCGAAACAGAAATTATACTGGTACCAAATTCGTTAAAAGTTATCGTAGGCGATTATAAGCCAAAATTAAAAAGCTAACAGCCAAAATAATTTAAGGCGAATAAACGATCATTTCTTTTTTTGACTTTTTAATTTTGAACTTTAATTTTACAAATCATGTCGAAAAAGAATTTTACTGGCGTGGTATATTCCACTGACCCTGATTTTCAATACCAGGAAGCTAACAGCAGTTCTGCAAATACATTACCACCGCAGCAGCAAAATCTTAAAATTTATCTCGACCGTAAAGGCGGTGGTAAACTTGTAACGCGGATTACCGGGTTTATAGGTGCATCTGCCGATTTGGACGCAATCGGTAAAAAGCTAAAAACCAAGTGCGGTGTTGGCGGTTCAGCCAAAGATGGCGAAATACTAATTCAGGGCGATTTCAGAGACAAGATACTTACCCTGCTTACAACCGATGGGTATAAAGCAAAAAAAGCCGGCGGGTAGCTCAGTTTGCAGTTTTGAGTTTGCAGTTTGCTTAAATATTACCCCGGGTAAAGATTAGAACGTGAAACAAAATAAACAATTGTAACTTTAGGCTATATGCTGCCATTGTTAACCTCTGCACAGATCCGCGAAACCGACGCTTATACCATTTCGCACGAACCCATTTCGTCGCTCGATTTGATGGAGCGCGCGGCGAAAGCATTTGTGGGCTGGTTTATTAATCACTTTCCCGATAAGGCCAAATCAATAACCATTTATTGTGGTACCGGGAATAATGGTGGCGACGGTTTGGCTATAGGCCGGATGCTCAACGACCATCATTACAAAGCCCTAAACGTAAAAATTGCCCGCTTCAGCGAAAAGTATTCCGACGATTTTAACGTGAATTTTAACTGGCTGAAAGAAACCAATGTGCCATTATCGGAGATTGCTACAGGAGGGAATCTGCCTTTTGAAAATAGTGAAATTATAATTGACGCCTTGCTGGGAACAGGCTTGAGCAAACCGCTCGAAGGCGACTATAAGCGCCTGGTTGGCCATCTGAATAGCCTGCAAAAAACTATTGTAGCCGTTGACGTGCCGACCGGTTTTTTTACAGATGGTGTAATTCCACAAAATGCAACAATTCTTGAAACTGACCTGGTCATTACTTTCCAGGTGCCGAAAATTAATTTTTTGCTGCCTGAGTCTGCCCCGTATATAAAATGCTGGGAGGCAGTAAATATCGGGATCAATGAACAATTTATGCGGTCGCTAAATTCGCCGTATGGGGCAATCGAAGAAAGGGACATCAGGAAAATGCTGCGGCCTCGGGCTAAATTTACCAATAAGGGAACTTACGGGCATGCCCTTATTGTTGCCGGACGGGCGGAAACTATGGGCGCAGCGCTATTGTGCACATCCGCCTGCGCATACACCGGAGCGGGCCTGACGACAGCATGTGTGCCCGGCAGCGGTTTAGCCGCTTTAAATAGTTACATGCCGGAGGTTATGGCATTGGTTAGGAATGAGTCGGAAATACCGGAGATTGACTGGGACAAGTTTACCACGATGGGAGTTGGACCAGGGTTGGGGACAGGTGAGGATGCGCTTAACTTGCTTACCGACATTTTAACCAATTTCAAGAAACCGGTTGTATTAGATGCCGACGCTTTAAATTTATTAGCTGCACATAAACATCTTTGGCGCGAAATTCCGGAAAAGAGTATTTTGACCCCGCATGTGAAAGAATTTGACCGGTTATTTGGCGACCATGACAGTTGGTGGCAACGCATGCAAACCGGCATTGAGAAAGCCAGGGAGCATAAAATTTATATCGTGCTTAAAAACGACTATACGTTAATTATATCACCCGACGGAAAGATTTATTTTAACACAACCAGCAATCCCGCAATGGCTACCGGGGGCATGGGTGATATTCTTACCGGCACTATTACCTCCCTGCTTGCCCAAAAATACCCACCGGAAGAGGCCTGTATTATCGGAACCTACGTTCATGGTAAAGCCGGTGATGAATTGGCCCTGCCTAACAGAATGAATGTAGTACTGCCCGGAAAACTTACAGCGCATTTGCCCCTGACTATGGCGAAACTAATGGCATAAAAAAGGCGGTAAGTATCGTACCGCCTTTTTTCAAAAATTAACTATTAACTGATCTTATAAAGAACTAAATACTCAAATTGTATACGGATTTAACATAGTATTATTAAATCTGCTTATCAATAGGACGTTTAGGGGATTGTATTAGTTACAAGTAACCGATTAATTGGGTTTATTTTACGATAATATTATCACTACCAACAACTTATGTTGCAGCATTGTTTTAACAATTTATTAAAAGTTGTAAAAAAGTTATTAAATAACAGGAAAAGGGAATTGCGGTCTTTATAATTTCCAGATGAGGTTAAAACTGGCCGATAACCATCATTTGGTCCATAGTAGGCTTTGCGCTGCCTCCGCGTGGCTCCAGTGTTACAGCAAACGCATTGGCCGAAGCAACAGATTTCATCTCTTTCATATCGGTGGTATCGCTCCCTCTGTCAAAAACACCCAGGTCAACCGGTTTACCGGCAACAAGCGCCCATAGCTGGTACTGGTGACTTTCGTCATTAACCGGCATCTTTATAGAGCGCATATCTATCCATACCTTTTTCTTAACAGGGCTCCAGGCAACAGTAACCTGCGCCGAAGGATCTTTTTTAGTACCCCGTAATTTCATAAACTTAAACGATGCATCCTCAAATACCTGCAATTTCCCCTCTACAAAGTTCACCCGGTTAGCAAAATGCTGTTTAGCTGTTGTCAACACCGCCAATTGGGTATTTGAATCCTGCAACCTGTTATATAAAGCTATCAGCGCAATAGTGCTGGCAAGCAACAGCGCAAGGCACGCAGCAAACGCGTATTTGTAAAAGTTATAACTCTTTTGCACAGGCATCGCAACAATATTGCCGGCCGGCGCGTCAGCTCTTGCCGTTTCAAAATTGCGGTCGTCGGCAAAATTCGTAAGCATACTATTCAGCACCCTGTCACGTAAATTAGCAGCCGGCTCAATCGCATTGCTTTGCGCATATAGTTCCATTGACCGTTCAATTTCACTGAGCTCAGCCTTGATAGCAGGATGTTTTAAAGCCATCTCTTCCACCTGTAGCTTTTCGTCCGGAGTCACATCTCCCAAAACGTAAAGCTCCAAAATGCCCGATTCTATATATGTCTTTATATCTTCCACTTCAATTAAAATGTTTTCTGAGCTGCTGAACAGCCATTCGTAACCTTGTTTTTATAGTACCTAACGGAACGCCCAATTCATCAGCCGCCTCAACATGAGTATACCCTTTAAAGTACACCAGGTCGAGAATTGACTTTTGTTCAGGCTTTAGCGTTTCAACTAATTCTCTGACGCCAAGCAGCTCAGGTTTGTAAACCGAGTTTCTTTGTTCGTCGATTATAGTTACGTTGTTTTCGATGTCCTGGTTTTTATTTTGATTTTTATAGTCCTTCGACCGCACCTTATCAATGGCCATATTGCGGGCAATATTAACCATCCAGGTAAATAAACGCCCTTTATCGGCGCTGTAGCTCGAAAAGGAATGCCATATTTTTACGAATGTTTCCTGCAGCGTATCTTCGGCTATTTCTGTTTCTACGACTATGCGCGAAATAATACCAAACAGCGAAGCTGAATACATATCATACAGCGCTTCCATCGCAATTTTTTCTCGATTCCTTAATGCACGCACTAATTCGTCTTCGGGGAGTGATATTTTACCTGGCCTGCTCAACGCGATGAAGATAGAGATGATTTATCAGATTTCAAACAGGTGTTTTTCGGCATGATAGGATGAGCGCACCAATGGGCCGCTTTCAACATATCTGAATCCTTTTTCCAAACCAATTTCTTTCAATCGGGCAAATTGGTCGGGATGTATCCAGTCGATTACAGGGTGATGGCTCCGGGTTGGCTGCAGGTATTGTCCTAATGTTAAAATTTGAACACCCGCCTCCAGCAAATCATCCATTGCTTCAAACAAATCGTCTTCGGTTTCGCCCAAACCAAGCATTATACCCGACTTTGTACGCAAGCCCGCCAATGAAACGTGCTTTAAACATTCCAGGCTGCGGTCGTATTTCGCTTGTATGCGTACTTCACGGGTTAAACGCCTAACTGTTTCAATATTATGTGATACTACCTCGGGCCGGGTTTCAAGCACGCGCTCCAGGTTTTCCCAAATCCCCCTGAAATCAGGCAGTAAAGTTTCCAAAGTTGTTTGCGGGCTTTCGGCACGTATAGCGTTAATTGTTTCGGCCCATATAATTGATCCGCCATCTTTCAAATCATCACGGTCAACCGAAGTGATTACGCAATGTTTTACCTGCATCAGCTTAACTGAATTAGCCACGCGGCTGGGTTCGTCAGTATCAACGGCAAGCGGCCTCCCTGTGGCAACCGCGCAAAACGAACACGACCGGGTACATATGTTACCCAATATCATAAAGGTAGCTGTTCCCGCACCCCAGCATTCGCCCATATTGGGGCAATTTCCGCTTTCGCAGATGGTATGCAATTTATGGGTATCAACAAGGCTGCGTACATGGGCGTAGTCTTTACCAACCGGTAGCTTTACCCGAAGCCAGTCGGGTTTGCGTTGAGGTTGGCTAACAGGAACTACCGGCAAATCAATCATGATACAAAAATAGTTAAAAAGGTTGTAAAGTTTGAACTACTGGCACCAAACAAGCTGTTTCAAACACAAAAATGACAGATAAAAAGTTCAAAACACAAAGTTTAGCGTTAGCTTTGTTTTATACAAATTTGATTTAAGATGGCAACTATAGAAACGGTTTATTTAGGCGGATTACGGACTGAAGCTACACATGTGCAATCGGGCACTAAGATCATTACCGATGCACCTGTTGATAACCAGGGAAAAGGCGAAGCTTTTTCACCCACGGACTTGTTATCAGCTTCGCTGGCGAGTTGCATGCTGACTATAATGGGCATCAAAGCCCGCGCTCATAATATCGATATCGACAACACCAAATGCTCGGTCACCAAAATCATGGCTGCCGACCCGCGCCGTGTAGCCGAAATTGTAATCAGTTTTAAATTTCCGAAACAATATACCGAGCAGGAACAATCCGTGTTAGAACGTGCCGCCCTTACCTGTCCTGTTTATTACAGTGTTCACGAGGACCTGAAAAAAACAGTTGATTTTGGATGGACGGTTAAGGAAAAAGCGGAGTTATAAAATTGACAGCTCTTTAAAATGCCGATTAACTAGCGGTTTATATTGTCCTAAAACTAACACAAGGTGTTAACTTTAGTGACATTAATTGTTCAAAACAGCTAAAGCTTCTTCTACCGAAATTTCTCCATGAGAAAGATCGAGTATACATGATCCGTTTTTGATAAGCAGCAATTGGGGTGATTCGTGATGAACCTGAAAATCGTCGGCGATTTGGTTCGATAACGAACGATACTTAATAAGATCTAAAAAATAAAGCGGCAGATGTCCGGGTAGTTTATCCCAGTCCATTTCAAACCGCTTTTTTACCATCATACTAATCGAACAGCGCGTACTGTGTTTAAATATTACGCTAAAATTCTGTTGATTTTTTATAGCCTCTATCTGGTCTGCTGTTTCGAGAGTCGTCCAATTCATAAATATAAATAAGCCCTTATGTGCTTATAACGCAAAACAGCAGATTTCCAGGTTAAGTTCACCATTAAATGTCAAAATATGACATTTACCTGTTAGCGGCCGCTTTTTGGATACGAAGCGTACGCAGGGCATAATCTATCTGAACATGAAGATAAGCTGCCTAACAATAAAGAAAAAAGAGCGATGTAAATTAATTTTTTCATCAGATTAATTATTTATGATATAACTATTTTAATGGCATTCAAAAAGGATACCAATTTTTTAAACTGCAAACACACAGGGATTGGTTGGAGTTATCGTTAAACGTAAATTAGTTGTTTAAAGTTACATAAAAATGGGCCATCTTTATGGCAGTGACAGCCGCCTCGTCTCCTTTATTGCCATGCTTGCCTCCGGAACGGTCAATAGCTTGTTGCTGATCGTTCGTAGTTAACACCCCAAAAATTACCGGTTTTGAATATTTGATTGCCACATTGCTCAAGCCGTTTGCCACCGCGTTACAAATAAAATCGAAATGCCGGGTTTCGCCCTGAATGACGCAACCAAGACAAATTACCGCATCGACTTCATTTCCCTGCAATAAAATATCCGCAGCAGAAGTTAGTTCGAAGCTGCCGGGAACATAATATGAAAGGATATTTTCGGGAGCCGCGCCATATTTAATCAGGCTGGCACAAGCCCCTTCATAAAGCGCGTTGGTAATTTCGGGATTCCATTCGGCCGTGATAATCCCGAAACGATATGGTCCGGCAGAAGGAATTTCGGCAGGGGAATGATCTGACAAATTTTTTAATAAAGTAGCCATTTTGGGGAATTACGAATTTTGATTTACGATTTTAGAATTGTTAACGGCAAATTAAATTCACCTACGATTTAGTAAACTTAAACTATTTAGTCGGGTTAACTTATTAAAAAAATCGCAATTCGTAAACGGCGAGCCTCAATCCAATTACATTTTTGCCTCTATACGGGCAATATATTCGTCAATATTTTGTGACTGAATACTTTCAGGATATTCGGTTTTTATCCTCTTGTAAGTTTCATCAGCCGATTTATTATCATGCTGGGCTTCGTAAACTAAACCAAGTTTTTTTAAATACAACGGCGTTAAAAATTTATTTTTTGCTTTGTCGGCGGCCTTTTTGAAATATGTCGCAGCCTTGTCATAGTCTTTCAATTCAACATATGCATCCCCGGTACTGCCAAGCGCTTCAGCGGCAACCATAACATCGCTGCCACGGTAATTGGTTAGTTCGTCAATGGCTTTTTGATATTCGCCTTTATTTAAATAAGCTGTCCCAAGGTAAAAATAAGCCAGGTTAGCTGCTTTGGTATTGCTGTAATCATTGATGATTTTTTCAAATCCAGGATAACCTGCATCGCCGTTTATAGCTTTATCCCAATTCTTTTTCTCCCAAAAATCCTGCGCAACGTGCATTTGGTTTGCAGCGGTAATTTCACGTGGGGCGATATATAATTTCTGATAAGCAATATATATCATAACCATGGCTACGATGGCGACGCCTATAAATATCAAGCTTTTTTGATTTTCAAGAACAAAGCTGCTTGTTTTTCCTAAATCTTTATTTTCAACTGGTGCGCCGTTAGTCGCCTTGGTCTTTGACATTTGTATTCTAAAATTAAAGTTGGCAAAAATACGGTTTTCAAATTTTTTAACAATACCTTTTGGATTATATTTTTGAGGGGCCCTAAAACCGGGAAAATCCGTAAACCGGAAACGCTGCCATTTACGGCTAATTCCATTTGTAATTATTGACAAATAATTGGAATAGAGCCATAAAGACAACTTTGCAATCCGCCGCAGGTAAACCAAATTTAACACGCATAAAAATTTTCTTGCGGACTTTCAGACTTTCCAGCCTTTCGGACTAAATCTAATCACTAAATTTGACCACTCCTTATGTATCTAAAGCAGCTATCGGTAATTAATTTTAAAAACTATGCAGAGGCCGGGCTGTCGTTCAGCGATGGGGTAAACGTGTTTACGGGCGACAACGGCGCCGGTAAAACCAATTTGCTGGACGCTATTCATTACCTTTCGTTATGCAAGAGTTATTTCAACCCGATCGATAGCCAGCAAATAAAGCAGAGTACCGATTTTTTTATCATAAACGGCAATTTCCTTAAAAACAACCACAAGGAAGCGGTTTCATGCGGGGTTAAACGCAATCAGAAAAAACAATTCAAACGCAATAAAAAGGATTATCAACGGCTTGCCGACCATATCGGTCTGTTTCCCCTGGTAATGGTTTCGCCCTATGATATCAGCATTATAATAGAGGGCAGCGAAGAGCGGCGGAAGTTTATCGACAACGTAATATCACAAACAGATAACGCATATCTTGACGAGTTAATAACTTACAACAAGGTGCTGGCAAACCGCAACGCGCTTTTGAAACTGATTGCAGATACCGGGCGTTACGACCCGCATTTGCTGGAAGTACTGAATGAGCAACTTATCATTTCGGGAAATGTGATATTTGAAAAACGTAAAGCATTTATGGAACGCTTTACCGAAATTTTTAACAGCCACTACCGGTTTCTAAGCGACGAAGCCGAACAAGTTGAGCTTGTTTATGAGTCGCAGCTGATTACCGACAATTTTGCCGCGTTATTAAAAAAAAGCATCGAAAAAGACCGTGTGCTTGAGCGCACCACCAATGGCATTCACAAAGATGACCTGCTGTTTGCTATTCACGGCATGCCGATGAAAAAATTCGGTTCGCAAGGCCAGCAGAAATCATTTTTGATTGCTTTAAAGCTGGCCCAATACAGCTTTCTGAACCGGCAAAACGGCTTTAAACCAATACTACTGCTTGATGATATATTTGACAAATTGGATGACAAGAGAGTTACAAAGCTGATGCAAATGATATCAAACCGAGATTTTGGGCAGGTATTTATAACAGATACCAGCGAAGAGCGCGTAAGTGCCATTTTCAGTAAAATTGGCGTGGAAATAAAGCTATTTAAAGTAAAAGGAGGCGAAATAGATGCGCAAGGCTAATGACAAATCGCTTAAGGAAGCTATAGAGCAAATGATGCAGGTTTATAAAATCAAACGAAAGTACGATGAAACCGGCGTTATATCAGCCTGGCCGGATTTAGTGGGTAAATCGGTAGCCAACCGCACCAAAGAGCTGTTTATACACGATAAGAAGTTGTTTTTGCGTATTGAATCGTCTGTGATTAAAAACGAACTGATGCTTATGCGCACGCAGATCATCAATAAAATAAACGAGGAGGCTAAGAGCCTGTTGGTTGAAGAGATTATTTTTCTTTAAGCGTATATGGCGCCGGGAGAAGGCAAAGAAAGAAAGCCGGATGCATTTAAACATGCATCCGGCTTTTGAATATTAGAACTTTTCGAGTGACGAGAAAAAGAAGCTTCCTTCAATTTCCGCATTTTCAGATGAGTCAGAACCGTGAATAGCGTTGGCCCCGATTGATTCAGCAAATAACTGGCGTATTGTACCTTTATCAGCTTTCGAAGGGTCGGTAGCGCCGATAAGCTTACGGAAATCTTCAACCGCGTTATCCTTTTCTAAAATAGCGGCTACAATAGTTCCCGAAGACATGAAATCAACAAGTTCGCCATAAAATGGACGCTCCTTATGCACTTCATAAAACTCGCCAGCTTTTTCTTCGCTTAGTTTTGTGTATTTCATGGCTGTTATTTTAAAACCGCCTTTGATTATTTGATCTAAAATCGCTCCGATGTGGCCGTTTGCAACCGCATCAGGCTTTATCATGGTAAATGTTTTATTGTTTTTCATCAATCCTGTTATTTAATTTTTCATCTGTATATTCATGCAGATGTTTTGCTGCATGGTTAACGACAGGCTTTAGAGCCCCCGCTTAATTTGGCGCAAAAGTAGCTTTTTGTATTTGAAACATAAAGCGCTTTACATTAAATAAGATATCTGCAATTGATTTATTTATTTAGCTTTGCAACTCTTTTTTAAAATTGATGTTAGATACTGCCTCGCTTGTTAAACTTTTAGCGCAGCCCAAAAAAATAGTAATTACTACCCATCACAAACCTGATGGCGATGCTATGGGCTCGTCATTAGGCTTATATAACTATTTAATACAACAAGGGCATCACACAAAAGTTATTACGCCTACGGACTACCCGCAATTTTTGGAGTGGCTGCCAGGTAACGGAGAGGTTATCATTTATACGGAAAATGAAAAAGAATCTGCCACGTTAATAAATGATGCCGATATCATTTTCTGTTTAGACTTTAACGCCCTTAGCCGCATCAACGAAATGGGAGTGCTGGTTGGTAAAAGCCCGGCTATAAAAATCCTGATCGACCACCACCTGGAACCGGAAGATTTTGATGATTACAGGTACTGGAACATCAATGCGTGTGCTACGGCGCAACTTGTTTATTCGTTTATCGTAGAAGAGCTTAATAATAAACAACTAATTAACAAAGACGTCGCTACTTGTTTGTACACGGGCATAATGACCGACTCGGCCTCGTTTTGCCTGCCTAATACTACGTCGGCCGTGCATCGTATTACCGCCGACCTGATAGATGCAGGGGCTGTGAACTGGCATATATATGACCTGGTTTACAATAATTCGTCTGAAAACAGGCTTCGCTTTTTAGGCACCTGCTTATCTAAGCATCTTGAAATTTTACGCGAATACAATACAGCCATTATCACCGCGAACAAACACGACCTGGAGAAATACGGTATAGTGACAGGTGATACGGAAGGAATTGTAAATTATGCGCTATCGATATCAGGCATTCGTTTAGCTGCTTTTATTGTTGAACGAACAGACCTGGTTAAGCTGTCTTTACGATCTAAAGGCGAATTTCCGGCCAATGATATATGTAAAAAATATTTCAATGGTGGCGGCCACCGCAATGCAGCAGGCGGGGCATCAACCGGCAGCCTGGAACAGGTTGTAGACCAATTTAAACTAATTTTACCCGAATATAAAAAACTATTAACCCAATAAAAATGAAAAAAAGACTAATGTTTTTGACGCTTGCTGCAATAGGACTGGCAAGCTGCAATGGAGGATTTAAGAAAGGCGAAGGCGGATTATTATATAATATCCATGTTGATAAAGACGGCCCGTCAATAAAGGAAGGCGATTTTATTAGCGTAAATATCATAGCCAAAACCGATGCCGACTCGGTATTATTAAATACTTATGATGCAGGTCACCCGTCGTTCACCGTTGTGCCTAAACCGCAACTTAAAGGCGATATTTTTTCCGGATTAAGGTTGCTTTCAGAAGGTGACAGCGCTACAGTAAAAACCAATATCGACTCTATCACCAAAAAAGGTGCGCCAAAGCTTCCGTTTAAAGGAAAATACATTACTTACGACATCAAAGTTGTGAAAGTTATTTCCAAAGGAAATTTGAACGACACAGTATTCCAGGGCCGCATCAGAGACTACGTGAAAAACCAGGCCGACTTAATGAAAAAGGAAGAGCCTGCACGCATTAAAAAATACATCGACGATAACAAGCTGAAGGTTTCAAAAACAGCATCGGGTTTGTTTTATGTTATAAACAGCCAGGGATCAGGACCAAAGCCTGCAGCTGGCGATACGGTTGTTGTTAACTATACCGTAAAAAACATCACAAATAAAATACTGGAAACCAGTATCAAATCAGAAGCTATAAAAGCTAAATTGCCGATGAACCCAATGAATCCATATAAGCCGATTCGTTTCGCAATTGGTTCAAAAGGTATGATAGCCGGTATGGACGAAGGTATATCCTTATTGAATAAAGGCACAAAAGCTACTTTGATATTACCGTCAAACCTTGCCTATGGCGAACAAGGCAATGGCATGATCCCTCCGTTTTCTACTATTATATTTGACGTAGAACTGGTTGACATTGTTCATCCAAATCCGAATGCGCCTAAGCCGGTTGTACCGTCAATGGTACCGCCGCAGCCAACGCAGCAACCTGTTAAAAAATAATTCACCAAAACAGATACAGCCTTCCGGACATTAACCGGAAGGCTTTTTTTTATTACAATGAAATACATTTTGATCTTTTTTGTGCTGTTAACCGGATTTAGCGTTAGCGCACAAAGTAAACTTCAGCGTACACCAAAAGGGGCATCATATCAAATTTTCACTCAAAACGCGGGCGAAAAACTAAAGCTTAATGATGTTGTTACCTTTCAGTTTATTCAAAAAAACTACAAGGACTCGGTACTTTTCAGTACTTACATTGCAGGCCATCCAGTGCAGGCTCAAATCGTGCCTTCTAAAGGTGTTGCTGATTTAATGGAGATATTTCCACTTTTAGCAGTCAAGGATAGTGTTTTAATAAAAGTACCTGCCGATTCGATATTTGCCGGACATGAAGATGCGCGCCCGGCATTTTTGCCAAAAGGATCGGACGTTACCTTTATCTTGAAAATTGAAAAAGCACAGACTTTAAATGAAGCTATAGCTGAACGCAACGCAGAAATCGACAAAGTAAAAGTTGCCGAAAAAGCGGATGCAGCCAGGTATATCACTGCCCACAAACTGATTGTTAAAACCACGCCATCAGGCCTAAAATACGTTATCACCAAACCATCGGCTAAGCCAAAACCGCTTAAAGGCGATACCCTGCTGGTGAATTATGCAGGCCGAACCACCGATGGTAAGCTTTTTGATTCGAGCATTGAATCAGTTGCAAAAAATGGAGGCCTTCAGCAACCCGGCCGCACCTACGAACCTTTACAAGTAATTGTAGGTTCCGGCAGTGTTATACCAGGTTGGGATGAAGGCTTGCTTTTATTGACTGAAGGCTCAAAAGCTACATTTATTATCCCATCATCATTGGCCTATGGGGAACAGGGTATGGGCGATATAAAACCATACAGCACACTGATTTTTGATATTGAACTGGTTAAAGTAAAACCCATTAAGCATCCGGCAACACCAAAGCCGGCTGTGAAAAAATCGGTTAATAAAACGCATACCGTGGTTAAAAAGAAAACTGCAACTACAAAAAACTAACCTCCTTCATGGGCATGAATAAAACTCACGAAGCTTCAAAACTTCGTGAGTTTTTTGTTTTTAGATGCGGTGTGTAAAGGCTTTGCCCAACCAAATCAGCAGGATTGGCGATTTATCTGTAAATTTGCCGCATGATCCTGACCGATACGCATACCCATTTGTATTATGAAACAGATGACGCAAAACGGGTTGAACTAATAGAACGGTGTAAAGAAAACAATGTAGACCGGCTTTTTTTGCCCAACGTTGATACCTCTTCCCTACCCCTGATTTCTTCTCTTGTACAGTCCTTTCCTGATATGTGCTTTCCTATGCTGGGCTTGCATCCCTGTTCGGTTAAAACCGACTGGGAGCAGGAATTAGCGGCGATAAAATCAGTGATAGACAAATATAAAATTGTAGCCATCGGCGAGATCGGAATAGATCTTTACTGGGATAAATCACTATTAAAAGAACAGACCGAAGCTTTCAGGAAACAAATTGCCTGGGCGAAGGAGTTGAACCTACCTATCGTCATTCATTGTCGTGATGCATTTAATGAAGTTTTTGAGGTGCTTGAAAGCGAAAAAGGTGAGGATTTAAGAGGCATCTTTCACTGCTTTACAGGATCACTTGAACAGGCCAACAAAGTAATCGATTTAGGTTTTTACCTTGGCATCGGGGGCGTAGTTACCTATAAAAACGGGGGACTGGATAAATTTCTAAATCAGATTGATTTAAAGCATATAGTTTTAGAAACAGATTCTCCGTACCTTTCCCCTGTCCCGCACCGCGGAAAACCAAACGAAAGTTCATATTTAACTTTCGTTGCGCAAAAGGTCGCGGACTTATATCAAACTGATATTAAAACTGTTGCAAACGCCACCACAGCAAATTCGAAACAGGTATTTGGTGTGTGAAAAAATAATGGTGCCCATATCTATAGCCGATAGGCTATGGTAAGGGAGGGAAAAATAATGATATAATAACATGCCATGGGCTATCGGCCATGGCCTATAACAACAAGCTGAATACGCATGAGTCAAATATTGATCATTTATACCGGTGGGACAATAGGTATGATGAGCGACCCTCAAACCAAAGTGCTCAAACCGATCAATTTTGAGCAGATAATGGACAATGTGCCCGAATTAGAAAAGCTTAATTGTAAAATTAAGGTACATTCATTCGACCAGATCATTGACTCCTCCAATATGAACCCTCAAATATGGAGCGAGCTTGCCGGTTTGATAGAAGCCAATTACGATAAGGTTGACGGCTTTGTGATTTTGCATGGGTCCGATACGATGTCGTTCACCGCTTCAGCGTTGAGCTTTATGCTCGAAAATCTTGATAAGCCGGTAATTTTCACAGGCTCCCAGCTGCCCATCAGCGCGGTTAGGACGGATGCCAAGGAAAATTTGATGACTTCGATTGAAATTGCCAAGGCCAAAAAGAACGACCGGTCGCGCGTGCCGGAGGTTTGCATCTATTTTGATTATAAATTATTCCGCGGAAACCGGTCATTTAAATACAACTCATCTAAATTTGAGGCATTCCGCTCACCTAACTATCCTATCCTGGCCGAATCGGGCGTGCACCTTCGCTTTAGTGCAAATGATATAAGGCGCCCGCAAGAAGGCGAGGGACTGAAAGTTCATAAAAACCTGGTAAATGATGTTGCTGTGCTGAAGCTATATCCCGGTATCAGCGCAAAGGTGGTCGAAACGATCTTAAGTGCAGATGTAAGGGGCATTATAATGGAAACATTTGGCGCGGGTAATACCACAACCGAACAATGGTTTGTAGACCTGTTAAAGCAAGCGATAGATAGCGGCAAGGTTATACTTGATATTTCACAATGTAAAGTAGGCACGGTTGAACTCGGGCGCTATGAAACCAGCCGGCAATTAAAAGATATTGGTGTAGCCAACGGTTATGATATGACGTATGAGTCGGCTGTTACCAAAATGATGTTTCTGCTTGGAAACTTCAAAGACCCGCAGCAGGTTAAACAGTTGCTTGAAAGCGATATGAGAGGCGAGATAACCGTATCGTAATGCTGTAACCTTTTACGGCAACGCATTTTACAAATAGCCTCCGGCAAGCCCGGTTTTCATCCGGGCTGCCATCAGCATCTTTTATTAGGGGTATTATTTCGAATTAAATTTTGCTTACCACACCACTCTCCACGCGCTTACGGTACGACCAGTAAAACACGATCGGAAATACAAAAAGGTTAAAGATAGTATTGGTAATTAATCCGCCGATTACAACAATTGCCAGAGGCTTTGACGCTTCGGAACCAATTCCATTTGACATGGCTGCAGGCAGCAAGCCAATGGCCGCCATCATGGCCGTCATTACTACAGGCCTTAAACGATCAGCCACGCCATCTTTAATTGCATCGCCGAATGAAGTCCAGGTCGTATGATGTTTAAGTTCGGTAATATTGCTTTTGAATTTAGTTATCAAAATCACGCCGTTTTGTACACATATACCAAACAGGGCGATAAAGCCTATACCGGCCGAAATATTGAAGTTCACGCCCGTTATCAGGAGCGCCAGTATCCCTCCCATAATAGCAAACGGCACATTATTTAAAACCAGCAGCGAGTCCCTGAAATTGCCGAAAAGGATAAACAGGATAAAGAAAATAATAAGCAAGCTGATGGGCACAACTTCACTTAGCCTTTTTGTGGCCCGTTGTTGATTTTCAAAGTCGCCGGCCCATTGCAGCGAGTAGCCTTTAGGGAGCTTTATTTGCTCATCAACTTTACTTTGCGCTTCCCTGATGGTGCTTCCCATATCGCGGCCGCGTATGGAGAACTTAATCGCTCCGTAACGGGCGTGATCGTCGCGGTAAATCATGCTCACTCCGGTAATTTTTTTAATGGTTGCGATCTCGCGCAACGGAACGGTGTTATTATTTAGCGTCGGAACCCTGAGGTCGCCAATAGAAAGTTCGTTATTCCTGAAGTTTTCGGGGTAGCGGATACGCAGGTCAAACTTACGTTCACCTTCATATATCTGTGTTGCGGCCTTCCCTCCTATCGCCATTTCGATCACAGCGTTGGCGTCGGCGGCGGTAACACCATACTGGGCCATCTCCTGCTGATTCAGGTCTATTTGTAACTCGGGCTGACCAATATTGTGAAGAATACCTAAATCTTCGATGCCCCTAACGCCCTTCAAAATAGAATAGATATTAACTTCCTTTTGCTCAATATACCGGTAATCGTCCCCAAACATTTTCACCACAATGGAGCCCTTGACGCCCGACACAGCTTCCTCCACGTTATCAGATATCGGTTGCGAAAAGTTAATATCAACACCTGGGTAAAATTTTAACTTCTCCTGCATCCGCTGGATGAGTTCTTCTTTTGTTTCTTTTCTTTTCCATTCATCCTGAGGATAAATGTCAACATGAAACTCAATGTTATAAAATCCTGTGGCATCCGTACCATCATTTGGCCGGCCGGTTTGAGACATCACCTGCTTTACCTCGTCGAAGCTGAGGAAGATGTTCCGCATTTCGTTCGCCATCTTAACCGATTCCTTTAACGAAATACTTAGCGGCCCGGTGGCACGCACATAAATCGCCCCCTCGTTTAATTCGGGTAAAAATTCAGTTCCCAAAAGGGTAAAACAACCCAGCGTTATAGCCAGCGAAATAATAGCCACCGGAAAAACCAATTTACGAGCCTTAAAACAAAGCGAATAAAAGCGCATGGCGTTACGGGTGATAAACTCAACAAACACGTTGTGCTTTTCCTTTACGTCTTTACGCAGTAACACACTGGCTAACGCAGGAACGAATGTAAAAGTCAAAATAACGGCACCGAGTAAAGCGAAACCAAGGGTCCACGCCAGTGGCGAAAACATTTTGCCCTCTACCTTCTGAAAACTGAATATTGGCAGCAGCCCGGTAATGATGATCATTTTGGCGAAGAATATTCCTTTGCCATTTACCTGGCACGCCTTTTTTATCAGCCCCAGCTTGCTCAGCCCGTTATAGTTTTGCATACCCACCTCCTTCGCCTTATGGTCAAGCACAACGAATATGCCCTCAACCATAACCACCGCTCCGTCTATAATGATACCGAAGTCAATTGCACCCATTGATAACAGGTTGGCCGACATCCCCCGCAGCTTGAGGCAAATGAAAGCGAACAACAGCGATAGCGGAATAATGAGCGATACAATCAGCGTTGTACGCCAATCGGCCATAAAAAGAAACACGATAATGGTTACAAATACAATACCCTCGGCCATGTTGTGCAATACGGTATGAGTCGCAAAATCAACAAGATCACTTCGGTCGTAAAAAGTATTTAGCTTAACATCCTCGGGTAGTATTTTAGTATTTAATTCGTGCACCTTGGTTTTCAGGTTTTTAATTACCTCGCTTGGGTTTTCTCCCTTGCGCATAACCACAATGCCTTCAATCACGTCAGGGTCCTTATCGCGGCCCACCTGCCCTAACCTGGGCAGGGCAGATTCAGTTACCTGGGCGATGGTTTTAACATAAATGGGCGTCCCCTTGATGTTATTGATTACTATGTTTTTTATTTCGTCGACATTGTTCAGCAAACCGATACCCCTTACCACATAAGCTTGACCACCCTGGTCAATTACATCGCCGCCCACATTCACATTACTTTTTGATACGGCATCATATAACTGTAGCGGCGTAACGTTATACTGCACAGCCTTTTGAGGGTCAATGGTAATTTGATAAGTTTTCACCTCGCCGCCGAAACTATTCACATCAGCGATACCGGGCACGGCGCGTATTTCGCGTTCAACCACCCAGTCTTCAATGGTCTTCAACTCGCGTGCCGATCGCTTGTTACTGGTCAGTGTAAAACGGAAAATCTCGCCGGTAGGCCCGTAAGGGGGCTCAACCGAAGGGTTAACCCCATCGGGTAAATTGGCTTCGGAGAGGTGGTTGTTTATTTGTAAACGCGCGAAGGGATAATCAACCTCATCATCAAAAGTTATTTTCACTACCGAAAGCCCGAATAATGACGATGAGCGGATACTCGTCTTCTTCTCCGCCGGGTTCATGGCAATCTCAATGGGGCGGGTTACGAATTTTTCAACCTCTTCGGCGCTTCGACCCGGCCATTGCGAAATGATGGTTACCGAAGTATTGGTAACATCCGGAAAGGCATCTATGCTTATTGTTTTAAAGCTAATATAACCGGCAACCGCCATTAAGGCCGTCACAAAAAATATGAAAAACTTGTTTCGTAATGCGAATGAAAGAATATTTTTTATAAATCGATTCATAGTTGTTTCGGATTTCGAATGTCCGATTTCGGATTTATTTTTATTTCCAGTTATATTGTATCTAACGAATCCAGTTTCCGAAATTGAACATCCGAAATCCGGGATTCATTAATTAATCTTTTAACGATTCATAAAGGTATACCTGTCTCGACGCTACAACGCGGTCGCCGGGCTTTAGCCCTTTGCTTATGTATGCCCTGTCCTCAACTGTTTTGGCAATCTGAACGGGTTGGATATGTACCTTTGCTTTGCCGTCTACCACTATTACATAATTTTTATCATTGTCAAAAACCAGCGCGTTTGAGTTTACTTCGGGGAGGTCCTCACCCGATTTTGCGCGGATCTGGATATTTGCAAACATCCCCGGTTTCAATAAATTACCCGGGTTATTGATCTTTATTCTGGCGTGCATTACTTTATTATCCGGGTCGAGCATATTATCTATACGATCGATTTTTCCATCAAACCGCTTATCCGGGTAGGATAGTGTTGTAACTTTTACCGGGTCGCCGGTTTGAATTTTGGATATGTCGGATTCATACACGTTAACGAGTACGTATACGGTAGACAGGTCGGCAATAGTAAATAAGTTCTGGCTATTGTCGGCGCGTACCTGGGTATTGCTGGTCAGATTTTTTTCAACTACGAACCCGCTTATAGGCGCCTTAAGTTCGTAACCATTGGTGCCGCTCTTATTAATTGAGATTACTGTGCCCGCGCGCTTGCTTTCGGCCAGCGCCTTTTCGTAGTCCGCTTTCGTTTGTTCCAGGTCTTTTTGTGATGCCAGGCCGCCCTTATACATATCCTGCGTTGATTCCATTATGCGGCGCGTATTACGGACATCGGCAGACGACGAAATATAATCTTTTGTAAAGCCTGCCATCTCCGCGCTTTTCATGATTGCAAGCGTTTGCCCTTTATGAACCACGTCGCCTAACTGAACGTTTACGTTTTGCGCTACGCCACTCACCAATGGAAAAACTTTTACCATTTTATTCTCATCCGGCGCAATACTTCCGGTTAGTGTAAATTGGGAAAGTGCGCTTGCTTCTTTTACGGTATCGATCAGCACGCTGCTCAGTAAGCTATCCGTCACTTGGAATCTTGTGTCCTTTTCTTGTTTGTCATCGGGGTGATGGCAGCTTTCCATCCAAAAACAAGAAATACAAAAAGCGGTTGCAATGACCAAAAATTTATGTGTAGAATGCATAATGTAAATAAATATTAACGGTAGCAAAATAGGCCGAAAACAATAAAAATATAACCCGTCAGGCTGGACATCATTAACAGAAAAACTTCATTTTCCATATATTGTTGGTTGCTCAATCGGGCCCTCCAGTTCCGGATGTCCGTAAATATATGGCATTTATTGCATCCGGCAAGTGCGACGCCAAGGTCGCACTTGCAGATACCTGATATATTTAAGAGGGGTATTGCGTATTATGTTATGTGGTAGTACGGTCGACTTTTCTGTAGGCCCAACCAAAAATGAGCGGGAATACCCAAAGGCTAAACATCATAGCGCAAAGAATTCCACCGATCACGACCCGTGCAAGCGGCCTTGAACTTTCAGATCCTATACCGTGCGAAAATGCCGCAGGGCAAAGTCCTATGGCAGCCATGAGCGCCGTCATCATCACCGGCCTGATCCGGGAGTGTACGCCAAGTTTTATTGCGTTATATAAAACCAACCGTTCGCCCCGTATGGTTTCAAGGTTGGATTTAAACACTGAAATGAGCAGTACCCCATCCTGGATACAGATACCAAACAGGGCAATGAAACCAATACCCGCAGAGATGCTAAAATTAGTTCCTGTTAATAGCAAGGCTGCAATACCGCCAACAATTGCGAAGGGTACATTTAAGAATACAAGCGCAGCATCTTTAAAGTTGCCGAACATTATAAAAAGCAGCAGAAAGATAAGCGCTAAGCTTATAGGCACCACCTGTGTAAGACGTTTCTCGGCCCGTTGCTGATTTTCAAAGTCGCCCTGCCACTCCAGGTGATAACCTCTTTTTAACTTCACTTTACCAGCGACTTTTTCGCGGGCTTCTTTTATGGTACTGCCCATGTCCCTGCCTCTTACAGAAAATTTAACAGTAGCGAAACGTTCGTTTTCGTCCCTATAGATTAAACATGGGCCTGTTTTCTGGTGTATCGAAGCAATTTCCTTTATCGGAACTTTTGATCCGTTTTGCGTGGGTACCAACAGGTTACCAATATCATCAGGCGTTTTACGGAATGCTTCAGGAAACCGCACCCTAATATCAAATGTGCGTACGCCTTCATATAAGGTAGATGCCGCCTGCCCCCCTATGGCCATTGAAATAACTGAATTCGCATCAGCTGTAGCCACCCCATACTGAGCCATTTTTTGTTGGTCGAGGTTTATATCGAGTTCCGGTAATCCAATGCTTCTCATCACGCCCAGGTCTTCAATTCCCCTTACGTGTTTCAGTACATTGTAAACGTCATTAACCTTATCCTCCATATAGTTCAACGAGTCGCCATAAACTTTTACAACGATCGATCCCTTAACTCCCGAAACAGCCTCCTCCACATTATCGCTGATCGGCTGGGAAAAGTTCAGGTCTGCACCAGGCAGGCCGGCCAGCTTTTTGTTCATTTGACTGATCAGCTCTTCTTTAGATATCTTAGGTTTCCAATCGTCTTCGGGATACATTAAAACATCAAATTCATTGTTATAAAATCCCGCGACATCGGTACCATCGTCGGGGCGGCCCGTCTGCGATACGGTGTATTGCACCTGTGGGAAGGTCATTAATATTTGACGCACCTGCCTGGCGGTTTCAACAGATTTATCGAGAGATACACTATAAGGCAACTGTACTCTAAGCCATATTGCGCCCTCGTCAAGTTCAGGCAAAAACTCACTGCCTAAAAACTTGAACGAAAACAAGCCAATGGCCATTACTATAAAGGATATCACAACAACTTGTGTTTTGTACTGAAATGCTTTTGTAAACCCGGCAAGCATAAAAGCCGTCAGGTGGTGCACAAAAGGATTATGCTTTTCATGTACATTTTTTTTCAGCAGCAAGCCAATCAGCACCGGCACTAATGTAAGTGTAGTAATCAGGGCACCAAGCAATGCAAATCCAAGGGTATAGGCCAGCGGCGAAAACAATTTTCCTTCTACTTTCTGGAATGCAAATACGGGCAGCAACCCGGTAATAATGATCAACTTGGCGAAAAATATAGCCTTCCCCAAAACTGCGCCGTTCTTTTTGATCAAGCCCAATTTGGTCACTCGATTAAAACGGTTCATTCCCATTTCAATCGCCTTATGATCGAGAATGACAAACATACCTTCAACCATTACTACCGCTCCGTCAATAATGATCCCGAAGTCGACGGCGCCCAACGAAAGAAGGTTGGCCGACATACCCATCAGGTGCAGGCAAATGAATGCAAACAAAAGCGCCATAGGTATGACGATGGACACGATTAATGTGGTACGCCAATTGAACATGAACAACGACACTAAAAACGTAACCAGCAAAATACCTTCGATCAAATTATGCAATACGGTATGTGTCGCATATCCTATCAGGTCAGACCGATCGTAATACGGTACTATTTTGGTGTCGGCGGGCAGAACATCATTGTTTAGCTTGTTAATCTCCTTTTTTAGCGCGGTTACCACTTCAGTAGGATTTTCGCCTTTTCGCATCACGATGATTGCTTCAACTGCATCTTCATCATCAGCAACCGTTCTTTTACCGTTTTTATGAATAATGGCATCGCTTCTGCCAACCCAACCCAGTCGCGGCAAATTGGAAATGGAAACGGTTGCAACATCCTTTACGGTAACAGGCACACCATTGTTATTGCTTACAATAATGTTTTGGATTTCGTTAATGTCATTAATCAAGCCAATTCCCCGGACTGCGAAAGCCTGGTTATTTTGGATGATCATATCACCACCCACGTTAATGTTGGTTTTTTGAACCGCTGTAAATACATCAAGCGGCGTGATGTTCAGAGTAGCCAGCTTGCCCGGATCGACTGTAATTTCGTAAGTTTTAGTTTTTCCACCAAAAGCATTAATATCGCCTATGCCCGGAATCGCTTTCAGTCTTCGGTCAATTACCCAATCCTGGATTGTTTTTAATTCCCTTACATCCCTGAATGTACTTTTAAGGGTATACCTGAAAATTTCGCCGGTAGGGCCGGTTGGCGGTTGTACAGCGGGGGTAATACCATTAGGCAATGTGGCATTACCTAACAAAAACATCACTTGCTGACGAGCTTCGGCATCGTTGACCCCATCATCAAAAATCACTTTTACATAGCTTAAGCCAAAAATAGTAGTGGAGCGCAGGCTTGTTTTTTTCTGTACAGGATTTAAAGCTATTTCGATAGGGATTGTTACCAGCTTTTCAACTTCCTCGGCGCTTTGACCTGGCCATTGCGTAATGATGTCAATTTCGGTATTGGTTACATCAGGAAATGCCTCGATAGGCATGTTCAAAAACATAATTACCCCTGCTACCACCCATACCAAAGCGGCAAACAAAATAAAATATTTGTTCTTTAAAGAGAATCCGATTATTCCTTTAAGAAATTTGATCATTACCTGCTATTTTTGAGTGGATATTAGCTATTTAGTGAGCCATAAATCAGGATCGCCTGTGAACTAACAAGTCGCTCACCTGGCGTTACACCGCTCTTTATATAAGCAGTTTGGCCATTTACACCCAGCAATTCGACAGGCTTTATCTGGACATTCTTTCTGCCTGTTACAACGATCACATAATACTGGCTATGATCAAAAACAAGATCGCTTCGCGAAATAGACACTGCCTGCCTGTTCTCCTTGTTATAAATCGTAACGGTTGCAAACATCTGCGGCTTCAAAATATAACCGGGATTATCCAAAACGACCCGCATTTTCATTACCCTGCTTGTTGGGTCGAGTACATTCATCATTTTGTCGACCCGGCCTTTAAAAACTTTATCAGGATAGGAAATTGTGGTTACCTCCGCAGGGTCGCCTTCGTGAACTTTCCCAATATTCTCCTGGTAAACATTGGCCTGTACCCAAACATTTTTCAAATTAGAAATGGTAAAAAGAGCCGTGCCATTGTCTGTGCGGATTGCGGTACCGTTGGTTATATTTTTCTGAACAACAAAACCATCAATCGGCGACTTGATGTCGTATTCGCCATTTTTGTTATTGCCATTTATACTCAATATTTTATTAGCTGCGGTTTTTGCACCAACTGCCTGCTGGTAATTAGACTCGGCATTAGTAATATCTACCTGTGATGCTAACCCGCTTTTATACAGGTCCTTTTGCTGTTGCAGTTGCCTTGCCGTTAAACGCACATTCGCTTCAGCGTTAACCAGGTTGGCATTGTAGTTAGCAATCTCAGAGCTTTTTACTACCCCCAATAAACGGCCGGCCTTTACGAAGTCGCCGGGCATAACGCCTGCATCCGTAACATTTCCGCTTACAAGCGGAAATATATTCACTACTTTATCCGTATTAAAATCTACTACCCCGTTAAATTTAATAGCTGCCGTTACCTGTGAGGTTTTTACGGTATCAATTGCAAGTGTCTTAAATAACGAATCGGGGACAATATAGGGTTGCCGCGCGTCCTCGGTTTGATCAGACTTACATGCCATAAGGTTGAACAGCAAACAAAAACCGATTGCAATACACAGATCGCGTGTTAAAATCCTCTTTTTCATTGGGGTAATTGAAAAATAGCGTTATTGATTAAAGAAAGGGGTACCTGTAACGTAATTAAGTTGTTCGAGTGCCGAAATGCGGTTTAAAAGTAAACCGTTCATTAATAATGTATTGGTTTTATAGCTATCATAAAAATCCAAAAACTCAAGCATACTGATATTTCTCTTTTCGAAGTTTTTATACACTTCGCCGATTAAATGGGTGAAGTCCTGTTTGAATTTCGGGTCAAACCCAGCGTAAACGTTTTCTTGTCTCTGGGCAATTTTATAATAAGTTGATATGTCATTTTCTATCTGGTACTGCTGGTTTTGCAGTTGCAGCTTGCTTTGGTCAACCTGGAAGCGGGCCTGCTTGATATTACCCTGATTGCGGTTAAACAACGGCAAAGGCACACTCAAGCCGGCGCTTAAGAAATTATGCCCGTATGATCCCAGCTTGTCAAAGTTCAGTGACAGTGACACATCAGGAACAGCAGTAGCTTTTTGCAAGGACAGGTTCATGTTATTATAGTCAACAGTGGCCTTGCTATATTTCAGATCAAAACGATTAACATAAGCCGAATCCAGCAAACGCTGATAAGGAACCGCAGACAGTGTGGTTCGCCCCTGAATATCATCGTCAACTTGCGGATCAATTGCGGCATTCGGGGCAGCCCTTAACAATAGTTTAAGTTGGCTTTCAATGGTATCAATTCCGGTTAATAAGCTGTTGTATTCGACATGAAGCGAATATAGCTGCGCCTGGATGCGCAGCAATTCTTTCTCGGCTATATTGCCCTTTTTAAATTGATCTTTATAAGCGCCTAATGTTTTATCGAGTGAATTAATTTCTTCGCTGTACACTTTTGCCGACTGGCGTTGGTAATGAACAGTATAAAAATCGTTTCTTAAAGTGAACTTCAATGTTCTGACCAGGTCAAAAAACTGGTACCGAGCCTGTTCAACTCCAATTTTTGCCAGCTTAATGTTTTTATTTCGCTTGCCTGCAGTAGTAATAAGCTGTGAAATACTTGCCGACTGTTCGGCTGTTGGGTTAGGCTCATCGGTACCTGCTATACCGTTACTTATACTAAAATCCGGATTTTGGAATAACCGCGCGGTGATAACTTGCGCATTGGCAATGTCGATGTTGTAATGCTGCGCCATCAGCTGAAGATTATTTTTCAAAAACCGATCTTCTGCCTGCCTCACCGTAAGCTTAATTGTATCGCTTACCTGCGACTGTGCATTTGCAGTTGGCATTAACCCTGCAAACCCGGATATAAATAAGATAGCAACATATATAGCTTTTCGAAACATACTTTTACTTAACTGTGCAAAGTTAATCTTCGCCCATTAAAACTGAATTAGAACAGCATTAGAATAACATTAGAATTCACCCGGCAAACTGAATGACAAAGCTAGTACCCTTTAGCGGAACAGAATCAACCAAAATTGTGCCGTTAAACAGGCGGATAATTTTCCCCGCCACGTACAAGCCAATGCCGTTGCCATTATATTCCTTTGAGTTAGTGCCGCGATAAAAAGAGTCAAATACCTTTTCCAATTCACCAGGCAGTATTCCTATTCCCTGGTCGGTAATTTTTATACTAATAAGTTTGTCATCGGCATACAGCTCACATTGTACAGGCTTATTTTGAGAGAATTTAAAAGCATTGCCAACAATATTATTGAGGGCGATGGTCAATAAAGACTTGTTTGCCGGCAACAGTAATTTTTCATGGTCGTCAGGCAGTTGAAGAATGTTAACATTAAACCCACCCTTGGCCACACGCTGAGTCCAATAATCATTTAATTCCCACACCAGTTCATCAACGGCTACCAGTTTGAACGCCGGCTGGGTGTAATTCATATCTACATCTGCCAGTTCAAGCAAACTTGTTATGGTTTCGTTTAAGCGTTCGGCGTCAGCCAAAACTGATTTTAATACAATTTCATATTCATTATTGGCACGCTGTTTATTAAGTGTAATTTCAATTTCACCAATAATGGTGGTGATAGGTGTTCGCAATTCGTGCGATGCATTTATAACAAACGTTTGCTGAAGCTCAAACGCGTTTTCAAGGTGTTCAAGCAATTGGTTAAAGTTATGCGCAAGGGCACTTATTTCATCTTTCCCGTTCCCTTCATCTACCCGCAAGCTCAAATTGCCAGCTCTCACCAAGCGCATCTGACCAATAACCTTATCAATGGGTTCCAAAGCTTTTTGCGCAAACCACCTGCTTAATGCAAACAGGCCGGTAGTGGCACTTATCAGCAAAATGGCCATGCTTTCAATAAGATCACGTAGTCTCTTTTTACCCTCCACATCTATAGCGGAGACCAAAATGACAAAATTCCCCTGGTTGTCATTATAATAAATACCAACTGTTTGACGGTCGCCTTCTGCAAATTTAAGCGCCTTGTTTTTTCGCACTTCGTTAATTACCGAAGCGGACCAAAACTGGTTTTTATCTTTTATAAACGACGCCGCATTTTTTTCATCATACAGCCGAATCACTTCATTTGGTAAGCGCTGCAGGTACCGCTCCTGCACCCGGTTAAGCGAATCGGCCGATATTTCGTCAGCTTCCAGGTACCGCTGGGCGGTAACATGCGCCCGGTCCATCAGGTGGTCATAAAAATCGCTTTTGATAAATGAGTTAAACGAAATACAAATAACCGCCTCTACTATGAGCAACACAACTGCACTTATTGTGGTAAAATAAAGAGAAAGCCTGTTCTTTATTTTCATTTGTTATTGTCGCTTTTTAAAATGTAACCCATCCCGATAACGGTATGAATAAGTTTATTTTTAGAGCCATTCTCGATTTTCTTACGCAGGTAATTTACGTAAACGTCTATAAAGTTTGTGCCGGTATCAAAATCGATTTTCCAAACCTGCCCGGCAATATATTCCCGTGATAATACTTTATTGGGATGCCTCATAAACAGCTCCAGTAAGGTATATTCCTTCGCGGTAAGCGAAATTTGAGCTCCTTCCCGCTCGGCGATGTTGGTCCATGTGTCAAGCTTCAGATCGTCAAAAGTCAAAACATGATTTTCTTCCGCTCGGGCACTTTGCCGGCGCAATAAAGCTTCAATACGCGCAAGCAGCTCACTAAAATGAAAAGGCTTAACCAGGTAATCATCCGCTCCGGCCTTTAACCCGGCAACCTTGTTCTGCACCTGGTCGAGCGCGGTGAGCATCAATACAGGCGTTTTGGTATCGGTTTCCCGGATTTGCCTGCAAAGCTCAATGCCGTTGATGTCGGGCAACATCACATCAAAAATGAGCAGGTCGAAGCTTTGATGCTGGAGCAACGCCTTAGCAGAAGCGCCGTCACCGGTGGTTTTTATTTTATAGCCGTGTTCTTCGAGCCCCTTACAAATAAAGGACGCAACCTTTTGCTCATCTTCAACTAAACAAATTATGGCCATACCGAACAAAGATAAACTAAGATTTATATGATTTTAGGATCTTGCTGAATGAATGCCACTAACTGCCTTTTACAAAACCTGTAAAAGGCGCTTTTTTTGGTATCTTTACTAAACGGGAATAGATCGCGATAGCTTATTCGTTAGCGCAGTGTATTCTGTAAATAAACAACGTGGTTATAATATGGATACGATAAAAGACCTGAGACTTGCTGTTTTAATTGATGCCGACAATGTTCCGTATGCCAATGTGAAGCAGATGTTTGAAGAAATAGCCAAATACGGAACGCCAACGTTCAAAAGGATTTACGCCGACTGGACGAAGCCAACTGTATCGGGATGGAAAACGGTGTTACTTGAAAATGCGATTACGCCTATTCAGCAATACAGCTATTCGACCGGTAAAAACTCAAGCGACAGCGCGATGATCATTGACGCCATGGATATATTATATTCAGGAAAGGTGGATGGTTTTTGTATTGTATCAAGCGACAGCGATTTTACCCGGCTTGCGATAAGGCTGCGCGAAGCAGGGATGAAGGTGATTGGCATAGGTGAGAAAAAAACATTGATACCTTTTATAACAGCCTGCGACAAGTTTATTTATATCGAAATATTAAAGGTAAATGAATCTGCACCGGATGAAGACCGCAAAGTTCGGCCATCCAAAAAAAGAGGCGCCCCGAAAGCTGCTACGCTCGACAAGGTGGGCCAGGAACTTGTCCGCCTGTTACGGGATAGCATCACTGACCTTGGCGATGAGAATGGTTGGGCCTACCTGGGCAACCTGGGAACGCAGATACTAAAAAAGAAACCTGATTTTGATTCGCGCAACTATGGTTATCCCAAAATGCTGCCGCTGATAAAAAGCCTTGACAAATTTGAGTTTGACGAAAGAGAATCAGGGCGTGGCAATATCAAACACGTGTATGTGAAAATAAAGTAGAATTTAACCAGAATTCAATCTTCTTTAGGTATCTGAATGCGGTAATTGTAAAGGAAATGCCGCGTAGTAAGGTAACATACATACACCACAAAAGGAGCTACCAAAATATCAATTGTGTAATGTACGTGTTGCACTAACAGCAAACCCGCAACTAAAGTGACAGCTAATAAAGCTATCAATTTATCCGTTCGCCTTTCCAAACATAAAAATATCAGGAAGAGTGTAGAGGTGTGGCCCGAGAAAAACAAATCCTTGGTAATCATCACATTCCCATAAAAAAGGCCGGTAACGGGGTCGGTTAAAGTGCGAAAACCGTTGGGCGGATCAAGCGGTACCAACGTAATGCTGACAGCACGTGCAAAGCATATCAAAATTAGCGCCCAGCAATATGTTATGTAGATGGAGGGATTATGAATAGCCCTTATAAAGATCAGTAATACCATTCCCCAGATAATGGCGAAGATCAATACCGATACATTGTATGACGGTATTTGCGTTAAAACCCAGTCATCAAGCACAACGCCATGCCGTTTTTCAATATGCCCGAAAAACAACGGCATGGTGAAAATAACCGCGAGGAGAATTGTTGTGCTAATAATTAATCTGTTACGTTTGTATCTCGACTTAAATATTTCGGTCCAGTTATCCTTTATTGAATTAGCGGGCATACAGTGTCTGCTTAATTTAGTGCTGCAAAAGTAGCAATACCTAAAAGATTAGGAAACCTTTAATTCCATATTAAATAATGTGAGTGTCAAATAATCATTTCAAAAGCAACATAATTGCATTTACAGGTATATTTGCGTGTGGAAAATTTCAAAAAAAAGGCGCATCTGGATAATTTAGGCATGACGGCTTCGGTGCTATGTGCCATACATTGTGCGGTTGTGCCCGTTATCATAACCAGCCTGCCGCTTTTGGGCCTGGGTTTCTTAGCTAATCCCTGGTTTGAGTGGGGAATGATACTTTTTGCGTTATGCATAGGAGTGAGCGCTATAGGAATAACTTACTTTCGTAAAAAACACAGTTTGCTGCCTATGATTTTGCTGATTATCGGCTTTATGATTATTATTTGGGGCCACTTGTTTATTTCAAGCTGGCGCGAAGCTGTTATAGTTCCGGTTGGCGGTTTGTTGATAGCAGCCGCTCATTTTTTTAATTACAAATACGCGAAAGTGTGCCCGGGAGAGCACCCTGCTTTTCACTTAGGCCACGGCCATGCCAAAGATCACAATACACACTAAATTTGCTGGTGCCGCTATGATTGACCAAAATACTTGTTAGCGGTATGCGTTATTCTTAGTAAATTTACCCTGTTATATTTCCGCGCAGATGAGCAAGAGCCGTAATAATAATTTTGAAGAACTGCTTGAAAGGCATCACTTAAAAAAAACCAGCCCGCGCCTTAAGGTTTTGTCAATGCTGGCTGCCAAAAGTGTGGCCACTTCACAACCAGACCTGGAACGGGTGATGAGTGATATCGACCGTGTTACCTTATACCGGATACTGAATACATTTGAGGAAAAAGGAATTATTCATAAGGTGTTTGATTTAAACGGCACATCGAATTTTGCCATGTGTACATCGGCTTGTGAAGAAAACCACCACCATGACGAGCATTTGCATTTCAACTGCACCAACTGCAAAAACGTGTATTGTTTGGATGACCTGCACCTGCCGCCCATCAATCTCCCGGCCGGTTTTAAAGCCGATGGTTTTACGTTGTACGCATCGGGCCTATGCCCCAAATGCAATAAGGCAGCATTAAAAAAACAGATTAAAACAAATTAAATAGTTCGTACTTATTTCATTAATGATTAAAAACAATCCGGGTTTAATATTATCCCTGACCTTACTGGCATTATTCTTTTCGTTTACGGTAGCCGGACAGCCGGCAAAACCCGCTTTCAAATTTAAAACTATTGTAATTGACGCCGGCCACGGCGGTAAAGATCCGGGTGCGCATGGATCATATTCGCAAGAAAAAAATGTGGCACTGGCTATTGCCAAAAAAGTTACACACCTGATTAACGAGGAAATGGACGATGTAAATGTTATAATGACACGCAGCACCGATAAGTTTATCCCGCTAAATCAGCGATCAGAGATCGCAAATGAGAATAACGCGAATCTTTTTATATCCATCCATTGCAACTCATCCCCGGAAGGAACTGCCGAAAGCGCGCATAAGGAAAAAGGTGTTTTAATGCTTGTTTACGGCTTTCACCGCCAGCAGGAACAAATGGAAGCCTTGCGGGAGAATGCCTCCATTTATATCGAGAAGGATTATAAAAAGACTTATTCGGAATATGAAAACAATCCGGCGGCCCTGATTATTTTAAATACGGTAATGCAAAAGTACCGCGCGCAAAGTATTTTATTCGGGAAAATACTGAATACGCAGTTTGTTGAAACGGATAGGCGAAAAAGCCGTGGTGTAAAAGAGCAGGGTGTTTTAGTTTTAGCCCATAGCGCTATGCCTGCCGTGCTGGTAGAAACAGGGTATATCAATAACCCTGACGAAGAAGAATATTTAAATTCGAACGAGGGGCAGGAAGCCATTGCCAGGTCGATAGTACGTGCAATTGAAACTTACCGCGATGAGATAAGTGTAAAATAGGGACGCGGCCAGTTAGTTATTTTAACTTAAATTATTCCATTGTTTACTATGAAAAAACTATTCGTTATTGTGCTCGTTTTATTAGCAGCAGTAAAAACAGCATCCGCGCAACAATCATTTTCAAACGAGTATTTCACGAAAAAGCTTGGCAAAACAGGCACATTATGTGATACCGTTTATTCAGTGCGGATAATGAGCGATACTTTAACGTTAATGAACATGGGCGGCGCCTATCCGAATCAAAAATATACGATAGCTGTAAAAGGCACCAAAATAAGCCTCGACTGGGCGAACATGAAGGGTAAACCCTTATGTGTAACCGGCGTATTTGAAATGTTTAAAAACCGGCCCGAAATTGTGATCGCATTACCCGAACAAATTAATGCGAAACCGGGGAAAAATCAGTAACAAACCTTCCTGCTACAATCAAAATAACCTTGCAGTAAATTAATTTCGATCTTGAAAATGGCTTTCAGCCGAAATGGCGGCTATGCCGATAGCTGAACTTGAATTGTATTCAATAAGTCAAAAATATCGAACGGCTTTGGAATTACCTCGTCGGCGCAAACGCTTTTTATGGTTTCGGCAACCTTGCTATGGGTTGACATAACTATTACCGGAATATGCTTTGTCCTTTTATCCGCTTTAAGCGTACGGCACAATTCGGTTCCCTGCTCGGTGGGGCGAATTATATCAAGCAATATTACGTTTGGTTTGTAGCGTTCAATTTGTTCGTAAATTACTTCATCGCCGCGCGATGCCTTTACATCGTAGCCTTCGGCAACCAGCAACGAGCCGACAATCTCGAGAATAGCGGCATCGTGCTCCACTACAAAAATCCTTTTTTTCATATTAACCAGGTAATCGTTAAAAGTAAATAAAAATTGTAATTATAAGAAACAAAAAATCATTCTAATTGTATTTTTTAACTTTATTGAAATAACACACCGGCGAATAATCAAAATCATTACCACAATTAGCGGGCATGCGCCAGATTTAGTTAAAACCGATACATGTAACAATTTTCATCCTTCTTCGTATACTTTTGTAAATCCTGTTAAATTTGTTCAGGTAATAATTTCTATTGTGTATGACGGTGATCGCGTGTCCTGATGTCAATCCTACTGATACTTATAACTTAGAACTTTTCTTTGATCTTTCGCCCGATCTGTTATGCATCGCGGGCTTTGATGGTTATTTCAAAAAAATAAATCCTACGGTATCAAAAACCTTAGGGTATACCAACGACGAACTATTTTCAAAACACATCGATGAGTTTGTTCATCCTGAAGACAGGGGGATAACATCGCGCAAACGCGATAATATTATTAAGGACAACGCCCTGTTAAATTTCGAGAACAGGTATGTGACAAAAACCGGCGAGATCGTATGGCTGTCGTGGACATCGATGCCGATACCGGGCGACCAGGTTGTTTTTGCCATTGCGAAAAACATCACTCACAAAAAGAAACTGGAAGACGACCGGAACACGCTGCTGAGTAACCTTACGCGCATTAATAATGATCTGAAGCAGCTCACGTATTCAACGTCGCACGACCTGAGATTGCCTGTTGCTAATTTGCTTTCTGTTTTTAGCTTGCTTGATATCACTAAAATTCAGGATGAAGAAACGCTGGAGTTTATCACCATGCTCAAAACGTCGACTGAACACCTGAAGGGCACGCTGGATAGCTACGTTGACCGCTTAAACCAAAAAAACATATTAAATACAGAAACCGGAGAGGTTGAATTAGATAGTTGCCTTGACAGCATACTTCATGCCCTAAACGCGTTGATTAAACATTCAAATGCGAAGATCAGCGTCGATTTCTCGGCATGCAATAAGGTAAAATTTAATAAAACATACCTCGAAAGCATTTTCTTAAACCTGTTAACCAATTCCATCAAATATGCTAAACCGGATCATTTCCCTGTAATCAGCGTCAGCTCAAAAATTGACAATGGGGTAAAGCAATTAATTTTTGCGGATGAAGGCCAGGGGTTTGACATGGAAAAAGTAAAGGATAAAATTTTTGGACTTAACCAAAAATTCCATGACCACTCGGACAGCAAAGGCATTGGATTATACCTGGTTTACAATCATATCACCAGTTTAGGCGGCCATATAACCATTGAAAGCAAAGTGAATGAGGGCGCGAAATTTACCATCTCGTTTAAAAACTGATAATAGTCCGGATTTCCAATCGCCTTTTCAGCATTCTTTGCATAGTTTCGTGGTTTATATCCAACGATAAACAAACCACCGTTTTATATGACAACCCCAACTATACGTCGTGTTATTTCAAAAGCCACTGTCATTTTACTGGCGTTAATTTGCGTATGCACAAAAATAATTGCACAGCGCCAGGCAACGTCGACAACAGCCATTAACCAGGTACTTAAAAACATTAAATCTCCCGAATTTAAAAATGACAAGTATAATATCATGTCATTCGGCGCGACATCCGATGGTAAAGCGGATTGCAAGGCGGCTTTTGATAAAGCGATCAATTTATGCAGCGTTAACGGCGGTGGCAGGGTGATCGTTCCGAAAGGGCAATTTTTTATAGGCGGCCCTATTGTGCTTAAAAGCCACGTAAACCTGCATTTTGAGGACGGCGCCGAACTCATTTTTTCGGCAGATGCGAAAGACTATCTGCCGGCAGTATTAACATTATGGGAGGGTACCGAATTGTTTAATTACAGCCCGCTTTTTTATGCTTACCAATGCACGGACATCGCGATTACCGGGCATGGCAAAATCAACGGTTCAGCGAGCAAAAATTTTGCGAAGTGGCGCCCCCAGCGCTCGGCAGAGCAAAATAAACTAAGGCAAATGGGCATCGACGGAACTCCTGTTTACAAACGGATATTTGGCGAGAACGCAAATTTGCCGCCGGACATGCTGCAGTTTTTTGGCTGCAAAAATGTATTGATCGACGGCATCTCCATCGTCGATGCGCCTTACTGGGTTATACACCCGGTGTTATGCGATAACGTTATTGTTCAAAACGTGGTAATCAACAGCATGAACCTTAATAATGATGGCTGCGATCCCGAAATGTGTTCAAACGTTTTAATCGAGCACTGCAACTTTACAACCGGGGATGATGGTATTGCAATAAAAGCCGGTCGCGACCAGGATGGCTGGCGGATAGGCCAACCGACGGAAAATGTTATTATCAGAGACTGCATTTTCAAATCAAAAACGAACGGGCTATGCATCGGGAGCGAGATGTCGGCCGGGGTGCGCAATGTATACATGTACAATGTGCATATCATCAAATGCCTTAGCGCCATTTATTTTAAATCGAACCTTGACCGAGGAGGATTCATAGAGGACATTCGTGTAAGTAACGTACAATGCGATAGTACACGATCGGCATTCATACGTTTCGAAAATAACTACCATGGGTCGCGCGGCGGCCACTACCCTACCCGCTTTAATAATTTCGACATTCACGATGTAACCTGCACACAGTCGGGCGAAGCAGGTATTTATGCAGTTGGCGTACAGGGCAATCCGCTTAAAAATATCGCCTTAAAAAATGTAACTGTGTTGCACACGCCCAAAGATGAAATTATTGATAACGCCGAACATCTGACCTATAACAATGTGTCGATCAACGGCCACATCCTGGCTAAACCCACAAATACCGGCGCGATAATGCTACATACGGATTAATCATTCGCATTATTAAGATTAGCGCAAACGATTTATCCACGCCGACACAGTTTGTAGCGCCGCAGGGTTAACTGTTTCCGAAATTTGGCCGTATTCTGCCACCGAACCGGTGGAAGCTTTTTGAAACAAGTGATTTAAGCCCGGCATAGATATAGTTTGGAAGTTTTTGTTACCACCCTTTTCTAATGCAGATTTAATTCCCGCCAGGTTGGCCTGGCTGTTTACCTGCATATCCAATGTGCCGTCGAGAGCCAATACCGGGCATTTTACTTTGGTTAGATAATCAGCGGGCCTGAAGGTAATAAAGTATCTAAACCAAGATGTTATCTGCGCGCTCAACTGCTGTACCATCGCGTCATGGGGTAATAAAGTCTCCACCTGCTGCTTTAATTGCGCCGTTGAAGAAGATGGATTTTGTATGATAAGGTCGGAAGCTCTTTTATAGATAGCCGATGCCTGCATAATAGCTTCGTCGGAGGCGCCGCCGAGTCGCATTTGGTCGGCAACCTGTTTCAGCATCAACTGCTCAACCGGCACACCCGGGCCAGCAAGCAGCACAATAAATTTAACGTATTTATCGCGGCTGGCAACCATCGGCGCTATCATCCCTCCCTCGCTGTGCCCCATCAGGCCGATCTTAAGATTTTTAAGATCAGGCCTTGATTGGATATAACTTACCGCAGCTTCGGCATCATCGGCAAAATCGGCACTTGTTGCAGTGCTAAAAACTCCTGTTGACTGGCCAATTCCGCGATCATCGTAACGCAATACGGCTATTCCCTGCCGCGTAAGCCAGTCACTCCACACCAAAAAAGGGCGGTGGTTAAAAGGCTTGAGCTCCTCGTTACGGTTTTGCGGGCCCGAACCGGTTATTAAAACTACAATTTTGGTGGCCTTACCATCGGCGGGCAATGTTATAGTACCTGCCAGGGTATTGCCTGCTTTGGGATTGGCAAATGTTACTTCTTCCTGTTTATACGGAAAGTCCTTGGGGTCTTGCGGACGGGCAACTACAGCTGCTGGCTTACTGGTGGTTAAATTTAGCGGAGTGCTGTTATTTACCTGCTTAAATGTGCCGTTTATTTTATTACTGTCTGGCAAAAAGGTGCCGGTATAAGTGACACCAAATTTGCTTGCCTCAATAGTAAGTTTGTCGCCGGCAACGGTGGTGCTATTGGTAGCCAAACCACGGGCGCCCTGGTCGGGACTATCCATCGTCGTGCTATAGGAATCTCCTGTTTTGGTGATATGGAATACAATATGTAATGTACCGGTGCCGGGGTAATTTAATGTGCCATACCAATCGCCGGCAATGCTTTGCGCAAAAGAACAATAAGCCAGTGTGATAAAAACAATTGTGATAGTAATCTTTTTCATTGTTGTTTGATTCTCAGTCGAAAATACATTAACTAACCTCACAATCGCCAACCGAATTTGATGAATGATTTTATAAAATGAGGAGTGGTTAAATTACGAAAAAGAAAATGCGCCCACAAGTGTGGCACTAGTGATATGCAAAACCAAGGACCAAAGCATGAGGTTTGAAAATCGTTTTCAACAATATTCCACTGCGCGCAACCGGGGTAAAAAAGAAGCTTTATCAACAATTTTGCAAAGTCGATAACACGCTATATCAATTGAGGCGTATTTTTTATATTTTTAGGTATAATTTATCGAAAAAAATATGTCTATAGAAACCAGTAGCGACCTTTATGGCATGAGCAAAGCAAGTGAAGCTGTTGCGCTAACCTTGAAACGCATGATGGATTATGCAAAACCCGGTATGAGCACTTATGAGCTGGATCAGTATGGCGCCTCTGTTCTTGAATCATTTAACGCCAGGTCGGCGCCCAAAATAAGCTATAACTTTCCCGGCTATACCTGCATCTGCGTAAATCATGAAGCAGCTCATGGGATACCTTCTAAAAATCGCATTTTACATGAAGGCGATTTAATCAACATTGATGTTTCTGCGGAGTTGGATGGTTTTTTTTCGGATAATGGCTGTTCATTTATTTTAGGAAGGGATATTCAAGCGCTTAACCCACTTGTGCAGGCGTCAAAAAACATTTTGCATAAAGCTATTTATCAAATAAGAGGGGGCGTCAAGATCAATGAAATTGGCCGCTTAATTGAAAATGAGGCCAAAAAACTTGGATTTAAAGTAATCAAAAATCTTT
>JACXTT010000317.1_pt1 | contig 79927 bp, 75 predicted proteins | sample 9270951 | NCBI WGS metagenome assembly JACXTT01 (sample SAMN15532306, study PRJNA645909) | rock metagenome | isolation source: weathered quartz diorite | place: Puerto Rico | collected 2017-06-21
ACCTTTACATCCATATTCTTGACACAGGCCATCCCGAACTAGCCCTCGGCGTCGCCTACCGCATCGGTTCAATCGCTCCCGGCCTCGGACATCTGGTCCACATGCCCAGCCATATCTTTTTCAACCTGGGCGACTACGACATGGCAGCCCGTGTCAACGAACAAGCTTCCGAGGCGGAAGAGCGCTATATGCAACTCGCCAATCCCGGAGATACGGCGTACACGCTCGGTTACTACATGCACGATCTTCACTTCGTCGCGCGCAGCCGCGCCGAGCAGGGACTCTGCGACCCCGCGATGGCCTACGCAAACAAGACAGCCGAACGCATAGCATCCACTCAAGACCAGTGGCCCATGTTCTCGGACTACTATCTTCCGGTGCCGCTCTTGACCCTGCTGCGCTGCCAACAATGGGAAGAAGTGCTGCGCCTGACGGAACCCCGGCCTAACCGCCTGATCAGCGCCGCACTTTGGCACTTTGGTCGCGCCATGGCACTTGCCGCCAAAGCCGATCTGGAATCTGCGCGTGCAGAGCAGCGCCTCTTTGAGCAACTGCGATCGCGCCTTCCGAAAGACACCATGTGGATGTTCAACCCCGGCGACAAGCTTCTGGCTGTTGCCTCGCCAGTCCTGGCAGCGAGATTGGCGCCCGATCCCGAGCAGGCGATCTCCATCTGGCGGCATGCGGTCAAGGCCCAGGATGAACTCGGCTATGACGAGCCTCCAGCGTTCTACTATCCCGTTCGCGAATCGCTGGGAGGCGCGCTTCTTCGCGCCGGAAAGCCTGCGGACGCGGAAGCCGTCTTTCGCGAGTGTCTCCAGCAAAATCCGCGCGATCCTCGCGCCCTTTTCGGACTCAGCGAAGCGCTCAAGGCTCAGGGCAAATCCGATGCGGCGGACTCCGTCCGACGCTTATTCTCTGAGTCGTGGAGAAAACTTGACTCAGCGCTCCGCGTACAGGATCTCTAGTCGCGCCAATCAAGCCGACAGGAGCCCACATGTGGATGTTCTTCGTTCCCGTCTCGCGCCGCAGCTAACGGAAGGGACGTCGACGGCGTCTCAAGCGCCTGATTACAGGCATATCCGACGTAATTTTGTATCACGCTTCGAAACCAAGTTCTACGTGTCCAAATCAATCCGCACCGTAAGCAGATCGGTGCCGAAAAAGCGTACGGCTGCGGCATTGCTGGAACTGCCGGGGCGCTGACTTGCTAGCCAGCGCTGGCGCTCGCGTGGATCTTCGTCGGGCAACATGTGGGCCGTGCCGGCGTGCCAACGCATTCGTAACCCCTCGCGCACTTTCACTCGCACTCGTGGATTGGACGCAATGTTGCGAATGTAACCAGCTTTCTGTCCGTGCTCTGCCACCAGCCAGAATTGAGTGCCCATCCGTCCGTCGCCTACCGGAGTGCGGCGCGGCTTGCCAGTTTTGCGGCCGATGGTTTCAAGCAAGGCATAGCCCGGGGGCGCCAGCCCTAGCGCCAATAGAAATCTGATGGGCGGGTTGAACACGTATTTCTGGAGAAAGTGAACAATTTTATGTTTCATTGTCTTGTGCTCGCGGGCTGAAATTATAGGCCGCTTGCTGCATACTCACAGCGAAATCCCCGCCCACGAATATTTCGTCAAAGAATAGCCTCTTCGTCACTAATGCGTGCATTTGGAGTTGAGCTATAATCCGCGAATAGCGAGGAGGGTCAGCCATGAAGACTCTTGCACTCAGCTTACTTCTCCTGTTGCCGGCTCTGGTTGTGAGCGCTGCCGCTCAAGGGCCGGCGAAAGATTCGACGGCCGCCGACAACGTCATCATCCAGGAATGGCAGGCCCACGCCAATCAGCCCGACTCGACAACGATCCAGGGCGACCGCTTCATCCTCAGCTTCGACGATCGCGATTCCTTCTGCGCTTTCATGCGCACCTATCGGGTGAAGCGCGAGTACCGCGATTCGGACGTCACTCGTCCGGCTGGCTACTCGACGTGCGTGCCGGTATCCAGGTTCGCAGTGAAGCGGTCTGCGAATCCGAGGTTGGAACTGACGCCATCGGAGTGAAGCGCATTGGCACTTAGCACTTGGCATTTGGCCAAACCAGTTTGCGGATAGGCAATCGAGAATCGTATTGGCCAAGTGCTAAGTGCTAGACTCTCCCCATGCGCGTCCTCGGCATTGACTGCGGCACGGAGTACACGGGATACGGCGTGGTCGAATTGCTCGCCGACGATCGCTTGCTCTATCTGGATTGTGGCGCGATCAGGCTTTCTTCCCGCGAGCCGATGTCGACGCGCTTGTCGCGGATCAGCATCCGATTGCATGAGCTCATAGTGGAACACCATCCCGATCGCGTCGCCATCGAAGATGTTTTTTACGCTGTAAATGTGAAATCCGCTTTGAAACTGGGCCAGGTTCGCGGAGTGGCCATGCTAGCGGCGGCCACCGCCGGACTTGAAGTTGCCGAATATTCTCCGCTCTCCATCAAGTCCGCGGTCGTCGGGTACGGCAAAGCCGAGAAACACCAGGTGCAGCAGATGGTGACACGGCTGCTGAATCTCGATCAGGTCCCCGAACCTCCCGACGCTGCCGACGCTCTGGCCATCGCCATTTGCCATCTGCACACGGCGGCAACGAAAGAACGGCAGGCCGGCTAGCGGGCAATGACTTTCGTTTCAACGGCACTGGGGCGGCGCTTTGTCGCCGTAGGACTCTCCTGACACAATAGTCACATCTGCTGAAGTCAAGGACACAATGGCAGCCGCCTTCTATCTGTTGCTCGTGATCGGCCACATCGGCGTCTTCGATGTGACCTACTTCCACTACTACAAGTGTGCTCTGCACACCCGCCCGGAGTGCCATCGCGAGCAATTCTGGCACCTGGTGCGGCACGTTATTTACGGATTGCAGTTTCTGATCATCGCCAACCTGCGTTTCCACGGTGCAGCACTCCTGCTGCTGGCCTTGCTCTACGGCGCTGATGTTTTCATTGCCTGGTCCGACGTATGGGAAGAGACCATCAGCCGCCGCGATCAGGGTGGACTGCCGCGCGCGGAGTACTTCATGCACATCGTGCTCAGCCTGATGGTGGGAGCTTACATTGTGCTGGTCGGGCAGAATGTGTGGCCGGACCGGTTGTTGGCCCCGGGGATTGTGATTGATCCGCCGGCCGTACCGGCTCTGTTGCGACTGTATATGTCGGTGATGGGCGTGTGCGCCTTTTTCGCTTTCGCGCACGATCTTGCTGGCTGGTTGCGAATGGGGCGTCAGATTCGCCTCGCCGCAGGAGCCAGCAAGGCATGAGCTCGGAGCTGCGCGCACGCAAGATCGTGGTCGAAGCGATCATTCCTGCGCCGGTGGAAGTGGTGTGGGAGCGTTCACAAGTTCCCGAACAGCACATCGCTTGGGACATCCGCTTCAACCACATCGGCTATCTCGAACAGACCGACGAACGCGGCTATCGCCTGATGGACTACCGCACGAACATTGCCTTCGGAATTACCATCAAGGGCTACGGCCGCTATCTGACCAACTCGGAGCATTCGCATTCCAGCTTCGAATTCGATTCCGACGATTGGAAGTCGATCATCCGCAACGGGCGCGGGATCTGGCTGTACCGCCCGTGTCCTGGCGGGACGCTCTTCAAGACGGTATACGACTATGAGGTACGTCACGGTCGGATTGGAAGTGTGCTCGACGCCGTGATCTTTCGCAGCCTGCTGCAACTGGCTACCGAATGGGGTTTCGAAACATTGCGGCAGTGGTGCGCCGGGGATCAAGACGCTCCCGCTCAGCGCCGCGGACGCATGACGTTTGTGTGGTTCTACTTGAAGCGGCGGATTGGGGGCCAGCCTGCTCCCGGTGCGGCGCGAAGTTGGCTGGGAACCGGGCAAGTCGCAGAGACGGTTTACGAAAAAGAGTTGTTCGCAGGAGCGGCCGCCGCGGCCAGCGGGCGGGCGACGTAGAGAATCGTCCCCAGAACTTCAGGACGGCGCAATAGACGGCACATCAGGAATCGTCCCCAGCCAGTGTCAGGCTGCATGAGCAACCGACCTTCGATGTTCAGCACATCTCCCGAAATGTCATCCTTCAGCACGTGACTCTGAAATTCGACCCGCAGGCCGGGACAGGGCAGGCGCATGCCCCGGTAGTAGAAGTTCTTGCCACGAATGCTGAGGCCGCCGGACAAGGGCGTTGCCGACATCTCGACTTCAATGTGCTTGTCGACGAAAACCTCGAACAACGTGGGAGCGCCGTTCACAATGCGCACGACGAAGTCGGAATCGAAAACGCGGAGCGTTTCGCCCATGTAGAGTTCGCGCAAGAAATGCATGGATCCGTCGCGGCGGCGGAAGACGCGGAATTGGGCATCCACTTCGGAGCCGCTCTCTTCGTACGGACCCTGGCCAATCAGGAGCGTGATCACGCGCGACCAGAGCTTGGCCGGCAGGGTGTGGAGATCGACTTTCACTCTCACTTGAAAATTGGCCGGGTTCTGATAAAAGCGGACGATCAGTGGATGGACCTCACTGATCCGCGGCCCGAGCACGTCGGCGAGCAGTGGCCAACCGTCTTCGGGAGTGCGGCGGCCTCGATCGCGTTCGCGCATGCCGCGCCGGTAAACTCGCGAGGCGTTCCAGGCAGTGAAAGAGTAACGCGCGGCGTTGAGAGCGAGCTGGCGATAGCTGACGATGCCCTCGTGCGATTTCCCGGAGGGCGCGACCACGGCCCGAAAACCCTCCCACCAATAGCGCCGGACCATATGCCAACTCACGGTGCACAAACGAAAGAATGTCGCGGACAGGCTGTGCGCGAAGGCGGTCTCGTAAGCCATCGCGCCGTCCAGGGCGATGCGATCCATCAGGCGCGTGCCGAGCGTTGCTTCAACATGCTGGTTGATTGCCTGCCAGGTCGGGTCATTCGTGTGAGCGGCTGCTTGCCGACGAAAACGTTCTTCCAGACCGCTCTGGCGCACGCGCTCCATGTCTTCCATGTGAGCGGCGATCCATAACTCATCGCGCACCTGCCAGGGACGGCCAGCGTCACAGGCTTCGACATATTTTTGCCACGCGCCGGTGCGGGGACGGCCATCGTCGCTCATCAGCATGAACTCTTCGCCCATCTCATCGAACTCAGGGGAAAATCCGCGGAAGCGTCCGAGGGCGACCGCGCAGGAGGCTAACAGATGAAGATCGGCGAGGTGACAGGGATAACGGCGGTAGAAATCCAGAAGCAGGGTCGCGCGGGAGCGGGCGCGCAACTGGCGCTCCGCAAAGGCGGCTTGTTCGTGCGTTGAGCCTTTGGGAAGGTAGCGCCGGGCTTCGCGCAGGTCCGATGCGGTTGGACGAATGTCCGAACTGGGCGAGACGGCGGCAGTTCCGGCGCGGCTGGAAGTCGAATCGGTCGACTCGCATGCGACGGAATTGGCGGTTACCGGCGGCACGCTGGATGTTCATGCACTTCATGGTCCACAGTCAAGTTACGGGCGTCTAGTCGGAGAGCCGGATTGGTGCACGTATATTCGTTTGGGCAACAGGCGCAGACTCGCAACAAATCCCGGGTTATTCTGATCGTGCCTGTATTCCTCAGACCAATGAGTATAGACATGGAATGCGGGCTCCCGAACTGACTGAGGATTTCATGGGCTTTCTACGCGCTGCATTTGCGATGTTTGTGTCACTGATGTTGTTTCCTGTCGTCTCCTTCGCCGCCAACCAGGCATCGTGCACGTTCACGACTTTCTCCGCTCCAGCCGGCTATTCGCTGGCTCAAGTCAACGGCATCAGCGATGACGGAACGGTGGTTGGCCAACTTGAGGACAAGGCCGGGAACTTCGTAGCCTTCTCGCGCACGGCAACCGGGAAATTTACCACGTACGCAGCTCCGAACTCGAATTTCACCTGGTTCAACCGCCGCAACCTCGCCGGGGTGAATGTCGGTTCCTACCTGGACAACGCGAATATCCGTCACGTTCACGGCTTTGCCCAGCACGGCGCCGACTTTGTGGAAGTGAATTATCCCAAGGCTACCAACAGCTGGCTGCACGGCATCAACAGTGCCGGAACTGTAGTGGGTCACTTTGTGAAGGGGACAGCAGTCAACGGATTCAAGCTGGAGAACGGCAAGTACAGCGTGATCCGTTATGCGGGTGCCCTCGCGACCACGCCGCAAGCGATCAACGATGGTGGCATGGTGGTTGGTTCCTACTCCGACGGTACTGTGAATCACGGGTTCATCTGGAAGAATGGCGCGTTCAAGGTCGTTGAGTATCCGAATGCGCGCTTCGGAACGATTCTCACCGACGTCAATAATTTTGGCGTGATCGTCGGCAACCATCTCTCGGCGGATCACGCTTTCGGATTCATCTACCAGAACAACACATTCGCCAACATTGTGTATGTCAGAGCCAAAAATGCCACCGCCGGCGGGATCAATAGCAACGGCTTGATCTCGGGGCAGATTTATTTTTCGCAGACCAACACCCTCGGCTACACGGCAGTGTGCAAATAGCTGTCAGCATTCAGCTCTCAGCCTTCAGCTAAAACCCGGTTTGGCTGATAGCGGATAGCAGACAGCTTCCTCCTTACTTGACGAACCTCGCTCCCGTACCCAATCATTACAGCGGCCCATGCTGCGCGGATTTCACGTTGCCTGTCTGCTCGTTTTTCTCCCAGCGCTCGTTTATTCCCAGTCAAACCAGGAACAGGCTACCGTCACTTTCACTCTCGACTTCCCGGGATCGCAGCCGGGACATTACTCCGTGCAGGTGCAATCTGACGGAAAAGCGCGCTACCAGTCGAGCGGAAGGCCCTCTCCGGAATCTGACGACAGCGACAATTTTGATTACGAATTTGCGGTTTCGCCTGCGACGCGGGCGAAGATCTTCGATCTCTCAGCGAAGGCGGGCTACTTTCAACGGGATGTCGACTCTCATCGGAAGAACATGGCGTTCACCGGTAAGAAGACCCTCGGCTACAAGTCCGCGCAGCGTATAGGAGAGGCTACCTACAACTACTCGCCTGAGATGGCAGTGCAGGAGCTCACCAGCCTCTTCCAGGGCCTGTCAGCGACTCTGGAACTCGGCCATCGGCTGGAGTACAGCCTCCGCTACCAGAAACTGGCTCTTGCGGAGGAGCTAAAGCGCACGGAAGAGTCGGCACGCCTCAGTGCTCCGGTGGAAATTCAGGCGATAGCGCCGATCCTGCAGCAGATCGTTGCTGATTCCTCGGTGATGAACGTGACGCGAGCGCGGGCACAGAGGTTGCTGGAGCGCCCTGCCGGCCGCTAACTCCAGCAGAGTCGAGACCAACAAATTGCTTGACTTAACCTCCCCACGCTTCCACACTGCAGGCAGCTGAAATCACAATTTATCCCAACTTGTTGGGTTTCAACATGTTAAGTGCAGGTGCAGCTTTCCTGACTTGCGCGGACTTTATCTAGGTTGCATATCAGGAAATTTGCGGCAACTAAGTGGCTAGCCAAGGGTTCTAATGGTCAAGGGACAGTTTCGGGGAGACGCATATGACGATCGGCAGAGCGGGAAAGGCATTGGCGATCTGGGCAGTGCTTGCGGGCACATTGTTGGTAGTTTCGGCGTCGGCCGAATCCAAGGCCCGCATTGTGCGCCTGAGCGAGGTGCAAGGCAATGTCTTAATGGATCGCGGCACGGGCGACGGTTTGGAAAAGGCGTTTCTCAACCTGCCGGTGGTCGAAGGATCCCGCCTGAAGACCGGCGATGATGGCCGCGCCGAAGTGGAATTCGAAGACGGCAGCGCACTTCGGATTGTGCCCAATAGTGAAGTCGAATTCACCCGCCTCGTTCTGGGCGATGATGGCCCGAAGTTAAGCGCCATGCGGCTCGTTGCGGGCACGGCTTACGTCAATTTTCACGGAAAGAAAGGCGACGAATTCACGTTCAACTTTGGCCGCGAATCGGTCACCCTGACGGAGCCGGCGCATTTCCGCGTGGCCTTACGCAGCGACGAGGCCACGCTGGCCGTATTCAAAGGCCACCTGAACGTGAGCGGACAATCAGGGCCGTTTGAAGTCAGCGAGAAGCACACCGCCACTTTTGATATCAACAGCGACCGCTACGATGTGGCCAAAAACTACGAAGAGAGTCCCTACGACGACTGGGACAAGGAGCAGAGCGAGTATCACGATCGCTACGACGCCATCGGAAATTCCGTGTCTTCACCTTATGCATACGGGATGAGCGACTTGAACTATTACGGCAGCTACATGTCGTTGCCAGGCTACGGCATGGTTTGGCAGCCCTATTTCCTGGACGCGAGTTGGAGTCCGTTCCAGGACGGCGGCTGGGTCTTTTATCCAGGCTATGGCTACATGTGGGTCTCGGCGTATCCGTGGGGATGGATGCCATACCGATATGGCAATTGGACTTTCGTTCCCGGCTATGGCTGGGTGTGGCAGCCGGGCTACTGGAATACGTGGTATGCGGTGCCGCGGGTGGTGAATCCGCCGCTGCGGACTTCAATTCCGCAACCCCCGGTCCGCACTCGTGGGACGGTCATGGTGGGCAGAGGTTTGGCGGTAAATCCGCCGATAGGACTACCGGAGCGGCTGACCATCAATCCGGGTTCAGCTGGCTTGGGTGTGCCCCGTGGAACGGTGCGCAATCTGGACCGCTTCTCGCGCGAAGTCAGCAAGAGCGATCGTCCGGTGGAAGTCCCGACGGAACCCCGGGGCCGAATCGCTCCTCCGAGCCGGTCAAACAGTGGAAGTATGAATTCGACCAGTTCTGATACACATACGCCTTCGCCGTCGAGTCCGCCATCGCAGGTTTCGAGTCCGCGGATGACGACTCCATCGGCGCCGCGAATGCCATCTGCGCCACCGGCACGGAGCAGCAAGCCACACTAACTCGTTCAATTTTCTCCTGGACGAGGGCGACCGATCGGGGGCGCCCTCTTTTTGTTGCGCTGAGTGGCTTTACGCCACGACGATTCCAGCGTAGCCGACAACTGTTTCGCGGTCGCCGGAGACGTCGCCAGAAGTCGCGTACTTCACCAGCGTGGCCGAGGTCGCGCCTAGCCGCTTGGCCGCCGTCAGCATGGCAACGGACGGCCCGAACCCGCACATGCTGATGTCTTCGTTCATGACGACCTCCCAGAGGCCACGTGCATCGAGTGCGAGCACGCGCTCGATTGCCTTGTGATCCTTGACTCGGGTGATGGCGTCGGACTCGTAGTGATTCATGTCGCTGGAAGCGATGACGAGAATTTTGCCCGACTGGGCGGATATGACGTCTGCGAGCGCCTTGCCCAAGTCCTGAAGAACGTCGAAGTTGCTAGTTCCTACAGCGATGGGAACGAAACGCAGTTCAGGGCGTTGCATTTGCAGGAAGGGAAGCTGCACTTCGATGGCGTGTTCCGCTCGATGCGCGGCGCTGTCTTCGTGGAGCACGGGGAAGTGCTCCGTCAATGCAGTTCCGAGTTCCGTGTCGGCTGCCACGTTACCAAGCGGCGTTTGCCATGCGGTGCTCGTCATGATCGCTAAGGGATGTCCCCGGCCGGTGTGATTAGGACAGAGAATGACTACGCGGCTGGGAATCTCCAGTCGCGAGTACACGGCCCCAGCCACGTGGCCGGAGTACACATATCCGGCGTGCGGAGAAATGCATCCGAGGGCGCTGACGCGGGCAGTGTCTTCCAGGGATGTGTACTCTTGAACCTCTCGGCGGAGTTCTTCGGCGTGGTGGGGGTAGAACTTACCTGCGACAGCCGGCATTCGCACGGCGGGAGTCATGAGGGCCTCCTTTCGGAGACTTACGTATTGCCGTCTTGCAAAGCGCGGAACAGGGCAGCGCTTTTTGCGAGGGGCAACGCCTCGGCCCGGACGGTCGGTTTCACGCCGCTCTTCGCCAGGGCATCGCGCAGCACCTCTTGATCGTACTGCGTCTTGAGATTATTCCAGAGCGTCTTGCGTTTCTGTCCGAAAGAAAGCTTCAGAAAAGAAATGAACTCGCCTTCGGGAACACGCAGGGACTCGAGACGGGGTTCGATTGTCAGGCGAACCACGCTGGAGTGCACTTTCGGAGGTGGAGCGAACGCCCCCGGAGGAAGCGTAAAGAGTTTTTCGATCCGTGCATACAACTGCGCAGTCGCCGATAGCAAACCATAGTCGCGGCTGCCGGGAGAGGCTGAGAGGCGGTCCGCCACTTCTTTTTGCACCATGATGACAATCAACGAAAAGTAGTGGTGATATTCGAGCAGACGCAGCAAAATGTCGGAAGTGATGTAGTAGGGAAGATTGCCGACCACGTAAGCGGGTTCCGGCACGAAGTTCAGGCCGGGACGAAGGGTGCCGGGCTTCGGTCCGAAGACGGTGTCGAGCTCGATCTTCAGGATGTCGCCTTCGATGATTTCTACATTGGGATAGGTGGCAAACTTCATGCGCAGCTGCGCGGCCAGAACGCGGTCGAGTTCGACAGCGATGATCCGCCGCGCGCGCGGGGCCAGCAGCGCAGTCAGGGCGCCACGGCCTGGACCGATCTCGAGGACCGTGGCTTGTGACAGATCGCCGAGTGCTTCGACAATGCGCAGAGCGGCGGACTGACTCGCCAGAAAATGCTGTCCGAGTTTGGGCTTACGACCTTGGTGAGCGACGGCCTCCTTAGGCACGTTGACCCTCTTTCTTTCCGGCATTTAGACTGGCAGGGCTCATTCCTTTTCTGACCATCATAGCCTGAGCGGGGAGATTTGAAGGCCTGCTCCGGGAGGCGTCCTGCCGATGCACATCGCGTTCGTGGCTTCCGAGTGCGTTCCGTTTTCAAAGACTGGCGGGTTGGCCGACGTGGTCGGCGCTTTGCCGAAGGCGCTGGCTGCATTGGGACATCAGGTTAGTGTTTACGTTCCGCGCTATCACCAGACCAAGCTTGCCGACGCGCAAACGGTCGTGCGGAGCGTCACCGTCCCCTTCGACGACCGCTACCGCTTTTGCTCGGTGGTCACGGCGGGCAACAGCGGAGGCGTTCGTTTTTATTTCGTGGACTATCCGCCTTACTTTGACCGGGAAGCGCTCTACGGAACCTCGGCTGGCGACTATCCGGACAACGCCGAACGCTACTACCTGTTCACGCGGGCCGTGCTCGAAGCTTCAAAGATTCTGGGAGTGCCGCATGTGTTCCACTGCCATGACTGGCAGTCGGCCCTGCTGCCCGTGATGCTCCGCACGCTCTACGCGGAAGACCCGGCGTTCCACGAAGTGGCCACCGTTTTCACGATTCACAATATGGGATACCAGGGTCTGTTCCCGCCCGACATTCTGCCCCTGCTCAACTTGCCTTGGGACTTGTTCACCATGTCAAAGATGGAATTTTTCGGGCAGGTGAATTTCCTGAAAGGCGCGCTGGTTTTCTCCGATTTTGTTACCACCGTCAGCCGGAAGTACAGCCAGGAAATCCAGACGACGGAATACGGATTTGGACTGGAAGGCGTGCTGCGAAACCGGGCTGCGACCGTCACTGGCATCCTGAACGGTGTGGACTACGACGAATGGAGTCCGCAGACGGACAAGTTCATCATCGCCAAGTATTCGCCGCAGGACCTAAGCGGCAAAAAGCTTTGCAAGAAGGATCTACTGAACGTTTTCGGGGTGACGAACGCCGATCTCAACGTGCCGGCGATCGGGATCGTGTCGCGCTTTGCGGCGCAGAAGGGTTTTGACCTGATCTCGCAGATTGTGGACCGACTGGCGCGCGAAGAAATGATGCTGATCGCGCTCGGCGCCGGCGACAAGCCCTACGAAGAAATGTTCCAGCGCCTCAGCAAACAGTTCCCGAACAAGATCGCTGTCAAGGTCGCCTATGACAACGCGATCGCTCACAAGATCGAGGCAGGAGCCGACGTATTCCTGATGCCATCACGGTACGAGCCCTGCGGGTTGAACCAGATCTACAGCCTGAAGTACGGCACCGTGCCGATTGTGCGGGCGACCGGCGGACTCGACGATACGATCGAGCCCTGGGATGCGCGCACCGGGAAGGGAACTGGCTTCAAGTTCTCCGAGTACAACGGGGAAGCGCTGCTTGCGACTACCAAACAGGCGTTGCTGGCGTATCGCGACCAGGCGTCCTGGCAAATTCTGATGCGGAATGGCATGAGCAAGGACTTCTCGTGGGGCGCTTCCGCGAGGGAGTATGGCAAGATTTACGATCGCGTGCGGCAGATGTGGGCGGGCACTGGGGCACCTACGGCAGGCGATTGGAAAAGGGAACCTGTGCTGAGTTAGCGAATGACAAGCAGTGGGCAAAAGCGCCCGCCCCACAAAAACTTCTTCTTCAAGGCCCAAGTCGTAATGACCAGTTCCTCGCCGCGCACGATTTTCCACGTCGATATGGACGCTTTCTTCGTGTCAGTGGAAGAGTTGTACGATCCATCGCTGAAGGGCAAACCTGTAGTAGTGGGCGGGCAGCGCGACGAACGAGGTGTGGTCTCGGCGGCTTCTTACGCGGCACGCAAGTTCGGCGTGCACTCGGCTATGCCGCTTCGCACCGCCGCCAAGCTCTGCCCTCAGGCCGTTTTTGTGAATGGACATCCGGAGCGCTACCGCGAATACTCGGAACGCGTTTACGAAGTACTGTGCCGATTTTCTCCGCAGGTGGAAATGGCTTCGGTGGACGAAGCCTATCTCGACATGACTGGCACCGAGCGCCTGCACGGGCTCCCGCTGAGCTCGGCGCATCGCTTGCATGAGGCGATAAAGTCCGCAACGGAATTGAATTGCTCGATCGGAATTGGGACGTCACGACTAATCGCCAAGGTTGGATCCGCGAAAGCTAAGCCCAATGGCGTGCTGTGGGTATTGCCTACGCAGGAAGCGAAATTCTTGGCCCCGCTCGACGTACGCGACATCCCCGGGGTGGGCAAAGTGATGGAGAAGAAACTGCACGAAATGGGAATCGAGCGCGTGGGCGATCTCGCCCGCCTTGAAGAAGGCGAGCTCGAACAGCGCTTCGGAAAGTGGGGACTGGCGCTGGCGGGCAAAGCGCGTGGTCAGGATGCTGGTGGATGGTTCGACAGCGAAGTTGGTGAGGATACTGACCCTAAGTCCATCAGTCACGAGCACACCTACAACGAAGATACGGCCAATCTGGAGCGCCTTCAGTCCACCTTGATGCGCCTGAGCGAAATGGTCGGCCGACGATTGCGCGAAGGCGGATATTTCGCCCGCACCATCCAGTTGAAGCTGCGCTACCGCGATTTCACGACGTTAACGCGCGCCCACTCGCTCGAGCAGCCGACACAACTCGACATCGAAATTTACGAAATAGCGCGGCGACTTTTCCTGCAAAACTGGAAGCAGGGCACGGCAGTGCGTCTGCTGGGCGTACAATCCTCGAATTTCGAATCGGGGCCATCACAAATTGACTTGCTGGAGCCATCCCGTCAGCAGCGCTGGCGGAAGGCCCTTCAGGCCGCCGATCATCTGCGCGACAAGTTCGGCGAATCGAGCATCGGGTTGGCGACCGGGATGAAAGGCGGATTCCGGGAGCGTACCCATGAAAACCCCACCGGGCTGCCGGGAAAACGGGATCAGCGGAAGAAACCGGAAAGTGGCGCGTGAAACTTTTTCCGCGTCTAGAAGTCAAATCGGCCAGGGGGGTTCCATGACAAAGTGGTGTTTAGTTGTTGCGTTGGCGCTCGCCATCGCGCCGGCCTATGCCGCAGACAATCTCAAGCTCAATGAACATCTCGACTATTCCAGCGACAGCCAGGACGGCCCGCTGATCACGGGCGACCACCTCGAAGACGGTGCCGCCAGCGGCAAGCCGAGCTACGTCATCATCTACGGCGAAGGTTGTTTCAATTCCAAGCGCCAGGCGCGGCGCACGGTCGAACTCTACGAAAAATATAAAGGCAAAGTGCAGTTCGTGGTGGTGGATATGGACAAACAGCGCTCCGCAGCGCAAGAAGATCTAGTGAAAAAATTCTACAAGGGATACATTCCACATGTGGTCGTGTTGAGTCGCGACGGCAAGATCGCCTACAACGCCTCCGGTGAGGTAGAGGAGGGAGAGATTTCAAAAGTGTTGGATAAGACGCTGCAATAGAGTTCAAAGGTCGAAGGTCAGATTGATGAGGTGAAAGACTCTGACGCGAGGCTGGGCTGCCAAAACCTAGGCTCTTCACCTCTGCAATCTGACCTCGAACCTCTGACCTCGCATTCCCTTTGCTTCCACGCACTCCCGGGTCTACAATCCCTACCGTTCTCTGGAGAAAGTCATCACAGGTATCTGGCTCCCCAGGAGGATCCTATGCCTCGCCAGCGCCAGTTCTTGGCCTTCGTTTCTGTTCTGTTGTTCGTCGTGCCGCTTCTCAACTGCGGTTCTGCGCATTCCGCAGACGAACTTTACGTTTTAGTTTCCGCCAACATTCAGGTGCCCTACTGGAAGGCCGCTGGTGCCGGACTTTCACAGTCCGCCTCCCAACTCCAAGTCCGATACGAGTTTGTAGGTCCGGATGAGTACGACCCCAAAGCGGAGAAGGAGGCGTTCGACAAAGCGCTGACCAAGAAACCAACCGGCATTATGGTCTCGGCGGCCGATGCCAAGTTGCTGATCGACAGCATTGGCAAAGCTATTGCCGCGGGCATACCCGTGATCACCGTCGATTCCGATGCGCCCGACAGCAAGCGCCTGTTCTTCATCGGCACCAACAACTACCAGGCCGGTCTGACTGGCGGCGAACGCCTGGCGGCGGAACTCAAGGGCAAGGGCAACGTGGTTGTTTTCACCATGCCGGCACAAGCTAACATGGCCGAACGTCTGCGCGGCTACCGAACTGCTTTGGACAATCATCCTCAGATCAAGATCGCCCGGATAGTGGATATCGCCGGCGATCCGCGCATTGTTTTCGACACCACCACCGAGATCCTCGGCAAGGAAAGAGACAAGATTGACGCGTTCGTATGCCTGGAAGCGCAGGGTGGCAAAGAGGTAGCCACCGTTCTTAATTCGAATAAAGTAACCGGCAAAGTGGTGATCGCGATGGATACCGATCCGGACACTCTGGAGTGGATTCGCAAAGGTGTGATTGCCGCCACCATCTCGCAGAAACCATACACGATGACCTATTTCGGTTTACGTGTGCTCGACGAGCTGTATCACAACAAACTCAGCTCACTGACCACAGATTTTTCCAAGGACAGCTTCGCTCCCGTACCTGCTTTCGTCGATACGGGCTCTTCGCTGGTGGACAAGAGCAACGTGGAGACCTTCATCCAAATGAAGCAGGCGGCGACCGGCGGGCAGAAGTAGTCGCAACTACGAAATGTATTCGCGGATGTACGGGTCGCGCGAGGCAGCGAGCTCGCGTAGATCGCCGTCGAAGATAATCTTTCCATCGCGCAGGATCAGGAAGCTCATCGGTACTTCAGAGCGCTGGCCTTTCGGCAACGCGACCATCTTGTTGCTCTTTTTGTCGAACTCGTGAGTGGCCATGGTGAAGGCATCTTGCAGGCGATGGGTCACCATCAACGCGCTCGTCTTGTATACATCTCGCTGTTTTATGATCAGCTCGACAATGGTATTTGAGGTTACCGGATCGAGTCCGCCGGTGGGCGAGTCGTAGAGGAGCACCTCGGGCTGGGTGATGATCGCGCGCGCGATGGCCACCCGGCGTCGCATGCCTCCGGAGAGCTCGGAAGGATACATGTCAATCGTTCGTTCCAGCTCCACGAAACGAAGAGCTTCACGCACACGGCGGTCGACCTCTTCCTCCGAAAGGTGCTCTTCCATCAACCGGAAGGCGACGTTCTCGCGCACTTTGAGCGAATCGAACAGCGCGCTTTCCTGAAACACGATCCCTACTCGCCGGCGCAGCTCGAACAACTCCTGTTCCGACATGCGGGTGACCTCTTGCCCGAGAAGAAAAATACGTCCCGCATCTGGTTTCATGAGTCCCAGGGAGAGCTTGAGGGTCGTACTCTTGCCAGAGCCCGCCACTCCGAACAGGGCCTTGGTTTCGCCCCGCGGCAGATGGAAGGAAACGCCATCCAGCACCACGTTTTCCTCGAATGCGATCGAGACATTATCGAACACCACGGCGTCGGCAGAAGAATCGCTCTGCTCGACGGCTGGGTTTTCGATAGGCAGAGTGGGCGCCGACATTGGCCTACCTGTAACCAAGCAGCGCGAAGATCAGCTTGGTGACGAAGAAATCGACAACCAGAATCAGCACCGAAGACGTGACGACCGCCTGCGTAGTGGAGCGGCCCACGCCCTGTGTTCCGCCGCGCGTGGACATTCCGTAGTAGCAGCCGATGCTGGCAATGATGAATCCGAACAGGACCGGCTTGACCAGTCCCATGAACACGTCGCGGAAAACCAGCGTCTGCCAAGCATTGCTCCAGTACTGGCGCGAGTCGAGGCCGAACAGCAGGTTCGCGACCAGGAAACCTCCGAACAAGCCGAGCAGATCGGAAATGATGGTCAGAAAGAACAGCATGAAGACGGTCGCGCCGACTCTGGGAGTGACCAGTTTCTTGCTGGGGTCGGTGCCGAGGGCGCGCATGGCGTCAATCTGCTCGGTCACAACCATCGATCCCAGTTCGCTGGCCATGCCCGAGGCGTTGCGCCCGGATACCATCAGTCCCGTGATCAGCGGACCCAATTCCGTGACCATGGAGCTCGAAACCAGCTGGCCGATGAGTGTGATCCCGCCAAACCGTTCGAGCGTGCTGGCCGAGTTCAAAGCCAGCAGGGCACCAATGGAAAGTCCGGAGAGCACAACAATAGGGAGTGAGCCGACGCCGATCAGGTCGGCCTGCTGCAGGATGTCGCCCCAGTAGAGAGGCCGGCGGAAGAAGTTCGCCAGCGACTGGGACGCCAGCAGCGCGTAATCCTGAATCGCCTTCACCGCGTCTTTGGCGACGTCGAAAGGCGAAATCATCTCAAGTTCGAGAGCCATGTTTACTCCAGAGACTATAGCAGAGGAGAAAAAAGAGTTGGAAACAAGGAGAGCGATCACCCCGGTTGCGAAGCGCTTGGCCCCGCGATGCGGCGATGAGGATGAGCAAGAATAGCTCTTGCATGTTATGTGTTATAGATATAACGTATAAGAAATGAATGTAACGACGAAGGCTACTGGGGCGCCTTGGCTGCTGCTGGTTTTCAGCCTTCCTGCCAAACGTGCCAGCCAGCGGGTCGAGATCTGGCGCAAGCTGCAACGCTACGGCATGCTGCCCTTGCGCAGCTCCGGACACGTGCTGCCGAATTCCGCCATTAACCAGGAACGCATGGAGTGGCTGGCCGCTGCCATTCGCACATACAAGGGTCAAGCCTCTGTGGTTCAGGCACAGGGCTTCGACGACTTACCGGTGGAACGGCTGAAACAGCGTTTTCTGGAAGCCCGGGCTCACGACTATCAAAAATTGCTGCACGAAGCGAAGAAAATATTGGCATTGCCTCAGTCGCGAAGGCCGGCAGGCCGCCTGAATCGACTTCGTCGCCGGTTCCTGGAACTGCAGGACATCGACTTCTTCGGAAGCCCTTTGCGTGCCCGGCTCGAGATTCTGCTGAATCGCGCCGACCAGGCAGAGGATGCCAAGCCTGGACGCGGCCGCAAACGAAAGGCAGACGAGTACGTGAACCGGGTGTGGATCACCCGGCCTCGTCCCGGCATCGATCGAGTTTCGTCCGCTTGGCTGATCCGACACTACATCGATCCGAAGGCGAAGTTTACCTTCGGAGCCGAGCCTGCCATGCACGCTGACGCCATCCCGTTCGATATGTTTTGTCCACAGGGCTTCGGGCATCGTGGCGAAGATTGCACGTTTGAAACTCTCTGCGAGCAGTTCTCGATTCGGGACAGCCGGGTAAGACGTATCGCAGAAATCATTCACGACGCGGACCTCGGCGACGAAAAATTCGCTCGCCCGGAAGGACAGGGTTTGGACAAAGTGCTGCAGGGCTGGGCAAAGCAGGAGCTACCGGACGATGAACTCCTCAAGCGCGGGATGGAGCTGATCGAAGGCTTGTATGAGTCGCTGGCATGAGCTTGGAGGCGGCAATGACGAGTACGGACGATGTTAGACGAGTGCTGCTGATCAGCAACTCGACCGTGCATGGCAGCGGGTATTTGGATCATGCGGAAAAGGAAATCCGCGATTTTGTTGGAGACAAGACTGGAGTCGTCTTCGTTCCTTTTGCAGTCCACGACCGGAGCGCGTACGCGGTTAAGGCGCAAGAACGCTTTCGCGACATGGGTCTGGCACTCACGTCCGTCCACGATGTATCCAACATGCGACGAGCCATCGCAGAAGCTGGCGTGATCTTCGTCGGTGGCGGCAACACCTTCCGGTTGCTGAAAGGGCTCTATGACCACGATCTTTTAGACCCGATCCGGCAGAGAGTGGCGGCGGGCACGCCTTACATCGGATCCAGTGCGGGTGCGATCGTGGCTGGTCCAACTCTGAAAACCACCAAGGACATGCCCGTGGTACAACCTCCATCTTTCGACGCACTGGGCTTGGTCCCTTTCCAGATCAGTCCGCATTACCTGGACCCCGACCCGTCGTCTACGCACATGGGAGAAACGCAAGAGGAACGGATTATGCAGTTCCTCGAAGAAAACGAAGCGCCGGTGGTAGGTTTGCGCGAGGGCTCGATTCTCCGGGTTCAGGGCGGCGCCGTAACGTTGAAGGGACCGAATACCGCACGAATCTTTCGGCGCGGCGAAAAGCCGGTCGAGATTGCTCCCGGCTCTGACCTCCACACGCTTCTGGAGACAACTGCAATCCCAGTGGGAGCGCTTGCATGAACACAGACGATATCTTGCTGCTGACTCCGCGAGAGATCGCGAGCTTATTGACCATCGACGACTGCATCGTCGCGGTGGAACAAGCATTCCTGCTTTTTGGAGAAGGCAAAGCGGCCCCGCCGGCGGTGGTCAGCATGCACGTGGCCGGTGGCGGTTTTCACGTGAAGGCGGGCATACTCGATCTCGGCATACAGTACTTTGCTGCGAAAGTGAACGGCAATTTTCCGGAGAACCCCGCCCGGTTCGCACTGCCCACCATTCATGGAGTCATTGTTCTCTGTGATGCCGAAAGAGGTAGTCCGCTGGCGGTGATGGATTCGCGCGAAATCACCTCTCTACGGACAGCGGCGGCGACCGCGGTGGCGGCGAAGCATCTGGCACGGAAGGATTCGCGGACGCTGACGATCTGTGGCTGTGGCAATCAAGGCCGCGTTCAGGCGAAGGCGATCTCGCGTATCTATAAGCTCCAAGCCGTTTACGTCTATGACCAGAGCGCAGAGCAAGCCAAACGTCTCGCGCAACAACTTACCGCAGACCTGGGGATTCCCGTAATGCCGGTTCCCGACCTTGCGGCCGCAGTCCGGCAAAGCGATATTTGCGTTACCTGCACAACATCGCACGAGCCCTTGCTCGGACCGGACGATGTCTCACCTGGAACCTTCATTGCCGCCGTCGGCGCCGACAATCCTGAAAAGCACGAGATCCACCCAGCCCTGATAGCGAAGAGCAAGATCGTCGCCGACATTCTTGAGCAGTGTGCCGTGATGGGCGACTTGCATCACGCCATCGATGCCGGTGTGGTAACTCGAGCCGATGTTCACGCTGAGCTGGGTGAGATTGTGGCAGGCAAAAAGCCGGGCCGCGAATCGGACGAAGAGATCACCATCTTCGACAGTACTGGCATGGCCCTGCAAGACGTGGCTGCGGCCGCTTTCCTCTATGAGAAAGCGCTACGTCAGGGGTCCGGTTTTCGGTTAAATTTCGCAGCTTGAAGGCGACACGAGTGAACACAGAAATCAATTCCACGGCGCCCGAAATCACGAATGTGCCACTCCCTAGATTCGTCGGCTATTTCCTCTGGCTCGGAACCGTTGGTTTCGGTGGGCCGATCGCGCTTGCCGGACACATGCAGCAAGATCTTGTGGACAAGCGTGGCTGGATCAGCAAGGAAGATTACGTTGAAGGTCTCGCTCTGGCGCAACTTGCTCCCGGCCCTCTGGCGGCGCAACTCGCGATCTACCTCGGCTACGTTCGGGCAGGGGTGTTCGGTGCCACTGCTGTTGGGGTGGCGTTTGTACTGCCTTCGTTCCTGATGGTGCTGGCGCTCTCGGCAGCGTACGTCCGCTTTGGCGGGCTGCCCTGGATGCAGGGAATTTTCTACGGCATCGGCGCGGCCGTAATTGGCATCATCGCCCGCTCTGCTTTTAAGCTGACCAAGCTGACACTAGGGAAAGACAAGTTGCTGTGGGGGATTTTTGCCGTCCTCGCCATCTCGACGGCCTGGACATCGCAGGAAATCGTCTGGCTCTTTCTGCTCGCAGGAGTCGTCGCCTTGCTCGTCAAGGCTTTCCCCTCTCAAGCGCAGGCCCGAAGCATCGTCTCTATGGTCTTCGCGCCGGCAATGTTCGGAACACTCGCGATGAGCAGCCCTCTGCTTTCGATCTTCCTCTATTTTGCGAAGGCCGGAATGTTCGTGTTTGGAAGCGGACTCGCAGTGGTGCCGTTTCTCTATGGCGGAGTCGTGCAGGGACATCACTGGCTCACCGACCACCAGTTCGTCGATGCCGTCGCTGTGGCAATGATCACCCCCGGCCCGGTGGTGATTACGGTGGCCTTTATCGGCTACCTGATAGCCGGGATTGCGGGTGCGACAGCGGCCGCGCTCGGGATATTCATGCCGGTCTACCTTGTCGTGGTGTTGCTGGCGCCTTCGTACAAGCGTTGGGCCAAGAACCCTCAGTTGAATGCGTTCGTGCGCGGCGTGACGGCGGCAGCGACCGGGGCGATCGCAGGCGCCGTGGTAGTTCTTGCTAGGCGTTCTGTTTACGATTGGCCGACGATTCTTATCTGTGCTGTGAGCCTGGCCGTGCTCTTTCGCTGGAAGGTTCCCGAGCCGATTCTGATTGGCTGTGCGGCATTAGCAGGACTTCTGTTACGGCCGGCGTGAACTACTCGCGGTGGTTGTTCTTCTTCTTGATCTCGATACTCAGCCGCTTGATTTTCTGATTCAGCGTGGATAGCGGCACGTGGAAGCGCTCGGCGGCTTCGGTCTGATTCCAACCGCACTTCTCCAGCATATCCATGATGATGCGGCGCTCGCAGTCTTCCATGATGTCGAACAGGGAGGCGGCCGGATCGCTATCCACAACGGGAACAGGCGTACCGCGGCCCACGATGTGGTCGGGCAGCAGGTCGGGAGTGATCTCCATGCCGGAAGACAGGACCACCGCCCGCTCGACGACATTTTCCAGTTCGCGGACGTTGCCGGGCCAGGGATAGGTGAGCAGCGGGCGCAAGGCTTCAGTGCTGACGCGACGCCGGGGACGATCATTTTCCTCTGAATATTTCTTGAGGAAGTGGTCGACCAGCAGCGGAACATCTTCCCGGCGTTGACGTAAGGGCGGCAGGTCGATCGTGATCACGTTGAGCCGGTAGAACAAGTCTTCGCGGAAGCGACCCTCGCGGACCAACTGACGCAAGTCGACGTTGGTGGCGGCGATGATGCGCACATCCACCTGCATTTCCTGGATGCCGCCGAGATGCATGAACTTCCGATCCTGAAGCACACGCAGAATCTTGCTCTGTGTGTCGAGGCTCATGGTGCCGATTTCGTCCAGGAACAACGTACCCCGATCGGCCACCTCGAACAGGCCTTTCTTGGAGGCGATGGCGCTTGTGAATGCTCCTTTGACGTGCCCAAACAGGTTGGATTCGAGCAGGTCCGGCGGCATGGAGCCGGTGTTAACGGGCACGAAGGGGCGGTCGCGCCGCGCCGAATGCAGATGGATCGCCTTGGCGATCAGTTCCTTGCCCGTTCCGCTCTCGCCCTGCAACAGGATGGTGGAGCGGCTGGGGGCGACCTGGGAGACGAGGTCAAATATCTTCAGCATAGCCTCGCTCTTGCCCACAATGTTTTCGAAGTCATAACGCTGCTTGAGAGCGCGCTTGAGCTGTACGTTTTCTTCTTCGGCGCGCTGGCGGGCGACTGCGGCGCGCACGTCGGCGAGCAGTTTTTCGTTGTCCCAGGGCTTTTGGATGAAGTTGCTGGCGCCGCTCTGCATGGCCCGTACCGCGTTTTCGACCGTGCCGTACGCCGTGATCATGATCACCGGCTGCAGCGGATTCAGCATGTGGATCTCGGCCAGCACGTCCATGCCGTTCTTGTCAGGCAGGGCCAGGTCGAGTAGCACGATGTCGAAGGTGCGTTCTCCCAGCAATGTCAGGCCTTCGCGACCAGTTGCCGCGCTGGACACCGCATAACCTTCGAGTTGCAGCAGCGTCTCGAGCGACTCCCGGATTTCCGCTTCGTCGTCAATCACGAGCACACGGCCGAGGTGCTCCGGCAAACTCTCCGGCGGGGTCCGGCGCGAGATGACTGCGGCTTCAGACATGGAGTGCCTTCCTGACCAACGGGAAATCCAGAGTGAAGGTTGTGCCCTCGCCGGGACGGCTCTCCACGCGGATATTGCCCGCGTGCTCCTGGATGATGCCGTAGGTCACCGAGAGTCCCAGACCGGTACCGCGATTCTGGCCCTCGGCGGGCGCCGTCTTGGTCGTAAAGAAGGGGTCGTAGATGCGGCGGATATGTTCCTGCGCGATGCCGCTGCCGGTGTCAGAAACGCGCACGCTGACGGAGTCGCCGTTCTGCGTGTCCACTTGCAGGGTTCCGCCACCGTTCATCGCATCCTTGGCGTTCAGGAACAGGTTCAGGAAGACCTGCTGCAACCGCCCTGCGTTTCCTTGGATCGAGGGCAATCCACTCTCAAGATTGCTCCGCACTTTCACGTGCGCCACCTTGAATTGATGGTCAAGCAGCGCGAGCGTGTCCTCGATGACCTTGTTCAGATTGACTTCAGTCAATTCGGCGCCGGTGGTACGGGAGAAGTTCAGCAGATTGTTGACGATTTCCGACGCGCGGAAAGTCTGCTTGATGATCTTCTCGAGCAGTCCGGTTTTGGGCCCACCCGATTGCAACTGCTTCGCCAGCATCTGGGTATAGGAGGATATGACTGCCAGCGGCGTGTTGACCTCATGAGCCACGCCTGCGGCCAGCAGCCCGATGGACGAGAGCTTGTCCGCCTGCGACAGCTGGGCTTCGAGTTCCATCCTCTCGGTGATGTCGTCCATAATCACGAGGCGACCGACCACATGGAACTTGCGAGTAACCAGTGGCGCGATCGCAACGTTAACGGTTCGCCATTCGCCAGTCGGGGTTCCCATCCGGAACTTGTACAGATTATGGATGCCTGGATTCTGGCGGACCCGGTAGAACTCCTCGACGAAAGCAGCAGGGAAGACCTCGCTCAGCGAACGTCCCACCGCTTGCCAACGAGGCAGGGCGTACATGACTTCCATCTGCGAGTTCCAGGATTCGACACGGTCCTGCAGGTCCACCGCCAGTACGCCCACGTTGATGGACTCGACGATGTTTTCGTTGAAGTCTTTCAGGCGCTCGTACTCCGTGACTTTCTGCTCCAGCGACGCGTACAGGCGGCCGTTCTGGATGGCGATGCCGATGTATCCTGCCAGCGTTTCCAGCAACTCCACATCCTCGCTGGAAAGGAAATCACCTTCCATCGTCTTGCCCAAGCCGAGAAACGCGATGGTCTTTTGCTGCGCGTGGCAGGGAATGTAGTAGTTGAGATCGAGCCGGCCGATGGCCTCTTGCGCGGCTGGCGTTTCACGCGGCACCTGGTGCGTGTTCTCAAAGAAGATGTGTCCGGCAGCGTCCTCGATCCGGGGCTTGGCCAGAAACGAGATATCGAGCCCAGTAACATGAGCGAGCCCAAAGGACTTGGCCAACTCAAAGCGCGACGAGTCGTTATTAGCCAGGAAGATGGCTACGCGGTCAACCAACAGGGTGCGCGCCAGCCGGTCCACCACCGAGGCGAGCATCTTGTCGAGGTCAGTCTCGGAGCTCATCTCGCGGCCGAATTCGATCAGCGTGCGGCGGTAGTCATAGCGCGTGCGGTAGAAGAACTGGTCGAGTTTGTCCTGAATCCATTTCCGCACCGGATCGAACAACAGTGCAGTAACCACGACTGCCAGCATCAAGCCAACCGGCCCTGAGCTGGGCACGCGCGTGTGGACGAGTTCCGCAATGGCGGCTACGCCGGCGAAGTAGGCTCCCACAATGGCGGCAGCCGCCAGGGTGTAAGCCATGCCGCGCTTGAAAATCAGGTCGACGTCCATCAGCCGGTAGCGGAAGATGGCGTAACCGAAGGTCAGCGGTAGCAGTCCGAGCGACAGCACCGAAACCTTCATGCCGGTGGAAGGCATCGCGCCGAACAAGTACGGCAGAACGTAGAGCAGAGTAAACGGCGTAATCGCGAGAATTGTGCCGCGCGTAATCCATTTCAGCTGTTGGCGGAGGATAGGAGAGCTCGCGCGCTGATAGCTGTCGACCAGCACGGCAGCAGCCGCTACGAACAGCAGGGTGGAGTATCCCCAGTGCAACCGGTCCAGATTCCAGCGCAGGCGCTCGCTGGCTTGCAGGAATCGGAGCGCAAGAACGTGGATGCCGAGCAACATCAACCCCGGCAGATACAGCAGCGTAACCGACCAACGGTTCCGGGCCACAAAGCCACGGCGTTCCGGGAAGGTCAGCACAAAGTGCAGAAATAGTGCCGGCTGTAGCAACCACGCCACCTCGTTGCACCAGTAAACGGTCCAGTCGAAATCGTTGAATTTCCCGGTGTAGTGGAAGGCGTAGAAGACGAAAGAAACCAGGCAGAAGATATAGAAGTGCGTGGAGCCAACCGCGGTCCAGCGTCGCAGCAGCACGTACAGACCGATGCTCAGGTAGATGAGCGCGATCACCCGCAGCCAGTCGTTCATCGACCGCTCTGCGGGAGCCAGCACGACTTCGACATCCACCGGGACCGCACCGCGGATCAGTGAATAGGTCGCCTTGGACCAGACGCCCGAATAGTAGAGCTGGCGCGTCAGGCTGGCCGAAGTCTCCACCTTGCGGCCGTTGATGCTGTCGATGACATCACCGGTACGAATGCCCGCCCGCGCTGCCGGACCATTGGGATCCAACTGGTTTGCCACCAGATGGCCGTTACGCTCCAGCCACCACACTCCGTCATCTGGAATGGCGTACTGACGTTCGACTTTGTAGTTGTAGCCAGCAAAGACCACCGCTGCTACGGTCAGTAACCCCAGCAGGATGGCAGTAAAGCGGGCCTGAAATTCGCGGTTCATGGGCTGGAGCGGTGGCGCGGCGGCGGGGCCAGAGATTCGCCGCCAATCCAGCTTTAGCAACTTGCCTGCCACGATCTGTGATTCTCCGTACAAATAAGTCTCTGCCCCATAACAACTTCCACAATTATAGAGAGGAATCCCCAAAGCAGCTATGGATTATGGAATGCAATTCCTGTTTTTAATATGGCCGATCGGGCAGCTATAGCGGTAACTCCTTGTGAAAGAAGGAGGCTCCTGTTATGCCTGGGATGGGGATTTGCGAAGTTATAGGTAGGTCGTGAAAGCTTAGCGGGATGTGGGATCTGCAAAATGGCCGACGGGCCAGGAGCCTCCGAAACTGGTTGGTTTAGAAATGGAAGGGCTCGAGAACTTTCCCCGTGTTCCCGTGCCCTTCCCGCTTACCCGCCAACTACTTAAGCGAGGCGAGCAAAGTCTGTTGCGAGGCAGGCGCGTTCTGGGCGCGCAACTCAGCTTCCGCCCGGCTTTCCGGCAGCTTGTAGGTCTCGTTGCTGCCTTCAAGTCTGATCTCCGCCAGGAAGTATTGGCTTCCGTAACGGCTGAAAACCAACACGGTGCGATCGGCAGCATGCTTCGCTTCACCGCGAGACGCCGGAGTCAGCAGGCTCTTCTTCGAGGCGACATTGTTAATCGTCAGGATCCGGGATCCCATGTCTGCCGCCTGAACAATGCATTCGCCGGCTGGGATAATCTTGTCGCCGACCATGAAATCGAACGGGACCTGAGCCACAACGTGAGAACTTGTGAGCGACTGCGCCGCCATCAGGCCTGACAGCAACATCAACGTCACCGGTAACATCCACTTTGCTCTCTTCATAAATTGCCTCCTTAAAATCGGGAAGCTCGGTGAAGAACTTCTGTTTCGTTCCCCACAAAGTAACGCGATATTGAACCAGCTTGCAGGAAACGTCCATGGAGCCAATCTGAAGCGATATGAATTGATCTGAAGAAGATCGCAGGACGAGCTGGCTTGACAGAGCGGCTTTGCCATTACAGAATTTCCTGACACTGGCCGAGGGGATGAGGTCGTTTCGGTGCCCGAAAAAAAAGTTAGCTTCGACGATTTCCTGCTGGACTTCGGCCGCTTTCAACTCTGCCGAGATGGACAGCCTCTGAAGCTCGAAGGGCTGCCGCTGCAACTGCTCATGTTCCTGGTCGAAAAACGAGGACAACTGGTTACGCGTGAGCAGATTGCCGATGCACTATGGGGCAAAGACGTGTTCGTTGACGTCGAACAGGGCATCAACACTGCAGTCCGCAAGATCCGCCAGGCGCTGGAAGACAATTCCGGGCAGCCCCGATACCTGCAGACGGTGGTCGGAAGAGGCTATCGCTTCGTTGCCCGTACCAATGCGGAGGCTGAGAAGGATGTTGTCGGCGTCGGAACAGTTTCCGCCGAAGAGTTAGGACGTGCGATCATGAGCGCGGCGGGACTCGATCCGGAGAATCCGCTTGGGTCCCCCAAGCTGCCTCCAAAATCCTAAGTACTTGGCTCGAGCGACCCGCGTCCACTCGTTTTACAATTCAGATATGTCTCGGCTGGAACAAATCATCGATCTTGAGAAGCGCTATCTCTTGCCCACCTACAACCGTTATCCTGTTGCGCTTGAAAAAGGGAAGGGAGTGTTCCTTTACGACTTCGAGGGAAAGAAGTACCTCGATTTTGTCTCCGGCCTAGGCGTCAATGCGCTGGGCCATGCTCATCCCCGGATTGTGAAGACGATCCGCGAACAAGCTGCCAAGGTCATTCACATCTCCAATCTTTACTACAACGAATATCAGGGACAGTTGGCCGAGCGCCTGTGCCAGCTTTCCGGATTGCAGCGCGCGTTCTTCTCGAACAGCGGCACCGAGGCCATCGAAGGCTCGATCAAACTCGCGCGGCTGGCCGGCCACCGAGTCGGAGGGGATGCCAAAAGCCGGCTGGTGGGTCTGGAAGGCTCGTATCACGGACGCACCTTCGGAGCCTTGTCACTGACCGGACAGGAAAAGCACCGCAAAGGCTTCGAGCCGCTTCTTGAAGACGTGACCTTTGTACGGCAGAACGATATCGCAGCCCTGCGCGCGGCCATCAATGCCAACACCTGCGCGATTGTGCTCGAACCAATCTTCGGCGAAGGCGGAATCCTGGAGTGCTCGCCAGAATTCCTTCGCGAGTGCCGTGCACTCGCCGATCAGCACCAGGCCGCGCTCATCTTCGATGAGATTCAATGTGGCCTCGGCCGAACCGGCACGCTCTTCGCGTTCCAAGCCTTCGGTGTCGTGCCCGACATTGTCGCCATCGCTAAACCGATTGCCGCGGGCGTCCCTCTGGGCGCGTTTCTGGCGCGCGAGCAGTTCGCAACCGCGATTTCGCCCGGACAGCATGGCACAACTTTTGGCGGAGGGCCGCTGGCCTGTCGCGTCGGGCTCGAGTATCTGGCGATTGTCGAAGAAGAAAAATTGCTCGAAAACGTCACGCGGGTCGGAGGGTACCTGAGTCAGCAACTCCACGTGCTCGTGGACAAATACGCTGCGACGCAAGGAGTGCGCGGCCGTGGGTTCATCCAGGGCCTCGTCCTCGACATCCCGGCGCGTCCGTTAGTGGAACAAGGACTCGCAGAGGGAGTGCTGTTCAACGCCACTCAGGATACCGTCTTGCGCTTCCTGCCCCCCTTCCTGCTGGAAGAGAAGCACGTGGACAAAGGAATCAGAGTGCTGAAGAAGTTGCTGGGAAAGAAGCGGAAGAAAGAGCAGAACGTGGTCCCGGCAGCGTAAGGCCGTCCTACCACCGGCAGTAGCCCAAAACAAATGGGGGAACCGAATTGCTCGGCTCCCCCGTACAGAAGCGACAGAGGCGATATCACTTAGATAGACTCCACCCGCGAGGCTTTAGTTGCCCACGGAAGCCCAAAAAACCGAAGAAAAGTTCGGCCCTTCCCAGAAGGACTCCGGCGCCGACACTCCCCTATGGGAGGAACATTGGATCGACCTGGCTGGGGGTCGTATGCGCTACCTTCAGGCCGGAGTGGGACGGGCGCTCATCCTGGTCCATGGGCTAATGGGCTATTCGTTCTCATGGAGATTCGCGATCCCGGCACTCGCACCGCATGCCACCGTCTATGCCATCGACAACCTGGGCGCGGGGTTGTCCATCGCTCCGGACGAAATGGATTGCTCGATGCGAGCGGCAGCCGAACGCTTGCTGCAATTCGCGGATGCTTTAGGAATCGTAGACTTTGACCTGCTCGGGACCTCGCACGGAGGAGCAGTGGCAATGATGGCAGCGGCCCTCTGTGCCGAACGCCATGACACTCGCCTGAAGCGCCTGGTGTTGGTGGCGCCCGTCAATCCCTGGTCGCGACACGGGAGATGGCTCGCGCCATTTGTGGGTGGGGCGTTGGGCTCACTCCTATTCCGCAACACGATCGCGCGCTGGCGCTTCCTCGATTACCTGTGGCTCCGCCGCATTTTTGGTGATGGATCGAAAATTCCGCCAGACTCGCTCGAAGGCTACCGCCGGCCCGTGCGCGAGAACCGGGCGTTTCACCATGGCCAACGGATTGTCAGTACGTGGACGGCCGACTTGACTGAACTCGATCGGGCACTGCCGAAGATTCGCGATTATCCAACCCTGCTGATGTGGGGGACCCGCGACCGTGCCGTTTCTTTCCGTTCAGCGGAGCGGCTGCGTCAAAACTTCCGCGATTGCCGCCTGATTGCGTTCAGGGGCGTGGGACACTTGCCCTATGAGGAGTCGGCAGAGGAATTCAACCGGGCACTGATCGAGTTCCTCGCCGCCAGACCGTAGCCGCTGGCGCTACACTCAACCGATGGGGCAAGCCATCTTCGATTTTCTGCGCAATTTCATTGCCGACTACGGCTACTGGGCGGTAGCGCTGGTGCTGCTGTGCGAGAACGCCGGCATTCCGGTGCCCGGTGAGACCACGCTCCTGCTCGCCAGCTTCCTGGCCTACTCTGAACACAAGCTGCATCTGGGCTGGGTCATCGTCGTGGCTACCTGCGCCGCCGCACTCGGCGATAATCTGGGATACGCCATCGGCAACTATGGCGGACGGCCGTTGCTCGAGCGGTATCAAAACGTTTTCCGAATTTCCCGGACCGCACTCGAACGCGGCGAGAAATTGTTCGCACGCTACGGCGCGTTCACGGTGTTCTTTGCCAGATTCATTTTTGGCCTGCGGGTTTTTGTCGGGCCGCTGGCTGGTGTCCTCCGCATGCCATGGAAAGCGTTTGCTGTGTTCAATTTCCTGGGTGCGGCGGTCTGGGTGACGGCGATCGCCACGGTCGGCTACTTCTTCGGGAAGCACTGGGACGCGCTGGAGCATGCCATCGGACGCTTTAATCTGGCAGCGGCCGCCATCGTATTGGTGCTGATCCTGTTCTTATGGCGGAAGTACCATCGTGCACCCTACAAAAATCGTTGAGGCGTAATCTTCCGTCACTTTCTTCGCTCACCCGCGCATCTATATGCTTAGAGACAATGACTCGCGCGGTGAAAAAGGGGTTGGCGTTGGTGATCGGCTGGGTGTTTATAGTGCTCGGCATGATCGGGCTGTTTTTGCCTCTTATGCAGGGGATCCTATTCCTGATGATCGGCTTGACGATTCTCTCCAGCGAATATGTGTGGGCACATCATTTGCTAGCCAAAGTGAGGGCGCGCTTCCCGAGAATTGCGATATTTTCCGACCGAGCCCAGGAGAAAGCCACCACCTGGATGCGGCGTGTTTACCGGCCCGAGGAAAGCCATTGAACGCCAAAGCCGAACCTCATCTAGCCACCACGCTCGGTCTTCCTCACATCGGGCTTTCCCAAGTGTGGGTGCGTTTCCTGGTGGCGATTGTTGGTTTGATATTGGCCTTTGGAGCCGCCCTGTTTTCGACCGTGTCCCGCGAATCGGGCGACCTTTGGACCACAATCATTCTGGCTTCGGCCGCGCTGCTGCTCGCCACCATAGTGGGCTTGACCACAGTCCCTTACCTGGTGCGGCGCGTAGTAGCTGCCCGCGTGCGCGATGCCATGGACTACGAGGTCACGCGCACTGGCTTGGTATACATCGCGATCACGGTGGTCATCGCCATCGCCGCCATTAACACCGGAAACAACTTGCTTTACATTGTGGTCGCTGCGCTTTTATCCGCCATCCTGGTTTCTGGAATTGCCTCGGCTCGGGTGTTGCGCCACCTCGAACTGGATGTCCACCTCCCGGAGCATGTTTTTGCCGGCCGCCCCATGCTGGCGCGTTTGCTGTTGCGGAATCTGAGCGGCTGGCTGCCCTCGTTTTCGATCCGAGTCGTGCCTTCCAAACGCCAGTCGACAAAGCGTTGGCGCTGGGAGGCATATACGCTAGGATTGCCCCGTAATCGTCCTCCGGAGAGCCAATGGTTGCGGGTGCCCGATCGCCGCTTGCGGCGGGTGATCGAGAATCCGGACAAACCGATCCTGCAGCAAACTGTCTACTTTCCATTCCTGGCAGCGCGACAGGAACTGCGGGCGGACTTGGAGTTGAATTTTCCGGCGCGCGGCTGCTATCGGGAAAAGGACTTCGGTTTGGCGACGCGCTTCCCCTTCGCTTTCCTTACGAAAACGCGTCGCATCGCGCTGGCGCGTGAAGTGATTGTGTATCCCATGGTCGAACCTCCACAGGAATTCTTTGAAGTACTCCCCATGGTTACCGGCGAGTTTGCAGCCTTTGTGCGCGGTCGCGGCAACGATCTCTATCGCATCCGCGAATACATGCCGGAGGACTCCGCGCGCCACGTAGATTGGAAAGCCACTGCCCGCACCGGTACGCTCAAAGTGCGCGAGTTCAGCCGCGAGGACGAGCGTAAGCTGCGCATTGTCTTTGACAACCCGCGGCCGGGAGTCGTGGACACAACCCTATACGAGCGGGCGGTGCACCTCGCGGCTTCTCTCGGATGGCACTTTCATCATGAGGATGTAGAGATTTCCTATGTCGCTCCAGGACTGGAACCCACACCCGACGTGTTTGCATTTCTGCATTACCTGGCGCTGGTGGAGCCGCAGGAAGCGACCTCGGTCTTCGAACGTCTGCGAGCCAGCGAAGACTACAACGTGATCGTGACCGCCAGCGATCGATCGCAGTTGCCGCCTGTTCTCGCGGCACGCTCGTACGTGATCGCGCTCCGAGCAGACACGAGCTCTCGCGTCGCAGCTATCAGCTGACCCTGTCTTGGGAATCTCGCTGTTTCCAGGCGATTTTCGCAGTTTTTCCTTTTCCAGCGACCGATTTAGACATATACTCCGCCCGGAAGTGGCGTAAAAGGTTCCTTGCTCCCACCTTTCGACGCCACCGATGGTTGCCCTCCGGTCGCGCTCAGCGACCGGCAGACGTCAAGGGGAGGCGCATATGTTCATCCGCGATCTGCTCAAGAATCAAGTCACTGTCTCAGCCGAGGTCCATCAAACCGTGCTGGAAGTGGCGGAAGTGATGGTGAATCGCAACATCGGAGCCGTACCGGTTCTAAAGGATGGCCAGTTGGTTGGTGTTTTCACTGAGCGTGACCTGATGAGCCGCGTCGTCGTTGGTGCGAAAGATCCGGGGCGGACTGCGGTCGGCGACGTCATGACCGAGGATCCCCTGACCATCGAACCCAAAGACAGTCTCGAGACTTGCATGACCCTAATGCGACGCCACGGGTTTCGTCACCTACTGGTCTGTGAGGGACGTGACCTCAAAGGCGTGGTTTCGTTGCGTGACATCCTGCTCCATGACCTCGACGAAAAAGACGACGAGGTTCGCATGATGCGGGCCTACCTGCACTCCGCGCCCGACGCCGGATAGGCCCGGCCGCTGCCTCCAAGTTGACAAGCAGGTAATGGTTACCAACGTTACCTAAGTAGGTTGACCATCCGTGCCCAGCTGCTTAAGGTAGTGGAGAGGGATGCGACCGTTCCATCAGTGGCCGCGCTGTCCCCCCACAGGGGCCCATGAAATCGTACAGCCAGATCGCGCTTTATCTCTGGTGCGGACAGCCTGTTCTGCAGGCAGCTGTGGCTCTGGTTCTGTGGCGCCGTAAACTGCACAAACAATTCCCCGTTTTTTTCCTATATGTTCTAGCGCAGATTACCATTTTCGCGCTGACGTTCCCGCTACGTAGCGCCGACAACTACGAATGGTTTTTTTACGCGTACTGGGCAGGCGCGGCGGTCACGGCAATGCTGAGTTTCCGAGTGATTCACGAGGTCTTCTTAAACGTTTTCCGACCCTATCACACGCTGAAGGATCTGGGCACGGTGCTGTTTAAGTGGACGGGAGTCGTGATGATGCTGGTCTCGGTGGTGGTCGCGTTCTCGAACTCGGCGCACAGTGATCCCCTGGTACAAGCTGTGACGACCCTGCAGCGTTCGGTCCGGATGGTGCAGTGCGGCTTAATCCTGTTCCTGCTCCTGTTTTCCCGTTTCCTGGGCGTCTCCAGGCGGCAGCAGAGTTTCGGCATCGCGCTCGGGTTCGGCCTCTTTGCTTCGGTGGAACTCGTTTTGATCGCGCTGAACTCGGGAGGCTTGATGGGCCTAACGCGGATCGGGCTGATTAATACCATCATGTACGACTTGGCGATCGTGGTTTGGCTGACCTACGTGTCCACCCGAAGCACAATCCGCGATGCCGCCACCAATCACCTTCAGACCCAGCGCTGGGAGCAAAGCCTGGCTGACCTGCACACCGCAGATGCACGCAAGCCGGTGGCTCCCGACTCTCTGATTCCAATGTTCGAGGGCATGGTGGAGCGGGCATTCTCCCGAAGCTCGCACCTCGATGAGCTGGATGAGCGAGCTGCTGCGGCCAAAGTCGGTTCGAAGAGCGGAAGCTAAAAGCCGGCCTGCCGCACGTCACCACGAGTACTGCAAAATTGTGTCAAGCCCAATCTCTGGCAGTAATCGGGCTTCCGCCAGCAGGCTTCCAGCGGGCAAGTAAACCCTAAACAATTACATTAAGAGACTGTAGCAAGAGCCGCGTTTTGTGCGGGCGGGACAGTCTTGCTTGCGTAAGGCTAGATATGTCAGCGCCGCGTCAATTTTTTGTTTCTGGTGCGTAAACGTAAAGGAATCTGAACGTTAGGGGTAGTGTATAATCCGCCCTCGCGGAGACCGCCTGTTTTTGACGGTTACCGTTTACCCAAGGAGAAAGACAAATGAAACGTTCGCTAAGGGCGTTGATCCTGCTGTTAGGTCTGGTAGGCACATACGTTTGGGCTGCCGTCCCCAGAGTTCCCGCTCCGGACGGCGGACCGATTCCGCTGTGTCCACCCAAGAAAGGTTGGAACTGCGATCCCGCTGTGCCTACCCCAGAAAGGTTGTAGTTGCTGGCAACCTTGCAAGGCATACGTTCCAACAAATTGCTCTGGCGGGCAAGGTCACTAAAGTAACCTTGAGTAACCGCAGAGCAAGAACGCACTCTTCTCGGGCCGGCCTAGGGCCGGCCCATATTTTTGCCGTCAATTCTTGGATGCGGGAACCTCGCTTGTAGTGGGTTTCGCCGAAAACCCATGCTCCCCATTCTCCTGGGGAGACTGCTCCCCTTTTTTCGAATCCGGCGTGTCCGGACTGTCGCTGGCCAAATACCGCACAATGATGGACACGCGCCGGTTCGAGGCCTCCAGTGGTTCCTTGGGCCAACGCAACTTCTGATCGGCAAAGCCCCGCACTTGTGCCACCTGGTCCGCGCGCAGACCGGATTGCGACATCAGCCGCCGGGCTGCATTGGCACGGTCGGCGGAAAGTTCCCAATTGGAGTAGTTGCTTTTGCCGCCGTACGGCTTGGCATCGGTGTGCCCTTCGATTGAGAGGTGGTTGGGAACATGCCCCAGTTCTTCCGCGAGCAGCGCCAGCATCTCCTGGCCGCTCTCATTCAGCTTGGGACTGCCGCTGTTGAAGAAGGTCCCTTTATCCGATTCCAGGAGTTCGATGCGCAGGCCCTCGGCGGTGATGGTCATCTCGATATTCGTGCGCAGCTTTTCGAGGTCGTTGATGCTCTCGATTCTCTTCTGGAGTTGCTCCTTCAGTTCCGCCATGTCTTGCTTCGCGATCTGTACCTTTTCGCCTGATCCCACCGATTTCACCTGGTTCGTGCCGACTTGCTTCCCAGTTCCAGTGGGATCCTTGAAGTATCCGCCAACTGCCTCCTGGATTTTTTTGCTGCTGTTCATCAGCCAGAGCACGATGAACAACGCCATCATGGCGGTGACGAAATCGGCATACGCCACCTTCCACGCGCCGCCATGATGGGCGCCGTGGACGACCTTTTTTCTGATGATGATGGGGGGCGCAGGCATGGCCTATCCGGCGGCCGCCGCAGCTGCCGGCGCTGTGGCTTTGGCATTTCGGCAAGCCTCCTCGACTTCCTTGAACGTGGGACGCACGTGAACCGGCACGGCACGGCGTCCGATTTCCACTGCCAGGATCGGAGCGATGCCCTTGAGAAAAGCGATGATGGCTGCACGCAACACATTAAGGAAGGCGCGTTCTTCGTCAGCGGTTTTGCTCATGCTCTGGGCCAGCGGGCCAAACAGCCCGTAGCACAACAGGATGCCCAGGAAAGTTCCGACCAGTGCCGCGGCCACTTTGCGACCGATTTCTTCCGGAGGACCGCCCAGTGCTCCCATAGTGATAACAACACCCAGCACCGCCGCCACGATCCCCAGACCCGGGAGCGAGTCGGCCATGGTGTTGAGCGCCGAAGCCGGCTGCGCCGCATCATGATGGTGAACATCCAGGTCGCTTTCCAGCATCTGGTCGAGATCGAATGCTTCGATACCGCCGCTGATCGCCATCCGCATGGTGTCGCAAAGGAAGTTGAGAGCATGGCGGTGCTTCAGGAATTCCGCGTACTTAGAAAGCAGGGCGCTCTTTTCTGGTTCTTCGACGTCGCTTTCCAGCGCGACCAGCCCCTCGCGACGCGCCTTATTGAGCAACTCAAAGATCATCTTCAGCAAATCGACGTAGCGTTGTGAGCTGTAGTGCGAGGAGCCGAACGCTCCGGCCAGGCCCCGAGCGATGTCTTTCAGGATATGCAAGGGATTGGCGATCAGTACCGTGCCCGCGGCCGCTCCGGCGATGATGACGAACTCCGCCGGCTGCATCAGCACCTTCAGATTGCCGTGCTCCATCAGATAGCCGGCGACAATGCAGCCGAAGACGACGACGATGCCGATGATCGCAAACATAGAAACTCATCCTCGCGAAGGTGCGGAGCCGGGCACCCTGCCCGCTCCCGCCGCTTGACCGGCCTCGGCCGCGTGAGAGGGCTTCATCTGATTCAGTAGCGATTCCAGTTGGTCACCTGGGCCGGCGACGACATACTCGACCGCTGCTCGCACTCGAAAACAATCGCCCCACCACGAGATCTCCGATTGACTGAGCTGCCGGCAGATCAGTTCCGCCGTGGCCGCGACCTTGACCGGGCTTGCCGAGTGCAGCATCGCCAGAAACTCGTCTTTCTCCCAACGTCCGAGAAAGTCCTCGGCGGTCAAACTGTGCCGGATGGTCTGCGCCGAAGTGCGCAGGAAGGGAGCGATGGAGTCAGCGCCGTGCTTGGCGGAGATCTCCTTCAAGCTCAGGATCCGGATGCGCAACAGGCCGAGGCCGCCGTGCGTGTCCTCCAGGCCGGCTAAACTTTCCGCCAGCACCGCTCGCGTCAGACGCTGCGATGGAACTCCCGTAAGCGGATCCAGACACCCGTACATCAGCACTGAGGAAGATTCCGGAATGGAACTGGCCGTGGCTTCCTCGAATGCGACCGCCACCCCCACGACCAGGCCGTTATCGTCGAGGAGGGGCAAGGTGCGAACCTGAACTCCCATCCGGTGTCCTTGCTTGTGCAGCGTGAAGACGTGGTTTTGCAGCGCGCGGCCGTCGCGAAAAGTGGTCGTTACGGGACAGCGATCCCCAGCCAGAATGCGTCCCTGCGGGTCACAGTGCGGAAGAGGATCGCGGCAGACCTGTCCCATGACTTCGTGCGCCAGGTAACCAGTGATCCGCTCCGCACCCCGGTTCCAGAAGCGTACCCTTTGTTCCCGGTCCAGCACATAAATACCAATCGGCAGGTTCTCCAGCACGGATCGGTAGAGCGCCGGATCTTCGAAAAACGGAGACATGATTCGCCAGTCTGCTTATCGGCAAAATAAGCGAGGAACTTCAGGGAATGAGGGGCAGCTCCAAGTTCACGCGGCTGGCCGCGACGAAGCGTCCAACTCGCGACCCAGCTCTGCCGCGTCGAAAATGGGCGCCTGACACGTGAAACCGGAGCAGATCACCGCAAACGACTGATTTTCCCGCAATGCGGGGAGGTTCGGAATCGTCTCCGCCAACGCGGGAGGCAGGTTTTGTGGCACGACTGCGCCCGGGGACAAGCGCAGCACCGCTTTGCTTAGCGAAAGAGGATGGAGAGCAGCTCGACAGAGCCGATCGGCGATTTCGTCATGTCCCACGATGACCACTTGAGTATGCGGCTGCGTAAAGCGCGTTAACGCCAGCGCGTACGTTGCGGCGAACATCCCGTATTTCTCCGCGCCGCTGGCGAAGACCGCGAGAGTCTGCTCGGCCTTTTCGCGGTAGGAGGATTCGTTGGTATAGACGTGCAAACGCAACAGTGCAATCGCCGCCGCCGGATTGCCCGCGGGCGTGGGCGAATCCTGAAACGGCTTTCGCTGAATGCCCAGAATGCCGAGCGGATTTTGCTCGGCGAGCGGATCCGGCTTCGTACCCACGATGTCGAAAAAGCCACGCGAACCTGAGTCGAAGAAGCGCGCAATCATGGCATCGACAATCAAGCGCGCGAAACGGAAGTAGCTCAGGTCAGCAGTGGCTTCGTAGGCATCGAGGCAAGCGATGGCAGTGAAGGCATAGTCCTCGAGGACTCCAACCGTGTCGCGATGTTCCGCCGTCGGATCGGAGTACGCAACCACGTGCTTCAGTCCGCGCTCGTTGTTCCAGCCTTCCGACAGCAGGCGATCGAGCGAGCGCAGCGCAAAGTGCAGCGCATCTGGAATTTCGAGCACACGCGCGGCGTCCAGGCAGGCAGAAATACACATTGCATTCCAGCCCGCATAGATGGTCTTGTCCACATAGGGCGTGGGCCGTGCGACCCGGGCAGCGTACATCTTCTTCCTGGCGGAGACCAAGAGTTCGCAAACCCGGTCCTCGCTCACGCCGAGCCGGCGCGCGATCTCATCCACTCCGGCACGGATGTAGAGCACATTCTTCGCCGGATTGTGATGCATCTCCCCGACTTCGTTGATGTCGTAGCGGAGCGCGGCAACCTCAGCTTCTTCGGGGGTAAGAACGGCTTTTGCTTCTTCCAAAGTCCACGTAAAGTAGTCGCCGTCGTCGTCCATGGAGTAGTCGGCGTCCTGCGAGGCGTAGAAGCCGCCGCGCTGACGATCGCTAAGCCACTCGTCCATCCAGCGGATGATGTCGCGGGCCACCGCCGCAAAGAACTCATTTCCAGTCGCCTGCCAGGCGTGAACATAGTTTTTCAGGAGCTCGGAGTTGTCGTAGCACATTTTCTCGAAGTGTGGCACGATCCAGCGCTCGTCCACCGAGTAGCGATGGAAGCCTCCGGCCAACTGGTCATAGACGCCGCCGCGAGCCATCTTCTCAAGAGTAGTGACGATGACCTCCCGCAGGGCTTCACTGTCTGTTCGCGCGTGGTAATCAATCAGCAGATCGAGCGTCGACGGATGCGGGAACTTGGGCGCATTGCCGAATCCGCCGTTGCGTTCGTCAAACATCTTGACCGCCGATTCCACAATCGCGTCGATCACCTTGGGAGAAACGTTTCCGGTGCGTCCGGAAAATGCCTCAGCCTGCGAGATCGCCTTGGTTACCATGTCGGCCTGTTCGACGACCTCGCCGTTCTTCTCGCGGTAAGCCTGCGCGATCGACAGCAACACGCGCTTGAAACTCGGGCGCCCGTATTGATCCTGAGGAGGGAAGTATGTCCCACCATAGAAGGGCTTGCCGTCGGGCGTGAGAAATCCGGTGAGCGGCCAGCCTCCCTGTCCGGAGAGCGAACTGATCGCTACCTGATAGCGGCTGTCAATATCGGGACGTTCATCGCGGTCCACCTTTACTGCGATGTAGTGCTCGTTGACGATCTTCGCCACCTCCGGATCGTCATAGGACTCGCGGTCCATCACGTGACACCAATGACACCACACCGCGCCAATGTCGAGCAGGATGGGTTTGTTCTCACGCTTGGCGGTGGCGAAAGCCTCCTCGCCCCACTCGCGCCACTGGACGGGCTGATGCATCGCCGAGCGCAGGTAGGAGGAGGATGCGCGAGCGAGGGCGTTGTGGGAGTACGAGGTCATGCGTGTAAGTCTATCGCGGCCAGCGACAGAGAGGGGACTCCATGCGCGAGCAGATTTTGCCCACATTCTCCTTAACCGCTCTACCCTATGTCATCCTGAGCGGAGCGAGGCTTCCGCGAAGCGGAAGTCTCACGGAGTCAAAGAACCCCTACACGTTGAACTCTCTGGTTGGTGTATCACGGAATCCTCCCGGTGCCTCGTAAGGCTTTAAGTCGCGGACTGCATCGGGAGAATGCCTTGCGACGTTGTCGGCTATTTCGGCCGAGTAGGGGTCCTTCGACTGCGCATGCCCACTCGCTCCGCGTGCGGGCACGCTACGCCCAGGATGACAAGGTTAGAGAGGGCAGCTAGTTCGCTGACAGCCGCCCCGCCATCGCGCGGTACATCTCCACCGCCTGTGTCAGCTGTGCCTTCTCCACGTACTCGCCCTCCGTATGTGCCACGTAAATCGAGCCTGGCCCGAGCAGCAACGGCTGACCCCAATTTGAAAGCGCAGGGATGTCGCTGGTAAAGGCAGCGACCATGGTGGGAAGGCCATCAAGTGTGCGGAGCTTCACGAACGGGATTTCAAGAGTGAAATGGACCTCAGCGAGGCTGCCAACGGTTTCGACAACTTGGCGTCGCAGTTCGTCCGACGGGCCGACAAGTCGGAAGAGCAATTCGGCCTTGGCCAGGTCAGGAATGACGTTGGGCGCGCGTCCGCCCTGGATCAAGCCAACATTCTTCGTGCACGGTCCAACTTCCGGATTTTCGGGCAGCTTCATCGCGTGCAGACGGCCGAGGGCTTCCACCAGTTTGTCGATCGCAGACTCGCCAAGTTCCGGATAGGCGGAGTGCGCCATCTTGCCGCGCGCGGTGAGTTCCACCCGTAGTGCGCCTTTGCTGGCGAGAGCCAGTCTGTTCTCGGTGGGTTCGCCGTTGATCAGGAAGCGTGAGCCGATTGCATGCTGATTGGCAACTTTGGCACCTAGCGAGTCGCGTTCCTCGCCGACCAGAAAGAGCAGTCCAACATAAACACGCTCGGCACGCAGCATCTCTGCCGCTACGACCTGCGCGGCGATGATGCCCTTGGCATCACAGGATCCCCGTCCGTAGATCATGGTGTCGTCTTCGGAAGATGGGATGAACGGCGGAACTGTATCCATATGCGTCGAGAAGACGATCTCAGGACGCGGGTGTCCGGGCCATATCGCAAGTACGTTGGCGCGTGCGCCCTCGACCAGCATCTTGTTGGCTTCGAAGCCGCAGCGGCGAAGTTCGTCGCAGAGAAAATTCCCAACCGCGCCTTCGTTTGGCGTGATGGACTCGATGTCTACAAGACGACGTGTGAGGGCGAACAAATCCATGGGAAGAGCTTACCAGCAGGGATGTCCGAAGCCGTTCAGATCGCCTCAGATGACAAAGTTTGAGGTAAGCTGAAAATTCGTGCACTCCGAAACCACCAGCATCCGCTCGCTCTTCCTCAACGGCCCAGCTGGACGCCTGGAAGCGCTCCTGAATGCCGGATCGCCCACCGCGACTCATGCGGCCGTGGTCTGCCATCCGCACCCTCTCTATGGCGGGACGCTCCACAACAAGGTTGTCTTCCACACCATGAAAGCACTTAACCACTTCGGATTTCCAGTGCTGCGGTTCAACTTTCGTGGCGCCGGGCTGAGCGAAGGCGAGCACGCGCACGGCAGTGGCGAAGTGGAAGACGTGCGCACGGCCCTCGATTGGATCGAGCGTGAATACACACTGCCGATCATTTTTGCTGGATTCTCGTTCGGAGCGGCGGTTGGTTTGCGTGCGGCTTGTCCTGATTTTCGCGTGACAGCGCTGATTGGATTGGGGCTGCCGGCGACTCCGGTTGACGATCGTGTTTATGACTTCGACTGCCTGCGCTCCTGCACCAAGCCGAAATTCTTCGTCAGCGGGTCGCGCGACCAGTTCGGCCCCCCGGGGAAACTCGAAGCGCTGGTGAACTCATTCGCCGATCCAAAAAAGCTGGTGCGCATCGAAGCGGGCGACCACTTTTTTGAGGGGCGGCTTAAAGAAATGCGCGAAGCAATCGAGCAGTGGGTTAACGAATTCCTGGCAGTCCGAACGTAGGCTGGCGCCCCGCCGGCTGTCGCGAGGTCACCCTGCCCTCGCTGGGGCGTGCGCGTTGCCCGCACGACAGCCGCCGAGGCGGCGGCGCTACTCATATAATCCCCTGAATGTCGGAGATCACTCCTGAGCGTGAACAGAGATTCCGGCAGACGCGTGGCGTCGCTCGCGAGATCTTCAACTCCGCTCTCAAAAACGCCTCGATCGAGAATGCCTTCGCCCGCCACGTGAGCTGCGATCGCGGAGTGCTCCGCATCTGCGAGGACTTGCACGATCTCGATTCTTACTCCCGCGTATTCGTTGTTTCCATCGGCAAGGCCGCCCACACGATGGCCGCAGCGCTCGAAGCTCAGGTGGGTAGCCGCCTCGAAGGCATAGTCGCTTCCTCGGTTCAGCCCGCGAGTCAGGTGCGCGGCTTCCGCTATTTTCAAGGAGGACATCCAACGCCGACGGCCGAATCTATCCAGGCGGCCGATGCGATTCTAAAATCGTTGAATTCTCTCAACGCCGCTGCGCTCGTCATCTTCATGCTTTCCGGAGGAGGTTCTTCGATCGTCGAAAAGCCCATGGATGACGAGATCTCTCTGCCCGATCTGGCTGCCACCTATCGCTCACTGGTATTCTCGGGGGCGCCCATCGCTGAGATTAACGCCATCCGCAAGCATCTGTCGGCGGTGAAAGGCGGACGGCTCGCGCAAGCTGCGTACCCGGCGCAGCAGGTCTCGATCCTCGTTTCCGATGTTCCCGATGCCACTCCCGACGCGCTTGCGTCCGGTCCTACAATGCCCGATTCGACTTCGATCGCTGATTGCGAACGCATCGCTGCGAAGTACGGGTTGATCGACCAATTCCCCAAGTCGGTGGCCGATCTCTTCCGTCAACACACGCTCGAAGAGACGCCGAAGTCCGACGATCCAGCCTTCGTGCGCGCTCGCTGGTGGACTGTGCTATCGAACAAAGTGGCAGTGGAGGAGGCAACACTGGCTGCTACGCGCGCCGGGTTCGCGGTCGAGGTGGATAACTCCTGCGACGACTGGGACTACGAGAGGGCTGCCGGTTACCTGGTCCAGCGAGTGCGTGAACTGCGAAAATCGGTGTCGCGGGTGTGCCTGATCTCCGGCGGGGAAGTGACCGTCAGCGTGCGCAACGGGGGCGCGGGCGGCCGCAATCAGCAATTCACCCTGGCCTGCGCGGAGAAGATTGCCGGTCAGGACATCACCGTTTTGAGCGCTGGTACCGACGGCATCGACGGGAACAGTCCAGCGGCAGGCGCTGTAGCGGATGGCACAACTCTGGAGCGCGCTGGTGGTCAGGAAGCAGTCCGGCGCGCTCTCACAAGCTTCAACGCGTATCCGGTGTTCGACACGCTTGGGGACACCGTGGTGACCGGAGCCACCGGCAACAATCTCCGCGATTTGCGAATCTTACTGGCATACTAGAATGCGTTGGGACGAAGCCGCAATGTGACCCACACCGTGGAACGCCACGACATACTCTTCGCGACCAGCCGTTTCAATGTTTCCAACCCGAAATCCTACTTCATCAACGAATGTTGCTTCGGAGATGACCTGGCGAGTTGGCTTCGCCTGAAATTGATCGAGGATGGGATTCAGGTGGAAGAGCCCTACCAGGAGGATTGGGGTTGGGAAATGCGGGCGAAGTACCCAAAGGGGTCGTATTATCTCGGTGTTACCGGATTCCGGGCAGAAAGCGCTCCTGAACCGAATGCCGGCGAGTGGCGCATCATGGTTTCGAAACGCCGCTCGGTTTGGCAAATGCTCAGCGGAAGAAATCAGATGGGCTTCGACGAAGGTATCCTTGGGGTTATCGAGAGAGTCCTCGTCGTCGAGCCCGGCTTTCGCCTTATGGGTCGCGAGTAGATATGCTCCTGGCAGAGAGCTGCGGTTTCACAGCCTTCCATGGTGCATATCTCCGGGCAAATAACCTTTCTCCCAGTAGCACAGAACCTTCAGCCTGCATCCAACTTTTCAAGTCTAGCGCCCAAGCGGAGGTTTGCTTTGAAACAAACAAGGTTGCTATCCGCATGTCTCACGCTCCTTACTTGCGCCCTATTTTTGGCGCTCTCCAATTCCGCCGCCGCCCAGCAGATTGACGTCGCCTTCGGCATGAACACGCTAGCTGCCCCTCCCGCCAGCGAAGCGAGCGGCAATCACACGCCACAGTCGCTCACCGGTGGGGCTTACCCCAGCTTCAGCGCTGATGTGCTGTTTTTCAAGAACATCGGAGTCCAGGGTGAATTCGCTTGGAAAGCCACTCGTGGTGAATGGCAGGGAGTCCAACCCGATCGTCCGATGTTTTACGACTTCAACGCGATCTTCGTGCCCAAGCTCGCCAAACGCACTTATCTGGAACTGCTGGCGGGCATCGGATCGCAGGCTACTCGCTTCTACCAGCCCAACCAGATTTGTGATTTCAATACCTGCAAGAACTTTGTCACAATCAACCACTTCATGGGACATTTTGGTGTTGGGATCAAAGCGTATCCATTCAGGAACTTTTTCGTGCGGCCCGAAGCTCACCTTTATCTCGTGAACGACAACCAGGAATTCAGCTCCGGGCGTGCGGTGCGGTATGGCATTTCGATTGGGTACACACTTGGCGGAAGATAAGCCAGATCACCGACTCACAACCAGCGGCTGACCCGTTGCCTTTGGCAACGCCGGAGAGCCGCGGTGCGCGTTGCCGCCGTCCTGCGTGGCATTTATGATAACGATATGAACCTCGGCTTCTCAGAAATGGTGTTCCTGTTCATCCTGGCACTGCTCATCTTTGGTCCGAAGAAGCTGCCGGAAATAGGACGCCAGATCGGGCGCTTCATGAACGAGTTCAAACGGGCCTCGAATGAATTCAAGGCGCAGATTGAATCGGAAATCAATTCGCTCGAGACCGAGGTGAAGCCGCAGATTCTGCCTCCGATCCAGGCGCCGCTGAACTCTTTGGCCAGCCGCATCTTCAACCCGCCGTCGGCCGAAAGGCTTGAAGCTGTGGAGGCCGCGGCCACGCCTGCTGCAGAAGATGTGGTCGTTCCTGAGACGCCCCCTGCGCCGAAAGTAGCCCCCGATGCCTGAGGCGACCGCGTCCTCCTCCGTGAACGAACCCGTTAAGGATGAAATGCCTACCATGGGGTTCCTCGAGCATCTCGAGGAACTGCGGCGCCGGATCATCTACTCCATCGTCGCCGTCGCCGTGGGGTGCGCTCTTTGCTGGGCGTATGTGGAACGCATCGTCGATCTAATGCAGCGTCCGATTGTTCAGGCTTTGCACGCCAACGGGCTGCCGGAAAAACTGGTCTATCTAAACCCGGTAGACCCCTTCAATCTCTATCTGAAGGTGGCGGGAGTCGTCGGACTGTTCGTGGCTTCGCCGTTCGTGCTGTATCAGGTATGGCTGTTCATCGCGCCTGGGCTCTACCGCAATGAGAAGCGCTATGTTCTGCCATTCATGGTCTCGACGGTCAGTCTTTTCCTGGCAGGTGGATATTTTGGGTACAAACTGGTCTATCCCCAGGCGCTCCGATTCTTGATCGAATTCAGCAAGCAGTTCACGCCCATGATCACGATCGAAGAGTACAGCCAGTTGTTTCTGACCATCATCGTCGGCATGGGCGTGATTTTCGAGATGCCAATCCTGGTGTTCTTCCTGGCCCTCATGGGGATCGTGACGGCGGGCTGGATGTGGCGGAATCTGCGCTACTCGATTCTGGTGATTTTCATCATCGCAGCGATTCTTACCCCCACGACCGACATCCTGAACATGTGTATTTTCGCTGCGCCCATGGTTGCCCTGTATGTGCTGAGCATCGGGATCGCGTGGGTCGTCCATCCTACGCAGCGCAAGAAGCGGGAAGAGAAGAAAAATTCTTAACTACGGGGGGACACGAGGATCGCGGGGGAAATCAATGAAGCTATTAAAGTTAGGCAGGGCTACGACCAGGTCTCGCGCAGGTTTCCCCCATGTACCTCTGTGCCCCCTGTGGTTCAGCCTTTTTTTGCCCCTGCTGGCGCTGGCGAGCGCAATCGCCTGCAGCAAAGGCTCGTCGTCGACTCCAGCAGAGAATGCCGCCGGAGCTAACGCTCCTGCTCCGGAACCGGCCGCAACTCCTGCGTCTCTGCCGGATCCCGGTCCGTTGCCACAGATCGACTCCAAACGCGCGTTCCAATACATCAAGGAGATCGTGGCCTTCGGAACGCGTCCAATGGGCAGTGAGAATCATAAGAAGGTCGAGAACTACATCACGTCGCATCTGAAGGGCGATCAGGTCGAAGATGACGCCTTTACTGCCGAGACGGTGGAAGGGGAATTCCCGGTCCGCAACATCATCGCGAAGTACCCGGGTACGAAAGATGGCATTGTCGTTATCCTTGGCCACTACGACACTAACTATCCTCTACGTAACGTTGGATTCGTGGGCGCGAACGACGGCGGCTCCTCGGCAGCGATTCTCCTTGAATATGCCAACCATCTGCGCGGCAAGAAGCGCGATGGCTACAGCGTCTGGCTGGTCTGGACCGATGGCGAGGAAGCCGTTCGACAATGGACGGACACCGATAGTCTTTACGGCTCGCGTCATCTCGCCGAGAAGTGGGAGAAAGATGGCACCTTGAAAAGGATCAAGGCGCTGCTCGTGATGGACATGATCGGGGACGCCGACCTCAACATCGATCGCGAAACCAACTCGACGCCCTGGCTGATCGACCTGGTCTATGAAGCGGCAGAGCGTGGCGGAGTCCAGTCGCACTTCTATGCCCGCGCCGGCGCCATCGAAGACGATCACCTGCCTTTCGTGAAACGGGGTGTGCCGAGCTTGGACGTCATCGACCTCGACTACGGCTACAACAACGTATTCCATCACACCCCCCAGGACACGCTCGACAAGTTGAGCCCCAGAAGCTTGGAGATCGTCGGGAACACCACGCTCGAAGCCATTCGGATGCTGGACCAGCGCTGACGGCCCCTGGTCTCGGCCCGTTCGTGTACAGAGCAAACTTTTTCACATCAGAATTTCGGAAACCACTTCTGGAAATTGCTTGATCTAATCCCTACTAATATAGTAGGGTTTGTTTCCGTGGAGGCGACCACATGACTTCCCGCCGTGAATTCTTGAAGACCGCATCCGCCGCTGTGCTGGTAAATGCAGCTGCTTGTCCCGCACTGAGTTGGGCGGCCGCCGAGTCCGCAGTCAGCGTGCCCGGCAAAGACGGCATGATTGTCCGCTCCTACCGCTTTCTTGATCTCGAAACTCCGGTCGAGTTCATGACCGAGTGGATCACTCCCGTCAACCATTTCTACGTCCGCAACCACATGTTCGAGCCGGCTAAGATTGACCCCAGCGCGTGGAAGCTGAGCATCGGCGGCGAAGTTGAAAAGCCGCTGACGATGACTCTGTCCGACCTGGAGAAGGTTCCCATCCACTCCGTCACCAATGCCCTGGAGTGCGCCGGCAACGGACGGTCGTTGCACAGTCCCAAGGTCCCCGGGATTCAGTGGGGAAAAGGCGCCGTGGGGAACGCGAAGTTTTCCGGTCCGAGTCTGAAGGTCCTTCTGGAAAAGGCAGGCGTCAAGGACACCGGCAAACATGTTATGTTTCGTGGACTGGATGAGGTTCCCGGCAAAGTGCCGCCTTTCATCCGTAGCATTCCTATCGAAAAGGCCATCGACGCGGACACGCTGATTGCCACCCACATGAACAATGCTCCTTTGACAGGGCATCACGGTTTTCCGGCAAGAGCCCTCACCCCAGGATGGGCCGGCGCGGCCTCCTGCAAATGGCTGACTGAAATTACGGTCCTCGACAAGCCGGCGGAAGGCAACTTCATGAGCCCCGGCTACCGCATGCCCAATACGCCGGTGAAGCCGGGCGAGGCAGTCAAGCCCGAAGACACGCATTCCATAACCGCGCTCACGGTGAAGTCCTTGATCACTGCGCCGAGCGACGGCGCCAAACTAAAACCGGGCAAGCAGGAGATCCAAGGTGTGTCCTGGGCCGGCGAAGCCGACATAACCAAGGTCGAGATTTCGACCGACGGCGGCGCCTCTTGGAATCCAGCGCAACTGGGCAAAGATCACGCCAGATATGCATGGCGTCTCTGGAGCTACGCCTGGAAGCCTTCGAAGAGCGGAGATTACGTGATCCTCTCCCGCGCCACCGACAGCCAGGGACGGGTGCAGCCCGACGTGGCGGTCTGGAATCCGAGCGGGTATCTTTACGATGCCTACGATCAGGTGAAGGTTTATGTTCAGGCTTAGTGCGTGTGTTCTGACGGTCGCTTTGATCTGTTCCGCGGCCGCTGCGTCGTCTCCGAACGAGGAGTTGCCAGCCGGTCCCATGCAGGAGAAAGCTGCGGCTGCCTGCTTGAGTTGTCACGAGGCCCGCATCATTGTGCAGCAGCGCTTGAGCAAGGCCGCTTGGACGCGGGAAATGGACAAGATGGTCAAGTGGGGCGCAGTAGTTGACCCCCAGGACCGCGATGCTCTGATTGACTACTTCAGCGCCAACTTCGGTCCCGATCAGCCGCCCTATGCAGCCCCGAAGACCGCCGGCGCGTCCATCTCGAAAGCGCGCACAAAAGCAAAGCACTGACGCGACTGTAGCGGAGGCGCTCCGCCCGCCCATCCACCCCAACGCCCGCTTGACCATTTTTCCCCTTCGCCCCTACCATGGAACAGCACCCGTGGGGGTGACTCTAATCGGCTCCTGCAGCCGTGAGGACGTGGGGATTCCGTTTGTCGCTAAAAGCCTTTGTCGCAATCTTCGTGTGCGCATTCATCAACCTGGCGGACGCGCAGAGCAAGCCCTTGCCGCCAGGTCCGATGCAGCCCAAAGTCAAGGCCGCTTGCACACAGTGCCATAACGCCAGTCGAATTACGGAACAGCACTTCACTCGTCAGGAGTGGTCCAAAGAGCTCGACAAGATGGCTGGTCTCGGAGCCGAAATCGCGGATTCTGATCGGGCCGCTCTGCTGAACTATCTGTCAAAGAATTTCGGCCCGGAGAAGGTCGGCAAAGCCGCGCCGAAGAAGAGCGCCGAAGAGACTAAGTAGCTGTCGTCGACCAGCAGCCGCAGTCGCACCCGCCCGTACCTAAACAATTACTTGAAGTTGTTCGTGTCCTTGCTCATTCTGGAAGCAGTTGGAGATTGGATTATGCAGCGCTGCCGTAGCGTCCCTGTGGGCGCTGGGTCGGTGGCGCTTTGCTGTTTCCGCCGGGCGTAAGCGTTCCACCTCAGGTCTTTGCCTGAGGGCCCATAGTTGACGTCTGGCAGCTTTCCGCCGCCGCGACCAATGCCTCCTCCAGCGCCCGTAGGTGCCGCTCCTCGGTCAAGTAGCTGACGACCATCACCCGGATCACACTCTCGCCGTCCACAATAGTCTCAGAGATCCAGCGCCGGCCATCGCGCGTGACCTCATCCACGATCGCGTTGTGAAGCGCCGCACGTTGCTTCGGATCGGCGATTCCTTTCATCCGCAGATTGAGAATCGGCACGATCATGGGTGCTGACAGTTCGAACTGTTCTGAGTTGCTCACCCAATCGGCAAAGCCGCGAGCAAGACCCATCTGACGGTCGATATGTTCTTCGTAGGCTTTTCTGCCGTGCACTCTCAGAGTCAGCCAAAGCTTCATGGCGTTCATGCGGCGCGTCCACTGGGCGCTGATCCTCGAGTTGTCCGGCAGCATCGCGCCCGCCGCTTTGGGCATGTAAGGCGCATGCACAGCAAACGCGCGTTCCAGAATTTCGGGATGACTCGTCAGAATAACCCCGGCAGCGAAGGGCACAGCCAGCCACTTATGGGGATCAATCGTGATCGAGTCTGCCTGTTCAATTCCGCGGATGAGGTGCCGGTGTTTGTCAGAGAAGATGAGCGACGCGCCGTAGGCGCCATCCACATGCAGCCAGAGTTTGTGGCCCCGGCAAATCTCCGCAATTGCGGGTAGTTCGTCAATAATCCCCGTACTGGTCGACCCGGCAGTCGCGACTACGCAGAGCGGTTTGCGTCCGGAGCGAAGGTCAGCTTCGATTGCGGCCTCGAGTGTTATCGGATCCATTTGCAGCCGCTCATTGACCGCGATCCGCCGCAGCGCCTTGCGTCCGATACCCAGTAAGCCCGCCGATTTGTCGAGCGAGTGGTGCGACTCCGATGAGGCGTAGACGACAGGCGGTGCACCGATCGTTGACACTCCTTCCTCGATTGCATCGGGGAACTTCGCTGCAAGGGCCAACGCCAGGCCGCTGAAGTTCGCTTCGTTGCCCCCACTGGTGAAGGTCCCGTTGAAGGCACCAGGCCAGCCTACTCGTTCGCCGATCCAGCGTAGTGTCTCCACTTCAATCTTCGAGGCGAGCTGCGAGCGTGCCAGCGTAGCTAGCTGCGGATTGAGTCCTGCCACGAGCGCCTCTCCCAGAAAGCCCATATAGGTTGGGGTGGGGTTCATCAGGCCGAAGTAGTTTGCAGCAGGCACATGGAAGCCCTGATCCACCATCGTGCGGCAGATCTCGTCGAGTACTTGCGCCGGATCGGCGCCGTCTTCCGGCAGAGGATCGTCGAGCGGGCCGTAGGTGCGCTGGTCGGCTGGCAATTGCACGGATCGGTCGGGTAGGGAAGAGTACAAGGCGTCAATGTGATCGATCAGCTTGTAGCCGAGCTGGCGGCGAGTGGCGGAGTCGAGATCGAAGGACATAAGTATTCGACGAGAGTTTCGTGCGGAAAGAATCGGAGAATCTATCCGGAGCTTGCGCGCCAATTTGCGAGCGAGACCGGACGCAACATTACGCATGCCGAAGACAGCAGGTCCCTTCGCTTCGCGCAGGATGACAATTTGCTAGGGGTTCTCATTCCCCTTATCCTCTGCGGCCTCAGCGTTCTCTGCAGTTGAATGCCTTTCCGGCCGGAGCAGCGGAAACAAAATCACGTCCCGGATGGTATGTGAATCGGTAAGCAGCATCGCCAGCCGGTCCACGCCGACTCCGACCCCACCCGCTGGTGGCATTCCGTACGACAGCGCCCGGATGTAGTCTTCATCCATCTGGTGAGCTTCTTCGTCACCACGCTCGCGCTCTTTCAACTGCGCCTCGAAGCGCCGCCGTTGATCCTCGGGATCGTTGAGTTCGCTGAAGCCGTTAGCGATTTCCATCTTCCCAACAAAGATTTCCCAGCGCTCGGTCCACTCGGGCTCGTCTGGCTTCTGCTTCGAAAGCGGCGAGACGGCGGTCGGGAACTCGTAGATGATCGTGGGCTGAACCAGGTGCTCTTCCGCCACCGCCTCAAAGATACCGGCGATCGTCTTACCTGCAGGCTCGTTCTGATCGTAGGCCAGGTGGACCCCAGCATCACGCACGCGCATCACAAGATTTTTCACCGATTCGTGCGTCGCAAAATCGCTCACGACGGGCTTAGCACCTGCTTTTTCCGGCCAAAAGTGCACAATGGCTTCGCGCATCGTCATGCGCCGCCAGTTCGCACTCGCCCAGTCGATCTCCTGATCGCCCCACTTCGTTTTAGTTCCGCCGGTCACGTCCCGGACGGCCTGCTCAATCGCGGCCTGTGTCGTATTCATGATGCCGAGATAGTCGGTGTACGCCTGGTACGCCTCGAGCATGGTGAACTCGGGATTCCAGCGCCAGCCCAGCCCCTCGTTACGGAAATTGCGATTGATCTCGTAGACGCGATCGAACCCGCCCACTGTCAGCCGCTTCAGATAAAGCTCCGGCGCGATGCGCAGGAACAGGTCCACGTCGAGCGTATTGTGATGCGTCTTGAACGGACGCGCCACTGCCCCGCCGGCGATCGGATGCATCATCGGGGTCTCGACTTCGATGAACCCCTGGGAATCGAAATAGCAGCGGAACGATTGCACCAGCTTGCTGCGCTTAAGGAAGACTTCACGAACCTCGGGATTCATGACCAGGTCCACGTAGCGCTGCCGGTAGCGCAGCTCGACGTCAGTCAGTCCGTGCCACTTTTCCGGTAGCGGCAGCAGGTCCTTCGCGAGAAACGTGAGTTCTTCGGCGTGAATACTGAGTTCGCCGGTGCGGGTCCGGAACAGATATCCACGAACGCCGATGTGATCGCCCAAGTCGAACAGTTTCCAAAGCTCAAAGCCCTGCTCGCCGATGGCGTCTTTCTTGACGTAGAACTGGAGACGCTGCCCGTCCTGTTGCAGGTGCGCAAACCCGGCTTTGCCCATCAACCGAATCGCCATGATGCGTCCAGCCACGCGCACATGGACGCGGGCTGCCTCCAGATCCTCGCCTGTCTCGCCGCTGTAAGCAGCCAGAATCTGCGGGACGGTGTGGCTGAAGTTGTATTTGTGCGGATACGCCGGTTGTCCGAGAGCCTCGATTTTTTTCAGCTTCTCGCGCCGGATTTCGTAGATGTTTTCGTCGAGTGACAATGAGCGGTCCCTTGAAAATGTGAATCAGCGATTATAAACAACCACGCAGTATGAGGAGGGGCAGGGAGGCACCAGCGGGCTCGGTTGCGGCATGCCCAAATATTTGGTACGTGTCATGCGCTACTGATTGCGGGCAATGGGCATCCAAGAACCTAACCGAAGGGGTTCGAACCGGCATGCGTCTTGCCAGATCGGGGTTTCTCGGCATCGTTTGGTTTGCAGCCATGTGCGTCTTGTCTGGGCCAGAGACGGCGCACGGTGATCTGCAGTGGCACTCTCCAAAAAAGGAATTCGTACGCCTGCGGCTGATCGCTTTGTCTTGGAATCACCCCCGTTCTTCCTTTTTCGCGAACGAGGAGATCTTCATCGCAGAAAAGGAACTTACTAAAGATGAATCGCGATTGATCAAGCTGGTATACACCTTTCTCCCTTATCAACCGCGCCTGTCCGATGAGGGCCTGAACTATTCCACCGTGCACGAACTGCGGGCGTTCAAAGATCCGGAGTGCGAGGAGACGCTAGCGCACCTTCTGACCGGCGAGGTCGGAGATTGGCGTGGCCAGCAGTCTCAACTGCAGTATTCAATCGACGCACCGGTGCTGAACCTGGCCAGGCGAAAGAGCCGCTTGCCCTGCTATGTAACCAGCGCGGACGACTACGCCAGGCCGCTACCCGAGACGGCGAGCGAGCCATCACCATAGGCGCGTGTCCTGAAAATATTCCTCGGTCGCGCTAAAGGGCGAATTTGCGCGTCGCTATAGTACCGTGGTACATTGGTACCATGGCTACCGAATCCCAATTTCTTGTCGAGCGCGTCCAGACCGGCGTGCGCGTGGAAAAGCGTCTGCTCAAAGTGCTGAAGGGTTTTGCCGAATATCACGACCTGACGCTCGGTGACCTGATCGAGGGCATTGTGCTGCATGCCTTTGACGGGAAGACTCCCTTCAGCCAGTCGTCGCTAGAGCGCATTCAGGAATTGAAGAAGTTCTACGGCCTCGACCTCGACTCCAGCGCCAGCCATCGCCTGACTGAAATCAAGCGCCGGGCTGGGGCCAAGGCTACTTCGGAGAAGAAGAAATGAACAGCGTCCGCACACGCTCGGCACTGCTCGTCTTGCAATGGGCGCTGGGTCTGGTGGTCCTGGCGGAGGCGGCGGAATTTGCATTTTCGCCGGCATTCGCCAACGCTTTCGCCAAGACCAGACTGCCGGACTTCATCAGGCTCGGGCTGGCCTGGAGTGAGATAGTGGCGGCCATCCTGTTCCTGATTCCGCGCGCCGCCGTGGCCGGCGGCTGGTTCCTGATCGTTGTGTTGGCTTTCGCGATGGTCCCCCACCTTCTCCACGGATTGCTGGATGTGGGTGCACTGGTGGTCTATATGGCCGCGACCTGGGTGGTCATCGCCGGTAAGCTCGCAGAGGTTCACAACGAACTGACGCGCCATGACTAACGAAGAGATCATTAAGGAATTCGAACAAGGCCGGCCTCCGGGCGGATCGTTTCATCACGCCGACCACATCCGCGTGGCCTTTGCCTATCTCTCCCAGTGCTCCGTTCTCGAAGCTCTACAAAAGTTTTCTGCCGCGTTGCGGCGTTTTGCAGTGGCGCAGGGAAAGCCACAGCTCTATCACGAAACCATCACCTGGGCTTACTTGTTTCTGATTCGCGAGCGGATGGCGCGTGCATCGGGTCCGCCGACGTGGGAGCACTTCGCAGCCGCCAATCCCGACCTTCTGACCTGGGAACGCGGATCAGGAGGCATTCTCGCGCAGTACTATCGGACGGAGACGCTGGCGTCCGCCACCGCGCGTGGCACCTTCGTACTACCGGACAAGCCTCTCAGTGTTTCTTAGTCGGTTTCTTGAAAGCTTTCTTTGCCGGCTTCTTGTGAGTTGCGGACTCATTTTCAACGCGAAGCCAACCCGCTTTGGGCACTGTCCCCTTTTTCCCCCACGCCACCAGTTCCGCGAACCCGCGATCCACTTCCGTGGGCTTGATGTTGCAATGCCCGCCGTGTTTCACGTACTGCTGAACGAAGAATTGGCCGGCTCCCGCTTCTCGCGCGACCAGAAAGTAGTCGCTCGGTATCGCCGGAGAAACCAGCGGATCGTAACTGGTGTGAATCGCGAGTACGGGCCGAGTCAGGTGCCCGGTGGGCGTGTAGAACTGCTGCAAGTACGTAAGCGCCCCCGAGTCGGCTTCGTATCGCTCGATGCGATCGTTAACTTTGTCGCTGACGGGCAGACGCGTATAGATGGTGTTCCGGTTGTCAAATGGATTGCCGCCGCTACGCTGTTCCAAATCCTTCAGGATGTAGGTCAGAAATACCATTCCGTCTGCCAGTTCCTGGTTCGAATGCACATCTGCATAACTGCGGACCGCAGCCGCGGCCGAGGGTTTCGCGTTGAGAGCTTGCAGCACTTTCCGGGTTAGTTTTTCCGACATTTCATAGCTCGGCGGGACCCTGGCTGGCGAGGGCAGCAATCCGGGGAAGTAGTAATCGAAGACCACGCGGTCATCAAACGCCTGTTGCATAAATCTCGACGCCGCTCCGATCACCCCGCACAAAGCCAGTCCCGCGTCATAGGTGTCGGGATATTTCTCGATCATCAGCACCGTCAGCAGGCCGCCCATGGAGTCACCGGAGACATACGTTTCCGCCGGCTTGCCATACTTTTCGGCGAAGTATTGGCGCAAGACTTCAGTGTCCACGACCGCTTGCTCGATCGCCCATCCGCCAGCGGAGTAGCCTGACTGCGCTACTGCATATCCCGCTTTCAGGAACACCGCGAGCGACGGATCCAGTGGCTTCTCTTTGAAAGCTCCCGGCTCCGGATCGTAGCCGTGGCAGTACATCACCAGACCGTGGTTCCAGTTGTCGGGGACATCAATTCGGAATTTGGCCTGGTTGAGTTGTCCAATCTCGGTTTTCGGGAAGGCCGTGATGGAGGCAACGACAAGTAGGAGAGCGGTCAGAAAGTAGTGGCGCATGAGTCAGATCATTCCATGTCTAACGCGGGGGGGAAAGTGACTCCCGTATCAGCAGGTAACGGACGCTCGACATTGTCCTGTCGATCCAAGCCTTCGGTGATCTTTGCACCTTGAAGCTTTGGCGCTCCGGCGGTAACATGGCGAGTCCGGAACTATTGAGGGGCCACGAAAATTCATGCCGCAGAACTACGTTCCCATTTTTCTGTTCATCGCAGTTGTTGGTGTGCTGATTCCTCTGACGCTGGTCGTGGCCAGAGTCGTCCGCATCCAGAACCCCCACCGAACCAAGCTGATGCCGTACGAATGCGGCATTGACCCCGTGGACAACGCGCGCGGCCGTTACACTGTCCGCTACTACATTATTGCCATCCTGTTTGTGGTGTTCGACGTGGAAACCATTTTCCTGTTTCCCTGGGCAGTGAAATTCAGAGCGCTGGGCGTTTTTGGCTTGGTCCAGATGCTGATCTTTCTGGGCATCCTGATCGTGGGCTACATCTGGATCTGGAAGAAGGGCGCGTTGGAGTGGGTTTAAAAGCAGTTCTCAGTTCCCAGTTCTCGGTTCTCAGTTCTCAGTAGGATCCGAAACAGGGTTTTCTGAGAACTGAGAACTGGGAACTGAGAACTGGAAAGATGGCCGAGGAACCAAAATCGCCTGCCACACCACCGGTGCCTGCCGCGGCTATGCCTAAGCCGGCTGCTCCTGCGAAGCCCGAGGGCCCGGTACCCGTACCCTGGTCGTCGCCCATAGCCGTCAAATACCAAGGCCGCTATAGCTCCAGTCTCGAGGCGCAGAGCTATCTCGGGCAGAACTACTTCACAGTCGACCGTTCCCTCATTCCAGGCATCCTGCAGCTCCTGCGTGACGAAGACCAGTTCGACTACTGCGTGGACATCACCGCCGTCCACTATCCCAAGCGCGAGAAGCAATTCGACGTCCTGTGGAATCTCTACTCCTACGCGCGCAACGAACGTGTGCGAGTGAAAACGCAAATTGCCGACGGCGAATCGCTGCCCACGGCCGTGCCCCTCTGGCCGACCGCGAACTGGCTGGAGCGCGAAGTCTATGACATGTTCGGGATCAAATTCGACGGCCATCCTGACCTGAAGCGCATTTTGTTGCCCGACGGCTGGAAAGGGCACCCGCTGCGCAAGGACTACGGCATCCTGCAACAGGATCAGGAGTGGGTGCAAATCAACCTGGGGATCGAGAGCGGACAATGAACGCCCAGACAGACCCCGAAAGCAGCCTCTCGAACCTCGACCTCGAAACTCCCGAACGGCCTCATCTCGACTCCAACGAACTCATTATCAACATGGGCCCGCAGCATCCAGCCACGCACGGCGTGCTGCGCGTCATTCTGCGGCTCGATGGCGAAAAAGTTCTCGGCACCGAGTGCGTAATCGGCTACCTGCACCGCGGCGTCGAGAAGATTGGCGAGAACCGAACCTACGCAATGTTCAACCCGTACGTGGATCGCATGGATTACGTCGCCGCGGTTTCGAATGGTCTCGGCTATTGTCAGGCGGTCGAGAAATTGCTGAACGTGGAAGCGCCGCCGCGGGCGAATTACATCCGCGTAATCCTGACGGAGTTGAACCGCCTTGCCAGCCACCAGCTCTGGCTGGGCACGCACGCCCTCGATATTGGCGCCATGACACCGCTCTTCTACACTTTCCGCGACCGGGAAGAGATTCTGAAGATTTTCGAGAAATATTGCGGCGCCCGTCTGACCACGCATGCCTTCCGCATCGGAGGCTGCCTCTATGAGACATACGCGGGTTTTGAAAAAGAGGTGAAGAATTACCTGCAATATCTGGCTCCCCACATCGACGAATATGAGGAACTGCTGACCGGCAACCGGATCTGGCTGGAGAGGACGAAGAAGGTCGGAGTTATTTCCGGCAAGGATTGCATCGCGTTGGGCGTGACCGGTCCGGTGCTGCGCGCCAGCGGCGTGAAGTGGGATGTCCGCAAAGCTCAACCCTACGCTAACTACTCCGAGTTTGATTTCGACATTCCCACCGGCGAGAACGGCGACACTTTCGATCGGTATTTGGTGCGCATGGCCGAAATGCGGCAATCGTTACGCATCATCGAGCAGGCGGTGAATGGAATTCCCGAAGGCCCGATCATGGCCAAGGTTCCCAAAGTGATCAAGCCGCCCGCGGGAGAGATCTACCACTCAATCGAATCCCCAAAGGGCGAACTCGGCTACTTCATCGTCAGCGACGGCTCGACGCAGCCCTACCGTGTGCGCGTGCGTCCCCCATCGTTTGTGAACCTACAGGCGCTCGAGGTGATGGTGCGCGGCATGTTCGTGGCGGACGTGGTCGCCGTCATCGGGACCATCGACATCGTGCTCGGCGAGGTGGACCGCTGATGCTCGAATCGCTCATGTCCTACCTCGGCAGCACGCTCACCCCGGGCGAGGCCAACAACCAGCTTTGGGCGCTGATCTACGTGTTCATCATCTTTACCGGTGTGTCGGTCGCTGTGATGGCGATGAACTGGATTGAGCGCAAAGCGCTGGCCCACTTCCAGGTTCGCATCGGGCCCATGCGCGTCGGCCCTCACGGATTGCTTCAACCCATCGCTGACGCGATCAAGCTGCTGCTCAAGGAAGACATCATTCCTGCCGAGGCTGACAAATTCGTCTTCTGGATTGCGCCGCTGATCGGCCTGCTGGCGTCCTTCACTGTTTATACGGTTGTACCGTTTGGCCCATCGCAAGCCGTCAGCGACATGAACATCGGCATCCTGTTCATGCTGGGCGTTTCATCGCTGGCCGTCTTGGGCGTTGTGATGGCGGGTTGGGCCTCAAATTCGCACTATCCGCTGATCGGAGCGCTGCGCTCGAGCGCACAGATGGTCTCATACGAAGTCGCGATGGGTCTGGCGGTGGTGTCGGCGATCTTGATGACGAGCCTTCATGGCACTGGCCCGTATGGAGTTTCCAAACTGAGCGACGGCACCGGCACGCTGAGCATGATCGGCATCGTGCAGGCGCAACAGGAGCAGCATGTCTGGTTCCTCTTCAAGTTCTTTCCGCTCGGCCTGATCGCCTTCGTGATTTTTGCCATCGCCATTATTGCCGAGACCAACCGCGCGCCCTTTGACCTGCCAGAAGCTGAGTCCGAGTTAACCGCCGGATACCACACCGAATACAGCGGCCTGCGCTGGTCGCTCTTTATGCTGGCCGAATACACCGCCATGATTGCGGTGTCGTCGATCGGAGTGACGCTCTGGCTCGGTGGATGGATGCGCCCATTCCCGAACTGGCTGAGCGGGCCAACCTGGGACTTCGTCTTCTCCTTATTTCCCGGCCTGACATTCCTTGCTCTCACTGCGATTACATTTATTGGCGTTGTGCGCATGCCCAAGCACAGCTACTTCCGTGTGCAGACGATCGGACTGGCCGGATTTGGCGCGGTACTCGCGATGATCGGATTGCTGCTGCTGGCCATTATTATCCGAGCGCGCTCCGGCGACCACGCCCTCCTCGCCCGCACCGCCGAAGGTCTGACGAACGTTTACTGGTTTGTGTTTAAGGTCGGCGTCTTCATGTACCTGTACATCTGGTATCGTGCCACCTGGCCGCGCTACCGTTTTGACCAGCTCATGAAAGTCGGATGGAAAGTGATGCTGCCGATTTCGCTGGGCGTGCTGATCGTGACCGCCATCGTGGGGGTGCTTCTCGGATGACGCCGGTCGCGACCCCATTTTTCTTCTACTTGCTGTCAGGATTGGCCATCGTCGGCGGGTTGCTAGTAATCACGCGGCGCAATGCCATTCATTCCGCGCTGGCGCTGATCGTGACCCTGCTGGCAGTGGCGGGCCTCTACCTGATGCTCTATGCACCATTCGTTGCCGGCGTGCAGATCATCGTGTACGCGGGCGGCATCATGGTGCTGTTCCTGTTCGTGATCATGCTGGTCAGCCTGGAGCGGACGATCAAAGAACGACAGTTCAACCGCATGTGGCCCGTCGGACTGCTGGCCGCCTGTTCGCTGCTGGCGCTATTCATGTCGGTGTATGCGAAGGGCAGGGATCTGTTCAAAGACCACGGCCTACAACTGCCGGAATCCGCGAACACACAACAGATCGGCATCATGCTCTACGGAGAAGCCGGTCGAATGGGTCAATATACATTCGCCTTCGAGATCGCGTCGTTGTTGTTGCTGGTTGCGATTTTGGGAGCGGTAATCATGGCGAAGAAAAGGATTTGAAGGCGGCACTTAGCACTTAGCATTTAGCCAAACCGGATTCTTCCAAGTTGTCGCGGTGCGGTCAGGTAGTTAAATGACAATGCTAAGTGCTGAGTGCTGAAGACTATGGTTCCCATCACCACCATTCACTATCTCGTCGTCGCCGCCGCACTCTTCGTGCTGGGAGTGATCGGTGTGCTCACGCGGCGCAACGTGGTGATCGTCCTGATGTCGATCGAGTTGATCCTGAATGCGGTGAACCTGAATCTGGTCGCCTTCTCGCGCATGTGGGGAGGCCTACACGGGCAGGTGTTCTCGATCTTTGTGGTAGTGGACGCCGCTGCCGAAGCCGCCGTCGGGCTCGGTATCCTGATCGCCTTCTTCCGTAACAAGGAGACGATCAATGTGGATGAGATTGATTTGTTGAAGTGGTGAGGTAGCTGTCAGCCATCAGCACTCAGCATTCAGCCAACCCGGAACTCGACAGGCTGAATGCTGATTGCTGAGTTCTGAATGCTATTTCTAGACCACATCTGGCTGATCCCGCTCTTCCCGGCTTTCGGGGCCGTGATGATGTTTTTCTTCGGCCGCCGGATGCCCAAGGCGGCGGTGAACGCGGTGTGCGTCGGGTCGGTGGCGATTGCTTTCCTATTCGCCATGGGCTCGGTCTGGCAATACACGCAGTTCGCGCACGGTACTGGACAGCCGTTTGAGAAGGTGCTCTACACCTGGCTGGGCACGAGCGACAACAATCTGACCTTCGCCAAGCAAGACGGTACGCACGCCTCATTCACTGCTGATTTCGGTTTTCTCCTCGATCCACTCTCTGCCATCTGGCTGCTGTTCGTAACCGGTGTGGGCATGTTGATCCACATCTATTCCACCGGGTACATGGCACACGAAGGCGGCTACTACCGCTTCTTCGGATACATGAACCTGTTCATGTTTTCCATGCTCACGCTGGTTCTCGCCAACAATTATGCCCTCATGTTCGTTGGATGGGAGGGCGTGGGCCTGTGCTCATACCTGCTGATCGGGTTCTATTTCCATCGCAAGTCAGCGACCGACGCCGCCAACAAAGCGTTCATCGTGAACCGCATCGGTGACGCAGGATTCCTGCTCGGCATTTTCACACTGTTGTGGTATCTGGGCTCGTTCCGCTTCGTTGATGTCAATGCTGCTGCCCGCAGCGGGGACTTTGCCATTGGCGATCCCATCCTGACTGCGGCGGCCCTCCTGCTCTTCGTCGGCGCATGCGGAAAGTCCGCCCAGATTCCTCTCTACGTCTGGTTGCCGGATGCCATGGAAGGTCCGACGCCTGTGTCCGCGCTGATCCACGCCGCCACGATGGTTACGGCAGGCGTATACATGGTGGCGCGCTCGAACGCGATTTTCGTGCTGGCGCCGACGGCGATGAAGACGGTGGCGATTGTTGGCGCACTAACAGCCATTTTTGCCGCCTCCATCGGCCTCGTCCAGAACGACGTCAAGCGTGTGCTTGCCTACTCAACTGTGTCGCAGTTGGGATACATGTTCTTGGCCCTCGGCGTCGGCGCATTCGCCGCCGGCGTGTTCCACGTGTTCACCCACGCCTTCTTCAAGGCCCTGTTGTTCCTGGGTGCCGGCTCGGTGATCCACGCGCTCTCGGGCGAGCAAGACTTGCGCAACATGGGCGACCTGCGAAAACGAATTCCGACCACGCACTGGACGATGTTCGTCGCCACGCTGGCGATTGCTGGGATACCGGGCTTTGCGGGATTTTTCTCGAAGGATGAAATCTTGTGGCAAACCTGGACATCGGAAGGCGAGGGATACCACGTCCTCTGGTTCATCGGCTACGGCACGGCGCTGATGACAGCTTTCTATATGTTCCGTTTGATGTACCTAACGTTCTACAGCCCTTCCCGCATGAGCGCCAGCGTCGAGCACCACGTACACGAGTCACCCAGGTCAATGACTGGGCCACTGATCGTTTTGGCGATTGGTTCGATCGTTGCCGGATGGCTAGGTTGGCCGCATAGCTTGGGAGGATCGGCTCGTTTCGAAAAATTCCTCGAACCGGTATTTGCGAGAGAAGCAGTCGTCCTGCAGGAAGAAGGGAAGTCGGCGCAGTTGGCCACAGGTGAGAAAGAAGCCGAGCACACCAATAGCACTGAGTACATCCTCATGGTCTTGTCGGTGGCGGCGGCAATTGCCGGGTGGGGCATGGCTTCTCGCACCTACCGGAACGCTGGCAAAGACTATGCCGAGCCCATCGCCGCCAATGCCCCGCCACTCTATCGCGTGCTGTACCACAAATGGTTCGTGGACGAAGCCTACGACTACCTCTTCACGGGACGCCGCAAACTCGGTGACCTCCGCCTGGGTGCGATGGGCGCGGGCGAAGCGTCTTCGTGGTTCGATGCGAAGGTTATCGACGGCACCGTCAACGGCGCTGGATGGAGCACGCGCGCTGCTGGCACGCTTTCGAAATGGTGGGACACGTGGATTGTCGACGGCTTGCTGGTGAACGGCCCGGCCGCCCTGGCGCGCATGACATCCTATCCCGCGCGCTTATTCGAATGGGGGCTGGTGCAATGGTACGCGCTCGTGATGGTAGCCGGGCTGGTTGGGCTAGGTTTTTATTACGTGTGGAAGTAGCTGCGAGCCGCGAGCACTAGCCAGCGTATAGGTTGCTCGAAGGCGCCCGCTCGTAGTCGCTGAGAACTGGGAACCGAGAACTGAGAACTGAGAACTGAGAACTGCACTTATGCAGAATCACATTCTTTCGATCATCCTCTTCACGCCGCTGCTGGGCGCGCTCGTTCTCCTGTTTGTCCCAGGCACGAACAAGGCGGCCACCCGCTGGATTGCCAACATCTTCGCTCTCGTCGGCTTCCTGATTTCATTGCCGCTGGTGCCGATGTTCTGGCGTCTGGTTCAGAACCACGATGCCGCCCAGTTCAAGTTTATCGAAGGCACCGCCAACAACTGGATCCCCTCGATCGGCGCGGGCTACATTCTCGGCATCGACGGAATTTCCTTCCTGCTCATCATGTTGACCACGCTGCTGGGATGGATATCGATTCTCTCCTCGTGGACCGCGATCGAAGAGCGCGTCAAAGAATATTACGTCTGGTTCCTGGTGTTGCAGACCGGCATGCTGGGCGTCTTCATGGCGCTCGATTTCTTTCTGTTCTTCGTTTTCTGGGAAGCGATGCTGGTCCCGATGTACCTCCTGATCGGCATCTGGGGCGGCCCGCGCAAGCTCTATGCGGCGATCAAGTTCTTCCTCTACACGCTTCTCGGTTCCGTGTTGATGTTGCTCGGCATTCTGTTTCTGTACTTCCATCACCACACGGTCACGGGTGTGTTCACCTTCAGCATCCCCGAGCTGTACAAGACCGCGCCCCAGATCCCGTTTGCCAGCGCCGTCTGGTTGTTCGTCGCGTTTTTCCTCGGATTTGCCATTAAAGTACCAATGTTCCCCTTCCACACCTGGCTGCCCGATGCGCACGTGGAAGCTCCTACTGCCGGCTCTGTGATTCTGGCGGGCGTTCTGCTGAAGATGGGGACGTACGGTTTCGTCCGCTTCTCTCTTCCGTTCTTTCCTAACGTGGTGATGGATCCGAGAGTGCGCGGATGGATGATCGGACTCTCGATCGTCGGCATCATCTACGGCGCGCTCGTTTCGCTCATGCAAAAGGATATGAAGAAGCTGGTGGCGTATTCGTCTGTGAGTCACCTGGGTTTCTGCACGTTGGGAATTTTCGCGTTGAACTCGACCGGTCTGAGCGGATCGGTGCTGCAACAGATCAACCACGGCATCTCGACGGGCGCGCTCTTCTTGATCGTTGGCATTTTGTATGAACGGCGCCATACGCGAGAAATTGCCGAGTACGGCGGAATTTCGAATGTGATGCCGGTGTACGCCACCATCACCATGATCATGTTCCTGTCTTCGATGGGCCTGCCGTTACTGAATGGCTTCGTCGGTGAGTTCACGATCCTGGCCGGAGCGTATACCGCGAACTGGAAATGGGCAGCGTGGGCTGTGCCCGGCGTGATCCTGGCGGCCGCCTACTTGCTGTGGCTTTATCAGCGTGTCTTTTTCGGGCCGGTCACGAATCCCAAGAACGAAAAGCTTGCTGATCTCTCTCCGCGCGAGCTTCTGATTTTCGCGCCACTGGTCATCATGGCATTCTGGATCGGTATCTACCCGAAGCCCTTCTTCCAGATTCTTGAACAGCCGGTCAATCAACTGGTGCAGACAATCCATGACAACGCCAAGCCGAACGCGGCCGTGAACGCACAGGCAACTCCGGCAGCGCCGCTGTCAGAAAAGGGGAGCGATCGCTGATGGGTATCTCGCCAACCGAATACCGGCTGATGCTGCCCATGGTGGAACTCACTATTTTTGCGCTTGGCATCCTGCTGATTGACCTGATCGTGCCGCGGGAATGGAAGTGGATCAATGCGGTCGGCGCTTTCATGGGCGTTCTGTTTGCGGCCGTGTGTGTCGCACAGATTCAGTGGGCGTTGCCGAGGGGCGGTATCGGATTTCTTAACTCCTTGCTGGTGGATCGCTTCGCTATCTATTTCTGGTATCTGTTTCTGGCGGGCGCGGCGATTGCCATCCTGATGTCGGTCCGCTATCTCGACATCGAGAACGAACACCACGGCGAGTACTACGCGCTCATGCTGCTCTCCGTCGTCGGCATGATGTGTATGGCTGCCGGCCTAGACATCGTGCTGATCTTCATCGGCCTGGAACTGATGGCGATCTCGACTTACGTGCTGGTCGGCTTCCTGCGCCGCGACCGCCGCTCCAACGAAGCGGCGCTAAAGTATCTCCTGCTGGGAGCGTTTTCCTCCGGCATCTTTGCGTACGGCCTGTCGCTGCTCTATGGACTCACTGGCACCACCAGCCTGATCCTGATTCAACGAAAAGTATCCGGCATGGATCCGCATAACCCCGTGCTGATCATCGCGTTGCTCACGACCATGGTTGGCCTACTGTTCAAGATCGCGGCTATCCCGTTCCACCAGTGGGTGCCGGACGCTTACGAAGGCGCGCCCACCAGCATTACCGGCTTCATGTCGGTGGCAGTGAAGGCGGCCGCGTGGGCGATGCTGCTGCGCATCCTGCTGTTTGGATTGTTTCCGCTACGCTCGATTTATACGCCAATGATGGTATTCGTTGCGATCGCGACGATGACCGGCGCCAATTTCGCCGCTCTCACGCAGAACAACACCAAGCGCCTGCTGGCGTACTCGTCCATCGCGCACGTCGGCTACATGCTGCTCGCGTTCGTGGCCATGGGAACTTCTGAACCGGGCACGCCCGGTTTTCTCGATGGCCTCAAGGGCATCCTGATCTATCTCCTCGTCTACACCTTCATGAACCTGGGAGCGTTCGCGGTGATTACCTCGCTCCGCCAGCGTGACGTCATCGGCGACGAACTGGACGACCTTGCCGGACTCTACTCCCGCGCGCCGGCAGAAGCAGTGCTCATGTTGTTATTCCTGCTTTCGCTGGCAGGTATCCCACCCGCGGCTGGATTTCTCGGTAAGTACTACATCTTCCTGAGCCTGATCGAAAGCGGCCACTACGTCCTTGCCTCGCTCGCTGTGTTCTACGTCTTGTTTGGGCTCTATTACTATTTGAAAATCGCGAACGCCATGTTCATGCGGCAGCCCATGCTGAGTGAACAACTGCACATAAGTTTGGGAATGCGCGCTGCCATCGGCGTCGCGGGGCTCGCGACCATCGTGATCGGAGTCTATCCGGAGCCTTTCATTCGAAGCGTGAACTGGTCGCTGGGTATCGTGCAATCGCAGCACGTGGCGGCAGTGATGAAATAGCTGCGAGCTGCGAGCTAGAGCGAAAACGCAAATCCAAACCGCCCATCGTGGAAGCTCAAGGTTAAGGGGAGATTGATTGCTCGTGGCTCGCAGCTCGCGGCCCGAAGCTGATTTACAATTCCTCCGCATGCCTGAGCCAGCGAAGCAACCCGAGAAAAAGGATCCGCTGGTCGCGCTTGCGCGCTATTCCGAGATCGGGTTCATTATTCCGGCGGCGGTCCTGCTCGGGTTTTTCTTGGGTAAGGGGTTGGATTACTGGCTGCACACCAAGTGGCTGTACCTGGCCGGACTGCTGTTTGGCGCGGTAGTGGGATTCGCGCAGATGATCCGCATGGCCGCGGCCTCGTCCAAGGATGACTAACCCCTCCAATTCTGACGAAAGCCCGCCCTTGGATTCGTTCTATGCCCGTGCTATTCCCCGCATGCTACGCATCATGTTGGGGGTGGGCATTCTGCTACTCGGTCCGGTGTTCTGGTTCTACGGCTGGGCGGGCGCAATCGGCGTGGCAGCCGGGTCGGCGGTTTCCTACATCAATTTTCGCACTCTGATCCGCGGCGTGGAGGCCCTGGGCGACCGCATCGTCAATCTCCACAGCAAGGAGCGAGGCTGGACAATCGTGCTGCGGTTTCTGGTGCGCTACGGGTTGGTCGGGATCGTTGCGTATGCTATCTTTAAAGGTTCTGCATTGGCTTTCTACGGATTCCTGTGGGGGCTGTGCCTGCCGGTGGCGGCCATGATGGTCGAGGCAGGAGTCGAGGCCTGCGTGGCTTTCCGAAGGAACTAAGCTTCGAGCCTTGGACTGCGGGCCACGAGCTCGATCTTAAGAGTCAAGAGTTTCAAGCTCGCAGCCCGTAGCTGTTTCACACAATCGCATGGAGCAACTGGTATTCACTGAGTTCCTTAACCACCTCTTCGGCGGGCCCGTGCTGGCGCTGCTGCATGCGCTCGGTATTCAGCCGAAGAATCCAGCGGCGCCCATTACGAACCCGGTAGCGATGGAAATCCTGGTGGTCCTGCTGCTGACCGTGTTCTTTGTGCTGGTTCGCATGCGGCTGTCAGTGGAGCGGCCGGGCGGCCTCCAGCACACGATGGAGGCCATTTACGGGTTCGTGAACAACCTGGCCCACGAAACCATCGGCCATCATTCGGAAAAGTTCGTGCCCTACCTGATTGTGCTCGGCATGTTCATTCTGACTTGCAACCTGATCGGACTGGTGCCGGGGCTGGAATCGCCAACGGCGGTACCCGTAGTTCCGCTGGGCTGCGCCCTGCTGACGTGGCTGTACTACAACTATTACGGTGTGCGCACCAATGGCCCATGGGGTTATCTGAAGCACTTTATCGGACCGCAGGACAAAGACATGCCGTTGGGCGTGCGCATTTTTCTGCCCTTTCTGATGTTCCCAATTGAAGGGTTCAGTCACCTCGCCCGGATCATGTCGTTGACCATCCGCCTCTTTGCCAATATGTTTGCGGGCGAGATGGTAACGCTGGTGTTTTTTTCGTTACTGCCGCTCGGCATCCCGGTCCTGTTCGAGGGATTGCACATCGGCGTGTCGTTGATCCAGACGTATATTTTTGTGCTGCTCGCCTGTGTGTATCTGGGAGAAGCGACGGCGCAGGAACACTAGAGAAGATCACAGGTCATAGGTGACAGGTCACAGGATCGTCGAACGATTCTCCTGTGACATGTAACCCGTCACCTGCCGTTCAGCGTGAGGGCGCCGGCCTCCCAAGGACGGCGTCAACCACCCACTGGCGGCAATTTCATAAAGAGAGCAAAATGCGGAAAATCGTGATGTTGCTATTGATGTTGCTGATGAGTTCAATTCTGGCGGTCCCGGCCTTCGCTCAAACGGGTGGGAGTACGGGCTCGGCCACAAACTGAGTTGCGATCGCTTCCGGCTTCGCTATTGCAATCGCGGCGGGTCTGGCGGCACAGGGCCACGGTAAAGTGGGCTCGCGGCTTGCGAGGCGATGGCCCGCAATCCTGCGGCGCGTCCTCATATTCAGCTGGCTCTGATTCTGGGCCTGGCCTTCATCGAGTCGCTGGTACTATTCATGCTCGTGATTATCTTCGTGAAAGTTGCGTAAGAACTTCGCCTGATGTCGAAAGTTTTATAAGAGAGCCTCTGCCAACGCAGGGGCTTTCTTTTATCTGGGCCGATGTGGTTCCGTAGAGAGGTGGCTTGCCACGTCTCAGACGTCGCCAGGAAGAGCGGGCAAGCCCGTGTCTCTACATTGAAGAATCTCCGTGCTACGGAATCGGGAGTTGCGAGCTAGACCTTGCGTTCGCCGTCCCAGTTGGCGGTGCGGTTTTCGGGAGCCTTCTCGGAAGCTTCGACCAGAACACGCCGCAAGCGGTGACGGCTGTCGAGGTCCATGCTGACGAACTCGAAGCCGATTTCATTGACCCGCGCTCGGCGCAGCAGGACTTGGCCGCGGATTTTCTTCACGCCCACCGAGATTTCCACGTTGGCCTCGGAGCCTACGCGTAGGTTGTCGTTGCGCGTGCCCATGCCACCGCCCAAGCTCATCTCACGCATAACGACATTCGATTTTCCCCAGGAACTGCTGAGCGTCGCCGAGAACGTCTTTGGCAGAATGATGCGTTCATAGCGCCGCTGGCGCACCCAGGGGCATGCCGGCGCTGGATCAAGAGGACTCATCGCCAGTTCGGCGGCGTCGAGGCCGCTTTCGGCCATCACTTGCGATCCGTACCGCGGATCAATCTTCGAGAGCGCCTGCGCGGCAGCGACGCGCAACTCACGATGCTGCGTGCGTCCCCAGAGCTTTTTCTCTTCCACGATGCTGCGCAACACCGGGACCGCCTCGGCCTCGCGTAACCGGCCCAGAGATTCGATGGCTTTGAGTTGCACAAACGGCGGCCGTGATGCAGTTTCGCCTGCCGTGGCGAGCGCGATCAAGCTGGAACTGGCGGTGCGGTCAAGGCTCATCCCGATCTCGTCGATGGCCTCAGGCAAAATCATGGGATCAAGCAGTTCCAGAAGTTCCAGAAGTGTGCGTCCACGGTCGGGGGCGGCGCCGTATGCGATCTGACGCACGATCACGTCCTGATAAAAACGGTTGAACTCCGGCATGCGCGAGGGCAGCAGTTCGAGCAGCGTGGTCACGTTCAGCCGGCTCAACAGACCTACACACGAAGCCGCCTGCCTGGGCTGGCCCATGCGCAGGATCTCGCGCAGATCGTCCACCGCCGGCTGCCCCAGTTCGCCGACCAGCTCAACGATACGATCGCACTCCACACGTTTCTGCGAGCGGAAGAAGCGGTCGGAGAGGTGCTCCACCGAGCTTTTCGGAATCTGCTGTAGAACGTTGATGAGTTCCTCGGGGACAGTAGGAGCGTTGATGGCTTCCTCGATCATCTCCGGCAGCCGGTTTTCGATACCGACTCTTGAGCGCAGGTCTTGAACCAACAAGGGGCGTTCCTTTGCGATGTCTGCCAGCGACAAGCAGACTTCCGCAATGGCCTTGTATTTCTTGCGGGCACAGGATTCCTGTCCAAAACGTGTGAAGGCCGCGCCCAGCAGGCTTTGGACCTCGCTGTCGGTTTCGTGGGCCAGTTTCTCGCCAATCTTGGCGATGGCGTTGGGCATCACTTCATCTGAGGCGCTGGCGTACAGGTCGGCAATTTGTGCCAGACCAATCGCCGTCTTGCGGCGCGGATCCAGATCCTTAGCATCCAGGCAGCTGCAGTAGTTCGTCAGAATCTTGGCCGCCAGTTCATTGTCGTCGCGTTCCAGCAACAGCTCTACAAACTGGCGGATATTGCGCGGCGGCACGCATGCCGCTTCGCTTGAGAGCAGCACGCTTTTCTTGCCCGCCTCCGGCACCTCCGCCCAAAACATGCGGTCGAGAATGTCGGCGTGCGACTCCACCAGGATGTTCGCCTTCGACATCTTGTCTTCCTGCACGCGCAGGATCTGACGCAGCGTGTCCATCTGACGGCTCATGTGCTCCATCATCTGGTGCACGGCATTGACCTTGACTTCACCCTTGGAATAGCGGTCAAGCGCGAAGCGAATGGCCATGTGCTCGGCGGCCTTCATCAGAAGTGGAGTGTCGTTTTGCTCGGTGGTGGTCGTAACCTGTTTCGACAAACTCTCGAGCAACGCGGCCAGGTTGAGTTTGGCGCCCTCGGGCGCTTTGCTTAGCTCGGCTGTGAACTGTTCGGGGCCGGCATTCGGATCCTGCGCCACTTGCCCGAAGTGGGTGAGCATGCGGATCGCTTGGATCACTTCCTCTTCCTGCAGCGGGACCGTCCCACCGCTCCAGGTTCCACCTCCGCCTGTACCGGCTCCGCCGCCATGCGCGACTGGAACATTCGGGACCGTGCCCAAGGGCGCTCCACCGGGCTCACCGGAGCCTCCCGAACTTGCTCCTTGAGCGGCCGCGATCAACTGCAACATCTTTTGTGGATCATTCAGCCACTGCTTGAATTCAGGGCCGAGCGATTGCGCAGCCAGCTGTGCCGCGACGGAAATTTCTCCGGTCGCCGGATCGGCCGCGACAAACTTTACTTCGTTAATTTTGATGGAAGAATTCTTGTTATCGCCGAGCGTTTCCTTAAGCTGCTTGGCGAAATCCTGGGCCTTAGAGCCGCCCATGGCGAAAGCAGTGACCAGGCGGGTAAAATCGTCGAGCGAGACCTTGGTGGAAAAGTGAATACTCGCCAGCCCGGCCGCAGTCAGCAACTGTGCGAAGCTGCGTTCCGCTTGTCCGGTTTCTAAAGGAGTACCGTCCAGCAGAAGCTTATTGTCGGCAACGCCCAGCAGAAAGCCGGTATCCCCGGTCTTGGGCAGGCCTTCTTGCAATTCCTTCCAGGTTGTTTGGAACTGGCCTTCCGTCCGTTTGTGCTTCACTCCGTACAGCCGGGTATACTTCACGAGAATATTCAGGCTGTGGATAAACGCCCGGGCAGACGCATTGCGGATGGCATCGGTTTGGGCAGCGGTGGAGATAACTCCTCCCAGAGACTTCTGGAGCTTCGGTCATAAGCCTATGACGGAAAGTGACCTATTGCACGATTACGGAGGTAATTGGCCGCCCGGAGCGCTCGGCCCACGCCGCCTCGGTCCCAGCGTGCCGAGATCGGGACGCGCTACACTGTTTCAGAAATCAAACACGATCCTGATGCGGATTCGCGTGCTTTTTTTCGGAGTGCTGAAAGATCTGGTGGGACGCTCCAGTGACACCCTGGAACTCCCCGAGGGTGCCCGGCTTCAGGCGGTGCTCTCCCATTATGCCCGCCAGACGCCCCGATTCGAGGCCATGCTCCCTTCTCTGGCCCTGTCCGTAAACCAGGAGTATTCAGCCGCTGACCAAGCCCTGCAAGGCGGCGACGAAGTGGGCCTGCTGCCGCCAGTCAGTGGTGGTTTGGAGGGCCACGTGGGCGGTAGTGGCGTAGTCCGGATTGTTCGGGAGCCCATTTCTACCCAAGACGAGCTTGATCGGTTGAAGCTGCCCGAGGATGGCGCAGCGGTGGTTTTCGAAGGCATCGTCCGCGACAACACGCGCGGGCGTCGCACGCTCTACCTCGACTATGAAGCTTACGAAGTCATGGCGCTGAAGCAAATGGAAGGGCTAGCCGAGCAGGCCCGGTCACACTTCGCGGTAAGGGAAGCAGTCCTGATCCACCGCCTAGGGCGGCTGGAAATCGGCGAGACCAGTGTGCTGATTGTGGTAACGTCAGCTCACCGGGGGCCCGCTTTTGAAGCCTGCCGTTGGATCATCGACACGCTCAAGAAGACCGTGCCCATCTGGAAGAAGGAATACTTCGAAGATGGCGCGGTCTGGGCGGATGGTGAGCCGTTTCCCGAAGATATCGCGCACCCGACCGGCACGGCGGGAGGGCAGCCCGCATCCAAATGACTGTCCCTGCATGAAAAAGCTCTGGCTAGCCCTGATTATCGGCACTGTCACCCTGGTTCTAGCCCAGGAGCCGGAAACGACCCTCAAAGTTGACGTCAAGTTGGTCAACGTTTTCGTGACCGTCACCGACGCTCACGGCGGCCCGGTTTCCAGCCTCAAAAAAGAGAACTTCCTGCTAAAGGAAGATGGCAAGGAACAGAGGATTGCGATCTTTAGCCGGGAGTCGGCGTTGCCACTTTCCATCGTGCTCGCGATCGACACCAGCTTGAGCACCAAGAAAGATCTGCCGCTGGAGCAGGCGGCGGCGCACAAGTTTGCCCACACCATCCTGCGTCCGCAAGACGGGCTGGCGGTGTACAAGTTTAGCGAAGAAGTCACTCAGGTTGTGCCGTTCACTTCCGATCTGAGCAGGATCGATGCCGGCATCGATCACCTTCGCAACGGCTCTGCAACGGCGCTGTTTGACGTCGTCTTTCTCGGTTCGGAGGCGCTAAGCACGCGCCAGGGCAGAAAGGTCATTGTTGCGGTCACCGACGGCGGCGACACCATGAGTCAAGTGGACTACAAACAAGCATTGCGAGCGGCCCAGGAGTCAGAGGCCATCATCTACAGCGTGATCATCGTGCCCATCGAAGCCAGCGCTGGCCGCGATACCGGTGGCGAGCACGCACTCATCCAGATGGCGGACGACACCGGCGGCAAGTATTACTATGCCAGCTCACTGCCCCAGCTGGACGAAGCCTTCCGCAAGATCAGCGATGAGCTGCGGATGCAGTATTTGCTGGCCTATTATCCGTCACAGCGCTACTCCGAATCGGAATTTCGCCGCATTCAGGTGGACCTCAGCAACCCTCCCTCGGGAGGGCCCTACCAGGCGCGCTATCGCGCGGGCTACTACACAACCAGGGACTCGTTTTAGAGGATTGGTTTAGGTCTCTTCGAGAGGGCCTCGCGTTGCGAACTTTGCGGAACCTCGCGGTCTTTGCGGTTGGGACTTTCAACCGCGACGATCGCAAACACAGCGCAAAGATCGCTGAGAAGTCCTTCGGATTGATAATTTTCCGCTCAACTCGGCGACTCAAGCTGCACCGCTACCCCAAAGCCATACACCTCCCCGCCCCTTCCCCCGCATCTAGTAAACTGTTCTATCCATTGTTGAAGCTCAGACCTTAGCTACGCAGAATTGCTTTACGTTCTGCTCCCAGGAGAGTGTTGCTTTGTTATCCAAGCCCGTGTTGTGGGGACGCTTGTTTTGGTCGATGTCCTTCTGCTTTCTCCTCAGCGCTTTGCTCGTCCTGCCTCTGCTCGCGCAGGAAACTCCTCCTGCACAGGAGGCCCCTACGACGCAGGAGACTCCCACCACCGGCACCATCCAGGGCACGGTAAAGGATGCCGACGGCAATCCCGTGGAGGGAGCGCGCGTCCTCTTCCGCTCCAAAGTTGAAGGAACCAGCAGCGTGGCACGCTCCGGCAAGGATGGCGCCTTTGCCTCCGAACCGCTGCCGCCTAGCGACTACCTGGTTCGGGTCGAGGCCCACGACATGCTGCTCGCCGAAACCCACCTCACGGTGAAAGCGGGAGCTGCCGCCACTGTCAACTTCAAGCTGGAGGCCATCAATCCCGGGCCGGTTCGTCTCGAAAGCCGGCTGGCGAGTGAGTTGGTGGATATTTCGCCCATAAACGGACGCAGTTCAGTGGATCTGGCAAGGCTCGACCCCGGTGTTCAGGTTGTGGATGGAGCGATCTTCGACGCGGGCAAGACTGGATACCAGGCGCTGTCGATCAACAGTCTGCGTGGACGTACCGTGCACTATGACTTCGATGAAGTCGAAGCGATGGATGAAACCAAGGGCTTGGTCGTCGCCAACTTGCCCGCCGAGGCCGTGCACGAAGTGATCGTAACGCGTACCCTGCCTGAGGTTTTTCAATCTCTGAACTCGGCCGGGTCGGTTCGCCTGACCACTCGCTCGGGTGGAGATTCGTGGCACGGCGACCTATTTGGCAATTATAGGGACCGGCGCGCCGGACTCACAGGCTTCCCCTCGGGTGATCCGAAATACAGCCGTCAGCAATACGGATTCGGAGCCGGAGGCGCGCTGATTAAAGACAAGGCGTTTCTGTTTCTGGGTGGAGAACGCACGAAACAGGATGGCGAGCTGCCTCTCAACCAGGGCTTTCCGTTCAACTCGAACGAGAGTCTGCGCCCCGCGTATTTTCGCGAAAACATGCTCACCGCGCGTCTCGACTACAACTGGTCGGAGAACGCAAAGTGGTTTGTCCGCTTCAACTATGACAACGCCAATCAGATCGGACCAACCGACAGCTTGGCTGGTTATCGGGATCAGGTCAATGTGAACGGAGGCGTCTTCGGATTGGATTGGAACCACGGACGCTTTGCCCACAGCGGGCGCTTCGGCTACCAGAAACTGGTCAACGCGATCAATCCCGCTTTTGGCTCAAATTCGTTCATCGTGCCTGGAGCGCCGTTTTATCTGCAGATTGGATCTTTTGAAGCCGGGCCGAGCGTATTAGGACCGCGCCAAACCATTCAGCGCGATCTTTTCGGACGCTACGACGGAAGCACTCCCTATCGCGACAAACACACCCTGCGTTTCGGAGGAGCGATTCACCGCATCTCCCAGGACGATTTTTATGCGCCCGGAAATTTTGGGCCCTCAGTGACGAGCTCCAACGGCATCGACGTGATCAACGCCATCAATAGCAACCCAGCCCTTCCTCCGATTGTGCCGGGCGATCCGAAGGGTGCTGCCGACAATCCTCTGAACTATCCGGTGGGCACAATCACCATCTTCAATGGGCTGGGAAATTTCAGCGAGCACTCCGCCTTCAACCGCTCCAGCGGCGGACACTTCGATACCCGCATCGAGCTTTACGCCGCCGACACTTTCAAGCTCTATCCGAACCTCAATCTCACAGTTGGCGTGAACTACGTTCGTGACACCGGTCGCACGAATAGCGACCTCGCGTCGATTCCGTGTTCGTCTATCAACCCGGCGATCGTCGCGACTGCCCCCTGCAGCGGCAGCAGTCCGATTCTCGACCAGTTTGGCGACATCAAAGGGCTCGGCAATCGCGTGAGCCAGCCCAACTGGAATTTCTCTCCCCAGGCGGGACTAGCATGGGATCCGGGCCGCAATGGCCACACGGTGGTCCGCGCCGGGGGCGGCATGTTCTTCGACAACTTCCTGCTGCAGAACGCGTACCAGGACCGCATCAGCCGCCTATCGCAGGGGCAGTATTTCCGCAGCCTGAACCTGTGTCCGGCTACTACCGTGCTCTTTCCTGACGGCTCGCCAGTGAGTTCCGTCACTGCAGATGGAGTGAGCATCGCCGCTCTCTGCGGGCAGCCGATCGGCGGCACGATTTCCGGAACGGACGGACCGGTGGTGGTCGCGCAGGCTATCCAGGATCTCCAGACGCAGTTTCTAGAGGCGCAGTCGGCAGCGCCCGGCGGGCAGAATGTGTACTCGCTCGCCAACAGCCTCTCCAACTTCGGCGGCATGCTGGCGCCCAACTTCCGTACTCCTCGCGTGGTCCACATGAGCGCCGGCATGCAGCGGCAACTGGGTGAGCACAGCATGTTCTCGATTGATTACGTGCGGCAGATCGGTACCCAGTATCCGCTGGGGATTGATACCAATCATGTGGGCGATGCCAGCCATCTCGATTCCGCTGCCGCGCTGGCGGCGATCAACGCCACAGTGACGCAGGCCGGCTGCCTTCCGGCGGGCTCCGCAGGCAGTGAGTCGCAGGCGGCCATTCAGTGCTACATCAATGCCGTGCCCGGAGCCAGCATCGTCGACTTTGCCCGCAACGGACTCGACTCCGGAAACGCATTCTGCGGCCCCTTCCCATGTTCGGTTCTCGGCTTGCCCGAGCCTGCGTTTGGTGGGATTCATACCGCATCGGTAGACCCGTTGAAGCCAATCGAGCACTTGGGCTCCAACTTGATGTATTTCCCCACCGGTCGCACCAAATACGTTGGCGTGCATGCCACGTTCAGGACCTCAGGGGATCGCTTGGCCCGTGGAATCCGGCATTGGGATCTGGCGGTTGCGTACACCTACTCCAAATATCAGAGCAATGTACCAGCGGCCGATGGCAGCGGTGGCGATTTTTCGATCCTCAGCCGGGCGGAGGACTATATTCGCCCCCACGTCGGCCACTTCGGACCCTCCGGCCTGGACCGTCGCAACATGTTTACTTTTGCGCCGACTTTGGACTTGCCCCGTGGAGCGCGCCTTGCAATCATCACCCAGCTGGCTTCGCCGTTGGAGCTCAGCGCTCGTCTTCCACAACTGGATGGCGGCGGAGTCGCGGGCGAAATCTTCCGCACTGACGCCACTGGCGACGGCACGGTCGGCGATCTTCTGCCGGGAACGAAGGTCGGCGGCCTCGGTGGCTATTCGGGCAACGACCTCGGCAAGGTCATTGGTTTCTACAACAACAATTATGCCGGCAAGCTGACCCAGGCAGGCGGGGCACTGGTTAATCCAAACGGGACGACGCCAGCTCTATTCACCTCCGACCAACTCTCCAAGCTCGGTGCCCTGTACCCTTTCATTCAGCCGGTGCCGGGTCACAGCGCACAAGCGACCTGGTTGAAGACGATTGATCTGCGCTTGAGCTGGCCGTTTCGTGTCGGAGAGCGAGTGCGCCTCGAGCCTAATGTTGCCGCATTCAACGTGTTCAATTTTGCCAACTTCGGTGGCGCGGGCCGCCAGTTGAACGGAGTGCTCGACGGCTCTCCTGGCAGTTCGCTGAATAACGCCAGTTCTCCGGGCACCTGCGGCAATTCGAATGCTTTCTGCACTTCACGGCTCGACCGGATCCTTCCCGGTTCCGGCACCTATGGATTGGGAGCGCCCCGGCAGATGGAATTTGGATTAAAGATTATTTTCTGACTTCTCATGGCCGGATCTGCCCGCGCAGCTGTTTGGAGAGTTTTTCAATCCTCTTCAGCTTGTCGATAGCATCGCTCGGCAACAGACCTTTTTTCAGCTGTTCGATGTCGCCGGGAATACTGGCCGCTAGAGCGGCCATTTCCTTCGCCTCACGTTCAATGGTCACGCTATCCAATCGGTGAACAGAGAATTTCGGCTCGGACGGGGTTGGCGCATCGTGCGCTGCCGGCGTCGGCGGCGACGGATAGCCATGTCGGCCCTGACCATTGGAACCACTAACCAGGACAACTACGATCAAAAGACTGTAAAGACTTGATCTGCCAAACATTGTTCGTTGCATGCGCATCTCCAGCAGCGTGCGATGCGGCGTCCCGTTTGACTGCACAAATGAGTATCCACGGCCCCAGGACTCGCATTAGACTTGCAATCTTTCCTGCTGAGTTTAGTCGAAAACGAGGGGGTTGCTTTGTCTTGAGTTTGTCTTTTTCCCGGATACGAGACACAGGAATAGTCGCGACCATCGGGTAAAAAGAAGCGCCATCTGAGAGCGGACCTGCATCCAAAGTCGAGGGCTATATGTAATCCCACGGGGAAGCGGATCCGTGTCGAGAGGCCAGGCCATGTTTGTCCAGAATCATAAGGTGGATGCGCCGGGTGATCTGCTTTCCTGTCTGGGGGATGCCCGACGAACCACCGACGCGCTGTTTGAGCTTGTCCGGCCCGATTCTCTTTATGAGCGTCCCATCCCGGAGCGGCACAGGATCATCTTCTACATCGGTCACCTGGAAGCCTTCGATCACAACCTGCTAAACGGAAGGTTGCTATCGCTCCCGAATTCCTCGCCTGATCTCGACCGGCTGTTTGCCTTCGGGATCGATCCTGTCGGCGGAGGTCTTCCGACCGATCATCCTTCCGACTGGCCCGCGCTCGATAAGGTTCGCCGCTACGTTCAACAAGTCCGCGACCAACTTGACGAGCGACTTGCCTTCCTCGGGAATGGCTCCGGGGTGGACAAGGGCGAATTTTCTGCCGCATTGCTGTTGAATGTCGCCATCGAGCATCGCTTGATGCACGCGGAAACGCTTGCTTACATGCTGCATCGTTTGCCCTACGACCGGAAGGCCGCGTCGCCACGCGCTCCCCGGCTTGCTCCTGTGCCAAGCACGTCCGCGACCACGGAAGTTCCGACGGGCCCGGTCACGTTGGGCCTTGACCGCGACGAGGATGCCTTTGGGTGGGACAACGAATACGAACAGCACTCGGTCGATGTCCCAGCCTTCGCGATCGATCGCTATAAGACGAGGAATTCCGAATATCTGGAATTCATGAACAGCGGCGGCTACGACAATCGCGCGCTGTGGAGCGACGCCGCTTGGGAATGGAAGGAATCAAACCGTATTTCGCATCCAGCGTTCTGGCGGCGAGAGGGTGAGCGCAAAGAATGGTTTTGGAAAGGAATGTTTGCAGAGATTCCCCTGCCGCCTGACTGGCCGGTGTACGTGAGCCACGCCGAGGCCTGCGCCTATGCGCGCTGGGCAGGGAAGAGCTTGCCGACCGAAGCGCAGTGGCAGCGTGCCGCATATGGATCGCTTGACGGCCAGCCCAGAAAATATCCCTGGGGTTCGAGCTCGCCCGACGCGACGCGCGGCAACTTTGACTTTAAGGATTGGGAGCCCGTCTCCGTTGGAGCTCATCCCAAGAGTGCCAGCGCCTTTGGCGCTGAAGATATGCTGGGCAACGGCTGGGAGTGGACGTCCAGCCGGTTCGCGCCCTTTGCCGGATTTGAGCCGTTCCCCTTCTATCCGGGATACTCCGCCGATTTTTTTGATGGCAAGCACTACGTGATCAAAGGCGCCTCCGCGCGCACCGCAGCCTGCATGCTGCGCCCGTCATTTCGCAACTGGTTCCAGCCGCACTACCAGTATGTCTATGCCGGATTTCGATGTGTGAGCAACCGGCTCCCTTGAGGACCGAATGATCTTGAGACAAGCTGTCACCGCCGATCCCGTCTTTGAGTTTGCCGCCGAAGTACAAGACGGACTGCTTCGTACCCGACAGAAGGAATTGCCCTCGAAATATTTGTATGACGAGGTGGGGTCGGCGTTGTTTGAGGTGATCAGCGCGCTCCCCGAGTACGGCCTGACTCGCGCGGACCAGCGCCTGCTGCGAGAGAATGCAAGTGAGATCGTGGCGCGCCTCACTTCGCCGGTGCTGGTGGCTGAGTTAGGCAGCGGCAGCGGCAAGAAAACTCGCTACCTCCTCGAAGCACTCGACAACCGTCAGCAGACGCGGTACTGCCCCATCGAAATTTCCCACGCCGCCCTTACCATGGTCGCGCGCGAACTGGGCGACATCGAACACATCAGCATCGTTGGCTTCGAGCGCGAGTATCTCGACGGCCTGCTTGAAGTTGCGGACAACCGCCGCGCTGGTGAGCAGTTGCTGGTGCTGTTCCTGGGGAGCACGATCGGAAATTTGGATCGCCCTGCAGATGTCAAATTCCTGCGCGCAGTGCGCCGCATTATGCAACCGGGAGACGCGCTCCTGCTCGGAACAGATCTCATCAAACCCATCCCCCAAATGCTCGACGCCTACGACGACAGCCTGGGCGTGACCGGCGCCTTCAATTTGAATCTGCTGGCGAGGATTAATCGCGAGCTGGGTGGAAACTTTGCGCTCTCACAATTCAAACACGAAGCCCGTTTCAATCCGGAGACGCGCAGCATCGAGATGCACCTCCGCTCGGCACGCAACCAGAACATCAGCATCACGCGCGCCGGTCTCACTGTGACCTTCCATGAAGGGGAGACTATCTGGACCGAGAGCAGTCACAAGTACTCCCGGCCGGAGCTGCTGCAACTGGCCATGGCCGCGAGCTTTCGCTGCGAGGCGCAGTGGGTAGACGACGAGTGGCCATTTGCGGAAAGCCTGCTGGTGGCGGAGTAGCTCCTTTATCGCCTCCCCGGCGTGGGCACAAACGCGGCCTGAGAATCCGGCGCGGTCGCGATACCCTCTGTCTTAAGAAAGCTTGCTGCTTCTTCCAGACTCGCGCCGAAGGAGACGCCGCGAAACTTGCCGGTCCCCGCCAGAGTAAGAATTCCGATCACTTCGCCTTGCGCGGAGATGACCGGGCTGCCGCTCATTCCCTCGACGGCGGGGATGTCGGTAGCGAAATCGCAATAGCACCCGTCTTGCCGCCGGTAGATCTGACGGCCCTGGATGCGCCCGCTGCGAACCAATGGCGAGAGGCCCCATCCTGTAAAGGCCGTAATCCACACGGGTTCGCCCGCCGGCGCCGTCCGCGTGCGGAGCCGGGCCGGCCGGATATAGCCCCAATCACGGCTACTGTCAGCGGGGCGAAGGCGGCAGGCGGCCAGGTCGAGAGGCAAGTATAGACGGCAATCTTTGATCAGGAAAGCGTGCAGCTGCCGGAAGCGGCTCCACTCGTCATCGGGAATCATCACGCTCAACGTGCAGTTGGCGCGCGCCTCCTGAATGACGTGTGCGGCAGTCAGCAACGTCCCGCCGGAATCGGCGATCACTCCAGTGCCGCGCACACGAGTGCGCGCGGCCTGGTGATTCTCGGTGCACAGCAACGGCACGACAGAACGCAACGCCGGCCAACTGTCGGCCGATTGCGGCCAGGCGGCGCCCAGCAGCGGCCACCATAGGGCGAGCGGGATGAGCCAGCGCCACATGTCGCGCGTGACACCGATTGTATTCCCGGCGACCCGGGCCTCGGCCCCGCCTATTGCTGTGGTTTGTGCGCAGGTTTTGGCGGAGCCTTCGCCGCCGGCTTGGCGGGCTTCAATTCGGTTTGGGTCAGCACCTTCATTAGGCTGTCGCATTTAGCGGGATGCTCGAAAAGCTTGGGGTCGGGCGGCTCCAGGCTCACGTTGCTGTAGTTGAAAGTCACTTTGGATCGAGTCGTAATATTCTCGGACTCTATCTTGACCGGGAAGCCCTTCAGGTCCTCGGCCTCATAGAGCTTCATCTGTATGGTCATCGGGAAGGCGTCTTCGGTCACGAGCGTCACGTTTTCAATCCTGCAGGTGTGGCCGTCGACGGTTTCCTTGTCCGCTGAGGGCGAACGTTCCACGCGGAATTTGCGGGAGAAAGGATAAGCGGCGGGGTCCGCCATGGGAAATTTCGAACATTTCTGCGGATACACCAGCCAGGTAGTGCGATCCCCGAGATAGGTGATGCGGTAATGGTCGTGGAACTCGAAACGCATGAATTTGCCGGAACGATAAATCTTGCGGTTGGTATCACGCCCGATGCCTCCATTCAGAGTTGCCGAAAATTGCTGGAAGGCATCGAAGGGATTCTCTGCCGACGGAGTGGGGGCGGCCTTATCAGCCTGTTTTTCTTGATTTTGGGCCTGGATCCTCGTCACTCCTATTGTCAGCAGCGAAGCGATAAGGGTCAAAGTCAACAGATTCCGGGTCATCCATTTCTCCTGGCGAAAAAAAGCCACGCTATAACTATAGCGTGGCTTGTGAAAAACCAAACAAATGTTCTAACTACCGCTTGACGCTCGAGCTGCCTGGCATGCGCTTTTGCGGAGCTGCGCCGGCAAACGGGGTGCAGGTTCCCGAGTTGAGCAGGTAGTTGCCAGCGCCGTTGCTGAAGTAGTTCGCCCACACGCAGGCCGGGTGCGCAAGATTCGGCTCGTGAACCAGATACAGGAGCGAGTAGTTCAAGCCGTAGAGCCCTTCGATCGGGTCCGAGTAGTCGTTAACCGGGGCCACGTTCGGCGGAATGGCGGTGGGGTTGCCGTGCTGGAAGCCGCCGACCCTGGAGTCGATAGCGCCGCCGCATGGCGTGACAAGGTTATGGATTCCGGCTAGGAACTTCTTTGGGAAGCCCGCGCCCGGCGTGTACCGGTGGGTGGTCATGTTGTCGCAGAAGCCATCGAACTGGAAGTTGAAAACAACCGGAGCAGCGCTGGCGGCGAGACTGCCAACCAACACCACAGTGATTACAAGTAACATCTTTTTCATCGACGTGTTCTCCTGGAAGGTTAGGTT